>Ga0207865_100039_pt1 | contig 161690 bp, 156 predicted proteins | sample HigsolmetaAR204D_FD_184836 | JGI IMG/M metagenome (GOLD analysis project Ga0207865, IMG submission 184836) | Ionic liquid and high solid enriched microbial communities from the Joint BioEnergy Institute, USA - AR20-4-D (SPAdes) (version 2) ... | reverse complement strand
TGGGAAGACTATCCACTTCCATTTTACCAAACGGAAAGGTGTTTTTCTGTCAAGAACGAGATTTTTCAATAAGAAATCCTAGTCATATCAAGGCTTAACACTAATTTTCAAGGTGCGAAAGTTGAGTTCGTAATAACAGTGCAAAAAATTGAGCGGAAGATCAGCGATCATAATTGCCGCGCTATCTTCCGCTCAATTTTAAAGATAATTTCCCATTTATTTTTGTCTTAATTGTTTGAAAGGATTTACCCCAAACATTAACAACATTTGATAAAGCAAGTTTAGAGGTAACCCCATGATACTGTAAAAGTCACCTTCGATTTTTTCAATGAATACAGACCCTAGCCCTTGTACTCCGTATCCGCCTGCCTTATCCAATGGCTCGCCTGTCTCAACATAGGCTTGAATTTCTTCATCAGACATCGGTCTAAAAGTTACCTTACTGACAGTATGCCCCACAATTATCTCAGGTTGACCGCTTGGCGACTCAGATATGACACGATACTGACCAATGTCTCCAAGGTGCATTGTGGTACCATAAGCCCCGGCCTTGTCCATCGGTTCGCCGGTTGCAATGTACCGCTTGATCTGATGCACATCGAGCGGCTTCATCTGGACGACCGTACGGCAATGCCGAACTAAGCTGCGTCCCGTTGATGCATCGATGCAAGCGATGCCGCTGAACACCTCATGCGTTCTGCCCTGCAGTCTCTGCAGCATGCGAAACGCATCCGCCTCGTCACTCGGCTTGCCCAGAATGTTGCCGTCCACTACGACGATCGTATCCGAGCCGATCACGATCGCGTCCGTTTGCTTCCGCGCCACAGAATCTGCCTTGCGGAAGGCAAGTTCCTCCACGATCCGCTCGGGGGCAAGTCCGGGATCGACCTCTTCATCGACTTGGCTCGGAATGACGAGAGCCTCCAACCCCAGGTTGCGTATCAGTTCCTGTCTGCGTGGTGAAGACGAGGCCAGAACGATGGTTCGATTCATGCTGCTTGAGATCCTCCTGTGTTATGCTTCGCGAAATTTGTCGCCGATAGCCATATTATACGTTTAAAATTGACTGCTTACAACGAGATTTTCCTTGTATTTCCTGCATCATTCAGGCTCTTCGCAAGACGTGCAACTATCCGCTTAATCCGACATTTTCCATGTATATCTTGCATGCTATGAGGCCTTGCAGGAAGTGAGTCTTTCCTCTCATTTTTGGCTTTTCCGAGTATTTCCTGCATACGCGACGCTCCTCCATGAATTAAAATGGTGAATTAGGGAGGGGCAGAATGATGATGAAGAAATTGACAATTTTCGTGCTGCTATGTTGCTTGTTGTTGGCATCGCCTCTTACGGCGCTTGCGGCAACCGTTCTGATCGATCCCGGGCATGGAGGATCTGATCCTGGTGCGATCGGTGTTACCGGCCTGCGTGAGAAGGAAGTCAATCTAGACATCGCGCTTATGGTGCGCAATGAACTCATCCGTGACGGGTATGAGGTCATCATGACCCGTACTTCAGATGAGTACCTGAGCTTGCAGGAGCGCATCGAAATCGCCAATCGGGAGATGCCGGATATTCTGGTCTCCATCCACGCCAACTCTTACAAAACCCCTGATGTGTCCGGAACGCTTGTGCTTTACTATGACAATCGTTATCCCGTCGCGGGGTATCCGGCGAGTGAAGCGATGAAACGGCTGACTCCAGAGAGCAGGAAGCTCGCCCAGTCGCTGCTGGACAACGCTGTGCAAGCGGCCGGAACGATCAACCGCGGTTTGCTTGAAAGTTCCGTCTACATGGTGCGGATGGGCTCGATGCCGAGCGCATTGATCGAGACGGCTTTCCTGTCCAATCCGAATGACGAACAACTCTTGCGCTCTCAAGAGTTCCGCAAGAAGATGGCGATAGGCATCGCGAATGGCATCCGCAACTACCTGCCGGTTCACTTCAGCGATGTTGCCGCGCACTGGGCGAAGGATTCGATCTTGCGGTTGTACGAGCTTGAGGTCGTACAAGGGGATGGACGCTATTTCTACCCGGAACGTCCCCTGACACGCGCGGAATTCGTGGCGATCCTCGATCGAAGCGGCATGCTTGAGCTCAGGGAAGCGGAGCTTGAACCGGAGGAGCCGCAGGAGAACGACACGGAAGGCCTGGAAGTCCCCGATCAAGTTGTGACCGACTCGGTTTACGGCGATACATACGCTGATGCGGAGCGTAAACCTATGGACGCAATGACAGGTCTGGAAGAATGGAATGCCGAAGAGGAAGAGATCACTGAACATCAGGTTGGATCGGACAAGCCTGTTTTCACCGATCTGAGCGAGCAACACTGGGCTTACGAGTCCTTGATGAAAGCCGTCAGCAGAGGGGTCTTGGTCGGCTTCCCGGACGGCACGATTCGCCCGAACTCGCCGATCAGCCGGGCGGAAGTCACGGCGATCATGGATCGCCTGCTGGACGACGGAGAGCAAGCGGAAAGTGCGCCGTTCGTCGATGTGCAGGCAAATGTATGGTATGCGGATGCCGTAAACCGCTTGTACAGGAAACAGATTGTCTATGGCGTATCGACCGAAACATTCGCACCGCTTAAGCTGATGACACGCGCTGAAGCAGCGGCATTGATCGACCGTACCATCCAAATCGTCATGTTGGCCCGTCATCTCGCATAAACCAATAAAACCTGTCTGACAGGGCTGGTGCCTAGTCGGACAGGTTTTCTATTGATGGATCGTCTCTTGCACGCACCTCACCGCGCATCTGCTCCTAACGGAACCTCATTCCGCTAGTTGTGCGAAAAAGGCAGTTTTCGAATCGTTTACGGAACGCCGTTCCGCTATTTCGCGTTTTCGGACTCCAAAACCCAGATACAGCGGGTAATAGCGGAACGCCGTTCCGTTAGAACATGACATCTAGGCGAATTCGGCCAGATAACGGATCTGTGTTCCGTTAGACTGAGAAGGGTGCATCAACGGAGTGCCAGAAGCGGGGCTGCCTGGCTTCACAAGCTGCATCCACGACAGCGGCCGCGCCTGAGCCTGCCGCCCATACCATACCGCAAGCTATGCCTCACTCATGATCCTTACGCAGCAAGCGCCCTGAGCAGTGACTTCTCTTGGATGACGTAATTCATGGCTGCCGATTGTGCCTGCCACAAATAGGAGACAGCAGGATTCTTCTTATATTCCAGGAGCGACTCCACAGCGGTCGTCAGCGAGTTGTTCATCTGCAGGAATGCCTCCTGCGCCTGTTCCGGCACGTCCTTCGCCAGTTCCCCAGCGAGCATCTTCCATTGCTGATGGGAGGAGGCGAGCGCCTGAATCGTCTCATCCTCAAAATTCGTCAGTTCCTTCTCCTCCAGATGAACGAGCGTAAGGAGCGATACCGTCTTCGCCAGTTTCCCGCCAGCGCCGAAATATTCCTCGATATGGGCAGCATCCGCCTCTCCCCACCTGAGCGACCCTACTTCCGGTCGATCATAGGCTTTCACATACGTCTCCAGCTTCATGCCAGCGAGCTGATTGCTCAACAGGAGCGCGCTGTTGCGATCCGGAGTGAAACCAGCGTATACGACATGACGCTCACCTGCTTCGTATGCGCTGGCGATGCCAGCCTTCTGTAACTGATCGATGGCCGCATACGCGCCTTCGGCAGACGAGAAAACTCCGAATTGCAGCATGTATACCGTGTTTTGCGGCAGGCTGACAGCCGTCGCCTGGGCATCCACATCAAGCTCCTGCACGTGATCGGCTCCGGGCAGAGAAACCGGCGGCGCATCCGTCAGATCCTGACGGTCGTTCACGGGAGGAGCTTCATGATTCAGCGTCAAGTTCGTAAACAACTGCATGATGAACAAGCCCAACATCACGCCCGTGGCGATAGCTCCGACGACCGAAGCCACGACGCGGAACCACGAATACCCTCCCGTTCGATACGACGAAGTCGAATCGAGAGCGAGCAGCCGTTCATCGATGATCGGGCCGCTCTCCCAATCATCGTCAGCATGGTCATGCCTGCCGCCGTCTGCACCCGCCAAACTTCGCCTGTCTCCACGAACCGCCCTGGAGACTCTTCCATCTCTCGCATCATCAGCCGAACCCCATTCATCCGAACCGTCAGCATCATGGGCATCGGCTGTCCTTCTTCGTCCATCGCGCTGCTCCTGCCTACGGCTGGCGCGATCTTGACTTTCCTTGCGAGGCGGCTTGTCCCGTCCTTCGACCAGCGGCACCTCTTCAGGCAAGCTGCTCTCCCGGATCAGCCTCTCCAAGCGCTCCGTCTCCATGTCAAACGGCGAGCTCCATGCTCCATAATCGGTGGTGAACTGGTTGAGCATCTGCGAGTCATAGAGCGTCTGCTTCGCGCCGTTCTGCGGCGAATCGCCAATATGGTCTGTGCGATCCCGTTCCGATGCATCCCAACCTTCAGGACCATGCCCATGGCTTGTCCCGGGATCATCGGAGGCTCCGCTGGCAGACATTCGGTCAAACTTCTCCTTGTTCTGGTCGAATCGGTATGTGATACGCGCCTTGTTCATGAGCCAACTCTCCCTCTGTCAATCTTCTAATATAGACTATGAGAGAGTTGTCTCTATTATGCTTGTTGAGATGATCCTAATATGATCCTAGCAGAGGCATATCAGAGTTTCATCCCTCGGCGGGGATGGTTGATATCCGTCTGCCCCCGATGACGAGACGTATCCTCCAGGAGTGGGAACCGTGGGCTGGCAGCGTCCTGACCTTCCCGTGCTCAACCGCTGTCGACAACGCATCCAGATACCCCGTCGCCGGCTCGATAGCCACATGGTATCCGCCATAGTAACCGCCATAATTGGCCCATATGGCCAGGAACGGCACTTCACCAACCGGATATTCCATCGTCACCGATTCCCCGGTTGCCGGATGCTCCAGCCTCGCCCAACCTTCGCGCGGCGTCTCGCAAAAGTAATACTTCTCGTATCGATCTCCCTTGTCCGGCACCAGATCAAGTCTTGTCCCGTTCGCGCCTGCCGGCCAGGGGAGCTTCGCCCCTTGCTGTCCCAGGCAATCATGCTTCGAAACTTGCAGGATAACCTCGCTTCCTTCCTCATATGGCACAACGAGCCTCATCCCTGGCTCCACCTGAAACAACGGATGCGCCGCCCACAGATAGGAAAACGGAAACGGAGACAGGTTCACAACCTCATAATCCATGACTAATCCTGCTTCCCCATCCAACCTCATCCGCTTCTCCAGATGATAGGGAAACCGGACGCCATGAACTTGGCAGACGAGCAGTTCGTCCTGCGCTGACAGGCGGGATTGCCACGGTATCGACCATACCTCACCATGATCAGGAATCGCCGTTCCTTCCCAGGGCGTAAGCGGATAGAGGCAACGATCGATCGTCGGAAACATCTCATCCCAACCGCGCAGATCTCCTTGGTCAAACGGAGTATCGTACCCTTGATTGCCCAGTCTGTCGGTTTGCGCCAGCCATTCTCTCCCGCTTCGTTTGTCCAAGATAGAGACGAGCTTGGCACCCAATTCGGGTATAAGCACCACCCTTATCGCTTCGGTTTCGCCGAACCAGGCCATTCTGCCTGCATAGTCACCCTGTTGCCACACCTTCATCATCCTCCCGCCGGCACCGGATACTCGCCGCGGTCTTTGCTCGGCGATACTCGAAACCTGCGCTTGTACAATTTGCTGAAGTAGAAAATATCAGAGATCCCGATCATCTCGCTGATCTGGCCAATCGTGAAGTCTGTCGTCTTCAGCAGCATCCTCGCCTGATTCATTCGAATCATCTCAACGTACTCCATCAGGGTCATGCCGACCTCTTCCTTGAAAATTTTCGAGAAATGAGAACGGCTTAAGTTGGCCACGGCACATGCATCGTCCAGCGTGATCCGGTCCGTGTAATGCGCATGAATATATTGGATGACTCGCGACAATTCCTTGCTGTAGTTGCTGAAAAAACGATTGTCATGCAACCATTTCTGGATAAGTTCCCGATAGTCGTTCATGTGATCTGCTCTGAGCTGCTGGATGTCCTTCTGAAACTGATGGTCAACCGAGTAGCCGCTTTTCTCGATGAAGGTCATGAGCAGTTGCAGATCTTCCTTGATATAATTCGGCCTGCGTCGCACCTTCTCCAGCAAGCCCAGAAACGACTCGATCCAGATGGGAAGTTGCTTGTTTCTTACAAAATCATCATTGCCTCGCAGCAGCTCGGTAAAGTAATGATAAAAATCGATCTCTCCCACATTGTAAGCATGAGTGAGCTCGTCCTTGTGGACCAAGGTGCCGTACTCACTGTAAAACAGTTGGTCAAAATCACCCATATGTCTCTGAACCGACAAGAACAAATCATTGAGCGATACGGCGCCATATCCGTAAATAACGGAGAAGGTGACCTGTACAAACCGCTCCATCTCCTCCATCGCGCACTGAAACCGTGCGACAAGATCGGGTTCTGAAGTTCCTGCGACGACCACGATGAATCTGCCTTCGTTCAGGTGAAAGATTTCCCGCTCAGGCAAGGGGCCGCCCAGCGCTTCGGACAGCATGTTGACAATGGAAAAAACAGCAAGATCCATCTGTCCCCGATATTTCTCCTCCAGCCATGAGGAGAAGCGATTCACTTGCACGAAAGCGTAATGGATCGGTTCAAGCTCTCCCGAGAACAAAGCAATATCGTGTTTCCTCGCCCTCCGCGTCAATTCCGCCGTTGAGATTCGATCCGACAACCGTTCATGAAACAACGCGTTGGTGATCGAGATCCGTTCGTTTCGATCCAGCAAGCGATGCGCCTGGTGGGTGTTTGCTTTCATGGCTTTCTCGATCCCAAGCATCAGCTCTTCCTTCGTAAGCGCAGCTTTAAGCAGGTACTCCCTGGCCCCGTAACGCATAGCCTGCTGGGCGAGGTCGAATTCGGCGAAGTTGCTCAGCACGATCGAGGCCACGTGCGGGTAGTCGATCAGCGTCTGACGAATCAATTCGATGCCGTCCATCTTCGGCATTCGTATGTCAGTAATGAGCACATCGATCGGTTCACGCTTCAGCACCTCAAGCGCTTCCAGACCATTTGCCGCTTCATAGATGTCATATGGGGTGTTCTCCAGCATCAAGGCCATATGCTTCCTTGCATGCAACTCATCATCCACAATCAGCAGCCGATTTCTCATAGCTGTAATCTTCCTTTCCCTCCAAGACGAGCGTCACACGGGTACCGCCGCTTGACGGCGTTCCGATCTCGAGCCGTGAAGCGCCTCCGTAATGCATGGCGATGCGGCTTCGGACATTCTCCAAACCAATCGATCTTCCCGAAGATTTGAGAGGCAGCGATGACGCCGCCGCATATCCGCAGCCATCATCCTCGATGGTAATGGACAGTCCTTCTCGCAAGCGGACAACGTCGATGCGAATCGTGCCTCGGTCACGGTCAACAAAGGCGTGCTCGAAGCAATTTTCGAGGATTGGCTGGACCAGCATTTTGAGCAGCCGTTTCTGCTCCGTGCCGGATTCCACATGGATGAACACAGCGATATTGTCGCCAAATCTCGCTTTCTGTATCTCGATATATTTGCCGATATACGTAAACTCCTCCTCCACCGTCCAGTAAGGACGGTCGTCATACAACTGCTGGCGAAGCATATGCGACAGCGCAACGATGAGTGAGCTGAGCTTGTGCAGCTTGGCGCTGTCGGCCAGCCAGCGAAACGTGCTTAACGTATTGAGGAGGAAGTGCGGATTGATCTGGTGCTGCAGCATCTGCATCTCCAATTGCCGCTTTTCGTTCGCCGCCAGCTCATAGTTCCTGCGCGCCGTATTCAGATTGTGGACGAGCTGCTGCAAACTCTGCGACAGTTCGACGATATGATAATCGCTGTTCAGCGAAACATCGGAAATATGATTCACCATCAGTTGCCTGGACAGCGACCTGATCTGCAGCAGCACCTTGCGGATCTCGCCGACGACGATAATGGTAACGCCGATCATCAGGATGATGGTCACTCCGAACGCTACGTAAGTTGTTATGCGGAACAGCGCCGTTTTCTCGGAAGCCACATCACGGTCTCTCCAATAGTTCAGTGTCCAGTCTGTCGGCTCCAGGGAATACACCTCCGGGTTCGCTTCGGCATCCAGGCTCGCATAGCTCTGCGTCCGATAGATGACTTCCGAATCCGGCGTGCTGATCTCGACATAACCCTGTTGCCGTTCCAGGATCGCTTCGATGTAGGAGAAGGGCATGATCATGTAAACCTTGCCTTTGGCAACGGCGGTCTCCGGTTTGAAAACAATGCGGTACAAGACGAGAAACTGCTCCGGCTCTCCTCTTATCGTCTTCATATCCAGCAGGTACCAGCGGTAACTGTCCATGATGCTGAGGGATTCATGGGGGATCTGTTCCTTGATCAGCTCACGGATCGCTTCCTTGCTTAAGTTCATCTTCGTCGAGTCAAAGATGTAATCGTTTCCATGTTTGTCAATCACAGCAACCGTATATTTGGAATTGAGGAAGAAGGTGTACTGAAGCCGATCGATCGTGTTGAAATACGTGTTGATCTTCTCCAGGTTAAACGGGTCTTCGATCTCAAGCGCCGCGATAAACGCCGGATCATTGATAAACAGATTGGTGGACATGAAGAGCCGGTTTAAGATATCGCGAATATTGTTCGAGGTTTCTGTCATACGCATCGCATCGATTTCATCAATATGGTTCATGATCATTTTCTGCGAAACGTGCTGGACGGAATAAAGCAACGCAAACAAGGGGATCGAGACGCAAATGAAGATGACAAGCATCTTACGCTGCAAAGATCTTGTGCCTGACAGCAACTTGAACCATCGCGCCATTTCGTTCTCTCCCCATGAATAGCCCATGCCCTCATCCGATTCGGAAGAAGGCATGGGCGAAATATCGCAAGCTCTTTATTGCATTATTGGTCTTTTTGCTCCTGGATGGCTTTGTCCACCTTCTGCTTGATCGTGGACAAAGTATCGTCCAGATTATTCTCGCCTGTATAGTAGATGACGACCTGATCCAGGAAGATGGATTCATATTCCTGCGGTGCGGCAAGCACCGGCTTCTCCGCGACGTTGATCACGTCAGGGTCGCCTCCGAACAGGTAGACGATCTGATCAAGCGTGATGTCATCGTCCTTAAGCTGTTCCGCAATGTCTTCATAATACTTGGCTGCGTCGATCTTGTTGTACATCGGCAGAGCCCCGGTGCTGAGCGTGTAGTCGGAGACATATTCTTTGGCGAACAGCAAAGCTTCCTTGGCATGTGCCGAATTTTTCGGGACGGCCAACGAGTCGATGCTCGACCAGTTCATATGTTTGCCTTTCAGTTCCTCCGGCACCGGCATCGGAGCGATTCCGAATTTCCAGTCGCGCGGGAACTCCTCTTTCTTCGTGGCGGCAAGCTGCGTATACCATTGGGCTCCGACCACCATGCCGTATCCGCCGTTCCAATACGACAAGAAGTCGGTATTGTTGGAGATGTACTGCGAGATCGGCATCGCAGCGCCTCTATTGTTCATGACGTCATACAGCCATTCCATGCTTCTCTTGAACTCCGGCGCATCGATATTGGACAGCAGGTCATCCGTGTAGAACTTCCCGTCCGTCAACTGGCTGCCATAACCGTAGTAGTACATGCCCCAATGGTTATAGAAGTATCCGTAGACCTTCTTGCCGTCCACCGTTTGCGTCAATTTCTCCGCGATATCCGCCACTTCGTCCCACGTCAGAGGCTCGTAAGGGTCGGGATACGGAACCCTGGAATCGTCGAACACTTTCTTGTTATAGTATAACATCCAGTTGTTTTGCTGAATAGGAAAATAGTAATAATGACCATCATCTTCAGGTTTGAAAGAGCTTCCGAAATCCACCGTCATATCAACGCCGATTTCTTGTGCAATCTCTTCGATCGGCATCAGGAATCCTTTGTTGATCGCGTCATATTGATAGATGCCGTTCCCCCAGATCAGATCGACCTTTTCACCGCTGGCCAGCATGATGTTGCGTTTGTTGATGTATTGTTCATGCGGTACCGAGATCGTCTCGACCTTGATGTTCGGATATTTCGCTTCGAAACGTTCAACGAAAGCTTTGTACTCCGGCGTGTCGGCATATTGGGAAATGTTCAGCACCTCGATCGTCACCTGATTCGCTGAACCGTCTCCATTGCCTGAAGCAGAATTGTTGCCGTTCTGCGCTCCCGAGCCGCCCGATGATTCTCCCTTTCCTCCGCATGCTGCAAGAACCATGGATAAACAGAGGATCATCGCGAGCAACGTATAAATTCCTCTTCTTTTCTTCATCTTTTGGCCTCCCCCATTTTACAAGAATGTGGCTTTGGTTCTGTATTCCATCGTAATCGATCGGCTGCGGCAAGAGTATGGAAAATAAATCGATTTATTTGTATTATTTTCTTGCTTTTTGGCAATGAGTTTGTCCGATTTTCCGGTACGCCGTCCGCTTCAACCCTTGATACCCGTGGTGACGATGCTTTCCACGAACCGCTTCTGCAGGATCAGGAAGGTGACAAGCACCGGAATGATCGCGATGCAGGCAAGCGCCATTTGCTTCGCATACTCGTGGCCGAACTGGGTTTGGAAGCTGTGAATGCCAAGAGGCAAGGTGAACATCTCCGGCGATTTCAGGAAGATCAGCGGTTGGTAATACTGATCCCAGATCATAAAGAAACTGAGAATCCCGAGCGTAAGCATCGGAGCTTGGGCAAGCGGCAACGCAATCCGGAAAAACGATCTCACCACGCCGCTCCCCTCCATATATGCCGCGTGAATGAAGTCACGCGGGAAGGTCAGGAAAAATTGCCGCATCAGGAAGATCGACAGAATATCCACGATATTCGGCACGATCAGCGCCCAGAGCGTATCGAGGAAGCCGATATACCGGAAAGCGATAAATTGCGGCAGCAAGCTGAGTTGGTACGGGATAAACAAGGCCGCCAGATAGATCAGGAAGATCGTGTTTGAATATTTGAATTTCAGATAACCAAACGCATACCCGGTAACGGCTGCAAACAGCAAACGGAACAGGACGGATACGATCACGACGATCAACGAATTGGACAACCAGGTCACGACCGGAGACTCCGTCAGCAGGTACATGTAATTGCCGAAATTGATGTCTTCCCAGTGGACAAACACAAACGGCTTCTCGAAGACTTGATTTTCATATTTGAACGAGGTGGACAGCATCCAGATGAGCGGGGTGACAAATACAAGCCCGACCAAGGAATAGACAATCGTAAGAAACACTCTCATTGGTAGAACACCCACTTTTTCTGGCCGAACCAGTTAATGAGTACGAAGACCAGCGTGATAAAGAACAGGACAACACCTACTGCTGAAGCATAAGAGAAATCATAGTACTCAAACGCCGTTCTGTAGATATGATAGGTTAATGTGGTCGTGCTGAACGCCGGACCGCCTTTGGTGAGCAGGGCCATCTGGTAGAAGGCTTGCAGACCGCCGATGATCGTGATGAGGAGCAGGAAGAAGCTGGTCGGCGAAATCAATGGAAGAGTGATATGCCGGAAACGAGCCCACCCATTCGCTCCGTCAATCGACGACGCTTCATACAGATCCTTGGGTACGCCTTGCAATGCAGCCAGAAACAACAAACAGTGGAATCCGACATCCTTCCACGATCCGATGATCGCAAGGACCGGCAATGCCCATTTCGTATCCACCATATAATGCGGAGGGTTCAACCCCCAGGAAGTCAGCAGGCTGTTGACAGGGCCCTCGGTCGGATGCAGGAAGACATTCCACACCACCAATGTCGCAATATAGGTGGTGATATAAGGAATGATAAAAAAGGCGCGGATCATGCCCCGCATGTACACCCTGCTGTTCAGAATCAACGCCATGACCAGGCCCAGCAGCAATGTCAGAGGCACATAGATGATGAGATACTTGAATGTATTCGTGAAGGCTTTCCAGAAGTCATCGTCATTCATCAGCTTGTGAAAGTACGATAGTCCTTCGAAGGAGATCGAGTTGCTCATCAGATCCATCTTGAACACACTAAGCACAAACACGAACAACATGGGAAGCGCCACGAACAAGGAATAGCCGATAAAGCTTGGAATCGCGAAGAGAAGTCCCATCCGCCGTTCCGCCCGTTCAAGCGAATGGCTCTTGATCCCCCGGCTCTTCTTGCCTTCCGCCACAGTTAAACCTGTCATTTCCATTCACCGCCATAATCAGACTAGACTTGAAGGTCATTGTCATTATCCCTAATTTGACAGGCAGTTAACATGGAGATTGTTATGTATCCTTTTGTAATATCTTCTGATGGTCTTACTGCGCCGCTCGGCAGCAAAAACGGGCATCCGACCCGTCAGGATCAGATGCCCGTTTCATGCATGGCTGTGCAGAACAGTTAACCCCCGCACGATTCTATCACTTATGAAAAAGGCTCTATTGAATGCCTTGGCGCGACTGTAATAATCGTCCGAGCGCATGCGCAGTCTTGTAGATGTCACCGGCCCCCATCGTCAGCACGAGATCTCCAGGTTTGATATGTTCCGTCAGATAGTTCAATACCTCGTCCTTGTCCGGAACATAACGCACATTCGGATTGCTGTTCTTCGCGATCAATTCAGCCAGACGACCGGAGCTCACTCCTTCGATGCGCTTCTCGCCTACGGGCGAGAAGATATCCGTCAGGATCACTTCATCCGCTTCGCCGAAGGCGCGGCTGAACTGTTCCAGCAAGAAGTAGGTTCTCGTGTACCGCTGCGGCTGGAATACCGCGATGATTCGCTTGCCGGTTGACTTGGCAGCGGTGATCGTCGCTTCAATCTCGGTCGGATGATGCGCATAGTCATCGATGACCAGTATATCGTCATATTCACCTATCACCTGGAAGCGCCGCTTGGCTCCGCGGAACTTGGCCAGTGAAGCTGCGATTTGCTGGAAGCTCAATCCTGCCTCCAGGCCGACGATCAACGCCGCAAGTGCGTTGTATACGTTATGGATTCCCGGAACAGACAGCTCGATCGTGCCAAGTTCTGCACCTTCACGTTCGACGGCGAACCTGACCCGCCGGTCGCCAAGCTCGATGTTCTTCGCCGTATAGGTTGCATTCGAACGGATGCCGTACGTGATCATCTCGCACTTCAGGCCAGGTACCAGCTCCTGCACATAGGGGTCGTCCAGACAGAGAACCGCCTTGCCGCCAGGCTTCACTTGGCTGAGAAACTGGACATAAGCGTTCTTCAGATTCTCGAACTTGCCGTCGTAATTCTCCAGATGGTCCGCCTCGATGTTCGTTACGACCGCGTATTGAGGATGGTATTGCAGGAAGGAGCCATCACTTTCATCGGCTTCGGCCACCACGTATTCCCCTTTACCGGCTTTGGCATTGCTGCCTACATTCATGATCTCCCCGCCGATGATATAGGTCGGGTCCAGCTCACCATCCTCCATGATCAGCGCGATCATCGATGAAGTCGTTGTCTTCCCGTGAGCACCAGCTACTGCGACGCCCTTGCGCGCATTGAGCAACCTCGCGAGCATCTGCGCGCGGTGGATGATCGGGATGTTCAGCTTCTCCGCCTCGATGATCTCCACATTGTCCTTAGGCAATGCGGAGGAATAGACGACAAGATCAGCGCCGCGCACATGCTCGGCCTGGTGGCCGATATAAACCTGCGCGCCTCTTGCAGCCAGCTTCTCCGCCAGTTCCTGACGCACCTCGTCCGAACCGCTGACCCGATAACCCATCTCTAACAAAACGCGAGCTATGGCACTCATGCCATAACCGCCGATCCCAATGAAGTGGACGTGCTCCTGGGTATTCAAACGCTTCACCAACCTTTTTCGGATTCTGTGTGATAGAACAGCATGGAACGAACATCAGAAACGAGATATAACGATCCGGTGACGACTGCGAGATCCTGCGGGCCGCTCATCTTCTTCAGACGTTCAAGCGCCTTATGCCAATCCGGTTCGAGCGAGACTTCCAGACGATCCAGCCCCATTTCCCGCTTCAGGTCGATGATCAGCTCGTATAGTTCACCGGCTTCCTTCGCCTTATCTATATTCGGCTGTGTCACGATTATCGTATCCGCTAGAGGTAGTATATGCCTGCAATACTCACGATGATGCTTACTCGCAAGCATCCCTGCCATGATATGCAACCGTTCATATCGATATGACTGCTTCAGCGCATCTGCAAGCACTTCCGCACCTTCCGGGTTGTGGGCGCCATCGAGGATGATGCGCGGCGAGTCGCTGACCTGCTCCAGTCTTCCCGGCCACTTGACCTGGGCCAAGGCGGATCGGAGATCCTCTTCCTCCATGATTAGCGCATAATACTGGCGCAAGATCTCCAGCGTCATGACGGCTACCGCCGCGTTCTTCAATTGATGCGCTCCCTGAAGCGCAACCTCGAGGCCGCTGTATTCCCTGAATGGCCCTACAAAGTCCATCGCCTGCATCCTCTCTGCCGGCTGGCTTAGCGACACCGCGAAGTCAAATTGCTTCTTGTATCGATAAACCGTGGCTTTCTTCGCAGCCGCGATCTCTTCGATGACCCGCAGCGCTTCCGGCTGTTCAACCGCCGTTACCACCGGCACGCCGGGTTTGATGATGCCGGCTTTCTCGTAAGCGATGCTCTCCAGCGTGTCGCCGAGCAGTTCCGTATGGTCCATGCCGACATTCGTGATGACGGAAACAAGAGGGATGACGATATTCGTGCTGTCCAGCCTGCCGCCGAGTCCCGTCTCCCATACGACATAATATGGATAGGAGACTTCTGCGAAATATAGTATCGCCAACGTGGTGCATATTTCAAACATCGTAGGATGGCCGAGTTCCGTTCTGTCAAGCTCCTCGGCGAGCGGTTTGATCCGGTTCGTCAGACGGAGCACTTCCTCCTCGGGAATCGGTTCTCCGTTAAACGTGATGCGGTCGGTAAACTTCTCAAGATATGGAGAGGTGAATCTCCCCACATCATAGCCTGCGCTGCGCAGAACCTGATCCAGCATCGCGCAGGTGGAGCCCTTGCCGTTCGTTCCCGCTACGTGGATGAATTTCAATCTTCGATGCGGATGCTCCAATCTATCCATCATATATTCCATCCGCTTAAGTCCTGGCTTGATGCCATTCGCACGAAGCCCGGTTATCCAATCTACGGCTTCTTGATACGTTTGGAAGCTCATGAGCGATTACCTTCTTTACTATATGATGGTCCCATGTTTACGCTTGGGCAAACTGCCGATCAAGATGACCAGCAGACTCTTATATGAATTTGGATCATAGATCAAAGATCAGTCCGGTTCCCGGCTGTTGCCTGTCTGGACAGACATGGCAGGCAGTAAAGCATGCCAACAGACCGAAAAATCCGGACGGTCCAGGGCTCAGTCTACCTTACGCCCTGAGGCCGTCCGGCTATGCCTGCTTATCGCAGTTGCTGAAGTTCTTGGATGCGCGCCTTCACCTTGTCGCGCTTCTCCATGTAGTCCTTCTGCTTCGCCTTCTCCTCTTCCACAACCTTGGCTGGCGCCTTCTTCACGAAGCCTTCATTCGCCAGCTTCTTCTCGACGCGCTCAACCTCGCTCTCCAGCACGGCCAACTCTTTCGTGAGCCGTTCGATTTCCTGGGAAATGTCGATCAACCCAGCCAGCGGCAGGAACAGCTCCGCGCCGCTCACGACAGCCGTCATCGCTTGCTCAGGAGGCGCAGCGTCGAGGCTCATGGCGAACCCTGACGTGCCGCAGAAGCGCTCGATGTAGATCGTATTGTCCTGCAGGATGCGAAGCGTGTCTTCGTCCGCAGGTTTGATGATCAGCTCAACCTTCTTGCTCATCGGTACGTTGACTTCGGCGCGAACATTGCGCACAGCGCGGATGACATTCATCAGCAGTTCCATCCGCTTGACTGCTTCGGGAGCTTCACGCGAAGCGTCATAGGTCGGCCATGCCGCAAGCATGATCGTCTCTCCTTCATGCGGCAGATGCTGCCAGATCTCCTCCGTCAGGAATGGCATGAACGGATGAAGCAGGCGAAGCGTCTGATCGAGCACATAAGCGAGTACGGATTGGGTCGTTTTCTTCGCGGCCGCATCCTGCCCGTACAGGCTGAGCTTGGCGAACTCGATGTACCAGTCGCACAGATCGTCCCAGATGAAGTTATACAGGAGACGCCCCACTTCGCCAAAGTCATATTGATCCATGAGGCGCGTCACATCGCGCACCGTTTCATTCAGTCGGTGCAGAATCCACTGGTCGGACACCGTCAGATTGCCGCTTAAGTCGATGTCACCGGCTGTGAAGCCCTCCAGATTCATCAGCGCGAAACGCGATGCATTCCAGATCTTGTTGGCGAAGTTGCGCGCTTGCTCAACACGCTCCCAGCGGAAGCGCAGGTCTTGGCCCGGCGTGCTTCCGGTCGAGATCATGAAGCGCATCGCATCAGCGCCGTACTTCTCGATGACTTCCAGCGGGTCGACGCCGTTGCCGAGCGACTTGGACATCTTGCGCCCTTCCGCGTCACGGACCAGGCCATGGATGAGCACATCCTTGAACGGGATCTGTCCCGTGAACTCCAACGCCGTAAAGATCATGCGGGCAACCCAGAAGTAGATAATATCGTAACCGGTGACGAGCACGTCGGTCGGATAGTAACGTTTGAGATCCGGCGTATCATCCGGCCAGCCAAGCGTCGAGAACGGCCACAGGGCGGAACTGAACCAGGTGTCCAGCACATCCTCGTCCTGGCGAAGATGCGCTGATCCGCAGTGCGCACAGACCGATGCATCTTCGCGGGACACCGTGACCTCGCCACAATCCGCGCAATACCATGCCGGGATGCGATGGCCCCACCACAACTGGCGGGAGATGCACCAATCGCGCACGTTCTCGATCCAGTTCAGATAGATCTTCTCGAACCTCTCCGGCACAAAGTTTACGCCCTTGCCGGAACGTTGCGCCTCGATCGCCGCTTCCGCGAGCGGCTTCATCTTCACGAACCATTGCGTCGACAGATACGGCTCGATGACGACGCCGGTCCGTTCGCTGTGTCCGACCTGGTGGACATGATCCTCGATCTTGACGAGCACCCCTTGCTCCTCCAGATCCTTCACCAATTGCTTGCGGCATTCGAAGCGGTCGAGTCCATGGTATTTGCCGGCATTTTCATTCATCTTGCCGCTCTCGTCCATAACAAGTACCTGCGGCAGATTGTGGCGGTTGCCAACCTCGAAGTCGTTCGGGTCATGCGCCGGCGTGATCTTCACCGCACCGCTGCCGAATTCCGGATCAACGTATTCGTCGCCGATGATCGGTATCTCGCGGCCGATGATCGGCAGAATCAGCGTCTTGCCGATCAGGTGCTTGTAGCGCGGATCTTCCGGATGTACGGCCACCGCGGTATCGCCAAGCATCGTCTCCGGTCTGGTCGTCGCAACCACCAGCCCGCCTTCGCCATCCTTCAGCGGATAGCGCAGATGATAGAGCTTGCCCTGCACTTCCTTGTACTCGACCTCGATATCCGAGAGCGCCGTGCGTGCAGCAGGGTCCCAGTTGATGATGTATTTGCCTCGGTATATGAGGCCTTTCTCATAGAGGCGAACGAACACTTCGCGGACGGCGCGGGACAGACCTTCATCCAACGTAAACCGCTCCCTCGAATAATCAAGCGAGAAGCCCATCTTCGCCCATTGCTGCCGGATCGTATCCGCATAGTGCTCCTTCCATTCCCATACCTTCTCCAGGAACTTCTCACGGCCAAGATCGTAGCGAGTCAGGCCGTCCTCCTCGCGCAGCCTCTGCTCAACCTTGGTCTGCGTGGCGATGCCGGCATGGTCGGTGCCAGGCAGCCAGAGCGTGTCATAGCCCTGCATGCGCTTCGTGCGGATCAGGATATCCTGCAGCGTGAAGTCCAGCGCGTGGCCGATGTGCAGCATGCCGGTAACGTTCGGCGGCGGGATGACGATCGTGTATTTGTCTGCATCCTTGCGGTTGCCCGCTGCGAAGAAGTTGTTTTCTCTCCAGAATTTGTACCATTTTGCTTCCGCTTCATGCGGATTATAAGTCGTCGGCATGGATACCGACTTGTCTTGGGTGGACTGTTCATTTTGACCCATCGATGCTACCTCCCTGTCATCAATACCCTTATAAATACAAAAACCTTCCGTCTCAAAGGACGAAAGGATGCTTCCGCGGTACCACCTTTGTTTCGCGCCAGCAAATTGGACAGACAGCGCGACACTCTTACAGATAACGGCTGTACAACCGGCTGTCACCAGCAACTCCCGGGCGACTTCAGCAGCTCAAGACCTGCGGTCCTCTCAGCATATGGTACCGCTCTCTGTAGGGTTCGCACGCCTACTATTCCCGTTCACCATCGTTGTCCCTATGATATCAAACAATATGATAACTGCCTTTGCAGGCATAGTCAATAATTAGCATAACCATTCTGGCGTCTCTCATAAACTTATAGTAGTAAACTTTTCGGGCTTGTACAAGAATCCTTGCGCTGACCAGCACATAACAGGTGGCGGTGCATGCAGCACGCGGGAGGTGGCCATATTGCAGAAGTTTTGGTTTCGCATCCGGTACACGCTTAAGACCATCTGTTTTCCCCTGATCTGTATCCAGTTTGTCCGTACACTGATTCTGCCTACGCCGTTTGATGTATTTTTGCTATTTCTGCTTTTTCTCGCTTATCTGGGATTTCTACTGGAGTTTTATTGACGCTGGTCCTGATCCGTTCATACAACGAACGAATGGCGATGCAAGAGGAAGTTTCCCCGCATCGCCATTTTGCTGGATGTGTCGCCGTATGTTTCCGGATCGTCTTACTTCGGGATATAGATAACCTGGCCTTCGTAGACCCTGTCAGACTCCAAACGATTGTACAGGACAATCTCCTTCGGATTGAGCGAATAGCGCGAAGCAATCGTATCGAGTGTCTCCTCTTTCTGCACGATGCACATCCGCACCCTGCGGAAACGTTGCTCTTCGTGCTCCGAGGATAGGAGCAGATTCTTCCACTGGATCTGATCTTCGCCGCGCTTGGCTTGTTTGTTCTCCTCCGCGGCAGGCTCCGCCTCTTGCTCTTCAGCAGACTGTACCGATTTCCCGACGACATGCTGCAACAGAGACTTCACACCGGCCACAGCGCCTGCCCATCCGGAAGAATCCTGCTTGTTGCTGCCGAACGCAATCTTCATCTCCTGCGTTTCTGACTTAGCCTGTAGCGATTCGGCCTGCTCGTTCTCCGCCTGGGAAGTGTCCGGTTTAACGGCGTTATCCACGGCCTCGAGAGCCTGTGACTTCGAGACGTTGTCCGCGGCTCCGGCCGTCTCCTTCGGTGCATTCTCATTCGCTTCAACAGCAGCCAGATGATCCGCCGCATCTTTCGCGCCGGCTGCGGCTGACTTGCCGACCTGCTCCTCTGCTGCGGCTGCGATCGCCTTGTCCGCCTCTTCCTTCACAACGGCTTCCAGAGCCTCTGCCTTCTTCCCGTCGGCCGGCTGTTCCTTAGCCTGCGGTGCAGGGACAGGCTCCTGTTGAGTGGCAGGCTGCGGTTCCACTCGATCTTCGGCAGATGAATGATCCCCGGCCGATGATCTGAGTTCATAGGCGCTGCCGGCTTGCCCGATCGCATCCCGCGAAGCACCGGCAGACTCAGGCTGCGCACCATAAGCAAACACCGGCTCCTCATACGAAGCTGCACCATTCACTGTTGCTTCGTTGTAAGCCTGCACATGGGAGACTTGAGTTGCTTCACTCAGGCCGGCTCCCTGCTCCTCCTGACCCGCGGGCTTGGCAGCTTCATGCACGAACCAGGCCTCGCCCTGTTCTCTCCAGGCAGCTTGCTGCGAGGCGGGCTCATACGTTGTGTCCACGCCGGTAAGCGAGATGACGCCGGTGATGTTCAAGGTTCTGGCTGAAAGAAGCTCAACGTCGAAGTTTTCAATCTCGATGCCGATGTTGTCCATCCGCCTGATCCGCCTGAGCGGCAGCGTGATCTCCACTGGTATGCGATGGCGCAATTGCTTGATCCCGCTGTCCGGCTCAACCCCCACATATGTACCCACCAGCATCAGGTCGCCGCTGAGTACAGCCTGGTCTTCGTGCGTCTGCATCGTGATGCGCGGCAGGAGCTCTATATCCTCCAGCTCCCCTATCCCCACAACTTCCTCGGGCAGCGTAATCCGTTCATAAATATCGAATCTGAGTCCCTTCGGGTAATCAGACACGGGCACATTCCTCCCTTCCCCTCATACGTGATAACCGGCATCTGACCCCTGCACAGGAGTTGGCGGTCTCACCCGCAAACACAGGTGTCCCGTCGTGCAATTGGATGCTGGATCGATCAGACAACCGGCGCGATACTGACGGTTTTAATCTATATATATGGGCGCGGAATGTGGACCATGCCTATCTTTTGCATTTTCCTCACTCATGGGGAAAGTTCCTAGACATAGAAAAAGCCAACCGGAAGTTTTCCGGTTGGCTGTAAGGGTTGTTGCCTGGACTACATCTCGTACTGTCCGGGAGCTTTGTCCGCCAGTTCCAACACGATGTCGCGCAAGAGTCCGATGTACTTCGGGTCCTGATTGAGCGAACGTATGCGCTCGAAGTGAATGCCAAGCTCCTCAGCGAGCTGTTTGGCCTCGATGTCCAGGTCATACAGAATCTCCAGATGGTCGGATACGAATCCGATCGGGCAAGACAGGATCTGCTTTACGCCCTCACGTTCCAGGTTCTTCATCACATCGAGAATATCCGGGCCAAGCCACGGATCTGCCGTTCGGCCTGCGCTCTGCCAGACAAACTGCCAATCCGCCAATCCGACTTTCTCCGCAATCAACTTCGAGGTTACCAGCAGTTGATCGACGTAGGGGTCGCCCATCTTAAGTATTTTCTCCGGCAGGCTGTGCGCCGAGAACAACACGCGAACCTGGTTCAGGCCGCCCGTGAACTTGCCCAGAGCTTCCTGGATACGCTCGGCAAACGCCTCGACCAGCTCAGGCCGGGAATAATAGCTCTTCGCGAAGCGGAAGCTGATGCCCAGCTCCACAGCAGCCTGCTCCGCACGCTTGATATAGGAACCAACGCTCATCACGGAGTAATGCGGCGCCAGCACGATGCCGACAGCTTCCTTGATGCCGGCCTCGGCGATCTGCCGCACGCCATCTTCGATAAACGGACTCGCATGCTTTAGGCCCTGGAAGCACACATACTCGACATCTCCACCGTTTGCATCCAGAGCCTCTTGCAGCGCCTCCACCTGCTTGTTCGTATGTTCTCTGAGCGGGAACACCCCGCCAACAATTGCCGCGTAACGATCCTTCAGTTCCTGAAGCTGCTCTGGCGTCGGCGGGCGTCCATGGCGTATGTGTGTGTAGTAGGCTTCGATTGCCTCCATGTTTTCCGGAGTCCCATACGACATGACGAGCACGCCGATTCTTCTTCTCTCCGTCATCGAGATCCCTTCCTTTCCTGGTAAATATGCTTGCCAAACTTCCGCCCCTGTAGCCCAACCCCGATGTCCGGCTTCATGGCCGCTGGCTGATCGACTGTCTCGGTTGGATCACATCCAATTCTTCTGCTCTTTCATACGCTAATATTCATGATCTCCATATCCAACGGCGATAGAACGAACTTCAGCCTAGTGGATTGGATGTCGTCCAACCAACAGCAACAGCTCTTGCGATGGATGCTGGCAGCAACGCCTGCTACCTAAGCCCCATGCTTCAACTTAAAGAAGCTCTGGCACCTGCCGGATTACGTCCTGATGCGGATCGCTTCAGCCGAATATTCATGCACGTACTCGGTCAAACGGCGCAGCGTATCGAGTGAAGCTTCGGGGAACAAGCCGTGTCCAAGGTTAAAGATATGCCCCCTGCCCGCCGACAGGCCCTGGTCAATGATCTCCTTGGCGGCTGCTTGATATACATCCGAAGGAGCTGTCAACATATATGGATCAAGATTGCCCTGAACGGCAAAAGACCCTCCCGTTCGCCGTGCTCCCTCGGTGATCGACACTCGCCAATCCAGCCCGATCACATCCGCCTGAAGATCTCTCAGCAGCGGCAACAGCTCGCCCGATGCGACGCCCGGGAAGTAAATCTTCGGTTGCGGCAGATCGCTGAGCGAGGCGAAGATGCGCTTCACCACCGGCAACACATACTTTGCGAAGTCCTGCGGCGCAAGCGCGCCGACCCAGCTGTCGAACAACTGGAACGCCTTGGCCCCTGCCCGGATCTGCTCCCGAAGATAGGTGCTCACCATGTCTCCGAGCTTATCCATGAGCGCGAACCAAACCTCGGGCTCGCTGTACATCATCTGCTTCGTGCGCATGTACGTCTTGGAAGGTCTACCCTCGATCAGGTAGCTGGCGATCGTAAACGGCGCACCTGCAAATGAGATCAACGGCACCTTCAGCTCCCGGTCGAGGATGCGAATCGTCTCCATGATATGCCCCAGATCGCCCGCCACATCGATCGGCTTCAGCCGTTCAACGTCGCGCGCTGTGCGGATCGGTTCCTCGATTACGGGACCGATATTCTTGACGATATCGAATTTGACCCCCAGCGAGGCGACCGGATTCATGATATCCGAATACAGGATCGCCGCATCGACTCCCAGCTTGCGCACCGGCATCATCGTCACTTCCGCAGCCAGCTCCGGCTGCTGGCAGATCTCAAGCAGCGTGTAGCGTTCCTTGATCTTGCGGTACTCCGGATCATAGCGACCCGCCTGGCGCATGTACCAGACCGGCGTGTAGTCCACCTGTTCGCCCCTGCATGCGCGCAGGAACGTATCATTGTAATCGGCGTTTGAATGCATGTCTGTTCCTCTTTCTCCTGTGATGAGGCCTCTGTCGGCCGTGATCAGCCCAACCGTACGGACATATTACAACCGGCGAAGCGCTTCACGATGGGCTTCGATCGTCTGCTCGATCAACTCGTCCGTGTGCGCGGTTGAGATGAACATGCCTTCGAACTGCGACGGAGCCACGCTCACGCCCAGATCGAGCAGATGTCCGAAGTACTTCGCGAACCTCTGCAGGTCCGAGGTGCGCGCGGTATCATAGTTCACCACTTGCTTGTCAGTGAAGAATGGACACATCATCGAACCTACGCGATTGATCGTGCACGGGATGCCAAGCTCCTCCGCATTGCGCCGGAAGCCCTCCTCGAGCCGCGCCCCCATGCGCTCCAGACGCTCATAGACACCCGGTTCGCCGAGCAATTGCAATGTCTTCAGTCCGGCCGCCATCGCGAGCGGGTTACCGGACAAGGTACCCGCCTGATAGATCGGACCGCTCGGAGCGACATGCTCCATGATCTCTCTGCGTCCTCCATATGCGCCAACAGGCAAGCCGCCGCCGATCACCTTGCCAAGGCAAGTCAGATCGGGAGTGACGCCAAACAAGCCCTGTGCGCAGTTCAGGCCAACGCGGAAACCGGTCATCACTTCATCGAAGATGAGCAGGCTGCCGTACTCATGCGTCACATCGCGCAGACCTTGCAGGAACCCTGGAAGTGGCGGCACAACCCCCATGTTGCCTGCGACAGGCTCGACAATCACGCAGGCGATCTCTTCGCCAAACCGTTCAAAGGCGAGCTTAACCGCCTCCAGATCGTTGTAAGGCACGGTGATCGTGTTCACCGCCGTGCTCTCCGGCACGCCCGGGCTGTCCGGCAAGCCGAGGGTGGCAACGCCGGAGCCTGCTTTGATCAGCAGCGAATCGGCATGACCGTGATAGCTGCCTTCGAACTTGACGATCTTGTTGCGCTTTGTATAGCCTCTCGCCAGTCGCAGTGCGCTCATCGTCGCCTCCGTGCCGGAGTTGACCATGCGCACCACCTCGATGGAAGGCACCCGCTCGCAGACCAGCTTCGCCATCTCCGTCTCGATCAGCGTCGGAGCGCCGAAGCTCGTACCGTTCGCTGCGGTGCGTTGGATGAAGCTGACCACTTCGGGATGGGCATGTCCGACGATGAGCGGTCCCCACGAGCACACATAATCGATGAAACGATTGCCGTCGATGTCATAGATGTAAGCCCCCTCTCCGCGCTCCACGTAGATCGGCGTCAAACCTACGGATTTAAACGCACGGACAGGGCTGTTGACACCTCCTACCAGGTATTGCTTCGCTTCCGCGAAGGCGGCTGCTGAACGCTCGCTTCTGCGGCCTGGGCTGTTGGTCATATGTAATCCCACCTTATTTCGACATTTTATGAACATTATGGTCAAATTTTATCATCGCAACGTCCCATTTTATGCTACATTAGAATTAAATCAGATCATTTGGCTGGGATAAGGGGGTAGTTCGATGAAAATATTGCGTAAAGTAGACTTGTTCAGACATCTTAACGATTACCAATTGGCAATTATCAACAATATGTGTACCAAGGAAAGCTACTATGCCGGACATGTATTGTTTCGCGAAGGCGAACCCGGTTCCGTCTTCTATATGGTCGTCAGCGGTTCCGTGAAGATCTATACCGCGAACGCCGAAGGGAAAGAGAAAATCCTGTCCATCATGAATGCCGGCGACAGTTTCGGAGAACTTGCACTGATCGACCAAGAACCGCGCTCGGCTTCTGCGAAGGTGATGGAAGATGCTGTGCTCTATTGCCTGCGCAGGGATCATTTCCTGAGCCTTCTGAAAGCAAATTTTGAGATCACGCTCGGCATCATGAAGGAACTGAGCGCAAGGCTTCGTGAAACGAACCGCCAGGTTCATGATCTGGTATTCCTCGATGAACGCAGCAGGATCACCAAGAGCCTCGTGAAGATCGCTGCGCGTGACGGACAGCGCGACGGTCAGTTGATCTATTTCAAGGTGGCGCTGAACTATGATGAGCTCGCCCAACTGGCAGGCGTCAAGAGAGACACGCTGTTACAAGTTCTCCGCGAGTTCCAGGATCGAATGATCCTGCGAATCTCCAACGATCAATTCGTCCTGGATCTGTCCAGGATACTGTAAGTTGCCTTACCCCGACATTCATCCGCGCCTGAATCTGACGGAACCATACTCCGCTGCATGGAGCGCTTGGCCGCGGTTAAGCCGCCAGCTGACGCCTGTAACGGATCGTGGTTCCGTTCCCTTCTGACGGATCCATCCGCATACCGGATGCCATGACGCCTCATTACGCCGTCCGTTATGCAGGGACTTATGCCGCGATCATGCGTCCATCCCCGATTTCCGTTGCGCCTCAGCGGGCGCTCTCGTTAAGCCATCTTGCGGCATCCACCGCATGATATGTGATGATCAGATCCGCGCCGGCACGTTTCATGCCGAGCAGCGTCTCCAGCACGATCTCCCGTTCATTGAGCCACCCTTGCTGTGCCGCCGCCTTCACCATCGAGTATTCGGCGCTGACGTTATACGCAACAACCGGCAGATGGAAGTTTCGGCGAAGCTCCTTCAACACATCCAGATAAGCAAGGGCAGGTTTCACCATCAGGAAGTCCGCGCCTTCGCGCACATCCTCCTCAGCCTCGCGCAGCGCTTCCCGGACATTGGCCGGATCCATCTGATAGGACTTGCGGTCTCCAAACTGCGGGGCAGAATGTGCCGCATCGCGGAATGGCCCATAGTAAGCCGATGCATATTTGACCGAGTACGACATGATCGACACGTGCTGATATCCCGCTTCATCCAAGGCCCGACGGATCGCCTGGACGAACCCGTCCATCATGTTGGACGGAGCGATGATGTCCGCGCCGGCCTTCGCTTGCGATACCGCCGTGCGCGCCAGCAGCTCGAGCGAGCGGTCATTGTCGATAACGGCAGGGCGGCCATCGGCGCCTGGTATGACGATCCCGCAATGGCCGTGATCCGTATATTGGCACAGGCATGTATCCGCGATCACGAGCATATCCGGCAGCTTCTGCTTGATCATCCGCGCCGCCTTCTGGACGATGCCTTCATCATCGTAGGCGGAGGAGCCGACGCTGTCCTTGCTGTCCGGCACACCGAACAGGAGGACGGCACGTATGCCGGCCTCATAGGCATTCCGGAGTTCATCCTCCAGCAGATCAAGCGACAGGTGATACACACCTGGCATCGAGGCGATCGGTTCCCGCACATTCGTTCCCTCTACGGCAAATACCGGATAGATCAAATCATCGGTTGTCAGCTTCGTCTCCCTGACAAGGCTGCGCATGGCGCTGCTCGCACGCAGCCGGCGCAAGCGCACTGTTGGAAATCCCATAAGATTCGCTTCCTTTCGATCATGATTGGATATGTGATATGAGTTCATATCATAAGGTCAAGTGAGTCCCGCTCATCATGAGCGCAGCAGCTCGATCATCGCATCGATCGTTGACTCTTTGGCAGTAGCGCTGACATCGAGTCCGCGCTCTCGCGCGGCCGCCTCCGTGATCGGTCCGATGCAGACGATCTTGCTGCGATTGACAAGCGCTTCTGGCTCTTGGACACCGCAGGCCTCCAAGGCTTCGATAAAATAATGCACAGAGGACGAGCTGGCGAACGTCACGATATGAATATCTCCTGACTTGAGCATATCGACGATCCACCTGGCACCTGACTGTGCGGGCTTGTTGTCATAGACATCGACGGCCGTCACCTCGTAGCCCGCCGCCTTCAGCGTTTCCGGGAGCACATCGCGGGCGATTGAGGATCTCGGGATGAGCACCCGCTCTCCCGGTTTCAGCTTCGAGAGCAGATAATCTGCGAGCCCTTCAGCCTGGAACTTGCCGGGCAGCTCCTCGGGAACGATCCCGCGATCCAGTAAGGCGGCAGCCGTTGCAGGTCCCACAGCGGCGAATCTGGCGGCTGCAGCCCGCCTAATATCAATGCGCTGCTCGCGCATCCGCCTGAAGAAATGCTCCACTCCGTTTACGCTCGTAAACACGATCCAGCCGTATGTGTGAAGTTGCTCAAGCGCCTGATCGATCAGCGCGAGCCTTGCTTCATCCTGTACCGGCTCGATCTGGAGCACCGGGAAAGGAACCGCCTCCCCGCCCAGTTCCTCGATCCGCCTGATCATCTCGCTCGCTTGCGCGCGCGCCCGCGTAACGAGCACCCGCTTGCCGAACAGCGGCCGCTTCTCGAACCAGCTCAGCTTGTCGCGCAGGGTCACCACATCGCCGACGATGATGACAGCGGGCGAACTGAAGCCGCTCTCGCGGACCTTATCCGCGATATCCGCCAGGGTGCCGACGAGTGTCTCCTGCTCCGGCTTGGTCCCCCATCGGACAAGCGCCACCGGGGTTGCAGGGTTCCTCCCGTGCTTCATCAGTTGTCCGCAGATCACATCCAGCCTGCCCACGCCCATCAGGAAGATCAACGTATCCGCAGCATGCGTGAGATGTTCCCAGTTCAGCGATGTGGCCAGCTTCTCGGGTTTCTCATGGCCGGTCACGACACAGAACGAGGAGGCGTGATCACGATGCGTGATGGGAATGCCCGCGTAGGCCGGAACTGCATGAACGGAACTGATGCCCGGAATGATTTCGTATTCGATGCCGTGCTCAGCGAGCGCTTCCGCTTCCTCTCCGACGCGGCCGAACACCGTTGGGTCGCCGCCCTTAAGCCTCGTGACGGTCAAGCCGCGCGACGCATATTCGACGAGCAGCCGATTGATCTCCTCCTGTTTCATCGTGTGCCGATCGGGCTGCTTACCTACATAGATCAATTCAGCAGTCGGCTTCACATACATGAACAACTGAGAACTAACGAGACGGTCATAGATAATAACGTCCGACCGCTGGAGAGCCTCAATGGCCTTAAGCGTGATCAGCTTCGGATCCCCTGGCCCAGCTCCTGTGAGATATACCTTCCCCGACACTGCTATCCCCTAACTTCCTGCAGAATTTCGTCCGCGCCTTGCGCGATCAATTGCTCGGCCGCTTCCAGTCCGACCTGCTCAGGGTCCGTCCCCTGCCGTTCCGAACGAAGCAGACGGCTTCCGTCGGAAGCCCCGACGAAACCCCTGAGCCGCACCAACGGCTTGCCATTCTCTTCTCCCACGATCTCCGCATGGCCGCCGATTGGAATCTGGCAGCCGCCATTGAGGCGACGGAGGAAAGCGCGTTCTGTCGTCACCGACAGCTCCGTTGGTTCATCATTATAAAGGCTGAGCAGCGCCCGCACATCGGCATCATCCCTCCGGCATTCGATCGCCAGCGCCCCTTGGCCAACCGCCGGGATGCAGACATCCGGCGGCAGGATATCGCTGATTCGAGCTTCCCATCCCATCCGCTTAAGTCCGGCAGCGGCGAGCACGATGGCATCGAAGCCTTCTTCCTCCAGCTTGCGAAGCCTCGTATCGATGTTGCCGCGTATCCATTCGATTGCCAGATCCGGCCGGGCGGTTCTGAGCTGCGAGCTGCGGCGCAAGCTGCTGGTGCCCACCTTCGCACCTTGCGGCAGATCAGCGAACTTCACATTGTCTCTGGTGATTAGGCAGTCCCGCGGATCCTCGCGGAGAGGAACAGCGCCGATCACCAGTCCTTCCGGAAGTTCCGAGGGCATGTCCTTCATGCTATGTACGGCGATGTCGATCTCTCCATCCAGCATCGCCTGTTCGATTTCCTTCACGAACAGGCCTTTGCCGCCAACCTTTGACAATGTAACATCGACGATCCGGTCGCCCTTCGTGACGATCTTGCGCACTTCAAATTCGTATTCCAGCCCTTTGTCTGCGCAGATGCGTTTCAGTTCTTCGATCACATGTCCGGTCTGCGTCAAAGCTAAGGCGCTTTGTCTGGAACCGACGATTATTTTTCTCATCTATCATGACCCCCGTCATACTGTTATGGTCATTTCCCGTCCTAACCGCCATCCCGCAGGCTACCTCTCGCCGTCTCACGAACCAGCTCATCCAGTTCTTGATCCGTACGAATCCGTTCAAGCAGCTCCATGAAGCGTTCTCTGCCTTCGACGACGAGCTCATACACCTTGCGCCTATCCTCTGCGGAGAGGTCCTGGCTCTCCAGGCGATGGCGCAGCATGCCGATAAATTGCACGTACCGCTCATAAGCATGGCCGTAAACGGACGCCAATTCGTCCCTGATGCGGCGTGATAGCAGGGGGCCGGCTCCACCGGTCGATACGGCGATCTGAAGCTCGCCACGAGTGAGCACTGCCGGTACATGAAACGTCGAACGTTCCGGACTCATCGCATCATTCACCCAGATGCCCCGCCGCTCCGCTTCTTGGCAGACGGAACGATTGACTTCTTCGTTGTCTGTGGCGGCGAAAGCAAGCTCAGCCTGCTCAAGATCTCCGTCGGCATACGGCCGAAGCCATACATCGATGCGACGCATTGCCCTTAACTCAGCGAGCTGCTCCGTAAGCTGAGGACTGATCACCAGGACGCTGGCGCCTGCGGCAAGCAGGCTGATCACTTTGCGTTCTGCGACTCGCCCTCCTCCTACGACGCAGCATCGCCTGCCGCTGAGACGAAGAGAGATCGGATACATGGTCATATGGCCAAATCACCGCTTTCGCGTACAGAATCATCATTGCCATTTCCCTACGGCCAGAAACCAAGCAGACCACTCATATGCAAACACCCTGTGCTGCTTGTCCAGATAGATGCAACGATCTATCCGAAACCTTATGCGGCAGCTCAGGGCGTTTCTTGCATATGGTCTGGATGTTATGAACCTGCTACCAGTTCCTTAAGCACATAGGATTCCTGTGCAGCGTCTATCGATTCATGCGGTTCTTGCTGCATGCGCTGCTCTGATGGCTCGCCAGTTGTCTCCTCGGCATGGGCTGCCGCCGCTTCGGCGCCTCGTTCAACCTGCCGGTCTTGTCCATATGGAAGCGCGGACTCCAGAGCGAAGATCCGGACGAACGCATCGACCATCTCGTCTCCGTTGTTCTCGGCAGCCATTTCTTTAATGCGCGCGATCGGTTCCTGCAGCAGTTGGGTTGCGATACTTCTCGTCAGCTTGTCAATCACCTTACGCGCATGCTCGTCCAGATCAGGCAACTTGTTGTAGAGGCTGGCAAGGGTCTCTTCATGGATCGACCTTGCCTTGTCCTGCAGAGCCCGGATAACCGGACCGACATGCAACGTCTTGAACCAATATTCATGAGCGCTGATCTCTTGCTCGATCATCGCTTCGATCTTCTCTGCTTCTTGGCGGCGATGCTCCAAGTTCTCCTCCACGATGCCTTCCAAGTCATCGATATCGTACAGGTATACGTTCGGCAGATCATTGATCGCCGGGTCCAGATTGCGCGGTACGGATATATCGATCATAAACAGCGGCCTGTCCGAACGGTTCGGCAGAACCGCAGCCATTTGATCCTTGGTAAGCAACCATTCCTGCGCACCGGTGGAGCTGATGAGCACATCCGTCTCCAGGATGCGGGACGGAATGTCCTCCAGGAGACACGCTTCCGCGCCGAACTTGCCGGCGAGCTGCGCAGCGCGCTCCGGCGTCCGGTTGGCGACGATGATCTTCTTCACGCCATAGGCCTGAAGATGCTTACCGGTCAGTTCCCCCATCTTGCCTGCGCCGACGATCATGACCGTCTTGCCCTCGAAGCTGCCGAATATTTGCTTGCCGAGCTCAATCGCCGCATAGCTGACGGATACCGCGCTTTCGCTGATTGAGGTCTGGGTATGTGCGCGCTTCGCGAAAGTGATCGTCTGCTGGAACAAGTGGTTGAAGATCGTGCTTGTTGTACCGAGGCGTTGCGCTTCGAAGAATGCCTCACGCACCTGCCCGAGAATCTGGGTTTCGCCGATCACCATCGAGTCCAGTCCGCTCGCCACCCGCATCAGATGCTTCAGGCAATCCCTGTCTTCATATATATACAGATACTTGGAAAACTCTCTGCGCGGGATCTCAAACCACTCTTCCATGAAGCAACGAATATCATGCCCGCAGATGTGCAAACGATCCACAACGGCATAGATTTCCGTCCGATTGCAGGTAGCCACGATTACACATTCCAGGATGCTCTTCGTTGCCTTCAAGCGTTTCAGCGCCTCCGCCAATTGTCCGTCGGCTATAGCAAACTTTTCGCGAATCTCTACTGGTGCTGTCCGGTAATTTAATCCGACTACAATGGTGTGCAATGGGCTCACCTGCCTCCTTATTTAGAATTAATTTAATCTAGCTCATGAGTCATATTATAGCATAATAAATCTCACTGGGAATCCCACAAAAAGTGAAAATTATATGACGTCATTTCTATCGTTAACCTGCGCTTCCACGGTTATACATCATTCGTTATTCTTTGAGCACTTCGAGCAAACGGTTGTCCAGTTCCCTGATGAGGCCGCTCTCGTAACGATTCAATTTTCCGTTGTCTGACATGAGTTTGGCGTATGCGGCAGCAAGCTCAGAGAAGATCGGTTCAAGCCGTTGCAGCTTGGCCAACTCCTCCTCCTTAAGCGGCCGGTCGCCGCCTATCTGCAACTGCAGCACATACTGCATGATCTTCTCGAGTGACTCCAGTCTGTCTACCTGACCTTCCGGGAATGCTCTGGCGAACCGCTCATGCACATAAGAAGCCGAATAGACGGCGCTCGTGAGCTTCTCAAGCTGCGAACTGAGTTGAATCCCCTTCGCTTCGCTCAAGTACCTGGACATCAGCTCCATCTGAAAGCTGGACGCTTCAAAGAGCATTCGTGAGGCATCCTGATGCGCCGCTTTGCTGGTGTACAGATCGGCGAGCTGATAGCTGAACCATATGATCATCACAAGCGGTATGAGCCAGATGAAGGTACGTCCAGCAAATTTGCGATTCCATCTCCACATCGGACCACGGCCCCCTTCCATAGCATCGGTGCCTGCCGCCGAGACTGGCTGGCCTAAGGTCATTGTATGGGAGAAGCGCATAAGAAATGCTGAACATGCTGATGATAGATGAAAAGGCTGTTCCGGGCCACTAGGACCTCGTAAACAGCCTCATGGATTGCTTATTCGCCTTACATCCTTGTTACTTAACCAACTCTACCGTACGCAGCACCGGTTCTTCGACCGTCAACTCACCTACGCCGCGAATCAGCTTCTTGGCATAAGTCTGTCTGGGTTGGAGAACCGCAACCAGGTGATCGATCGCCACTTGCGGATCAACGGTCTGGCCGCACGTATAACAATCAATCGCTGCGAAACCTCTCTCAGGATACGTATGGATGGAGAGATGACTTTCTGACAGCATCACAAGCACTGTAGCGCCTTGTGGTTCAAACTGTCTGGCTTGAACGGACAGAACGGTTGCGCCGGAAGCTTCCGCCGCTTCGACCATCTGCGCTTGCAACCAGTCAGGATCGTTCAACTTCTCAAACTGAATTCCCCAAGTATCAACAGCAACATGTCTTCCGAAAGTTGAATATTCCACTCTCGGTTCCCCCTTCCTAGGAATAAAATGTTTGGAATTTCATCCGCTAGGACCTACGTCATTCACTTCTCGAGGGAATAATCTCTCGCAACATAATTGTCCTGAGTGAATCCTGGTTCCTAATTGTCAACGAAAATAAAAATAACATCTATCACTCATAAATGCAACAGTTTTTTTTCCAGTCACTCGCCTAAACTTTTTCCGCCGTTCTTCTTGGCTTGCCGGGCACCGCACGGCGAGGAAAACGCCTCACCATGTTCCCATCCGTGGCAATACTTGATAGGCCGTATTATTTGGCTTTCTGACTGTTACCTGGGTTGTCCGGCGCGCGCTTGTTCCGATCCACTCGACCATCCATAAATCAAGATTTGTCGTTTTCACCCGTTCAGACGAACAGCAGCTTCTGAGTTACATCTGCCGGTTTGCCCGCTCAATCCGCCGCAACGTTACCTGGCACGCGGTATTTGGCCTCCTACGTTGCTCAAACACTTCAACACACGATGATCCCGTTTCCGCAACGGAACGACATTCCGCTATTTGGGCAATATGAGGGGTTTATGATCTGCTAACGGAACGACGATCCGTTATAACCCCAAAAAGGCGTCAAATACCATGCGGTTTCAGCTAATAACGGAATGGCGTTCCGTTACCAATGGCGAAAGCGCCCAAAATGACATCATAACGGAACCTGGTTCCGTTAGAAGCGCCGCCAAGCTCAGCACGTTAACACAGAAAAGCCGCATGGGCTGTATGAACAGCTTATGCGGCTTCCGATCAGGCTTCCAGTGCAAATAAACGGCGGGATAATACCGCCAGTCTCTCATCCAGTTCCTTCACCCGGTTACGGTCGATACGCCTTCTGAGATCCAGCATCTGATTGATCTCTTCCTTGACCTGGGCGATGCTCTCTTCGACGTCCGTCCGCTCATAAACTTCTTGTAGTTCTGCAAGCTTGTTTCTGTAGCGGTAGACGACCCTTTCGTATCCGCCAGGCCTGATCTCCGTAATGCTGGAGATAGCGCCGCCCTCGTAACGGTATTCCATGATAAAGTTGCCATAATGGCGACGGGCAATCGCATTTCCATGAAATACTGAGATCGCCTTGCGCATCGCATTGGCTGGCGCCAGCTCCCGGAAGCTGCACGCCCCATCAAACACATAATCATCATCGAGATGCTCAAAGTTCAACGTCACTTCCGGCTCGTCGCCGTATTCCAGCACGACCTCCTGATTGCCATTATCGAACACTCGGACTTGGATGTGAATATCATGCTCTCTGAACAACTCAACAAACTTGATCATTTCGGCTTCCGTCAGACGGATGTGGGTTTTGACATATTCTGTCGCTAACCGCTTAGCCATAAATATCCCTCGATTCTATTGTCTAAAACAGCAACGGCACACGTATTCAACCATACGCTGCATCTTTAGTATACAATACCTACCAAACAGATTTCCTGCCGTTCGATCTTGATATTTCAGCAAATTACGGGATATTCCGTCTTATTGAAGCATTTTGATCAAATAATTACAAGGAATGCTCTTGATTTGATTCAAAGTTATCAGACTTAAACACATGGGGAATAAATTGCTGAATCAGGTTCCAGAGCTCTTCTCTGCCCTGGCCGGTTTCGGATGAAAACGTGACCAACGGAGTCTCCCCGGTCAGCTCAAGCTTCTCCCGCACCGCCTTCAGATGGCGGGGAACGTGCGTTTTCGGCAATTTGTCGGCCTTGGTTGCGACGATAACGGTCGGAATGTCATAATGCCGCAGCCATTCGAACATGGCACAATCATCCGCGGTTGGCGGATGCCTCAAATCCACGATCTGCAGCACGAGCTTCAGATGCTCACGGCCGAGCAGGTAGCTCTCGATAAGCTTGCCCCAGGCTGCGCGCTGCGACTTGGACACCTTGGCATAGCCATAGCCCGGAAGATCGACGAAATACAGTTGCCCATTGATCCGGTAATAGTTGAGCGTCTGTGTCTTGCCCGGCACCGAGCTGGTGCGGGCCAGATTCTTGCGGTTAATCATGCGGTTGATAAGCGATGACTTGCCGACATTGGAGCGCCCCGCCAGCGCAATCTCTGGCAGGGCATCGGTTGGCAGTTGGCTCTGGCTGGCCGCGCTGATGATGAATTCCGCTTGGGTAATCTTCATGTTACATCCACACTTTCCTGTATCGCCGGTGATCTGACGAGCGCATGATCCAGCACCTCGTCCATGTGGCTGACAGTGACGAATTCCATGTCCTGACGCACGCTCTCCGGAATGTCGGCCAGATCCTTCTCATTGTCCTTGGGCAGCAGCACCTTCTTGATGCCGGCACGATGCGCGGCCAGCGATTTCTCCTTGAGACCGCCGATCGGCAGCACCCTGCCGCGCAGCGTGATCTCCCCGGTCATCGCCACCTCGCGTCGGGCCGGGATATTCGTCAGAGCGGAGATGAGCGCCGTTGCGATGGTGATGCCGGCAGACGGGCCGTCCTTTGGAATCGCGCCTTCCGGGATATGGATATGGATGTCATACTTCTCATGGAAGTCCGGCTCGATGCCAAGCTCCTTCACACGCGATCTCGTGTAGCTGAAGGCGGCTTGGGCTGACTCCTTCATCACGTCGCCGAGCTTGCCGGTCAGTGTCAGATTGCCCTTGCCGGGCACGATCGACACCTCGATGACCAGCGTATCTCCTCCGACCTCCGTCCATGCCAGACCGGTCACTGCACCGACCTGATCCTGTTCCTCGGCAAGTCCATAGCGATATTTGACCGGACCGAGATATTCCGGCAGTTGATCAACGGTTAAAGTGATGGACCGTGCTTCGCCCGAGACGATCTGCTTGGCGGTCTTGCGGCAGAGGGCGGCAATCTGCTGTTCCAGATTGCGCACGCCGGCTTCTCTCGTGTATTCGCGTATGACCTTCGTCAAGCAGGCGTCATCGATCTCCAGCACGCCCGGTTCCAGCCCGTGCTCCTTCATCTGCTTCGGCACCAGGTAGCGCTTCGCGATCTGCAGTTTCTCCAGCTCGGTGTAGCCGGAGATATACAATACCTCCATACGATCGAGGAGCGGCCTTGGGATGTTGTGGACGGCGTTGGCCGTTGTGATGAACATCACCTTAGACAGGTCGAATGGCACCTCGATATAGTGATCGCTGAACGTATTGTTCTGCTCTGGATCCAGCACCTCCAGCAGAGCGGACGCCGGGTCGCCACGGAAATCCATCGACATCTTGTCAATTTCGTCTAATAATAGAACGGGATTATTGCTTCCTGCGTTTTTGATCCCCTGGATGATGCGCCCAGGCATCGCCCCTACGTACGTTCTGCGGTGACCGCGAATCTCCGCCTCGTCGCGCACGCCGCCCAGCGAGATGCGGACGAATTTGCGCCCGAGCGAACGGGCGATCGAGCGGGCGATCGAGGTCTTGCCGACGCCTGGCGGTCCAACCAGACAGAGGATCGGTCCTTTAAGCTTCTTCACCAACTGTTGCACAGCCAGGTATTCAAGCACCCGCTCCTTTGGTTTGTCCAGACCGTAGTGATCCTCGTTCAGCACTTCTTCCGCCTTTTTGAGGTCCAGATCGTCTTCCGTCGACTTGTTCCACGGCAGGTTAAGCAGCCAATCGATATAAGTTCGGATGACGCTGCCTTCCGCCGAAGCATTCGGCATTTTCTCCAGGCGGTCGATTTCCTTCTCAACCTTCTCGTGTACCTTCTCAGGCAACGCCGCTTCCTTCAGTTGGTTGCGAAGTTCCTCGATCTCGTGAACGCGGCCTTCCTTCTCCCCAAGTTCCTTCTGTATCGCTTTCATCTGCTCGCGCAGATAATATTCCTTCTGCGTCTTCTCCATCTGCTTCTTGACGCGCTGGCCGATCTTCCGCTCCAGCTCGAGCACTTCCTGCTCATTGTTCAGCAGGGTGAGCAGCTTCTCAAGACGCTCGCGCACATCGATCGTTTCCAGGATCTCCTGTTTGTCTTTCAGCTTCAGCGACAGATGGCTGCTGATCACATCAGCCAATCGTCCCGGCTCTTCGATATCCGCAACGGTCGTAAGCGTCTCTGGCGTAATTTTCTTGGAGAGACTGATGTAATTCTCGAATTGGGTCAGAACCGAACGCATGAGCGCGTCAACTTCCGGCGCATGCGTCTGGGCTTCCGGCAGCTCCTGCACGATGACTTCGTAGTAATCTGAATTGTCGATGAAGCTGAGGATGCGCGCCCTGACGACGCCCTCAACGAGCACCCTGATCGTACCGTTCGGAAGCTTCAGCATCTGGCGTACCTTGGAGATCGTACCTACCTTGTAGATGTCTTCCTCCTTGGGCTCCTCGATATTCACCTCTGACTGCGAGGACAGCAGAATCAAGTTCTCGTCGACCATGGCCTTCTCCAATGCCTTGACCGATCTTTCTCTCCCAACGTCAAGATGAAGAACCATCGTCGGATAGACCAACAGCCCCCTCAACGGCAGCAGAGGCAATCGTTTCTCTTTGCTTCTTAATAGTCCCATCCTCCAGCACCTCCCTGTCAGCCTCTCCATACGAATTTCTCTGTGAAGCAATACCTGCCTAAGCTTTCGTTCTTATGAACAAAGGCGCAGCCTGGCATCCCTTCTCTTGTATGGTTCAATCCGATACGTCCAAACAGACGGATATAAGTGGTACTAACCATTCTATCAGATGTGTCAGTCAAATACCAAATTCCTATAACAAGGTCCGTTAGTCCTGCTTGATGTGCAGCAGAGGAACGGCTGGTGCGATCATCAGATCTCCGCTGGCTGCAGGAAGCTCCGCCGTCTTCTCCTGCCGTTCGAAGCCAAGTGCCATGCTCAGCACTTCTTCGATGGTTTCAACCGGATAGATCTTCAAGGCTTCGTAATCGCCAAACATCTCTTGCCAGTTGTCCTTCGGGATGATGACCTTGCGCGCTCCGGCTTGATAGGCCGCCTCTACCTTGGCCACGATGCCGCCCACAGGCTTCACCTTGCCGTGAATGCTGACCTCGCCGGTCATCGCAAGCTCGTTATCGATCGGTCTGTTGGTGATCGCCGAGGCGATGGCTGTGGCAAGTGCGATACCTGCGGATGGACCGTCGATCGGCACACCTCCTGGAAAATTGATATGCAGATCGTAGTCCTGCGGCCTCAGGCCCAACCGGCGAAGCACGGTCATCACGTTCTCCACCGAGCTTCTGGCCATGCTCTTGCGGCGGATCGTGCGTGCGCCGCCGCCCATCTCCTCTTCATCGACGATGCCGGTCAGGTTCACCTTGCCTTGTCCGGGTTCGGCCGCCATCGCCGTTACTTCAATCTCGAGCAGCGTGCCGAGGTTCGGACCGTAAACCGCGAGGCCATTGATCAGGCCAACACGCGGCTCCGGATGGATCTTCTTGTCCGGCCGAGGAGAGAGCTGGCTGCTGTTCACCACCCACTCGATGTCGGCCTGGGTGATCTCGGTCCGGTTGTCGGTCAGGGCGAGGCCTCCCGCCAGTTGCACGATATTGACTGCCTCGCGTCCGTTCTTCGCATAGCGCTTGACGACGCCTATCGCCTCTTCGTTCGGCGGGAAACCGATCTTGTCGAAGGCCTTAAGCGCGATCTCGCCGATCTCATCCGCTGTCAGCGGACGGAAGAAAATCTCCATGCAGCGCGAACGAATCGCCGGCGGTATCTCCTCCGGCGTGCGTGTCGTCGCGCCCACGAGACGGAAATCAGCAGGCAGTCCGTTCTGGAATATATCGTGGATATGTCTCGGGATATTCGGGTCTTCCGAGTTATAATAAGCGCTCTCGAGAAACACCTTACGGTCCTCGAGAACTTTTAATAATTTATTCATCTGTACCGGATGCAATTCACCGATCTCATCGATAAACAACACCCCTCCGTGCGCTTTGGAGACGGCGCCTTGCTTAGGCTGGGGGATGCCGGCAACACCCATCGCTCCCGCTCCCTGATAGATCGGATCATGGACCGAGCCGATCAGCGGATCAGCGATGCCGCGTTCATCGAAACGCACGGTCGTCGCATCTACCTCAACGAACTTGGCATCCTTCTGGAACGGAGACCGCGGCGACCGTTTGGCCTCCTCCAGCACAACGCGGGCAGCCGCTGTCTTGCCGACGCCGGGAGGGCCGTATATGATCACGTGCTGCGGATTCGGGCCGCAGAGTGCGGCCTTCAGAGCACGAAGTCCTTCCTTCTGTCCGACGATGTCATCAAGCGAGGTGGGTCTCGTCTTCTCGGCGAGCGGCTTCGTCAGTTGAATCTGCCGCATCTTATGCAGGCGCTCCATCTCCTTGCGCGATTCACGATCGACCGCTATCCGGTTGGTCTTCTGATTGCGAAGCAGGTTCCAGAAGTACAGGCCGATCACGATGCCGAAGAAGAGCTGAATCAACATCAAAATGGTCGTCACACTCATCCATCATCTACCTCCTATAGCCGCGTAAGGGCGCCTATAGTTGGTAGTATTGCCTTCTATCGCAGAGGATAGTCGATCAGATGGATGAATTTTTGCCACTGGCAAGCATTAGTGCTTTCTGCCTGGAATGACTCCGGTTCGCTCGTACTCGGCGACGATCGCATCGATCTCTTTCTTAAGCTCGTCCACCATGGTCGCTTCAGGCACTTTGCGGATCATCTCGCCGTGGCGGAACAACAGGCCTTCGCCCCGTCCGCCCGCGATGCCGATATCCGCTTCACGCGCCTCGCCTGGCCCATTGACAGCGCAGCCAAGCACCGATACCTTGATCGGCGCCTTGATCTTCGAGATGTATTCCTCCACCTCATTGGCGATTCGGAACAGGTCAATATCCAACCTTCCGCAGGTCGGGCAGGAGATGAGCGTTGCTGCGTTACTGATAAGCCCGAACGACTTAAGCAGCTCGCGAGCCACTTTCACTTCCTCCACCGGGTCGGCGCTCAGGCTGATGCGCATCGTGTTCCCAAGACCGCGAGCGAGAAGTGCGCCAAGCCCGGCAGCGCTCTTGACAGTGCCGGCGAACAGCGTTCCCGCCTCCGTGATGCCGAGGTGCAACGGATAGCGGAACTTCTCCGCAGCGAGCGTGTAAGCGTCAATTGCCATCGGCACATTGGATGCCTTGAGCGAGACGATGATATCCCGGAAGTCGAGGTCCTCCAGAATCTGAATATGATACAGGGCGCTCTCGACCATCGCTTCTGCAGTCGGGTAACCGTATTTCTCCAGGAGATGATTTTCGAGCGAACCGGCATTGACGCCGATGCGGATCGGGATACCGCGTTCCTTGCAAGCCTTGACGACGGCCTCCACTTTGTCCCGCTTGCCGATGTTGCCAGGATTGATCCTCACTTTGTCGATACCGTTCTCGATCGCCATCAGCGCAAGCTTGTAGTTGAAATGGATATCCGCCACCAGAGGGATATGAATCTGCTTCTTGATTTCCTTGATTGCATGAGCCGCTTCCTCATTGTTCACCGTGACCCGCACGAGCTGGCACCCTGCTTCCTCCAGCCGGTGAATCTCGGCTACGGTTGCCTTCACGTCCGCTGTCTTCGTCGTACACATGCTCTGAATGATTACTTCATCGCTGCCGCCGATCGTCAGATTGCCGACCTTGACAGGCACGGTGTCCTTGCGATGATACATGCTCCTTCACTCTCCCATGGCTATGTTCACAATCACGAAACCCAAAATCGTTCATTCATGCGAAATATCCATCGCCCGGCCGCCTGGCGGCCTGAAGCGATGGATAATTCGTCACGTTTATGCTGAAAGCATGTGCTTTATGCGCTTTCCTCTTTTTTCTTGCCGCGTGTGCTGCTGCCATCCCTTAAAGTGAGAATCGGAGGCAGTTTCTCCTTGACCACTTTCTCGGTGATGACGCACTTCTGTACATCGGTGCGGGATGGAACCTCGAACATCACGTCGAGCATGATGCTCTCGATGATGGCCCTCAGGCCACGCGCACCGGTATTGCGCTTGATCGCTTCCTTGGCGATCGCTTCGAGCGCCGCATCCTCGAATTCCAACTCGACATTGTCCATCTCGAGCAGCTTCTGATACTGCTTGACGAGCGCGTTTTTCGGCTCCTTGAGGATGCGTACGAGCGCCGCTTCATCCAGCGGCTCAAGCGTGGAGATGACCGGCAGACGGCCAACGAACTCAGGGATGAGCCCGTACTTGAGCAGGTCTTCTGGCAGAACCATGGACAGATATTCGCCAGGTTTCAGATCGGCCTTCTGACCGTCGCTGTTGAAGCCGATCACCTTCTTGCCGATACGGCGCTTGATGATCTGCTCCAGCCCGTCGAATGCGCCGCCGCAGATAAACAGGATGTTCGTCGTATCGATCTGGATGAACTCCTGATGCGGATGCTTGCGTCCGCCTTGCGGAGGCACGGACGCCACCGTACCTTCGAGAATCTTGAGCAGCGCCTGCTGCACACCTTCGCCCGACACGTCGCGGGTGATCGAAGGATTCTCCGACTTGCGGGCAACCTTGTCGATCTCGTCGATGTAGATGATGCCGCGTTCGGCTTTCTCCACGTCGTAGTCGGCTGCCTGAATCAGCTTGAGCAGGATGTTCTCCACGTCTTCACCGACATAGCCGGCTTCCGTGAGCGATGTCGCATCGGCGATAGCGAACGGTACGTTCAGGATGCGCGCCAGCGTCTGTGCGAGCAGCGTTTTGCCGCTGCCTGTCGGCCCGAGCAAGCAGATGTTGCTCTTCTGCAGCTCGACATCATCGTTCTTGCTCTTCGAGTTGATGCGCTTGTAATGGTTATATACGGCAACGGAGAGCGATTTCTTCGCTTGCTCCTGTCCAATCACATATTGATCGAGAACAGCCCGGATCTCCTGAGGCTTAGGAACCTCCTTCAGATCCAGCTCTTCTTCGTTATTCAGTTCCTCTTCCACGATTTCTGTGCACAATTCAATGCACTCGTCGCAAATATATACACCGGGACCAGCCACAAGTTTGCGAACTTGCTCTTGGGCTTTCCCGCAGAACGAACATTTCAACTGTCCTTTTTCGTCGTTGAACTTAAACATTTACTCACCCCTTCATTTGTTCCAGATCACGCCTGGTGATGACCTCATCGATCAACCCGTATGCCTTGGCCTCTTCTGCAGTCATGAAGAAGTCACGGTCCGTGTCCCTCTCGATTCGTTCGTACGGCTGACCCGTTTGCTTCACATAGAATTCATTTATTTTATGCTTCGTCTTCAGAATCCAATCGGCATGAATCTTGATGTCCGAAGCTTGGCCGCGAACGCCACCTAGCGGCTGATGGATCATGACTTCGGCGTTGGGCAGGGCGAATCGTTTGCCCTTGGCGCCTGCGGTGAGCAGGAGCGACCCCATGCTGGCGGCCATTCCGACGCAGATGGTCGAGACGTCTGGCTTGATGTAGTTCATCGTGTCCAGTATCCCGAATCCTGCTGTTACGGAGCCGCCCGGTGAATTGATATAGAGATGAATATCCTTCTCAGGATCTTCTGCAGCCAGGAATAACAGTTGGGCGATGACGACATTGGCCACATCGTCATCGATCTCGCTGCCCAGGAAGATGATCCTGTCCTTCAGCAGACGAGAATATATATCGTAAGAGCGTTCTCCTCGGTTCGTCTGTTCTACGACCATAGGCACCAGATTCATCGTTCTCAACCCTTTCTCTTTCGGCCTCTTCCGACTTATTATCGCCTTATATTGTAGCATTAACTCACCAAACTGTCATGGTGGATTGCGTCCAAATTCCAGCACGCCGAGATCGTGTTCTACATGTATATGTATATCTCTTTCTATCTATGTTTGGTTCCATTTGATGCTGTTATGTGTGGTGTTTGATTAACGTCCAGGCGAGCGCAAGGGTATAAAGAAGGCACGCCGCGGTTATTGCCTAACGTGCCTTCATCTCGCGATTTATGCAGTTATGTGGTTTGCATGGCGAACTGATGGATGCATCCGATCAGGCAACTTCGCTGACCGTCTTGCTGTTGTCAACGAGAAACTGCACGCTCTTGCGCGTAAGCAGATCGGTGCGAAGATCGTCAAGCGTTCCGTTGGCCGTGAAGATCGCACGGATCTCATCCACCGAACGTTGATACATCTCAGCCAGTTTGGCCAGCTCTTCTTCGAATTCCTCGTCGGTTACGGTCAGATTCTCGGCCTTGGCGATTGCTTCCAGGACGAGGAAGTTGCGCACGCGAGTCTCTGCATCAGCCTTCATCTGCTCGCGCAGTTGCTCCTCGGTCTGACCCGTGAACTGATAATACAGCTCCAGGTTCAAGCCTTGTTGACGCAGTCGCAGGTCGTAGTCGCGCAACATGTTGTCGACTTCAGCACGGATCATGCCTTGCGGAATTTCGACTTGTGCCGCTTCTGCCGCCTTCGCAACGACCGTGTTCTCGATGTAACGCTTGCGTTCTTCTTCCTTGCGTTTGAGCAGGGTCGCTTCGATGTCCTTCTTCAGCTCGTCCAACGTGTCGAATTCACTTACATCCTTGGCGAACTCGTCGTCCAGTTCAGGAAGAACCTTGCGCTTGATGTCGTTGACCTTAACCTTGAATACTGCCGGTTGGCCGGCCAGCTCTTCGCTGTGGTATTCTTCCGGGAAGGTGACGTTGATTTCCTTCTCTTCGCCTTTCTTCATGCCGATGACTTGCTCTTCGAAGCCAGGGATGAAGGAACCAGAACCGAGCACGAGCGAATGATTCTCGCCCTTGCCGCCAGGGAATGCAACGCCATCCTTGAAGCCTTCAAAGTCGATGATTGCCGTATCGCCTTCTTGCGCTGCTTCGCCTTCTTCAAGCACAACCAGCTCTGCATGGCGCTCCTGCATCTTCTTCAGCTCAGCATTCACGTCTTCTTCGGAGACGAAGACCGCTTGGTCTTCCACTTCGATGCCCTTGTATTCGCCCAGTTCAACTTCCGGCTTCACGTCAACCGTAGCGGTGAACTTAAACGGTTGGCCCTTCTCGATCTGCTCAATGTTGATCTCAGGAGTATCTACAGGCGTGATGCCGGACTCTTTAACAGCTTCGGAATAAGCTTCCGGAAGCAGGATATCTACAGCGTCTTGATACAGGCTCTCCACGCCGAAACGCTTCTCAAAAATCGCTCTCGGAACTTTCCCCTTGCGGAAGCCTGGAACGGTCACCTTGTTAACCACTTTTTTGAACGCTTTATCCAGCGCTGCCGAGAATTTTTCCGCTTCCACCTCCACGGTCAATACACCGCGGTTCTTCTCTATTTTTTCCCAACTAACGTTCATTTTATGCCTTCCCCTCCAACAACTTTTCCGTTAACATTTCGGTCAAATGCCAGTATAACCACTATATTATATCACAAAACGTTATTGATTCAATAAAATAGTTATTTTCATCGTTGCAGATTGATCCTCAGTCGTTTGAGCGGCTCCAACTGTCCATGGAGTGAACAGCTTTCTCGAATTGCTTCAGATCATCCTCTTCCACGAGCCCATACATCTCCAGTACCGCATCGCGATTCGCGCCGCCAAGCATCCTGTCCGCCACGATAAAATGGAGTGCCGCTGCCCAAGCATCAGTATTAAAATGCTCCTTCAGCAGATACTCATACCGCTCCGTTGCATAAATGCTGTATAACCATTCCAACCAGAACGGCTCAGCAAAATAAACCAACGACGGCAGTTCGGACTCACTCACCACGCGAACTCTGGTCAGCACCTTCTGCAGCTTCTCTGGAAATGCCTCGATGCCGGTGGGCGTATCCTCTACCCGGACATAGAGCGGCGCGCCATCGCTTAAGATCGCCACTTCGCCGACCACTCCACGCTTCTTCAGCGCTTGAAGGACGGTGTATTGGAGCGTTGGCGGAATGTCGGCGTTCTCCAGCCATCTGATCAACGTGTCATTGATAAGCGGGTGATCAAGATAAGTCAACTGCTCGATCGCCATCAGTTTCTCATCGACGCCGGGCGAATATTGGACGAGTTCCAGGAGGTGCTCGACGAATTTTTCGTCTTTCTCCGCGCGGGAGAGAAGCGCCTTGCGCAGCATGTCGCTCTCGGTTTCCTCCTCCTCGGGCTCTTCGTACTGCGGAAATTCCTGCTCCAGCCATGCCAGCAGTGTGCGCCACTCTTCCATGACGTCCATATCGTTCGTCTGACACTCCAGCAGGAAGCGCAGCAGTTCCTTGGCTTCGCCGAAACGCTCACGCTCGAGGAGTTCCGTGATCTGGAACTGGTAATAATCGACCGTCTTCGGCAGCAGGAAGATGTTGCCGCTGTCTGCTTCGTCCCGGTAGTACCCATCATCATGATATGCCATTATGTAATCACCACCCTCATCTGGAATACGGTTGTCTGTATGTCGCCGCACAGCCTCTCATGATCGCATGCCGTTCGATGGCTCTCCGTTAAAGGGATTTATCCCACTAGCCGAGAGTGTATCAAACGTATGCCACGAAAGCAAACGATCATTTCGACATTCCTTATTGCAATCTTACGATATCATCAACTGGATGTCGAATCGAGCGGTCATGCTGCCATTTGCGCTATGGTTCAGCGGTATTCCGGCTGCAGAGTTTCCCTGGGCTGCATTTACGGTGGGATAGGCGGTTGCGGCTGTTATATTATCAACTGTTACGTTTGGTTGATGCCGCTCCCAATTGCTAACGGAACGACAATCCGTTATTCGGGCACAAACCGTTGATTTTTCGATTCTAACGGAACGTAGATCCGTTATTTTGCATGTTTCGCCGGTTTTCTCGCAGAAAATCGGGCAATAGCGGAACGTCGTTCCGTTAGCTTGGTCAACATGCCCCATTTGGGTAAAATAGCGGTACCACGTTCCGTTACCGTACAGCGTCCGACACCGAGAGACGATTCTATCGGCTCTCACGACCTCCGACCGCTTCAATACCACCCGAGAGACGATTCTATCGGCTCTCACGACCTCCGAACGCTTCAATACCGCACGAGAGACGATTCTATCGGCTCTCACGACCTCCAACCGCTTCAATACCACCCGAGAGACGATTCTATCGGCTCTCACGACCTCCAACCGCTTCAATACCACCCGAGAGACGATTCTATCGGCTCTCACGACCTCCAACCGCTTCAATACCACCCGAGAGACGATTCTATCGGCTCTCACGACCTCCAACCGCTTCAATACCACCCGAGAGACGATTCTATCGGCTCTCACGACCTCCGACCGCTTCAATACCGCACGAGAGACGATTTTTTCAGCTTTCGCTCAAGGCCATCAAAAATACCAATTGTTGTGATTGATTTCTTGAGCAGGCTGTGCTATTATAATCGATGTTTCTGTCCCAGTAGCTCAGCAGGATAGAGCATGCGCCTTCTAAGCGCACGGTCGGGGGTTCGAATCCCTCCTGGGACGTCCATCAGTCGCCTTCATGGCGGCTTTTTTCGTTTCAGGAGGGTGAGAGCCCACGTGCGGTTCGACGACTCCTCGCCATCATGACGAAATAGCAGTTCCAATGACGCCCGCCTTCTCCCTCAAACTCCCCCATAAAGTCCGGCACTAACGCCCCGACATTCATCGCACGGGCAAAAGTTTATGCTTCTGTGTCAGCCGCCCATCCCATCCCCATCATCCAAACATAAACTAATACCGTCCACGGAGGTGGGATCCATGCCAAGACCGAGCAAATCCGCTCTTCGCAACCAAATCAAGTTTACCGCCAAATGCACTTGCCGCTCTCTGCGTACCTTTCCATCCAAATGCAAGTGCAAATACAGCATTCCATCAGCCGCCCGTCTGCTCCATCATCATTTAAAACGAGCCGAGCGCATAAAACGTACATCCAGAAAAAACAGAAACAACGTCACTCACCACGTCTATCTTACAGTGAAGCAACTGAAGGTGGTTCGCCCGGACCGCTCCTCGATCAGGATCCGTCCCGTGGTGAAACGTTATTTTTACTTGGCTCCGGATGACATTCGCTTGAATGGCGATCCATTGGTCTTGTATCCCCGCCAGTTTGCAGATGACGCGGGAGAACCCGCTGACAAATTTATGGATTTTGGCCAGGAGGGTTATTTCAATCTGTATGTAAACGGCGTATTGCAGGAAGGAAAATTGTATCAGGCGAATTCCAACAGGCTGACGATTGCCGCCACCGGCCATCGCATCATCAAAGGCACTCCAATCATTCTGGAGTCGGTAGGATTCCGCGCATGGCGGACAAAATAGGTGCTATCACCGGAAGTTTTGTCCAAACCTCCTGAGATGAGGCCGAATACGATGTATTGCATTTCGATCCCATCTGAAAAGGAGGTACGGACATGCCGCTGCAACTGATGAAGATCCAGGTTGAAGCAACAACGTCGGTGGAAACAGGACCCCAACTGCAAAAATTTTTCCATGTGACGACCACGGAAACTGCCGCGGGGTCAACATTGACCATTAATGTCGATAATTTCTTCGATGATACCGGGGCGGCAGCCACTGAACTACCCGATCTGGCAGCCAATAACAGCATGTATAACGTGTACGTCAATGGTGTGCTGCAAATGCAGGATCTCACCACCTATACACCAGGAACAAGCGGAACAGGATCGCTGGCCATTGATGTGCCTGCTGGCGGGCCTCCTATTCTCGCCAATTCTCCGATTGTCTTGGAAGTCCTCAACTTCGATCCGTCCGCGGCGATTACTGTGAATACGTAAGAATCGAGACTAGGGTGCGCGAACCGTGCACCCTTTTTTTCGTATGGCACCAAGCGAGGGGGCTCGACGATGGCGAGAATGTGGCTCGCGGGATGCTTATCAAGTCGAGACATGAATCCGAGCAGACAACCATCGACTGGGATTGGAGGCAGCGACGACCTGGACTGGCGACAATGGATGAAATCCGGCACACCTACTCACCCCGCATATCCTCCATTGTGCATAGATCCAAAGTCCCCTTTACGGCAATTTATTCAATGACATTCTTGTGAAAACTATAAAATCCCATTCTTTCCAATCCGATATTATATATCGTTGAAAATATGGTAAGGAGTGGGTTTATGTACAAAATCGTGGAGAATTCAGTCGAATTAGCAATGTTTAACTTTATCTGGATGACAGCATGGCGGGAGAAAGGATTCCAGTTTGAATTCTCGGAGCAAGTATTGGAACGTTATCTGGTCATCACCGACGATGGCGAGTTCGCCGGGTCAGTGGAAATCAAACCATACACCGGAACCGGTGAATTGGATAACGTTGCCCCTTTCCGTGAACACCCGCTCATTCAAGCCGACCCGACCCTCGCAGCAGAGATCGACAAAGTCGCTCTGCTTCCTGAGTACCGGCGCCGGTACACCTCTGATCTACTCTCCGCTGGCATCTATTCTGCCTGGACACGAGGAATCCATTATATGCTCGCTCTGCTGGAACCGGTATTCTGGAGAGCGCTGCGCATCACTTACCACGTACCGATGGAGACCATCGGCGAGAAAACGTTCTACAAAGGAGGACAGGTAATCCCCACGCTGATCAAAGTCCGCGAGATCTATGATCACCCGGCAGACTATCCGTGGCTCAACCTGAATCCGCAAGCCATCCATCCACCCGGACATCTGCAACACAGATGACCGCCCTCAAAGCAGGATAACAAAAGCAGCCTAACAATCACATCATCTCACATCGATCATCAGATCGCCTGGCACCATCAGCCACTACTGACAGCATGAAACCGCAGCAGCATAACACCAAACATCGCCGTTGCCGTCTGCACAACATCAACCAGCATCAAGTCCAACCGCGAAGCAAATCTCATAGCGCCATCAAAAATGACATAAGTACAAACACCGTCAACACGAACGAACATCAGGCCAACGAATGGCACACCAATAGTATCGTCATCCCAAAAATCTTGAAGAAGGTTGTGAAAACGAATGGACAATTATCTGACCACCCTGGACAAAAGAAACCGGCTGTTTGTCAAAATTTTATGGACCATGCTGGCGATGGGCATCGTCGTGGACGTGGCAGCGGGTCTTCCCATGGAGATGATCATCACCCTGATCATCAGCGGCGGCATCATGTGTGGCTTGACGACATTTCTGACGTATAAACGAATCCTGGTCAGTTATGTGATGTATCTCGTCGCTTGTATTTTTGCGATGATCACCGTTTTGCTAATCATATCCGATCCCGAGCCGCTGATCAGCACTTATTTTCTCGTTTATGTCAACATCGCCTTGATGACTCTGTACTCCAATTACAAGCCGATTGTGTTCGCAGGAGTGCTCGGCTTGGGGATCAGCACGTATTTATTCCTCGACCCGGCTTATCAGCAGCGGTTGTTCCCGAATGAATCGCTCGCCTATCTGTACCTTTATCTGATCATGTTGACGATCGCCCTGGCTTTCTCCGCGCGTTTCAGCGAGAGGCTGCAACGGGCGGCGGATACCGAGAGGCACAAAGCCATTGAAGCGAAGGAACTGGGTGAACAACTGCTTGCCAAGCTGGCTTCCTCAATCGCCACTCTGGATGATTTCAGCAGCCAACAGAAAGCCGGCGTGCAATTTACTGGCAAGATCTCCGGCGAGGTGACGAAGATGTTCACGGAGATGTCCAGCGCCGTCGAGAACCAGACGACCAACCTGCTCAGCATCACAGAGTCTGTGTCGGAAGTCGAGTCGATCGTCAGCGAATTGGCCAATCAAGCAAGCGAGTTGCAGCGTTACGTTGCCGAATCCGAATCCATCACCCGTGAGAATCGGGACAGAATCAAGCTGCTGACATCGGAAACCGAACGAGTCCGGTCGATCATCAGCCAAACTTTCCAGGAGATGAATCAGCTAAATGAGCGCAACGAACGCGTCGGGTCCATCGTCGATACGATCAGCGAAATCGCCGGACAGACCAACCTGCTCGCATTGAATGCGGCAATCGAAGCGGCCCGCGCCGGAGAGCAAGGCAAAGGTTTCGCCGTCGTCGCTGACCAGATCCGCAAACTCGCCGATCATGCCCGTCAGGCAACGACCGAGATCGCGGCTATTCTGAACGACATCCGTTCCCACATCCAATCCGTACATACCCAGGTGGCCCTGGGAGACCAAGCGGCATCCGCCAGCAACGAAGCTTCCAACGACGTCAGACATAACATCGAACAGATCGCTGACATCCTGGACAAGGTCAAGGCAAGCACGGATATCGTGACCAATTCCTCCGACCGCGTGAAGCAGGAATATGCGAAAATATCGACCGACTTCAGCCATATATCCGCCATTACGGAAGAGAATATGGCGGCAATCGAAGAAGTGGCTGCGAACATGGACAGTCAGGAACACAAGATCCGCGAGATGGTCGAAGCTTATGTTCGTCTGGATACGCTCATCTCGGAGCTGAAAGCGTTGGCTGATCAACGCGCAAGCGGATAATTAAGTCGCCTTCACGGCGACTTTTTTATTATATTCGCTATCTATAATATCTAAGTAAGTTGAGCCAATCATCTGCGTGTTCGGGTAAGTGGCACACAAAACTTCTTCCTGGCAACGCCCAAAGCATCGCATGCTCGGCGAGAAAATCCACACAATTTGCACAAGCCTGCCCTCATCAGGACAGACATTATCCCGTCTGGAGCGACATACTGTTAATTTATGATTTGCTTACGGATGGGAAAGGATGAATCGCTATGTGTGGAATAACGGGTTGGGTCGAGTGGAAGAAGGATCTGACGCACTTCCCTTCCATACTGGAAGCCATGACGGAGACGCTGGCGGAGCGCGGCCCGGATGCCTCGGGCACGTGGATGACGACGCACTGCGCCTTCGGCCATCGCAGGCTGTGCGTGATCGACCCGGAGAACGGCGCGCAGCCGATGTATCGAACGGAATCCGACGCGACTTATTGCATCGTTTATAACGGGGAGCTGTACAACACCCAGGAACTGAGAAGAGAACTGGAGATGCGGGGCTATTCGTTCCGCACGAACTGTGATACTGAAGTGCTGCTCGTATCCTACATCGAGTGGAAAGCGGGTTGCGTGGAGAAACTGAACGGGATCTTCGCATTCGCCGTATGGGATGACCGCGAACAGACGCTATTCATGGCGAGAGATCGGGTCGGCGTCAAGCCTCTGTTCTACAGTTACCGCAATGGCGCCCTGCTCTTCGGCTCGGAGCCGAAGTCGCTGCTCATCCATCCTTACGTTCAGCCGGTGCTTGGACCTGACGGATTGGCCGAAATCTTCGCGGTCGGTCCTGCCAGGACGCCGGGCCATGGCATCTTCCGCGACTTGCAAGAACTTAAACCCGGACATATGCTGTTCTTCTCGCCGAACGGCCTGCGCATCCAGCCATACTGGAAGCTCGAGGCGCGGGAGCACCTCGATGACGTTGACACAACTGCCGAGCGCATCCGGGAACTACTGATCGACACGGTACAGAGACAGCTCGTATCCGATGTGCCCGTCTGCACGCTGCTGTCCGGCGGACTGGATTCGAGCGCGCTAACCGCACTTGCTGCCCAGCATTACATGGAGAGGAATCTCGGCGCGCTTCGTACGTTCTCTGTCGATTACAAGGATAACGATAAGCATTTCAAGGCCTCAGCCTTCACTCCGAATCCGGATGCGCCATGGATACAACGGATGGTTGAAACGCTTGGCACCGATCACCATGCGGTCGAGTTCGACACGCCGGAGCTGGTCGAATCGCTCAAAGCAGCCGTTGATGCAAGGGATACTCCAGGAATGGCGGATATCGACGGTTCACTCTATCTGTTCTGCCGCGAGATCAAGAAGAATGCGACCGTTGCTCTGTCCGGCGAAGCTGCCGATGAGGTGTTCGGCGGATACCCCTGGTTCCACCGAGAAGACGCGCTGAATGCCAACACCTTCCCCTGGTCGCTGCATCTGCATTCGCGGGTCGACATTCTGAATCCCGAATTCGCCGCATGGATTAAACCGGAGCAATATGTTGCCGAGCGTTACCAGGAAGCGCTCGAGGAAGTGCCCTTCCTGCCGGAGGAGCGGTCGGACCCGCACAAGCGCAGGATGCGCGAGATGTCTTATCTGAACATCACCCGCTTCATGCCAACGCTGCTGGACCGCAAGGACCGGATGAGCATGGCTGTTGGCCTCGAAGTGCGCGTGCCTTATTGCGACCACCGGCTGATCGAATACGTCTGGAATATCCCGTGGGCCATCAAGACGGCGGGCGAGCGGGAGAAAGGCATCCTGCGGCGCGCCCTAAGCGGCATCCTGCCTGACGACGTGCTGTACCGCAAGAAAAGCCCTTATCCGAAGACGCACAACCCCAGCTACCTGCAAGCCGTCAGAACTTGGCTGCTCGATATTCTTGACGATCCTTCGTCTCCGCTTAAACCTTATGTGAACCAAGACAAACTTCGCGCTCTGGCGAATTCGGAGCAGGATCAGTTCAACATCCCTTGGTTCGGGCAACTGATGAATCTGCCACAACTATTCGCCTATCTGTGCCAGGTCGATTACTGGCTGCGCAAATACCGCATTCAAAGCAAATAGCCTCGGGCTCGTTCATCCGTTGAAGAACGAACCCGAGGCAACATCGGCCAACGAAGGTAAGATAACCGGTCGCAGAGCGTTTGCGCCTTTCGTGATGGCCCATGCCGGAACGGTTCCGCTGCTATGTGCGGGCGCATCATACTTGATCCGGCAGCGGCCTGTGCGGCCGTCCGCTCCGATCGGGCTGGAGCCAGGCTTACACCAGGCGGCTGCGAAGCTCATCCAACAGTTGCCGCAGAGCCTGACCGCGATGGCTGATGGCGTTCTTCTCGTCGCTGCTCAGCTCAGCCATCGTTCGCCCATACTGCGGCACATAGAAAACCGGATCGTATCCGAAACCGCCGCTGCCCGACGGTTGGTCGATGATATATCCTTCGAGCCGCCCTTCGCTGACGATCATCGCATCGCTGCCGTTCGTCATCGTCGGGTCGTAATACACGACCGCACAGATAAACGCCGCCTTGCTGAGCAGCTTCACCGTGCTTCCCGAAGACAGGGTCGCTTCGCCTATCGGCGCGTCCAGAGCTCCGCGCTGCTCGAGCTCATCGAGCAGCTTGCGGATGTTCGTTCCATCCGCCGCTCCGGGGCCGGCATACCTCGCCGAATACACGCCAGGCGCTCCATCCAGCAACTCCACCGCCAAGCCGGAATCGTCGGCGATCACGGCGGCGCGCAGATGCTCAGCAGCAGTTCGCGCCTTGATTCCCGCATTCTCGATGAAAGTCGAGCCGGTTTCCTCGATGTCCGGCAGTTCCGGATGGTCGGCCAGACTCTCAACATGGTAGCCGAGAGGCGCGAGCATCTGGGCGAATTCCCGTTTCTTCCCAGCGTTTCGGGTGGCAATGATGATTTTCTTACCTGCAGTTCCCATACCGATCATGACCTGCCTTCTCCGATTCTTTCTCCCAGAGGTCCGAGTATTTCTTTCTGCTTGACGATCAGCTCGCCGATTCCGGCTTCGGCCAGACGAAGCAACTCGTCCATCTCCGCACGGGAGAACGGCGATTCCTCACCGGTTCCTTGAATCTCCACAAATTCGCCCTTGCCGGTCATTACGACATTCATATCGACCTTGACATGGGAATCCTCTATGTAATTCAGATCGAGCAGCGCCTGTCCGTCCAGAATGCCTACACTCACCGATGCGAGATAATCATCGATCGGAAATACCGGCAGCTTGTGGGTGGTGACGATGCGATCGACGGCATATACCAGCGCGATAAACGCACCGGTTATGGAAGTCGTGCGCGTGCCGCCGTCAGCCTGAATAACGTCACAGTCAATCGTGATCGTCCGCTCGCCAAGTGCGCTCAGATTGACGACTGAGCGAAGCGCCCTGCCGATCAGCCGCTGGATCTCCATCGTCCGCCCGCTGAGCTTGCCCTTGGCAGACTCCCGTTGATTACGCACCTGAGTTGCGCGCGGCAGCATGGCGTATTCGGCCGTGACCCACCCCCGGCCCTCCCCTTTCATGAACGGAGGTACCCGCTCATCCACAGTCGCCGTGCAGATCACCTTCGTATCGCCGAACTCGATCAACACAGAGCCCTCCGCATGCTTGATATAGTGCGGCGTAATCTGAACCTTGCGCAGCTCGTTGAATTGTCTTCCGTCGCTTCTCAATGAATGTTATCCTCCTTAGTAACAGATCGATAGCTTGATTACCTTCTATAAAATAACCCGAAACATGCCAGGCTATCTATCCAGCATACCGCATCGAGTCGTATACCGTCCTTAATTGTAACAAAGAGCGGCTAGAAAATCATCCGCATGAACGAAGACGCCTGCCTCTCTGCCAAGGCAGGCGTCTGTTCGTTGTATCATGCGTGCGTTACATAGGATAAACGTTAATGTGCTCCGGACGCGTCACCGGTTGCGCCAGGCTTTGATTGTCGCTGCTCAGCACCTCGACATTGCCGTTAACCTTGATCTGCACACGTTCAGCGATCTGGTTCTCGGTCAGAGACAGGATGATCGACTGCATGGCATCGTCGAGCAGACGGTACTCTGGATCAAGCACATAGTCATTAAAATCAACGGTGACAAGATCGTCGGCGGGTGTCACCTCAAGCACCTTTACATCCGGCGCCAACACTGCGTACAGCCCTTGCTTCTCAGGGCCTGTGATCAACTCTTGCAGCACCGCCTCCGCCTTGTTCTCGGTGCGCTGGATCATCCTCGTAACCGGAACGAGATACTCGAAGTCATCCGGAGATTCGCTCTTGAAATACAGCGTAATCGGCTCGGCGGTGGCCAGATTGACGCCTTCGATGCCTTCCAGATTGATGCCGATGGCGCGCGTCAGCGGTTCCTGCAACGGGAAGCCGTTAACCGGCATCTGATGCAGCGGCTCGCCATTCACCCACAGCTTCACCTTCTCGATCGTCGGGAAGCCGGTCAGCATCCAGGTGATCGCTTCTACGAGCTTCCGTTCGTCCTTGGCATCATACTGCGCAAATTCCGGGGAGAAATCAACAATTGCCAGCTTCTCTTCCTCGACGATGTTCATGCCGAGCACCGTTGTTCCCGCTGGAATGAGCGGAGTGAACCCTTCCGGCAGATATTTGCTCGAGGTGCTTCCGTCAATCATATATTCCAGTGCCCGTTGCGCAATTTCCGTCGTCATCGGAATGGCCATGGTCACCGGAGCGACGTTGCCGTTCGCATCCTTGAAATACAGGGTTACCGGAGCAACTTCCCCATGTTCCTGCAATTCGTCATCCATGCCGATATCCCAATGTTCGCTGAGCACCTCCTCCGTTAGGCTGTTATCCCGCGGCGGATCGATCGACTCCGAGCCTGACTTCTTGCCGGTGAGCGAGCAGCCTGACAGGAGCAGAGCGATGAGCGCCGCTGACAAGATCATCTTGACCGTTCTGTTCCTCATAGTGTTGTCCTCCTCATGTAATGTTGTACTACTATGTATACGAGCCCCTGCTTGTTTTATAACTTGCTGGGGACAACATTTTTTGAGGGCGAAGACGATCGATGTGGGATGAATGTTTTTCGAGATGTGGCATAAGCCCATGGTATTCGTTCATCACCTGCTGTTCATACTAACGGTGCTGGCACTCTGGAACGCGGAATGGATCTGATCATCTGTACGGAAGCCATATGACGAGAACATGGACGAGGTAAGAGTCACATCACAATGGAGGAACAACATGAAGTCGAGTCTGGACAATGCCCGTACGAGGCAAGCAGCGGTCAGTTGGCTGAAGAAACGCGGTGTTTCGATTGAAGAAATCGCAGAACTTGTGATGCTGCTGCAAGGGGATTACATAGAGGGTCTCAAGATGAAGGATTGCATGCGGAGCGTGGAGCGGGTGCTGGCGAAGCGTGAGGTGCAGAACGCGCTGCTCACCGGCATACAGCTCGACATGCTGGCAGAAGAGCGGAAGTTGATGAGCCCGCTTCAGGAAATCATCGAACATGATGAGGGGCTATACGGCTGCGATGAGATCCTGTCCCTGTCGATCACCAATGTATACGGCAGCATCGGCCTCACGAACTTCGGCTATATCGACAAGATCAAGCCCGGCGTCCTGAAGCGGCTGAACAGCAAGGACGACGGGCAGATCCATACCTTTCTCGACGATATCGTTGGCGCGATCGCGGCAGCAGCGAGCAGCCGCATCGCCCACTCCCATTATTGAAAGGGAACCAAGCATAAGCCTCTGGCTTCATTCTGGATATGGACGCAGGCTGGTATAGACGTATATGTTCCCGCGTTGATCCGCCTGGACATACTGTCTGCGCTCCAGATACAGGAGGTGCGCGATCGTCTCCGACATGGCGAAGCGCAGTTGATGGATGGACAGCCGCTCGCCGAACATCGCCAAACACACGTCATAAGCGGTGGCCGGTTGATGCAACTGGCTGGCGATCAACTTGAGGCGCATGCCATGATGCGCCTTCAACTCTTTCACGCGGCCTGCGAGATCCCGAAACGGATCGCGATGCCCAGGATAGACCGCTTCCAACTCGCCGAATCCCGCCAGCTTGTCCAACCCTGTCAGGAAAGAGTGCAACGGATCAGGATCTTCATCAGGCAGATAGCTGATATTCGGGGAAATCCTCGGCAGCACATGATCGCCGCACAGCATCAGTCTGCGTTGCTCATCGAGGAAGATGAGGTGGCTGAACGCATGCCCGGAGACGGACAGGGTGCGGAAGTTCAGTTCACCGGCGCGCCATTCGTCGCCTTCCTCCAGATGCTTCACTGTCCTCGGCTGCGGAGAGACGAGCGGGATGAAGCTTTTCATGTGATCGTACATCTGCTCTTGCTTGTCTTGCGGCAAACCATGCGCTGCAAACAAAGCGCACAGCTCTTCGGTCAGCGTCTCCCCCTCGCCCCACAAACGATTGACCAGCGCATGTCCCGCAGACGATATGTACACCTCGCAATTCGTCAACTCCTGCATCCAGCCGGAGAGACCATAATGATCGGGATGATGATGCGTAAGAATCGTCTTGCGAATCTGCTGCGGATGGATGTTCAATTCGTTTAACACTTCCAGCCACAACGCTCTAGACTGTTCGGTGTTCAGCCCCGGGTCCACCACGACATATCCATCTCCATCCTTCAGCACATAGGCATTCACCCACTGCAATGGAAATGGCACCGGCACCTTGATGCGGATGATCCCATGCTCATATTGATTGAATGCGGCCAATGATGCCACTCTCCTTCGATCTCAACTTGCGGCTTAAGGCGATGACCCTATTGTAACCGCCGTTACAACGGAACGCAACGATACACCGAGTCAGCGGCCTGTATGCTTGTTAGGTTTGGAAACAGCACATCGCTTTCGCTCGCCGTGAAAATTAATAACCTTCTTTCCGGCTTGCCTTCAGCAAGGGCGAAAAGAAGGTCCTTAAGAAACGAGATCGTCACGAGATACGGTCAAATGCTGAGCTCCCCGAGCCGAATCAATTCGACAACCGCTTGTGAACGACCTTTGACATTCAGCTTCTGCATGACATTGGAGATGTGGTTGCGCACGGTCTTCTCACTGATGAACAACTGCTCGGCGATATCTTTGGTCGTCTTGTCCTGCACCAATAATTCAAAAACTTCGCGTTCACGGTTCGTCAAAATTTTGGTCTTATGGTCGTTACCCTTCAATATGTCACCCCTCCTTGCCCGGGCTTTTTATGTTACAAGGTTTAGGGATACAGTCAGAGATATAGTATGAAGGGTTAACGCAAGTGGTGCGGTCATTGAACCAAAATGGGCGAGATCACTGGCCGAGCACGCTATAAGGGAAGTATTGCTTCATATTCGCATTGAACGACCGGACAAGGTTACGTTCAGATACGCCGCTCTCCAGTTTGGAGGCATAGCGGCTCAGAGCATCGAACACCTCCGGACGACCGGATGCATAGACGTTCATCACCTTCGAATTGGTCGTCTTCACCGCCAGGATGATGCGTGCCCGCATGGTATCCGTCAGTTCCCTGTTTCGCATGCCGGCCGCTCCGACGGTCCTGACGCCGACATAAGCGTTCGTGTCCGTCCTGATCACGACCGCTTCCGCCACCCCATCCAACTGTTCTACGGCGTTCGTGAGCGACTCGGACAGTTCCATCCGCGTATTATTGTGCATATCCATCCAGTCGAGCAGTCGCGGATCATTTACGCCATAGGTTTTCCAGTTTCCCTCACTCGCCGACAACGGCGTCTCATCTTCCTCCGGGCCAGCCTGCCAACTGCAAGCCGCGAGCGTTATGAAAGTGACCAGCAGAACGAGCAGTTTGCCTGATTGGATCATGTTGCTGCCTCCTGTTCAACAGATCGTACATCTTGATAACCATAGCTTGCATAGGCAGATGCCGATTCATGCGGATGCAGTGAGGAAGTTTTTGTCGTCATGCCGGGCAGAACCTCCCACCATGATCCATCATATGTTGCTATGTAAGATTTTTCTGATGGGCGGAGGCATAGCGGATATGGAGAAGCAGATTACCGAACTGCTGGCGCACATGGCGCGGGCACACGAGGAGCTGGCCGCCATCCTGCATGCATCCAAGGATATTACGATGCATACGGCGCAAGATCTGGTCGCCACGCTCCCCCAGCATGGCATCGCAAGCAACAAGGAAGCGGTCCTGGAGAGCGCACTCGCCTTAGCAGGCAGCGTGGTCGCCTATCTGAACAGCATCGGCGATCTTCAGGATGCGCTCGCAGACAATCTGGAACCGGTGATGGAACAGTTGCATGATGAAGCAGAGGAAGAATAACGGGCAGGAAGGGGCAGGAGCAGTGACGAACAAGCAAGCTTTCACGCGCATATTGGCAGCAAATGCAAGCATCCAGCATCACCTGGCGGTTATCCTGGAGGCGAAAGCCAACGAAATGGCTAAGGTCGGAGCCTGGACTCAGTCCCAGGTTCGGTCGTCGGGGTACCCAATGCATGAGGTGCAATTCAAAGATGCGCTTCGCATCCATGAACGGATGGTCGAGGTGATTGACGGGATCACGAAGGTGGAGATAGGGCTTGCCAGACATATGAAGATGACGCTGCACAACGACAGCGACGAAGCATCAACTGATGGGCTGCTGGGGAAATTGATCGATGCGTAAAGGTGACTGATGCCGATGAATCTGCTCCATAGAGAGAATGAACTCAGGCTCTCCATACTGGAAGCGGTCGCCCGCTCCCAGCAGGCGCTGGCAAGCATCATCGAGTCGGTAGCAGCCGCGCGGGAAGTGGGCATGATCGGCGCGAACAGTGAGCAGACAGCCCGTGAGCTGGAAGCGCTGGCTCGCTATCAACTGGTGTTGGCGGAGAAGATCCTAAGCCTGAAGTTGCGTCATATACGAACAGGGGAGCCCGGCCAACCGTGGCTCAGCAGCGAAGTTTGCCGCTGCGGAGCTGCGGATTAGCCTACTCCCCTGGGTTGGTTCATTCAAACTCCATTACAGTTTGCCGCGCACAACATAAATTCTGCTTGTCTCCTCAAAGATCTCGCCCGGCTTCAGTCCGAACAGCCCAATCTCGTCAGCAGGCAGGTCAACGTTAGGCGCATTGACGAGATTGATCTGCGGCTCCGGACAGAAGAACTGCTCGCAGCTATCGTTGTTCCAGATCATCCATTGCTTGTACGCAGTTCCCGCATCGTAGACCAGCGTCACATTCTCCCGTGCATCGTACAACTCCATGCGATTGCGTCCGTTCTGCGGCTCTGCTGTATAATGATTGTCCATCGCAGCGTAGTATGGCGAAGCCGTTCCTTGCTTCATCTTCTCTTCCTCCGCCGTGAGCGGCTGGAACTTGCCGGTCGGGAGCATGCGGTCGTTCATCTCCCAGCGTTTGCCGATGGTCAGCTTGAACGTATAGTCCGATGGCTTGCTGTTCGGCGCAAATGGCGCATTAATCGCCGTATGGAAGGCAAGCAGACAAGGCATCGTATCGTTGCCCTCATTATGTACGGAAACCTGCTGGCGCAGACCGTCCTTGTCAAGCGCATAACGCAGACGAACCGTGAAGCGATGCGGCAAGTAGCGGTAGACAGGATGGTGTTCATCAACCGTCACCGAGAGGACAACCCGGCTCTCGAGCTCATCCGATCCGAACCCTTCGACGTTCCATGGGATGTCCATGAGAAAACCGTGCAGATGATTGTTTCTCGCCGCTTCATTGACCGGAAACTCGTACACCTTGCCGTTCCATGGGAAGCGGCCGTCCTCGTAACGGTTCGGCGGGAACAGCACCGGGATGCCGTATATGCCCGGCGCGGCGCGCAGTTCATCGATCGAGCGCGGTTCTCTCAGGATCGTATATTGATTGGCATGGTCTCGCAGTGAGATGAGGTTCGCCCCGATGGATGGAATCACCGCTGCTTCGTAAGAACCGTACCGCAGGATAACCGCATCCTCTCCGAGGAAAGAGCCGCGAATGGCTTCGATAGACATTGCATTTCTCCTCCTATAACCAGGTAATCGTTCATCCCCTAGCATATCATATTTGGACGGAGTCGCGTAGCTGGATATTCCCGTGAGGGGCATCTCTTGTTGGGTGAATGCGATCAGCCGAAACTTAAAGCAAGAAGAGCCATCCCCGTCAGGATAGCTCTTTCATATGGTTCCGATAGATCAATTGATCACAACGTGACTCAGACATCAGAAATCAGTCATCGTCCTCATCCTCATCCTCATCGTCTTCATCCTCTTCGTCTTCTTCATCGGCATCCTCATCCTCATCGGTATCTTCGTCATCATCATCAGCTACTCTTGTTTCATCATCGTCATCTTCTTCACTATCGTCATCCTCATCGTCTGTATCCTCATCCTCATCGGTATCTTCATCATCATCGGCTACTCTTGCTTCATCATCGTCATCCTCATCGCCTTCGTCTTCATCATCCTCATCCTCATCGTCATCGTCGTCTTCGTCGGCCTCATCTGAATCGTCGTCGTCATCGCCGTCATCGTCATCCGCATCTTCGTCTGCCATCATGACGAACGCCTCTTCTAGTTCCTCCTCCTTCGCCGAAAGCTCTTCTTCCTTCTCCAGCAACTCTACGCCTTGCTCCAGTTCCGCCATTTCCTTCAATCCTTTCATTCAAAAATGATTTGATGATCATCCGCAAGTGCCCGCGTGGCTGTCCACCTGCAAGATCGGGATTCGATTCCAATCTCGCTGCCGCATGCTCGGAGACTGATACCGGATACGCAGTATGATTGTTACTATCATTCATATTCCGAAGCAGCCGTTATATACCAATAAAATAAGCACTCCTAAAGATGAGTAATGGCATACGAAACTTCCGTTTGAGCCTGGGACATGATCCCGCCGCGTCGGCAGGAAGAAGATTCCACATCCTCACCCGGTATCTATTGACTGATGACAATGATTCACCTATATTATAATCAGTTTAGTATCTGATACTAATATCTGATCACAAATACGGAGAGGTGAGTGTACCGATGTTAACAGCCCGAATAACCGCAATCGGAACTTATGTTCCGGATCGTATCCTGACCAATGCGCAACTGGAACAGATGGTGGATACAAGCGATGAATGGATCGTGCGCAGGACGGGCATCAGGGAGAGAAGAATTGCCGCCGAGCATGAATTCACGAGCGACTTGTGCGTGTCTGCGGCGAAGGATCTGACCGAGCGTTACCAAGCAGACCTCAGGGACGTCGATCTGATCATCGTGGCGACGAACACACCGGATTACGGTTTTCCCAGCACGGCTGCCCAGTTGCAGCATCGGCTTCGCATCCAGGAATCAGCAGCCGCCTTCGATCTCAATGCGGCATGCGCTGGCTTCACGTACGGCATCAACCTCGCGGGACGTCTGATCGAGGCAGGAGCACACCGCAAGGCGCTGGTCATCGGTGCCGACACGTTGTCCAAGTGCGTAGACTATACGGACCGAACAACCTGCATCCTGTTCGGCGACGGCGCCGGTGCCGTGCTGATCGAAGCACGGCAATCCGAGCAGCCCTTCATCACGGCATGTCAATATATCACCGATGGCAGCGGGGGCAAGCACGTGTACAGGGCTGGCTTATCACAACAGATGGATGGCTCCCCTCTCCAGGGGAACGGGTATACGGTTCAGAACGGGCGGGAAGTATACCGCTGGGCTGTAACCTCCGTATCCTCAGGCATCCAGAGCCTGCTGCAGGAGGCGGGCATGGGGCCGGAGCAGATCGATTGGTTCGTGCCGCACAGCGCCAATATGCGAATGATCGAAGCGATCTGTGAACGGAGCGGGATAGCGCTGGAACGAACGCTGACAAGCACAGAATGGTGCGGCAACACTTCGGCCGCTTCGATCCCGCTCGCGCTTGCACCGGCGATCGCCGACCAACGGGTGAAGTCGGGCGACCGTGTGCTGATGTTCGGATTCGGAGCAGGACTGGTGGGTTGCGGATTGATTGTGACGATGTGATCGTCTGCTTCTTATGAATCAGCGAAGCAGGCCGGTTGTCCTGGAATGCATGCCGGATCAGCCGTTTGCCGCTTAACGTAAGAGCTTGTCCATACGGGCGAGGCGCTCCCCTCATCAGGCGTTCGTCGTGACTCTGGCCTAGTTAGCCGGGCAAGCCGCCGCGCGGCGCCAAGCCAGATCGGCCGCGGACTCCCAGGTCCACGGCCGATGCGTCTTACAGCCCACGCTGGAGACCCAGCGCATATCCGGCAGCGAACCCCTGATCATAGGCGCGATTAAACGCCCGATTATATGCGGAGTGTACGCCCCGCCTGCGGCGTGCTCTCAGCACCCTGCCGCGTCGTGCAGCCAATCTGCGGTAACGGCGGCGGTATCTGGCGAGAGACAGGAGCCTGCGGCTCTTGCTGCGCAAACCTCCTGTTCTCCTCCCCAGACTTCTAGCCCTGCCGCCGCGTCTTGCCCTTACGAGCCGCACGATTCTTCGCAGCCTGCTGCCTGACGTACGATAAACCCGCCTTCTGCCCGATCTCACGTTCTTCACCTCCCTGTACGGACATTCCTTCGCTTGTTCCGATGAACAAACTGCGCACCAGATTCCAATCCTCCTCGGTGATCGAGTCCGCCCACTCGCGGAAATCCCGCTGAAATTTCTTCTGGGCCTTGTTGAATTTGAAGAACCTCTCCGCCATATCCGGCGCCCAATCATTGGAGAAATCCTGGTAGGCGATGGCCGACATGATGTCTGTCAACTGCGAGAAAATCCTTCGGCTGCCATCCAGCATCCATACAAAGCGGTCAGCAGCCTGATGAAAAGGTGTCTTCGCACCCATCCATATCACGCTCCTCCACACGCTCCAGGTACTGCTATTCAACTGCCCAACTGCCGCATTAGCCCTTCCGCCTTATGATTCTGCGATGATGCGAAGCATGTCGGCGATCCGCTTGCGGAACGTATGCTCCTCCAGTACCCTCTTCAATCCTGACACGGCGATCGTCTGCCTCGCCTCATGGTTGGCGAGATAATAACCAACCTTGTCCACGAACTCCTGCACGCTGGAGAACGTCTCGATCTGACCGCCCGGCTGCAGGAATCTCGCCATATCCTCGCGCACATCCGACAGTTGAAAGGCGCCGCAAGCCGTGATCTCAAAGGCTCGCGGATTAAGCGACAGCGCCGGCACCCCCATGCTGTTGCGGTTGTAGGTGATGTCGTCAGGCGCACGATGCAAGTTCACCACGATCCTCGCGCCGTTGTAGTACTTCGCCGTCTCCTCCGGCGTCAGCCATTGGTTCAACCATATATCTGATTTGAGCCGCTTGTAATTCTTCATCCGGTCCCACCACAAACCGATGATGCGCAGCTTTCTTCCCCGAAGCATGGGTGCGGCTGCTTCGAAGAATTGGACCCGGTTCCAGAACGCGGTCCCGATGAAGCAGATGTCCGACAGATACTTCGGCGGAACCTGCATCGGCCGGAACAACTGCGGATCAACGCCAAGCGGCATATAGTGGACGCTCTTGTGTCCCATATCCTGATATAGCCGGTAGCAGCTCAGCTCTATGGTGAACACATGATCATAATGGAAGGCCATCGTCACCGTGAAATCCGTATAATAAGGATCGTCCACGAACCACACCGCCGTGCGGATGCCCATGCTGCGCAACTGATCAAGCATCACTGGCGAGAACATCTGCACGCCATCCAGCGCGAGGACGACTTGAGGTTTGAACTGTCTGGCGGCGGCGATCACGTTGTCATACGGGCGCACCACCGTCAGTTCGGCTACTTGCTGGCCGAGATTGTTGGCAATGATCTGATCCAGCGGAGCATAAGGCACTCCCAGGCCGGAAGTAATATACATCACCCTGAACGGATGAACTGGTGGCATGATTCCTTGAACTGCTTGCTCAACCAACCGGCATCTTCCGAGCCGGTACCCCTGCTCCCAGCCGTATTGATAACCTTCTCTCCGAGCTTGCGGGAGATGCCTGCTGCGGAGACGCTTGCCGGTTCGCGTCCTTCGCACCGACGCGCCTCGCCTGCCCGGACTGGCCAGCCTTCGGGCTCTAAGCCGATTCGCCATATTCGCCGCCCTCCCGCTTATCCCATACACCGCTTACCGTCAACACAACGCAAACACCTTCTTCTGCGAGTTCTGAAACGGCCATGTGCGCCTTCTCCGCACTCCAATCAACCTCATCAGCCGTATCGCCATTCCGCAAACGGTTCATCTGGACGCAAAGCCCGCCACATACGCCTGATGCAGCATCATTCCGCCATCCGATCAACATCCTCATGGCCCGAACACCGCCGCAAGCAGTTCGCTGATCCGATGCTCGTAGGTATGTGCGCGTCGCGTCGCCGCATATCCGCCCAGCGCCACTCTCAGCCGCTCATCTTCGTGGCGCAGATAATAGTCGATCTTCTCGATACATTCCTCCGGTGTCGTATAAGTCTCGATCGTGTTTCCCGGCTCATACAGAGCGGCCAGATCAGGACGGATATCCGTAAGTTGCAGCGTGGCACAGGCATTGATCTCGAAAGTTCGCGGATTGACGGACCAGGCGCTGACCCCCGGCGGGATGCTTGTCAAGTCAGGCAAGCGATGAAGATTGATGACGATCTTCGCTCCGTTGTAATATTTGACCGCTTCATCCACCTGCACGCCCTCCAAGCGAATCGCGTGCTTCAGATCCCCATAAGCCCGCAGTTGGTTCCACAACCCGCCGGAGATGAACACCTTCTTCTTCTTGAGATAGGGAGCCAGCTTGTCGAAAAAAGCGATGCGGTTCGGGAAACCTGTACCGATGAAGCAGATGTCCGACCAATAAGCGTATTCGGCGCGTTGCGGATAGGCGCGTGCAAGCGGAGCTGCAAACGGAAGATAATGCGCGTTGGCCCCAAGGCTGCGATAGTAATCGACGATCCCGGCTTCATGCGTGAATACATAGTCAAAATGACGCACAAGCCGCGAGGACAGATGCATAAAATACGGATCATCGGCGAACCAGGCGGCCGTTCGGATACCCATCGAGCGAATCTGTTCCAACACACCTGGCTGCAAGACGAAGATGCCGTTCATCACGAGCATCAAGTCCGGCCTCTCTGCGGCGGCGATCGCTCCCAGCGGATCGCGGGTCGTGACCGCAACCATCTCCCGCACTGACTTGGCGAGCGCCGTCATGATGCCGCTCTCGATCAGATGGTACCCGGGCGAATCCTCACGGACGAACAACACCTTGACCGGGCGGTGCGGCAGCTCGGGAAGCGGCAGATGTGCTGCAATCGACTGGCTGGCGCCAAGCCGGTATCCGTCGCTCCACCCCTTGGCAAAGCCATCACGGCTTCCTCGCTGAGCGGATGAGCGGATGCCCGTCCTCATTGTCTGTCCCCTTCCGCATTCGGCAACTCTTGCGCTCTCGCCGTCATCTTCAACGCCGCCTCGATGAGCGATTCATGCGTGCCCGCATCGATCCACCAGCCGCTTAGCACAGTATAGGTGAGATTACCTTGTCGTGCGTATTCATTGTTCACATCTGTGATCTCCAGCTCGCCGCGGCGCGACGGAGCGATCCTGCGCACGATATCGAATACTCCGGCATCATACAGATACAGCCCGATCACACAGTATGAAGAAGGCGGAATGGCCGGCTTCTCCTCGATGCGCAGGATGCGTCCCGCTTCGTCGAACCTTGGCACGCCAAAGGGACGTGGGTCTTCGACCTTCTTCAGAAACACCCGCGCCTGTTCGTTACTTGCCTCAAATCGCCTGACGTCTTCCGCGATCGAGTCCTCGAACAGGTTGTCGCCAAGCAGGAGCGCGAACTTGCTCCCATTCACATACGGCTCTGCCAGTGCCGCTGCATGCGCGATGCCCCCCGCCTCCTCCTGGATTCGATAGGTCAGGACGACGCCATATTTCTCTCCGCTACCCAGATATTCCGCGTACATCTGCGCCGAGCGCGCGTTGATGATCAGCAGGATGTCCTTGATCCCAGCCTCACTCAGCTTCATGATGGCATAATGAATCATCGGATACGGCCCGACCGGCAGAAGATGCTTGTTCATATACTTCGTAAGCGGCGATAACCGCGAACCGGTACCGCCTGCCAATATGACCCCTTTCAAGGCCTCTCCTCCGTTCTTCACATTCATTCGTCAGCAAGCATGCGGGGATCGTTGTCCTCTTCGCCTCCCATGTAACAACATCCGGCCCTGCCATGTTCTTCACTTGCGCATGATGAGCGGCATTCCGCGCCCCGATCGGCTTCACGCTCAATCATGAATGAGCGTCCGAGGATCGTATCCCCACTTGCTGATAAACAGATTGAGATTCCGCTGCAAGGTGCGCCGAAGTTGTCTGGATGGCTGTTTGCGGAAGCTGGCGCTCCCCATGTGATGCACAAGCGTATCCCCGGCCATCATCAGCTTGTATCCAGCCATCCGAACACGGTGACAGAAGTCATCGTCCTCATAATGACCGGGAGAATACCGCTCATCGAGCAAGCCAACCTTATCGAGCACTTCTCGGCGCAGCAGCATGCAGAACCCGACGAGCCTGCTCACTTCACGCCATCGCGAGGTATCCGGCTGATTGAAGGTATCGCTAATCTGCAAGTATTGGTCCAGTGTCTCATAAGGAAGCTCCTTCACCCGCTGTGAGCCGCTCGCATAATTCGTACAAGGTCCTGCGATGCCGACCAACGGATCGCTCAACAGACAGGCCTGCAGGTTGCTGAGCCAGCGGTTTGCGACGATCACGTCGTTGTTCAGCAAGAGGAGCAGGTCTCCGGTCGCAAGCCTCAGCCCCGCATTACAGGCAACCGGAAAACCTCGATTCTTCGGGAGGCGGATGAACCTGCAGCGATACTCGACGCACAGGCTCACCGTATGGTCACGCGAGCCGTTGTCCACAACGATGATCTCATGCGGCTCAGGAGTATGCCGCCTGATCGCCTCCAAGCACGTGCGAAGCAGTTCCGCCCCGTTATACGATGGAATGATAATGCTCGTCAGCATCGACTTCCCCCCTTGCGGCATGCCGCCATCTGCTCGCGTCAGGATATGCGCCGCGCGGGCCCGTTCGCTGTAGAACGAGGCTGATCGCCTCCAAATGATCGCCGATGATCAACTCCGCCACCTGATTGAATTCTCCGACATTGTGCGGACGAAGCCGATTGCGCGCGATCACGTTAACCGAGGCTGGCGCCGTCACCGTAAGGCCGCTCAGGATGGCCAGAGCTTGCGCCTTCGGCGGTACGGCCAGCGCAGCGCACCCGACCCGTTCGAGCAGCCTGCGCGAGACGGCATGCGGCACCGCCGTCATCGAATTCATCGCCAGATCGCCCCGGCCGAGCACTCGGTTCAAGAACGTCTTGAACCGAGTCACATGATCCTGCTCAGCGAAGCTGCCGATATATGGCGACAGATCATTCAACGCAAGATCCGCCCCCCTCTCCACCGAGCGCAGGAACGGCACGAGATCCTCCGCGCGTACGGGAACATCGCCGTCCAAGAAGAGGACGATGCTGCTGGTGGTCAGCCTGGCCCCTACCGCGCGGGCCACATCGTGGCCAAGCGCCTCCGGCAACCAGACGACCGTTGTCTTGCGAAATTTCAACGCGCGCTCCAGGCTGCGATCCGTTGAGCCGTTGATCACGACGATAATCTCTTGAAACGGCAACCGCTCAAGCTGTTTTAAAACAAGAGGCAGCGTATGCTGCTCATCCTTGCACGTGACAACTGCCGCCATGCTGCGGCGAAATTTGCAGCCTTTAAGTCCGCCGATGATCCGCCCGGACCTGCGGACAGATGGACGAGCGTTTCTGGTTCGCCCTCTGCGGCCATGTCGGCTGACGGGTCTGCGTGAGGGCAAGCGGCTGTTCAGCCTTGCCGACTTGCCCGCAGGCGCACGAACGGAATTGATCGCCTGACTTCTCCTCGGGTGCTGTGCTCGAAGCTTCCGTGGGCTTCTTCGCGAGCGCTGAGACTTCGCGCGATTGGATCGGATCAACTTCCGCTCACCTCATTCCTGCGCCTTCCGTAATCATGCCTGTTGCCCCGTTCGCCCGTTTGCTTCAGCAGCCAATCCAGCGCTTCCAGATGGTCACCGAGCATCAGGCGACCGGTTGGGTCGCCATTCCGCCGATGGCTGCGCAGCGGATTCAGCCTGCCAACCGGCACGCTTGGCCCTGCTTGGATGCGCAGTCCGTGATACACGGCCATCGCGTGCGCCAGCGGGGGCACCGCCAGATGCTCGTAGCCGATCCGCTCAGCCGCGCTGCGGCTCATCGCATGCGGCACGGCACTGAGCGACAAGCCGCGCAGATCGGCGCGGCCAAGCGCCGCATTCAGCACATGCTTCGCCACGACCACATCATGCGCATGCTTGAGATGCACCGGACCGGAATAATCGTTCAATACGATGTCCGCTCCGCAGCGCACCAGTTCAACGAAGGGCCGCAGCTTGGCGCTGGGGATGATGATATCGCCATCGACGAACAGCAGGATATCGCCGGTCGACCGCCTGGCGCCGATGCTCCGCCCGACATCGTGGCCGAGCGGATGATCGTAACTGATGACAGTCGCGCCGCAGCGGCGGGCGATCTCTGCGCTGCCATCCGTCGTTCCGTTTGCGACAACCACGACTTCCGCTTCGTGATCGAGCGCACAACACTCCCGGATGACGGAGGCAATCGTCTGCCGTTCGTTAAGCAACGGTATAATGACCGATAACCTGGTTGTCATGGCTGCCGGGCCTCCTTCATCAGCGGTATGTGTCCTTCATATCGTATGAAACAGGCAATCGCATGCAACGGCTGGCGTACCAGTCACCCGCCGAATATGCATCAGCCGTTAGCGCGTCTGGATTGCCTGCAGGCACTGGTCATACAGTTCTGCATAGCTGGCGGCGGTATGGTGCCAGGAGAATTGCTGCCGAACCATCTCCGCCCCCTGCCGCCCCAGACGATCCCGCAGTTGCCGATCCCGAAGCAGCCGGCTAAGTGAACTTGCCAGTTCCCGCTTCATGTGTGCCGGATCGACGAGCAACCCGTTCTCCTCATGACGGACGATTTCCACGATGCCTCCTGCGCGGGTGGCGACAACCGGCGTGCCGCAAGCGAGCGCTTCGGCATTGACGAGCCCGAACGCCTCCTCCCTAGCCGACGGAACCGCAACGACATCCGCTGCCTGATACCAGTTCGGCGCCATGGAATGCGGCACGAACGGAATAAACCGCACATGCCGAGGCATCGCATTGCCAAGCCTGTGCAGCCTGCGCACGTAAGCGGTCAGCCGGTCCGAGCCAACCCTCGCGCTGCCGCAGATGACGAGCACCGCATCATCGTGTTCCGCCAGGACATCCGGCAATGCTGCCAGCAGATGATGGACACCTTTGATCGGCACGAGCCGCCCCATGTACAGGATCATCTTCTTGGACTCATAACCGAATTCTTCTCTAAGCGCCTCCCTTTGCTCTCTGCCGCCCCTGACGAATTTGCTGGCAAATGCGTCAACATCCACTCCCGGCCGGCAAACGTGCAGTTTGTGCAGCGGTATGACGAAGCGCTCCGCCAGCCATCGTGCCAGATAGTCGCTGTTGACGACGATTCGATCCACTTGATCGAAACAGGCTTGAAGCTGCCTCTTCCCATAGATACGGGGATTGACGAAAGTGGTGGAATGAAGCGACAGGATCAGCGGCAAGCGGGGAAAACGACGGCGCATCAGCCCTGCGGTGAACGGCCGGTTCTCGATCTGGATGATGTCCGGGGGACTTGCGGCGAGGGAACTCATCACCAGGCGAAGATATTGCGTGCGGCTGGCTGCACGGATGCGGTAATGAACGGCCGGATGAGCATGCATCACGGGAGCTGCCCCTTCCGTCCTTCTGCTGTAGATGGACACCCGAAACCGATCGGGCAATCTCCTGCCCGTCTCATGCGCCACACGTTCTACAGAACTGCTTCGCTCCGTCGCCGCGGCGAATTGGCCTGGACATACAACCGCAACCTCAATTGGCAAGCTTCTCACCTCTCATGCGTCATCGGGGGCTGCCGCCTGCGTGATGAAAACGGATCGCGTCAGCCACGTATTCCTTTGTATATCTATCGTATCGATACCCGCCTTGGTGAGTGCCAAAAATAGACGAACTCCCTCCATGTACAGCTAACCATACCGTGAACACTTGTCACGCATAGGATGACACAGAAATACTTGGTTGGCGTATAGTCAATGGACGTTGGCAACGGTTTGGCATTCACCAGCCATTCGAACATGATCCCATGCTGACTCATGCCAGCAGACCATCAAACCGAACCCATCCCGGGTCTGAAGGAGGTGTCCTGGAGTTGGACGTGAATCGGCCTGCCATCGGCATCCTGCTCAATGACCGCACCTTTCGCGGCATCACCAGAGGCAAAGCGGACCACGAAGCGATCCATCTGTATGAACAGGCAGCCGAAAGCCTGGAATGCCAGATCTGCTTCTTTAGGCTGAAGGACTTGTCGCTCAAGCGGATGACGGTTAAAGCGCTCATCCCGAACCTTGGCGGCTCACGTTCCTATGCGGAGCGAACGGTTCCGCTTCCCCCGGTCATCCACAACCGGGCGATCCATCTGAACAAGAAAGCCGAGCAGAAGCTGGCCAAGCTGCATGCGAGAGGCATCTTCATCTTCAATCGGCATACCCGTTACAGCAAATGGTTCATCCACCGTCTGCTCATGAAGAATGAACGGCTGCACAAACATCTGCCTGAGACCATGCTGGCGAGCATCTCATCCATCCGCTCCATGATGCGCAGGCACGACAGCTTAATCCTCAAGCCTGCGAACGGCAGCATCGGCCGTGGCATCATGATGCTGGAGAAGGCCGGCCTGTCATGGCGGCTCACCTATCCCAGCCGCACCAGGCGCCGCGCGTGGCGCTCCGTCACGTTCCGCACCTCTCTGCCTGCCGTGTTGCGCTCAGCGCTTCGCAAACGGTCATACCTCGTGCAGCAACGCATCCAACTGGCAACCTATATGAAGCGTCCGTTCGATCTTCGGGTATCCGTGCAACGAGACGGAAACGGCGAATGGCAGGTGACCGGCATCATCGGCAAGGCGGCGCCGGAGAAGAGGTTCCTGACGAATGTCGCGCAAGGTGGAACCGTCTATACGCTGGAGCATCTCTTGCACGGCCATCCTGAGCTCGATCCGTTCGATGTCCGGCTCGGCGTGAGCCAACTGGCGCTGGAGATCGCTTCGCACCTTGGCCGGCTGCTGCCGAATCTGGCTGATCTCGGGCTGGATATCGGCATCACGGAACAAGGCTTCCCCATGTTCATCGAGTGCAATTGCCGGGACCTTCGCTACAGCTTCCAAGAAGGCGGCCTGATGAACGAATGGGCAAAGGTGTATTACCAACCGCTTTGCTATGGCAGGAGCGTATGGCTGCACGGGCAGCGGATGGAACCTTACGGAGCTTCTGGGCTATAGCGTGATCGATTCGGTTGATTCCTTAGACCGAATATGTCAATATAGCCCTATGAGGTGAGTTTGATTGGTCAAATCGCTGTTTCGACTATTAACCGAGCTGTCGAGCCGCAAGGCGATATCCCGAACCACAGGCCGAATCGCCAAGTCCCGGCTCAGCCGAAGCATGATTCCTTCTTTCGTGAAGACGTACGAGATCGCCGCCGAGGAAGCGGAGAAGCCGCTTGAGCAATATGAATCATTGAATGAGTTTTTCACTCGCCGCCTGAGACCAGGCAGCCGGCCGATCGATCCTGCTCCCGACGCGGTTATCAGTCCAGTCGATGCGCGCATCACGGGAGCAGGCGAGATCCAAGCCGGACAGTTGTTGAATATCAAAGGGCAGGATTATACGCTTGAGGAATTGCTGGACCGCTCGCCACGCATCGTCAACTACACGCATGGTTTCTATGTCATCCTGTATCTGAGTCCGGCCGATTATCATCGCATCCACGTCCCGGCAGCGGGCAAGATCGTGGAACGGGATCATATCCGCGGCAAGACCTACCCGGTCAACGAATATGGCATGCGCCACATACACCGTGTCCTGAGCCGCAACGAACGGCTCGTCACCTACCTTCAAACCGCTGCCGGAGAGATCGCCATCGTCAAGGTGGGCGCCTTGAATGTCAGCAGCATCCGCTATACGGAGCCGCAACACGATGCGGTGGACAAGGGTGATGAGCTGGCTTATTTCGAGTTTGGTTCGACGGTTGTATTGCTGTTTGAGAATGGAATCTTCACGCCCCGCAGCGACCTGATGGTCAACCTGAAGGTGAAGATGGGCGAGGCGATTGGCACGCTTGCGACGTGATCTGATCGACTAACGATTCATTTGATGAAATATCTTCGTTCTGAACGGCCAAACAAGTGACTTTCCCTCTGTGGAGATGCTATAATATAATCCTGATTTTTCATGTGCGACATGGGGTAGACATCACGCTGCAAAGCTTCAATGAACATATTGGATCTTGATATGGAAGGATGAACGACGATGAATCCGCAAGCACAGAAACTGAACGATACCTTGCAGAGGGAAGCGCCTCGCGTCTATGCGATGTTGTCCGAGTTAGGTAAGCAGATCTACTTCCCGAAGGAAGGCATCCTGAACCAATCTGCGGAGGCAGGCAAGAAAGCAACCAAATACAACGCCACGATCGGCATCGCAACTGAGCACGGCAAACCGATGCATCTTAAGGTCATCCAAGATACGCTGTCCGCCTATCAACCGAAGGATCTGTACACCTACGCGCCGCCTGCCGGCAAGCCTGAACTGCGCGAAGCCTGGAAGAGTAAAATGCTTCAAGAGAGCCCGGCGCTCAGCACCAAGCCGATCAGCACGCCGATCGTCACCAACGCGCTCACGCACGGACTCAGCATCGTCGCCGATCTGTTCGCGGACGCTGGCGATTCGGTGATCTATCCGGACAAGAACTGGGAGAACTATGAGCTGACCTTCGGCATCCGCCGCGGAGCAGAGTTGGTCCACTTCCCGTTATATAACGATCAGGGATTGTTTAACACCGAGGGGCTCAAGGAAGCGATCCTGGCTCAGAAGGACAAGGGCAAGGCGATCGTCGTCCTGAACTTCCCGAACAACCCGACCGGCTACACGCCAGGCAGACAGGAGGGCGAAGCGATCGTCGCCGCGGTGAGGGCAGGCGCAGAAGCCGGCATCAAGATCGTCGCTGTGACAGACGACGCCTACTTCGGCTTGTTCTTCGAGGATTCGCTGCACGAGTCGCTGTTCGCGCAGCTCGGCTGCCTGCATGACAACGTGCTTGCGGTCAAGGTCGATGGGGCGACGAAGGAAGAGTATGTATGGGGCTTCCGCGTCGGTTTCATCACCTATTCCTACGCCAGCCAGGCAGCGCTTGACGTGCTGGAGCAGAAGACGCTAGGCATCATCCGCTCGACGATCTCCAGCGGTCCGCATCCGTCCCAGACATTCGTGCTGCACGCGCTGAAGTCGCCTGAATTCGCCGCTCAGAAGGCGGAGAAATACGCAATCATGAAGAGCCGCGCGAACAAGGTGAAGGAATTGCTCGACAGCGGCAGATTCGATGATGCGTGGGAATACTATCCGTTCAACTCCGGCTATTTCATGTGCCTCAAGCTGAAGAACGTGCCGGCTGAAGAACTGCGTGTCCATCTGCTCGACAAGTACGGCATCGGTACGATCGCGCTTGGCGACACCGACCTGCGCATCGCTTTCTCCTGCATCGAGGAGGAGAATCTCGAGGATCTGTTCAACACGATCTATCAAGGCGTGAAAGATCTGGAGAACAACTGACGGAAACACTTTGAGAACGTACACCGCTTGCGCCTATCAAACGGAACCATCAATAGAAAAGGTTGGGGTCAAGACCCCAACCTTTTTCTTGTGCCGTATGCGGAATCAATACGCGACCCACCACGACGACGCGAATCATGGTGGACCGCGTAAGCAACTTCCCGGCATAAATCTGGCTGGCAATTGATCCGCCAGGACCAACTGCCAGCCTGAACATCAAGTGATGCTTATTTCTTGCCGTTCGCCGCAGCCCAATCATCCAATTGCTTTTGCTTTTCCGCGATGATTCGGTCGATGCCGGCATCCTTCAGTTCCCGAATGAATCGATCCAGGTATTCGATCTCAAGAGTACCGGACTCCAGACCGATCTTGTACTGGTCGATGACGTTCGTTACAGCGGCAACTTCGGACTTCACCGGTGACTGGTCGAACGTGAAACCAAGGGCAGGCGATACGATACCCGAGGCGTTAAAGGCTTTCATCTGCTCCCATATATCAGGATCTTGACCTTCCCAGACATGGGTCAGGAAGTTGTTGCCGATCTCCCATTGGTTGAACTGATAGCCCGTCTCGGTTACTCCTTCTGGCCTTGTGATCAACCCATTCTCCTGGATCACATAGTGCTTGCCTTCAATACCGTTGGCGAGCAGATTCATCACATCCGCATCCGTGTACAGCAGATTGATAAACTTCATAGCGCTTACCGGGTCTGTGGTATTCCGCGCGATCGAGAGCATGAAGGAGCTTGCGCTGCTGGATTGAACGACCGCATCCGTCAGTGATACCTGTACCATCTCATGGTTCGTCAACAGAGACTCCTGAGCTGCATAACCCGGTTTCAGGTTGTTGAAGTAGCCGAAACCTTTGCCGGCTTTGACCAGATTTGCGCCTGCTTCTTGCGTCGTCGCCGCATCAGGCAGCGTATATCCAGCCTCGTGCCATTGTCTGACGAGGAGCAGAAGTTCACGATATTCATCGAGTTCGTACAGATTGACAACCTTCATCTCCGGATCGTCCATCTTAATGACACCCAAACCATCGCTGAGCGCATCAACCACAGGAGCGATCATAAAAGCAACTGGTTGATTGGATTGACCCGTTGCGACAAGCGGCGCCATGTTAGGCTCATTGGCTTTGATGACTTTAAACACTTCCGTCAGATCGGCCCAAGTTTTGACTTTGGAAAGGTCGATGTTGTATTTGTCGACGAGGTCTTTACGCATAACCATGCCATAATCCTGCGCGAAATCTCTAATGCTCGGTATACCGTAGATCTTGCCATTGATTCTGGTGCCGTTATAGATGGCCTCCGGCATGGTGTTCTTGATGTCTTGGCCATATTGCTCGAGAAGCTCGTCCAGCTCGACCAGTTGTCCGCGGGATACCTGTGTTGTATAACCCATCAGAGAAGAAGACATGATGATATCCAGTTTCTCATTGCCCGCCAGCAGCAGATTCACCTGTTGCTGCCATGCCGCTGCGTCGAGAGGCATCAGATCAACTTCCACATTGATTTTCTCACGGGAAATTTTATTAATCTCTTCTTCGACCAGATCAATATCGGTAACATCGGTAAAGACGAGATAAGCCATCGTGACCAATGCCGGCCCGTCACCGGAAGACGACCCTGAAGCGCCTCCACTATTCGACTGGGATCCGCCCCCGCCGCAAGCCGCAAGGATCAGGATAACAGCCAGCAACAGAGACATGATTGTCATCTTTCTGTTCTTCATACATAACTCCCCTTCAAAAGTAAGTTATATGCCAATCGAAGCTGAACTTCGAATTAGGCCTAGCCTTTCACTGCACCGATCGTTAGACCCTTTACGAAGAACTTCTGGAAGAACGGGTATATCAGTAGGATCGGCACGATACCGATGACAGCCATCGCCATGCGAACCGCATTGGTTGGGATCGATGCGCTCGACATCGCTTTGCTGCCAAGCGTGTTTTGCTGAAGGAACTGTATGTTTTGCAGCATCCGATTCAGCAAGTTCTGCAAGCTGAACAGTTTGCTGTCGGACACGTAGACCAACCCGTTAAACCAATCGTTCCAGTAGCCGATGCCGAGCATCAGGCCGATCGTCGCCAGGATCGGAAGGGACAGCGGCATCACGAAGCTGAAGAAGATCCTGAATTCTGACGCGCCATCCATATAGGCGGATTCGATGACTTCTTTCGGTATCGAGGTTCTGAAGAACGTCCGGATCAACAAGATGTAGAACCCGTTGGTCAGAAGCGATGGTACGATCAACGCCCACAGCGTATTTTTGATGTGAAACACTTCCGTATAGATCAGATAGGTTGGAACCAGCCCGCCGTTAAACAGCATGGTGAAGAACACGAAGAAGCTGAGCAAACCATGCAATGGCAGGTCGACACGCGACAGAGGGTAGGCTAAGAGCGATGAGATCAACAACCCTGCCGTCGTCCCGATTGCGGTTATCAGAATGGTAATTCCATACGAGCGCCCGATAGAAGAGACGTTATCCCACAAGTATCGATAGGCGTCGAGACTGAACTCGCTCGGAAACAAGGTATAACCTTCGTTGATGATCGACTGTTCGCTTGTAAAGGACGCCACAAACATCAGCAAGAAAGGGAATATACAAGCGATCGAAGCCAATATGAAGAAGACGTTTATCGCAAATTGGTTCATCTGATTCGTTTTCATACGATGTTCACCTCACTCATCTCGCTAGAACAATGCCTGATCTTTATCCTTGAGTCTGACGATGAAGTTCGTCGTAAGCACGAGGACGAAACCGATCATGGATTGATAGAATCCTGCTGCAGAAGACATGCCGATATCGCCCAAGGTGATCAGGCCCCGATAGACGTAGGTGTCGATAACGTCCGTTGTCGGTTTAAGCGATCCGGAGTTGAGCGGCACCTGGTAGAACAGACCAAAGTCTGCATAGAAGATCCGGCCGATCGCCAGCAAGGTGAGGATGATGATCGTTGGCATGAGCAGCGGCACGGTGATCGACTTGATCTGTTCCCACTTGGATGCGCCGTCAATCGTCGCCGCTTCGTAATACTCCGGATCGATGCCTACGATTGCCGCGAGGTAGATAATGCATTGATACCCGATATTCTTCCACAGGTTTACAGTCGTAAGGATATATGGCCAATATTTCGCTTCGGTGTACCAGGAGATCGGATCGATGCCAAGCGCCGGCAGGATGACCTTGTTCATAAATCCGTTTTCCACGTTCAGGATCGAGAGCACCAGATAGGCTACGATAACCATCGATATCAGGTACGGAAGCAACAGCACACTTTGGTAGAACCTTGCCAGATATTTCTTCCTGACTTCATTCAGCAATATCGCAACCCCGATCGCGACCACGGTGTTGAGGACGATAAATACTGCGTTGTACAGGATCGTGTTGCGTGTAATTCGCCAAGCGTCTTTGGTCATAAACAGAAACTCGAAGTTTTTAAACCCGATCCAGTCGCTTGCCCAGATCCCTTTCGCATAATTGATGTCCTTAAATGCGATCGTCAGCCCAAACATCGGCATGTAGTTATTGATGATCAGATAGGCAACACCCGGCACCAGCATCAGGTAGAGTGCTTTAAATCGCCAGAATGTTTTCCAGACCTTCCTCCAGGATTGCGCCATACTTGTCATTCCTTCCCCCTGTCGTTTATTTGTCTGTATCGTATACCAATTCCATCTGGCATGCTCACCACGAAACCGACCATTCATTTTAGGGAATCCGACTATCTGTAAAACCTCACGATTATAGAAAAAAACGGGCTTCATGCCCGCTTCAATCAAAGGTACTGATTTATTCTCTTGATACGGTCAAGACGACTCTTCGATATGAAGTCAGTTTGGGGGTGCCGAGATCAGAGGCTTCCAGGATCAGGTGCAAAGTCTGTCCGTCGGCTGCATCGTGAGGAATCTTCAGTTCGCAGGAGATCACCCGGTCGCTCTGTACCAGATGGCACAGTTCCGCCGATCCCGGTTCAGGAATGTCGATCGGATAAGCATACTTGTGAACTGCTGAATCCTGCTTTCCGGAATCGCTCTTCAATTCCACATCCCCTGGATAAGTATCTGCTTCGTAATACCGCCACCATCGCCCCTCCACATGGTCGCCATCCGGATCGCTGACTCTCGCCTTCAGGATGACCGTTTGTCCGGGACGAACCGTCATCGGATTATGTTCAGGACTGATCAGTTCCACGACCGGGGCATGATTGGCCTCCTCATACCTTGGAGTGACGGACCAGCGGAGCCTGGCAGCAAAGTCTCGCTGTGCAGCGCCAAACCATCGCGCCACCGCATAATTGCGGGAGGTCTTACCATCCGGCTCGACGTCCGGACCGTTTCGTCCGCCCCATCCACCGTAGCTCGCATCGAGATGGGCGTCCAAGCCGTTGTTAAGCAGATTCAGATACACCGGCGTATCCCCTTCGGAGATCCAGGAACCCGCTTCACCCAACTCTTGTCCGAGATATTTATACCACACGAAGTAGCCCAGTTGTTCCAGCTGCTCCACGGTCAATCCTGAGTGCCCGAAGAAATCCGTAATATCCGCCTTATGCATCCTCTTCCCGTCGCCCCAGACGCGATACAATGCGCCCAATGGGCCAACGCCCGATACATTCTCGCGGGTCCAGGCAGCCGACAGATAGTGCGCATCCTGAGTCAGAACGGACTGATATGCCCCATAACCCCACATGTTGGATTGCACGTCGCGATATTCGATGTCTGGCCACTGCGGAGCTATATAACCGGGATATACGCCATCCTGATCGCCAAATGCGAAGATGATCACCTTGTTGCATATACGGCGATAGATATGATCCCATTGGTCCGTATGTCGGAAATCATCCTCGATCGATTTCAACGCTCGGCCGATCGTCGATTGTCCAGCTCCGGACAGCAGATAGAGCTTGCCGGGTTTGTCATCCAGAATCAGGGATTTGATGCGATTGGAGCCCGGACTGTCCTTGGACATATCGCCTGGGAACTCCACATTGCCTTCGAATATCTTGGAGCGAAGCTCTTCCGGACTTGGATAACCTTCAGAATGAACCTTGAGATTCGGATAAACGAGCGCATATGCGTCGACGGCATCCTCCATAAATCGCGTTCCTTCATCCCAACGCCAGCTCGGCAATGGGCCAAGTCCCAATCCCACATGTTCGGACAATCCTTCATGCAGAGTGCCCTTGCCATCGCCTCTCCAATGAAACATGCTGCTCTGGTAGATCAAAGCTTCCGTATCAAACTGATCGCTGTAGAGCAGGTAACGGATCAACGTATTCAGGTCATCCAGTTCCGGGTCGAGCAGAAGCACCGTTCGCAGCTTCCCGCGAACGTTCGCCGAATCGCTCGCAGCATTCATCATGCATACATCCTCCAATTACGGCCTGCTCTGCAAAGCCAGCCATTCCATAATGGAAACTTCCTTGCCGTTCACCGTCACCGGCTTGCCATCATAATCGAGGCGGCAGTCATCATTCAACGTATAGATCCATGAGAAGTGCCCGTGATACTTGAAAGGCTGTCCGTGCTCATCCGTAAACAGGCCATGAATATCCACCACCTCATCAAAATAAGAGAAATGGACATTCGGTGCTCCGGCACGCTTCAATCGTTCATAGGTCGGGATCGCCGTCTCTTCCGGCTTGACCACATCGTCATTCTTGGAATGAGTGAACCAGATCGGGATATGCTTGATCGATTCAATGTCCGCATCGCTGATCGTTTCGTCATACAGCGCCTCACAGACCGGATAAGCCGCAGCGAAGAAATCCGGATAGTCGATGATCATGCGCATCGTCATAAATCCGCCGTTCGAGCAGCCTCCGATATAGATGCGCTTGGTGTCGATCGCCGCATCATTGTTGGCGATGAACTCATCGATCAGCGCTTTCAACGCCTCCACATACCTTGATTTTCCGGTTCTGGTGTATTGCCCGCTGCCATTGTCCATCCAGAATGTCGGAGTTTGCGGGACGAGGATGAACGCTCCGCCGAACTTGGCCTAATGTCCTCGGAAGCCAGATTCACGACTTTGTTGCCCGTATAGGCGATCGTCGGGTCTGTTCCACCTTCTCCGGCACCGTGCAGCCAGATGATGAGCGGGCGTTTGCCATTCCCGCTTTGCGGCACGTAGTATGCATACCTGAGAGGTTCCTTGTAATTCGATATCGCATGTACGAATTTCTCCGCTTGCTTCATCGAATTACCGGCACAAAGTTCAAACACCATCCCGTTTACAACGCCACTATCCGTTTGAATATCGGCAATTTGCGTGATGCGATAATCGCAGAGGACATACCGGTTCACAAATTGCACAGGAGCCATCGGAGCGGTTAGCGGATGCAGCGGACCGTATTTGAGTTCCAGCGTGACAAATGATCCGGTCTCTTGCCTTCTGCCTTCGATATCGGAAGGATAGGCATCCCGGATCTCACAGTACCCCTTGCTCTCCACCAGCTTGTCCAGCTCGCTCCAGCTCTTCGGAAGCTTCAGGATCTTGCCTGTGTCATCCTTCCTCTCCACATACACATTGAAACATTCCGGACGCACGGTTTCCGCTCTCACCTCAGCATCAACGGGCAAGACGAGCTTCGTAGTAAATGGCCCAAAATCTGTAATCTCTGTTATCTTATAATACACTCTTGACATACCAGTGCCTCCCCACGGTTGATTTAGTATCCTACCTCCATCTTAATGGTATTTTCTCAGAATGTCACACTACGATTCCGACTTCCCGCTTTCGCTTATCCGACTTTTAAGCCCAACTGTCGGTGAACCGTTTGCTGTCTTCTTCGGCAACGCCTGCCTTATGATGTTTCCGGTATTCGCCCGGACTTTCTCCGACGATTTTTTTGAAGATCGCGGAGAAATAGGAGAGGTTGGAGTATCCCGCCGAGTTTGCTATATCGCCGATCGAACGATCCGTATTCATCAGCAGATCCTTGGCATACTCGATTCGCTTATGCTGCAGATAATCCGAGATCGACATGCCTGTCTCTTTCTTGAATACCCTGGTCAGATAATCGGGATTCAGGAAAACATGATTCGCGATATCTTCCCTGCTCAGATTGGGCTCATGAATCTGTTCAGCGATATAGCGGCGAACCTTCTCCACCACCGTCATATTCTCTTCATGAACATGGATGCTGTTATGCACAACTTCGATGATGTATTGCATGCGCTCTTCCAGATCGCTGAGCGTCCTGAGTTCATGTTCGTTGCCGATGGCCAGCAAGTTATCCGCAAATACCTGATTCGCTTGGAGCCCCTTGCGCTGCAGGATGGCGAAGATCATCTGCAGGAAATCCTGGTAGAGCAGATACATGCTCTTGCTGCTCAGGCCGCCACCCTCGTTGCGCAGATCCGCCATATAGACGGTCACATCCTGCAACACGCGGCTGACAGCCCCTTGCTCCAACCACAAGGACCATGTCTCGAATGGCGTATGCCGGATCATGGCTGGCTTGTGTCCATTGGTCGACATAAATAATGTTGCATTGGTGAAGGTGACATTATTGCGATCCATTTCCCTCAGCTTATCGACCATGTCAGGCAACTCGTGTATCGCGGCTGGTTTGCCGATATAACAGCAAAGATCACAATAGAAATATTGCGTGCAGGATGCAATGTACTCATCGCACCACTGTTTTACCTCCATGTCCCGAACATCGTGATCGTTCGGAAAGAGGATCAGTAGCGTTCGATCATACAGGGAAACATATGAAACACGCCTTGAATGTGCGGCCATCTCCTCTTCGGCACAATTGCGCAGCGCATATTCCATGATCCGCTCGTCACGCTCGGTTAATGGCTTGTGCCAGCGTTGAACGGAGATATAAACCGGAACAAACTGTGTGCTCAGATGGTACGGCAGATTGGCTATCCTCAGTTGCTCAAGGACGCTCTGCGGTGAGCTGGATATCTTCCTGCGCAGGAGATCCAGCCAGAACCGCTCTTCCACCATCGGCTTATACGATTCCCACAATTGCTGATAGTGCCTGTATTTCAACTCGAACTGCTTCACTTCTCGCGAGCGCTGAAGCTTCTCGATCGCTTGCCGCAACACGGCTTCCATCTCCTGATAGTCGACCGGCTTCAGCATATACTCAAAACTTTTCAGTCTGAGCGCTTGTCTGGCGTAATCGAAATCCGAATGGCAGGTGAGAAAAATCGTCTCAATATGCGGATAATGCTCTCTCACCCATTGCAGCAGATCCAATCCTGATCCTTGCGGCATCTCAATGTCACAAACCATGATGTCAACGGGATGCTCCATGAGCACCTCCTGGGCTTGCTTCAGACTGTGCGCGCTATGGACATGATCGATCTGAAGCTCATGCCAACTAACGCCGGCATGCAATCCCCTGATGGCATGAATCTCATCATCAACCAACAGAACGCTGTACATGATGTTCCAACTCCTTGAATGATTGATAAGGTATTCTGATATCGACCACAGCTCCTCCCAGCGGGTGATTGGAGAAAGTGATGCCCGCCCGGTTCTGATACAGGAGCCCCAATCTCTTCTTCACATTCCAGATTCCAACCTGCTCACCCTCGCCTTGTGACCAAGTGCCGTTCTCCAGCTTGGCCAGAACATGTTCCGGGAAACCGGGACCGTTATCGCGAATGCGGATCAGGATGACTTGTCCCTGTTGTTCATCTTCGATACATTCGACCGAGATGGCGACATGGATCGTACCTTCCATGTTCAGCGCGTGTTTCACGATATTTTCGACCATCGTATGAATCATGAGCGGTGGAACCTCGACCTTAGCAAGCGTTTCGTCAACCTGCTGGATGGAATAGGTCAACTTGCCAGGCAAGCGCAGCTCCTGTATGCGGCAATAATTCGCCGTATGTTTGAGTTCCTCAATCAGAGGGACGAAGTAGGAATTGCTGCGGAACATATAACGGAAATAGGTGACCAGACATTTGGCCATCTCCTGTATCAACGCATAATCTTTCACCGTAGCCAGATTGTAGATGATATTGAGTGAGTTCAGGAAGAAATGGGGATTGATCTGCATCTGCAAGTGTCTCAGTTCCGCTCTCTGATGTTTAAGTTTCTCTTCATAGACATCGATCTTCAATTGGCGGATTTCACGCGTCATGTGCTCGAACGTCTTGTTCATGATCTCAAACTCCATGGATGACGGATGCTGGTCCAGCTCAATGTCCCAATTGCCATCCTGCAGTTTGCGCATCGCGGAGATCACTTTCTTGAACGGGATCAGAAAGTAACGTCTCATAAACACCAACAAGGAACCCAATAAAAGAAAGGCGACAAACACGATGACGTTAGATATTCGATGGATAATCGGAAGTTGTTGAAGTATCGCTTGCTCCGGTACAGCTACTACCAGATGGAAATCTCCCCTTGTAGACTGTTCTCCCATGACCAGATAGGTATTGTCCTTTCCTGTAAGTGCATAGGCATCTTCAGGCAAGGTCAGATCGAGCTTTTCCTCATCGATAATCGGATCATTGGACAGCGGTTCGTGGTTGCTCGACGTGAACAATGCGATTCCGGACTCACCGAGGTTAATCAAATTAAGCGGAACCATTAATTTATTGCAATTCACCCACGCCCCAACATAGGCATCGCCGCTCTTGATCACATGAAACAGATAATATTGGTCTCCGCCCGTCCAGACATGCCACTTCGAATAATCCAGGGTGGAAGCGATTTCCCTGTTCATCGTGAGAATCTCTTCAAGCACACGGTACCGCTCCTCCATGCTTGATCCGAACAGTTGAGTCATGATGAGTTCATCATTCGGCACGGAGTATACGAAGATTGAATCCACCACGGGATAATAGGATACGTCCGAAGCGATCTCTTGAAACAGCCTGAGCTTCGCCATCGTATAAAGCGAACTGTCTTTCTCCTTCGGATAGTTCATGACCAAGATGTCGCTGTTGGTTTCGGATAACGAGAACAGGTACTTGTCCACTTCCCGCAGGCTGTTGTCGATCTGACTCATGTAGAGACTGAGCATGTTTTTGTTGGACTGCGTCACCTGATTGCGTATGACTTCTACAGAGTAAGCATTCGTAAAGACCAGAATGGCGATCAGTGGAATCGTGATCAGGAGAACGCCAGCAAACAGCTTAAAGCGAAGCGTATGAACCACGGCTTTCAACTTTCGCATCCGTAAACGCCCCTTTCTTGGCATAACCTGGCCAACGGTATCGGTCATCGGTTAAGTTGGGTTGATCTCAGCCACACTGTCACGCTGCTTCAGCGTCGTGCCAACCTCGAGCTTCACCATTTCTTCCCCGCCTTCATCGATCAGCGCCTTCAGTCGCTGCGCCGCAAGTTTACCCACATTGGCTCGCCTGATGATATCTTTGATTCCAACAGGCATACTATCCTCTCCTTCCGGATGAGTTCCTGCCCTGGGAACATCCTGATTCGCCTTATTCGGTTGCATGTTCTCGTCTGGCGTCTCTAAGTTTGTGTAATCGCTTCCATACCAGCATAACTGATAGTTAGTTGCGTCCCGTTGGATGCACTGATCTGGCGAAAACAACATGTTCCAGACACTTTACGGATTATCATATAGCATTCATGCTAAAATCATCAATTCTTTTATTAAAATGTTTAGCTCGTTTTAAATATCGATAAGTAAAAGGACGGGCATAGCGCCACGTGGTGTCGCTAACCCGTCCTTTCGTGTTATTGCTTCTATGATGACAATGTTTGCAGGCAGTCCGCCAGCAATTGAATGAACGTGCGGTCCGTCAATCCTTCCAGCGTGTGCGCCGGCGTCAAGCACAGGATACGTCCAGCGCCGTAATCATGCGTCCACCCGGCGATCGATTCCCCGTCCTCCGATTCAGAACGGAGGAAGACATTGGTCTTATCCTCCTCGCAGTGGACGAAGTAATGCTCGTCCTTGAAGGCGAAGTCCGATGCGGATGACAACCGGACAGGATGAGGTGCGGTAACATGGCTGTAGCGGACCGTTTTCTGCTCGGGATGGTGCAGAAACCATCCGCGCAGCATGCGCCGGTAGATGCCGTCCGATTGATAGGCGAGGCCGGAGTGAAGCGCCAGCAGAGCGCCGCCGGAAGAGACATACCGCTCGATGGCAAGCTGCAACTCCTCGTCCATCCACCGGCCAGGTTCGGGAGATTCCGGGAACAGCCGCTCTTCCTTCGTGATCACCAGCACATCCGGACGTTCCTTGATCGCCTCGCGCAGCCTCTCCGCCGGCACCATAGCCAGCTCGTATGCTTCATCCAGGCCGCCCTCGGCCAACACGCGCCGCTCTTGCAGCACGGCTATTGCCGCCCGCAGCGCCTGTTCCGACCAGTCAGCCCGATGATAGTAATCACCTGCTACTGCATAGATACGGCAAGTCATCTGTTAAGCTCCTCCAATCATTGTGGGCGTAAGCAAGCTTGTCCAGCCAGACCTAACCTTAGATCGGGAATGCCTTGCCCGTATAGTCCACGAATGCGAACGGCTCCAGCTCTGCTTCCCGCTTGCCTTCGATCAAGTCGAGCAGCGCTCCGGCCGAAAACATCGGGTCCAGATGCGCGTTCTCGCCGCCCATATCGGTGCGCATCCATCCCGGATGAACGGCGAAGGCGCGTATGCCGGCTCCCTTCAGATCGACATGCAACCGCTGTGTGAACAGATTCAGCGCCGCCTTCGACAACGCATACGGGTAATCCCTGCCATAAGCGCGGTGGAAGCTGCCCGCTTCTGAACTGATGTTCAGGATGCAGCCTTGCCCCGCTTGGCGCACCAACGGCAGGAAATGCTTGACGACACGCATCGGGCCGTACAGGTTAACGTCCATCGAGACGATCATGTCGTTCATATCGACCTGCTCGATCGTATGCTCGCGTCCGAGCAGGATCGCCGCGTTGTTGATGATGCAGTCCAGCTTGCCGAATCGCTCAGCCGCCTGGCGAGCCGCCTCACGGACGCTGTCCTCGTCCTGCACATCCAGCCTGATGGGCACGACTTGCCCTGGTGCGGCGGCCATCAGTTCGCCCAGTTGCTCCATCCGCTGCTCCAGCGACCTCGTCCCGGCCAAGACCATATGCCCGCGCTCCACGGCTGTGCGGGCAAGCGACAGGCCGAGCCCGCGATTGGCGCCAGTTATCAGTATGATCATTGCCATCGCCTCCTGCTTAGTCGTTCTCCAACAATTCCAGCATCACTTTCAACTGCGGGAAAGTGTCCATATAGGCATATCTGCCGCCCGTATATTCTCCATACTGCACGAGCGGCATGCCCCTGCCCGCCATCAGTTCGATCTTCTCCTTCATGCCTTCGACGAAGAAAGCGATATGATGCACGCCTTCGCCATGCTCGTCGAGATATTCGCGCCAGGTACTCGGGTGCTCATCCGGCTCGATCAGCTCCAGTTGCAGCGATCCCATGTTCATGAAAGCCAGCTTCGCTCTTGCGTTCGTCTGCTCTCCGCGATATTGCGTGCGCGCTTTCTCGGGAACATCCGTCCAGTTGATGCTCGGCATCTCCATGCCGAAGAACTCCGCATACGCCCGCGCCGTCGCTTCGATATCTCGAACGATGATGCCGACCTGTGCCACGACCTTATTTCCCAGCAAACCTTGGTTCTCCATCGGACGCACCTCCTGTTATTCGCATCATATGAATGAATAGGATTCTCCCCTATTATACACGCTGGAGCGCATCGATCGAGGATTTTTTGCAAGCGCCATCATTTTTCGATAGCTGTACGGCTCGCTTGTAGGCATAAGCCGTCCCGAACCGTCCGGCTCATCAGTTGCCCAGACCGCTCCGATAGAAGGTTTCCCCGCGTGATATAGACTGCTCGCGATGTCCCATATGCGGCCTCTATTCCACTTCATCTTCGATTATGTTAAACTTGAGACATGCTATTATATGATATTGGGGGAATGAATCAAATGGCTGCCAAGAAGATGCGATCCGACATGATCAAAAAAGGCTTCGACCGCGCGCCTCACCGCAGTTTGCTGCGCGCAGCCGGCGTCAAAGAAGAAGACTTCGACAAACCGTTTATCGCGGTGTGCAATTCATATATCGACATCGTACCGGGGCATGTTCATCTGCAAGAATTCGGCAAGATCGTCAAGGAAGCGATCATCGAAGCAGGCGGCGTGCCGTTCGAGTTCAACACGATCGGCGTCGACGACGGTATCGCCATGGGGCATATCGGCATGCGCTACTCGCTGCCGAGCCGCGAGATCATCGCCGATTCACTGGAGACGGTCGTCTCCGCCCACTGGTTCGACGGCCTCGTCTGTATTCCGAACTGTGACAAGATCACACCAGGGATGATGATGGGCGCACTTCGCGTCAACATCCCGACGATCTTCGTCAGCGGCGGCCCGATGAAGGCCGGCAGAACGAAGGACGGACGCGCGATCTCACTGACTTCGGTATTCGAAGGCGTGGGTGCATACCAATCCGGCCTGATCGACGACAACCATCTGCGCGAGCTGGAAATGTACGGCTGTCCAAGCTGCGGCTCCTGCTCCGGCATGTTCACCGCCAACTCGATGAACTGTCTGGCGGAAGCGCTGGGACTAGCTCTTCCGGGCAACGGCACGATCCTCGCCATCGACCCTGCGCGCAAGGAGTTCGTAAGAGAGTCGGCCAAGCAGCTCATGAAGCTGATCGAACTCGACCTGAAGCCGCGTGACATCGTGACCGTCGAGGCAATCGACAACGCCTTCGCCCTCGATATGGCGATGGGCGGTTCGACCAACACCGTCCTGCATACGCTGGCCATCGCACACGAAGCCGGCATCGAATATCCGATCGAGCGCATCAATGAAGTCGCAGCCCGCGTCCCGCATCTGGCGAAGATCGCACCGGCTTCCGACCTGCACATCGAGGACGTGCATCGCGCAGGCGGCGTCAGCGCCATCATCAACGAACTGTTGAAGAAGGAAGGCGCGATCCACGGCGAATGCATCACCGTTACGGGCAAGACGCTGCGTGAGAATGTGGCAGGCTGCGAGATCAAGGATACGAATGTCATCCGTCCACTCGACAACCCGCACTCCGAACGCGGCGGCCTGGCCGTACTGTTCGGCAATCTGGCGCCTAACGGCAGCATCGTCAAGGTTGGTGCGGTTGATCCATCCGTTGGCGGTTATCACAAAGGCCCGGCCATCTGCTTCAACTCGCAGGAAGAAGCGCTCGCTGGCATCGCAGGCGGCAAGGTGAAGGAAGGCCATGTCGTCGTGATCCGCTACGAAGGACCGAAGGGCGGTCCTGGTATGCCGGAGATGCTCGCGCCAACCTCGCAGATCGTCGGCATGGGCCTCGGCACCAAGGTCGGCCTCATCACCGACGGACGTTTCTCTGGCGCATCGCGCGGCATCAGCATCGGCCACATCTCGCCGGAAGCGGCTGAAGGCGGTCCGATCGCCTTCGTCGAAGACGGAGACATCATCGAGATCGACATGAACAACCGCACGATCACGCTGCTCGTCGACGAAGAAGTGCTCGAACAACGCAGAGCCAAATGGCCAGGCTTTGAACCGAAGGTGAAGACCGGCTACCTCGCCCGCTATTCGAAGCTGGTTACATCGGCCAGCACAGGCGGCGTCATGAAGATCGACTGATAACCGTAACAGGCTAACCCCCTTGCAGAGTGACCAGCAAGGGGGTTTTTGATATGCGCAGGCTGCCAGCTCACGCCACGCCATATGGTCGCACAGCCCCCGGATGCCAGATTGATCCCTCATACGCCCAACATGATACGCTCAACATGCAAAAAAAAAGAGCAGAAACCAACATGTTTCTGCTCAACTCTGTCTATCCTCATCTATTCCACAAAGCCAAACCGGTTCAGTGGGAAGTACCTGAAGAAAGCCCTGCCCTTCACTTGGTCGGTCGGCACGAACGGATTTACCCAACGACGCGAATCATGACTCAGATTGCGATTATCGCCCATGAAGAAGAAGTGACCTTCCGGCACCGTTACCGGCCCGTAATCACCAACTGTCGCTCGCCCGTTGAGATAAGGCTCATCCACCACTTCTCCATTCCGGATGAGCTTGCCGTCCCGCACCTCGATCGTATCGCCGGGCAGGCCGATAAGCCTCTTCAGGTAGAGCTCCCCGCCGAGATTGTCCGGATCATGATAGAAGATCAGGATATCACCAAATTGGTAACCGCGCCACCATTTGCTCAGTTTCTCCATGATGAGCAGATCGTCGGTCATGATCGTCGTCTCCATCGAGCCAGTGGGGACCTTGATCGGTTGGGCGATGAACGTAAATACGACAAACACCAGTGCGAGCGCGATAACGAGGCTGATGCCCCATTCCTTAATCGTCTTGCCAAGATTCTGCATCGGGTGGCTTCAACTCCTATTTCTACCTGTTATCTATAAGAACTGCTGCTGGATATGTTAGAATAATATTGACTAAGTGGAGAGAAGGAGAACCTACATGTACAAACTAATCGCCATTGATATCGACGATACCTTGATCACCGACGACAAAGAAGTTACGCCGGGTACGAAGGCGGCGATCCATCAAGCTGTGGAACGCGGCGTCCACGTTACGCTGGCCACCGGCAGGATGTACGCATCCGCGAGCAGAATCGCACGGCAGCTTGAGCTCGACGTGCCGATCATCACCTACCAGGGATCGCTGATCAAGACAGCTCTGGACGGCAAAGTCCTGTATGAACGCCATGTGCCGCAGGACATTGCCGAGGATCTGTTCCGATATTGCTCAGAGCATGACCTGCATATTCAAGCATACCACAATGACGAACTATTTGCCAAAAAAATCAATGACAAACTGCTCGCCTATTGCGCCCTTTCCAATGTGCCGTATACGATCGAGCCGGAGATCGGGAAGCTCGTTTCGCTGCCTCAGACGAAGATGATCATCATTGACGAGCCGGAGCTGCTCGGCGAACTGAAGCCGATGTTCGAGGCCAGGTACGGAGACCGCGTGCATGTGACGAAGTCGAAGCCGAACTTCCTGGAGTTCATCCATCCGGAGGGAACGAAGGGACAAGCGCTTCGCGTGCTTGCCGACATGTTCGACTGCCCGCTCAGTTCGGTCATCGCCATCGGCGACAGTTGGAATGACCTGGATATGCTGCAGACCGCAGGACTTGGTGTGGCGATGGGCAACGCTGTGCCCGCACTGAAGCAGGTCGCTGACTATGTCACGCTGACGAACAATGAGGAAGGCGTCCGGCATGTGCTGGAGAAATTTGTCCTGAACGCATGAACAGAAGACAGCGACTGACGGGTAACATGCCTTCAGGACGCTGGCAGCAGCCAGGTTATCGGTTGCCTGTTCATTCAGATCGACAGCAGAAGGACCGGTATCCACGCTTATGTGCTTGCACATAGGCAGGAGCCGGTCCTTCGTATATGCCTTATCGTTAACCTATCAGCCGCATGGCCTCAGCCCATCAGGATCTCCTTCACGATCTGCTGCGTGCCTGTGATGACGATGTTCTGCCCTTCTCCGAGCAGCGTCAAGCTGCCCGTGATGCGAACATCCGAAGCCACGGTGAACACCGAGATCTGAGCAGTGCCGTTCACGGTGTGACGAATGGCGATCGTGGCGATCTGTCCGTTGGAATTCAGCGTCACATAGACGAGCTCCCCTTGCAGACGGAACGCTTGGTCGCCGATCTTGATCTTCGAGACGACATGGTTTACGCCCTGCAATTCAACGGAATGCCCTTGTCGGAGTTCATTCAACTGACCTTCAACCACGACGGATTCAGAAACGGCATACGTGACTTCCTTGTTATCCGTACCCTTGATCGTGATCGTGTGCAGCTTACCATTCGAATGGTAGGTCAGACTCTTCAACACACCGGTGACGGTGAACGGCTTCTTCTCTTCTTCCGCCTTTTTGATCACCTCGACGAAGATAACGACCTGATTATAGCTGCGGATGAAGACCGTATCTCCCACCTGCAAGCTGCTCGCCGATACCTTCTTGCCATCACGGAAGATAAATGCATTCGGGTCAAGGGCATACGACTTCAACTGGCCGCCGGATTGAAGCAGCAACGTCAGGTTGGACACGGTTGATACGACCACGCCGCTCGCCTGGGTGTCGTTGCTCTTATCGGGCGTTTTCTCCTCCGCACGTTCCAGCATGGCCGCCAGCTCGGCGCGCGATACCGATTTGTTCGGCTTGAAGGAGCCATCCGTATAGCCGGTCACGATCCCCTTGTCGACCGCCACCTTCACATAACCAACCTTGCTTGCAGGGATTTCCTTGCTGTCCTTGAAGCCGAGCTTTGCGTTCATGTTCGCTTTCGCCTCATTCTCCAGACTCAGCGCACGGACGATCAGCTCCGTTACCCAGAGCCGGTCTGCGGCCTTCTCAGGGTGCAGCTTGCCGCTGATCTCGCCGAACAAACCGGATTCCTGCGCCACCGCCAGGTATCCAACCGCCCAGGCGTTTTTCTTGCGGATCTGCTGCTCGTCCTCGAACAGAAGGTCCACATTCCACTTCGCAGGATCTTCAGCCTCATCACGGAGATCCATGAAGCGTACGAGAGAGACGACCACCTCGATGCGGGATACGGCCTTATTCGGCTTAAACGTTCCATCTGTATAGCCCTCGAACACTTTCTTGGCCGCCAAGCTGGCGATATATTTCTGCGCCCACTCAGCCTGCGCATTCACATCGTCGAACTCGAGCTTGTACGACTGTTTGCCGCCTTTACCGCCTTTCCCCTTGACCTCGATCTCGAAGCCATTACCATGTCCTTTGCCATTCCCCCGGTTGTCCGCAAGCACCGGCATTGTTCCGGCTAGCATGATGACCAGCGTCAACACCGCGATCGCCAATCTGCGGATTAGCTTACGTCTCATTACGATTCCTCCCAGCTACCGATAATGTGTTTACACACACAGAGGTCGAGGCATGAGGCTGTATTTGAGGGGGTTGCCGGCAAAAATAATGCCGCAGCCCCAAGCGGGCTGCGGCCATCTCATGCTGCGCGACTATTCATCGTGGTTCATTGCTCCTGGACTGTGTTCAGACCAATCCTTAAGCACTTGAATCGAACAGCACCCGTATGACCGTTATGGCTGCTGATTCTTCAACTTCTCCTTCAGCCAACGCGGCGCTCCCTTGTTCTTGCTGTCCGCCTTGCGCTTCTTCTCCTTCTTCACGGTCTGTTCTGCCTTGCCTGCCGTCGCGCGAACGTTCGTCGCCTTCATGACCCTCTTCTTCTCAGGATCAACGATCCTGCCGAAGTACAGTTCCTTGCGGTGGATCGTGATGCCAAGCTGCTTCTCAAACTTGCGGATGATGAACAGCTCGTTGGGGATGACGATCGTTGCCGAAGTGCCCCGCTTGCCCATCCGTCCCGTACGGCCAGCCCGGTGTACATAAGCGTCCGGGTCTGGTGCGGGATTGAAGGATATCACGTGGGTGAGGCTCGGAATGTCCAGCCCGCGAGCGGCCAGATCAGTCGCCACCAACACCTGGAGCTTACCGCTGCGGAGACGGTCCAGCACGACCGTGCGTTCCAGTTTCGGCTGATCGCCATAGAGTGCTTCAGCCAGTATCCCGTTATACTTCAGCTTCTCTGTAACTTCCGCGATGGAATCGCTGTGGCCGACGAACACGAGCGCCGCCTGCGGCTTATAATGGCGGATCAGCTTCGTGAGCAGCTCGATGCGCTCCCGCGGTTCACATACGAAGTAGACATGCTCCAGGCTCGTTGCCGTTCGCTCCTCGCCCGCTTCGTCGATATAAAGAGGATCGCGCATCCAGCGGTCAACGGCCTGCGTCAGGCTGTCCGGCAGCGTCGCCGATACGAACACAAGCTGCCGGTCGCGAAGCGCCCCGTGGAGCAATGTTTCAACCGCCGATTGCTCGCCAAGTTGAAACACCTGATCGAACTCGTCCACGACGATTACTCTCGTCTGATGCAGCTTCAGCTTGCGCAGCTTGAGCAGCTCAACGAGACGGCCCGGTGTGCCTGCAACAAGCTGCGGGTGCTCCTTAAGCCGCTCGATCTGCCGCTTCAGATTCGCCCCGCCGATCAGGCCGAGCGTGCGGATGCCCCGCGCGAGACCCAGCTTCTCGGCAACGCGCACGATCTGCATCGACAACTCCTGCGTCGGCGCGATGACGACAGCCTGAACCTCCCGCACATCAGGCTGAATCCGCTGCATGATCGGGAGCAGATATGCGAGGGTCTTGCCCGTGCCCGTATGCGAGCGAATGATGACATCCCTGCCCTCGGCAACCGGCGGGATCGCCGAACGCTGGACCGGGGTCGGCTCTGTGATCGCCTCTTGCTCAAGCACAGCGATCAGATCATCAGCGATATGCAAATCTTGAAATGTCGTCATCTAAGTCCCTCCGTCATTCATCGAATACGTCCCTTTTCACCCAGGCGACGAGATCATCCCAGGCGCGCTCCAGCATCTCCGGCGAGAATCGATGCGGCTGTCCGTCGTAGATGATCAGCTCGTACCGGGAGCCAAGCTCCTCCAGCTTGTCCGCAAGCTTGACGGCGTGGCGCAGGCTGACATTCTCGTCCTGGTTGCTGTGCATGATCAGCACGGGAACATTCACCTTATCGGCCCAGCAGACAGGCGAACGTTCCTCGTAAGCAGCCGCCTCCTTCGCCGGATGGCCAACCACCCGCTTCAGCATGCGCCTGAGGTCCACTCTTTCCTCATAGGTCAGCCTGAGGTCGGTCACGCCGCCCCAGACAACCGCTCCGCCGACTTCCGGACAATCTCTCGCCGCCAGCATCGCATTGATCGAGCCGCGCGAGAATCCAATGACAACGGTTGCCTGAGGTCCCGCTTCCGGGAAGCTGCGCAGCAGCTTCACCGCCTCATACACGTCATGTCGATCCGCGCCGCCGAATTCATCTCGTCCTTCTGAACCTCTCGTTCCTCGATAGAAAGGGGCGAATACTGCAAATCCCCTGAGGGCGGCTGGCAGTATGCGCGTCCTTGTCACCAAGCCGACCCTGCCGATTCCTCCGCGGCAATACACCAATGTCGGGAACGGGCCTGAACCGGACGGTCTCATATAGTAGCCTTGTACGGCCAAACCCTGACTTCTGTATGTAACGAGATATACGAGGATGCCCCTGCACGGGCTGGGAATACGGCGCTTCTCGATCAGGATGTCCGAAGCATCTGTTCGAGCACCTTTGCCGCTGTCTGCTGCCCACACCACTTCGCGTGACCACCTTCAGCCGTCTATTGGAATGGCAGGGTTCCAACCATCGCAAGAAGCAAGCATTGCTTGGCTGCCGCCAGCGCTCTTCGGAACCTGAACCATTCTTGATAATACCAGTCTGATTCCTTCGGCAAGCATCTAATACTCGCCAGATACGCCCAACCTTACCGTGTTCTGTATAACCTTGACCTTCCTTCTTACTTGCGGTTCGTCAGCGCATGCAGGACTCGGTCGAGCAGGCGCGGGAACACCCGGTACATATTGGCTCCTGCTCCCAGATACCACGGCACGTCCGCTTCCATGCGCGGCTTCTCCGCCAGATTCACGATTACGCGTGCAACTTGCTCCGGTTTGATGGTGAAGCTCTTCACATTGTTCAGATACTCGCCGGTCGGATCGGCGATCTTGAAGAACTGCGTCTCCACCGGTCCGGGATTGACCACCGATACATCGATGCCGCTGCCCTTCAATTCCAGCCGCAGCGCATGGGAGAACCCGTAAACGGCATGCTTGGAAGCGGTATATGCGGCCGACTTGGCAGTTGGGATCTTGCCAGCGATCGATGCGACATTGATAATATGGCCCGAGCCAGCTCTGCGCATTACCGGAAGCACCGCTTTCGTGCAGCGGACGACACCCATGTAGTTCGTATCCATCATGTCGCTGATGCTCTCCAGAGACATCGACTCCAGATATTCAAACCATCCATAGCCCGCATTGTTCACGAGAATATCGATCCCGCCATGCGACCGAACGATGCTGTCCACGGTCTCGTTCACATTGTCGCTGTCACGAACGTCCAGGCGATAGATGGCGCAGTTTGCTCCAAGCTCTTCCTTCAGCATCTCCAGCTTGTCCGTTGAACGGCCGGAAGCGATGACGAACGCTCCCCTCTTCGCGAACTGCCTGGCCGTCTCAGCGCCAATGCCGCTGGAAGCTCCGGTGATGAATACTTTCCTGCCAGCGATCGTTCTCCTCATCCCTTAAGCACACCACCTTGTCCAAAGGTTGCTATGACAGAAGCATACCTGAAATATGGCAAAAATGAAAGAAGCCCCGAAGGGCTTGGCATGCATGAATCACTATTCAACTTATACTGAGCGCTTGTCTTACCAAACGTTCGGGCCTTCACCATTAAGCAATGATAACCTGGATGTCGAGGTCACCAATATCTCCAATTGTAAGCGGAATGGTCAGCGCCCGCTTCGGTGTGAAGCCCGCTGCAGCCTCGGACAACACCAGCTTAGGCGGTGTAATATCCACCTTCACACCCTGGTTGTACAAGAGCGTCGTGGCGTTGCCGCTGATCATGTTGCCCAGTTCAGAAATCGCGCTCTGCGACATTTCGTCCAACTGGTCGATCTGGAATCCGCCCATCATCGCCGACACGATACGAAGCGCAACGGTTTCGTGCAAACCGAATACGACATCCCCGTTCATCTGGCCGGTGATTCCGATCTGAATCCATATGTAGTTGTCGATGAATTTGACATCCTTGATTCCGAGCTGACCAGTGGTTGGCCGTATGTTGATGACCTGCTCGATGACGGATCGAGCTGACTCCAGAAATGGGTTTATGTACTCTGCTTTCATGGTAGGAACCTCGATTCTCATAACATTCATCATATGAAATGTCGATTTTTCTCAAATTATATCGCATTTTCTTCCGTATGTACACTTCTCATTTTGTTCGCCTTGACATACGACCCCTGGCCATCCATTATTTTTCATTTCTTTCGGATCATCCAATTTTGTTACACAATTGAAATATTTCTGAAACAGTCTGATAATGTTCAGCAGCTATTATATAAGCAAGACCCCCTTTTTTATATAATAAATTTTTGAAGACCTGCCCCGTTGGCAGGTCCCTTTTTTTATGGTTATATGCAGATATCGATGGAAGGAAGTCATAGAGGAGCCATGTAACGCTTGCGCTGCTTAAAATACGCCCATTCCTTAAAGCCGATCTCCTTCAGCCGGTCTCGGACAAGCTCCCATTCATCGGCAACGCGCGACGGCACATGCGCATCCGAACCAAAGGTCACCTTGACATTGTAGAACAGCGCGCGCTCAAGAATCTCATCCGATGGATACCAACCCCCGACGAGCTTCGTTTTGCCGGAGGTATTGATCTCGATGGCAATATCACATTCGCCGATGATCTTAAGCGTCCGGTCCACAGCCTCGGTCTGTATGTCGCTGAACGCCGGATAATTGGCCTTCATCGCATCGATGTGGCCAAGAATATCGAACATGCCGCTTCGCGCGGAGGCGGCGACCAGGTCGAAGTAACGGTCCTTCTGTTCCTTCTGCTGTTGTTTGCTCAGGTTGCGCCAACGGTTTTTGTTGAAGATGCTGATATTGTCCGATCTGTGTACCGAACCGATGATGTAGTCGAAAGGATATTTCTCGTACTCACGTTTGTAGGCTTCGGCATGCTCCGGGAAGAAATCGGATTCAACTCCGAGCAGGACCTCGATCTTCCCCGCATACTCCTGCTTCAGCGCCAGTACCTCTCGCACATAGTTCGGAAACTCGCTCTTGGCCATGGCGATATCCGGATGCGGCCAGTCGGCATCTTCTCCGAAATACGGCGAATGATCGGATATGCCGATCAGATCCAGGCCCTCTGCAATCGCCGCTTCAATATAGTCGCGGATCGTACCTTCTGCATGGCCGCATCGATTATGATGAGTATGAAAATCGAATTTCATCATGTCCTCCTGACTTTTACTCTGTTCCGATGAATTCTGTCTCCGGCATTCCCTTCAGGTCCTTGAGCAATTGCTGCATCGCGGTATTAATATACCTCCCGGCCTTGTAAACTACTCCAACCGGATGGGCAATCTCCAGCTCATGAACCTTGACCATGCGCAATGTCCCTTGCTTGATCTCTTTGGCAGCCGACAGATTAGAGATGATCGACGCACCCAGATTGAGTTCCACCATCCGCTTCACTTCTTCGCTACTGGAAACTTCCATGATGATGTTCGGCTGGATGTTCAGTTTGTCGAACAGTTGGTCGATGAACCGCCGCGCGGCCGTATCAGCCGTCAACATGACGAACGGGATATCCTTCAAGTTCTCGATGCTCGTATGGGTTTGGGACGCAAGCGGGTGGTCAGGCGAAACGACCAACTCAAAGGAATCATAATAGAGAACGGAAGATACCAGGTTCGGATTCTGCTCGAACAGATAAGCGATACCGATGTCGATGTCGCCTTTGTCCACGCTGTCCATGATCAGGGAAGATGGCATGGAGTGGATCGTAATCTTGATCAGCGGATACTGGTTCTGGAAGTAAGACAGAATGCGCGGCAAGATCTGCATCGCAATGGAGCTTGTCGTACCCAGATGAATATGTCCCTGCGGCACCGCATTCAGATCGGCCAGCTTCTGCTTCAGTTCCTGCACGATATGCAATATTCTCTCGGCGTGCTCCAGGAATAAGCGTCCGCTGTCCGTCATCGTTACCGGTTGGCTGCGGTCCACCAGCACCGTTCCGAACTCTTCCTCCAAGCTCTTGATCTGCGCAGATACTGCCGGCTGTGTCAGGTTCAACATCTCCCCTGCTTTGCGAAAGCTCATCGTTTTCGAGATCGCGACCAATGTTTCAAGCTGATTCAGGTTCATGCGCTTCACCTCTCTTTATCATATTGATAAAATATTTTTATCATAATAAGGATTATTTATAACTTTTTATTGTTATGTTTATTATAAAGGGTGTGCAATCAAACATCAATGCTTTAAGATCAAATAAATGGCTGACCTCCTGTCCCAAGAACAGATGTTTCGGCTAGCACTTCAACAGTCTCACGAATGAATGCGGTCCCATAACATCTTGTGAAGGAAATGTGAAGATCATGTATACATACATAAAGAGCCACGATCTGTGGCTCTTATTCTATGGTATGACGTCCCGTCTGCGAGACGATTCCTCACGACGCAACTGCACGTTGATACCGGATTCGGATGATGACCCTGCTCACATGGAGTCTGTTCCGTCACTGACGATCAGCTTGAGAACCATCTCCTTGACCGTCCGACTGTCCTTGTCTATCACAAACGATATTCCCTTATCCTCTTCGGCGTAATAGATGTAGATATCGTTTTCGTCGATGACCTGATTCCCATCGCCATACTGCTTGAGCACCTCATCCAAGGCGGAACCCACCCGGACGCCTCGATGGGTCGGGATGTCAGAACCGGTGACGGTGATCTGTGCGATCACGTAATCCTCAGACTTCCGCCCCTTCTTATCAAACAACGCGTTGGAAGTATAAATCATGAACCCGTCAAACTTGTGCATGTAGTAGGTATATTTCACCCCATCCACAACGACATCGCCCACATAATGGTTATCAAGCGGCAGTTCCTCCAGCGGAATCTCCAGATCCTGATAACGCGCCTCGAGATCAATCTTCGTGCCGGATATTTCTATCTGGTAATCTTCAAAGCCTAAAGGGATGCTGTTCTCCCCGGGTTGACCTGCGTCATGTGCCGCTGATTGCTTCGAGCCATGCTTGTCGGTTATTCGCGCGTTCCCCGCCATCACGATGCACAAACCAACGAAGATCACCGCAAGCAGTATCAATCTCTTCTTCAATCTCCGTACCCCCACTTTCTCTTGATCCGGACTTCTTGGAACTTCCATGTCCTGTAAACCTATCATCATGATAAAGGAATTACGCCACTTTCTTCCATATCTAAAATGGATTATACGTCCAACCCGTCGCTCTGGTTTCCGTTGTATGATCAGAGCGAAGGAAAGCTATGTGATTGTGGAACGCAGCCAAAGAAAAAACTGGCTCCCGGATAAACCGAAAGCCAGTTTGCAACAAGTCCTTAACTGTTAGATGAATATCAGGTTGTGAACCACTTCTTGAACAGGTACCGCGTCGTTTCGCCGTTGATCGCAGCGATCGAAGTGGTAAGCGGAATCCCCTTCGGACATACCTGTACGCAGTTCTGCGAGTTACCGCAGCCCTCGATGCCGCCGTCCTGCATGAGCGCTTCGAGGCGCTCTTCCTTGTTCATCTCGCCTGTCGGATGAGCGTTGAACAAGCGAACCTGCGAGATCGCGAACGGACCGATGAAGCTCGAGCGATCGTTGACGTTCGGGCAGGCCTCCATGCAGACGCCGCACGTCATGCACTTCGACAGCTCATACGCCCATTGACGCTTCGACTCCGGCATGCGCGGGCCTGGACCGAGGTCGTAAGTACCGTCGATCGGAATCCACGCCTTCACGCGCTTCAGCGCGTTGAACATGCGGCTTCGGTCCACGATCAGGTCACGAAGCACCGGGAAAGTTTTCATCGGTGCCACGCGAATCGGCTGCTCCAGCTTATCGACGAGCGCCGAACATGCTTGACGCGGCTTGCCGTTGATCACCATCGAACAGGCGCCGCACACTTCCTCGAGGCAGTTCGACTCCCATACGACCGGCGTTGTCCGTTCGCCTTTCGCATTGACCGGATTGCGCTGAATCTCCATCAGCGCACTGATGACATTCATGCCAGGACGATACGGCACTTCAAACTCTTCCGTATAAGGCTTCGAATCCTGAGAATCCTGACGGGTGATGATGAGACGCACCATCCGGGTAGCAGTTTGCGTTTCGGCCACGATTAGTTCCCTCCCTTTTTCTTGTCCGTCGTATAGTCACGTTTGCGTGGAGGGATGAGGGAGACGTCCACGTCTTCGTAGCTGATCTGAGGTCCCTCCGGCGTATAGGTCGCAATCGTCGTTTTCAGGAAATTCGCGTCATCGCGTTCCGGGAATTCCGGCTTGTAGTGCGCACCGCGGCTCTCGTTGCGCAGCAGCGCTCCCTTCGTCATCGCCTCGGCCAGCTCGAACATGTTCCAGAGCTGACGGATGAACGAAGCGCCTTGGTTCGCCCAGCGCGACTTGTCGTTGACGTTGAGATTCTTGTAGCGCTCCTTCAGTTCCTTGATCTTGTCGATCGTTTCTTCCAAGCGCTTGTTGTAGCGGACGACGGTCATGTTGTTCGTCATCACTTCGCCCAGTTCCTTATGGAGGTTATAGGCGTTTTCGTTGCCGTCCATCTTCAGGATCTTCTCATACTGCTCAGTCCGCTTCTTCTTCTCTTGTTCGAATACGGTGCTGGAGACGTCTTCGGAAGATTTGCTGAGACCCTTCATGTATTCGACTGCTTTCGGTCCTGCCACCATGCCGCCGAAGATCGCCGACAGGAGCGAGTTCGCGCCGAGACGGTTGGCACCGTGATATTGGTAATCACATTCGCCGGCAGCGAACAACCCCGGAATATTCGTCATCTGATTGTAGTCGACCCACAGCCCGCCCATCGAGTAGTGGACAGCAGGGAAGATGCGCATCGGGATCTTGCGCGGATCGTCGCCGACAAACTTCTCATAGATCTCGATGATGCCGCCGAGCTTCACGTCCAGCTCCTTCGGATCTTTGTGCGACAGGTCGAGGTATACCATGTTCTCGCCGTTGATGCCGAGCCCGAGGTCCACGCACACATGGAAGATTTCACGCGTTGCAATATCGCGCGGAACCAGGTTGCCGTAGGCTGGATATTTCTCTTCGAGGAAGTACCAAGGCTTGCCGTCCTTGTACGTCCAGATGCGTCCGCCCTCACCGCGAGCGGATTCGGACATGAGGCGCAGCTTGTCGTCGCCCGGAATCGCCGTTGGGTGGATCTGGATGAATTCCCCGTTGGCGTAGTACACGCCTTGCTGATAAACAGCGCTCGCCGCCGTACCCGTATTGATGACCGAGTTCGTCGTCTTGCCGAAGATGATGCCCGGGCCGCCTGTTGCCAGGATAACCGCTTCTGCACGGAACTCCCGAATCTCCATGCTGCGCAGGTCCTGCGCAATGATACCGCGGCAGACGCCAGTCTCATCGATGACCGCGGACAGGAATTCCCAGTGCTCAAACTTCGTGACGAGACCAGCCACTTCATGTCTGCGCACTTGCTCGTCCAACGCATACAACAACTGTTGTCCTGTTGTAGCGCCGGCGTACGCCGTGCGGTGATGCTTCGTTCCGCCGAAACGGCGGAAGTCGAGCAAGCCTTCCGGCGTCCGGTTAAACATAACGCCCATCCGGTCCATCAGGTGAATGATGCCCGGTGCAGCTTCACACATCGCTTTGACAGGCGGTTGGTTGGCCAGGAAGTCACCGCCGTAAACCGTATCGTCAAAATGCTCCCATGGCGAGTCGCCTTCACCCTTCGTATTGACAGCCCCGTTGATGCCGCCTTGCGCACACACGGAGTGAGAACGTTTCACCGGTACGAACGAGAACAGCTTCACATTCGCCCCAGCCTCCGCCAGTTTGATCGTGGCCATCAGACCTGCCAGTCCGCCGCCAACGACGATTGCATTCATTTTAGCCATGTTAGATTACACCCCCTCAGGTAGTTGAGCAAATTCCGGATTCGCAAACGAGGTGATCGCCAGGACAAACATCACACTCATCACGACGAACAGACCCATGCAGACAACCGTCGATACCTTCTGAGAGCGAGGGCCGACTGTGATGCCCCAGCTAACCAGAAATGCCCACAGGCCGTTGGCGAAGTGGAAGCTCGCCGCGATGAGGCCAACTATGTAAGCGGCCAGCACCCATGGATTCTGAACCAGATCATGCATCAGTACGCCGAGATCGGTATGTTCGACATTGCCAAGCGCCACCTGTACGCGCGTCTCAAACACGTGCCAGGTGATGAAGATGAACGTAATGACGCCCGTTACCCGCTGCAGCAAGAACATCCAGTTGCGGAAATATCCGTAGTTGGTCACATTGTTGCGGGACTGGTACGCCATGTACAGCCCATAAACTCCATGATAGAGAAGCGGCAGCCATATGCCGAACAACTCAAGGAAGAATACGAGCGGCAAGCTGTTCAGCCATTCCACCGACTCGATATATTTCGCATGACCGCCATTAAATGCCTCATAGTTGGTGATCAGATGCTCGATCAGGAAAGCGCCGATCGGAATGACACCAAGCAGCGAATGGATCTTGCGATACAGATAGGAATTGCCTTTCATCGATTCTAAGTCCCCCGTTTCCATTATTCGACATCATTTCGACATCAGCTTGACAACGCTCATGGCCTTTTCGTTCGACAGTTATTGCACGTATTGGTACCGATTTGATATAGAGCGTTTTCACTCTGCATCATTGTAACGCTCCAGACGCAACCGGTCAACTGTGTCAAGCAGTCGAGCGAAAAGTGAACATTTCGTGACACTGTCTATCATACTCTCGTTTCGCTTATAATGGTATTGCAAGATTTATATAAGTTATTATAACAAAATAACATAAGGTGGTATACAAGCATGGATGAATGGTTGCATATGTTTGCTTCGGTCGTGGAGCACTCCAGCATCAACCGCGCCTCGCGCGCTCTGAACATCTCACAGCCGGCGCTCTCGCGCAAGATGATGAAGCTGGAGGAATCTCTGGGCATCCAACTGTTCGTACGTTCCGGCAAGCGGCTAGAACTCACGCCCGCCGGCAGAACGACCTACGAGTACGCTCTTGAGCTCAGACGCCTCAAGCACAAATTCCAGCGCGAATTAATGAAGCATGCCACGGTCAGCAAACGATCGATCACCATCGGCGCCAGCCTGACGACCCTGCAATCGACGCTGCCCGACCTGATCTCGCTGTTCATCCAGCAGGAACCCGCGCTGGACATCCAGACGATCACCGGCAAGACACACGAGGTCGTTTCGTTCGTTAAGGAGCATCGCGCGGATCTCGGACTGGTTGCATCGCGGATCGAAGAGCCTGGGATAAGCTGCATTCCACTGTTCGACGACCATCTGAAGCTGGTCATACCGATGGAGCATGCCCTCTCCCGTGAAGCCTCGCTGCCGATCGATGCGCTGCATGGTCTTCCGATGATTTTGTTCTCAAGAGGCACCTGGTACCGTATATTAGTAGACGAACTGTTCACACAGTACAGCATCGTGCCGGAGATCAAGATGGAGATCGACTCCTTCGAAGCGATCATCAGGCTGACGCCGATCTGCGGAGCTGGGACACTGCTGCCTAATTCCTATCTTAGGCCGCAACTCCTGGAAGACAACGGGCTGGCTGCGCTCAACATCCGGCAGTTGCAGAAGACGGTGCGCACCACCTCGCTCATCTACCATACGAACGGCGAAATCGCCAACTGGATCGAAGCCAAGCTCGACGCCATCAGGACCTTCTTCTCCGGCAAATATGATTAATGCTTTGCCAAGAAGTTCCTGGCTGTCGCCAGGCGCGTCACGAATCGGATGATTGCTTGCCATATCCGTTGCTGGCGCTTTCAACTTCCTGCGAACCGCAGAAAGGAGTACCCCGTGAAAGCATTGCTGAAGAAAAAAACCGTCTTATGGCCTGGCCTCGTGCTTCTCATCGGCTATTTCCTCTGGTACAATCACCCGTTCCCGCTGGACGACGGGTCGCTCACCAAGCAGGAAGCCGCCCAGGCTGCACTTACATATCTGGGCATAGACCCGCAGGATGCGGACACCTTCGTCACCTATGATGCCGACAGCGCTTTGATCGCTTATCTGCAGAAAGAAGATCTGGTGCACGACTATGTCGATCGTTATGAACCCGCCTATCCTTTGGAATATTACCGCGTGGACATCCAGAGTGGAGACGGGAAGCGTTACGAAGCGCTCGTTCAACTGTATGAGGGCATCGTCGCAGCATGGAAGCTGGAACTGCCTGATCGCAGGGCCATGCCTTCTGCCAGCGATATGGCGAAGGCGCAGCAAGCCGCAGACACCTATCTTCGCGAACAGCAGCCGGGGGATCTGGAGGGGGCTGAGATTACGGCACAAGAGCAACAGGACGGCACATATCTCTTCCATTATAAACAACCCGGCGAACGGATCGGCGAAGCCTATCGCATGACAAGCGTGCTCGTGGCTGGCGATGAAGTGATCGCTTATCGCAGCAGTTTCCAGCCGCCGGAAGACTTCCTGAACTGGCTTAAGCAGCAGGATGCGCGCTCCGCGCAGCTCACGCGATACGCCCAATGGGCGATCGAAACTCTGGCAGCAGCGGCTCTCGTTCTCGCCATCCTCTATCGGAAGATGATCAACGGTACGGACGGCCTCGTATTCCTGGCGCTCCTGGTCATCATCGATACGCTGCAACATATCAATCTGATGCCGAACTATGTATCGATGCTTGATCTGCGCAGCCAGGGGGTATTGCTGCTGGTCTTGGAGATCGCGTTTTCCGTTGCCTATAACGTGTTCTATGCCTTGATGATTTATCTCCCATATATCGCCGGCAAGGCGATGCTGGCGCGTGCCGGACAGCGCAGTTTGCTGCCTGATCCCGGCACCGCAGACTGGAGCCTCGATCTGAAGGCTGCTGTTCGGTACGGCTATCCGTTCGCATGCCTCATCCTGGCCGTCCAGACGCTCATCTTCAATGTCGGAGACTCCATCTTCCATATCTGGTGGGTGCCCGATCCATTCCTTGTGACGGACAACATGCTGTGGCCGCTCCTCATGCCGATCACAGCCTGGTCAGCCGCGATCAGCGAGGAGATCGTCTATCGGCTGTTCGCCGTAACCTTGCTGACGAAGCTGATTCGCTCCCGATGGGCGGCGATCGTACTGTCGTCGATGTTGTGGGGCCTCGGCCATACCGCTTATCCGATCTATCCGGTTTATACCCGGTTCATTGAAGTGACGATCATCGGCATCATCTTGGGTTATATTTTCGTCAGATTCGGTTTTGCAACGGCCGTGATCACCCATGCGGTCATCGACAGCATCCTGATGGGCTTCGACATCATGTCCGTAGGAACTGCCGGTGTGGTTCTTGCCGTGTTCTACATAGCCCTGCCAGCGGCGGTCGGCTGGTTGCTCGCGCGCTGGCGGCGAGCCCGTCCGACGAATCCATAGGATCGCCAGCGGAGAATCATTCCGTGGATTGCATATTCACCTGATCTGTTTCCTTCGTCTGCGTCTCATCTCCGCGCTCCTGATCTGAGCCATTCAGGGCATCGAGGATCTGCCGGGCAAGCTTCTCACCGATATGCAACGGGCGGAAATCCTCGATGCTCGCCTCCTTGATCTTCTTCAGCGAGCCGAAGTGTTTGAGCAACTGCTTGCGCCGCTTCTCCCCGATGCCGGGGATCGCATCGAGCTGCGAGGCGATGAGCGATTTCGCCCTAACCTGGCGATGGAACGAGATCGCAAAGCGATGTACCTCATCCTGGATGCGCTGTAGCAGGTAGAATTCCTTACTGTCCCGCGCTAGCGGGATGATCTCCGGCGGATCGCCGGCCATGAGCTGGCTCGTCCGGTGCTTCTCGTCCTTGACCAATCCGCATACGGGAATGAACAGGCCCAGTTCGTTCTCCAATACATCAATGGCGGCAGAGATCTGCCCCTTGCCCCCGTCCACGACGATCAGATCGGGCAGCGGCAAACCTTCCCTCAGCACGCGCACATAGCGGCGGCGGATCACCTCGCGCATCGTCTCATAATCATCCGCCCCTTGCACCGTCTTCACCCGAAACTTGCGGTAGCTGGACCGTTCAGGCTTGCCGTCCACGAAGACGATCATCGCTGATACCGCATCGGTGCCTTGGATGTTGGAGTTGTCGAACGCCTCGATGCGCCTTGCGCTGCTGATGCCGAGCCAGCGGCCGAGATTCTCCGCCGCCTTCACCGAGCGCTCCTCATCCTGCTCGATCAGTCGGAATTTCTCCTGCAAGGCGATGCGGGCGTTGTCCACTGCCATCTCCACCGTCTTGCGCTTCAGGCCGCGCTGTGGCATCAGCAGCTTGACGGACAGCCACTCGTTTAGCGATTGCACGCTCTCCGCATATTCCCCCGAGATCAACGGAAGCAGAATCTCCTTCGGCAGCGCGGGGTTCTCGCTGTAATATTGTGCCACATAGGACAGAAAATCTTCCTCCGCTTCTCCATAGAACGGAATCGTCGAAGCATGGCGACCGATCATCTTACCCTGGCGGAAGTAGAGGATCGAGATGCTCATCCAGCCCTTGTCAACGGCATAGCCGAACACGTCCCGGTCCACCTGGTCGGTGGTGGTGATGCTCTGCTGTTCGGACAACGCGTCGATCGCCAGGATCAGATCGCGGTATTCCTTGGCCCGCTCGAATTCCAGCGCTTCCGATGCCGCCAGCATCTTCTCCTCCAGGTCCCGGCGCACGCTGTCCTGATGTCCGGTGAGGAAGCGGCTGATCTCCTGAATCATCCGCTCATATTCAGCCGGATCCACCTTGTATTCGCAAGGCGCGACGCATTGCCCGAGATGATAGTACAGGCAGACGCGGTCCGGCAGCGTCTTGCATTTGCGAAGCGGATACAGCCGGTCCAGCAGCTTCTTCGTCTGCTGTGCGGCGAAGGCGTTCGGATAAGGGCCGAAGTATTTGCCCTGACCCTTCTGCACCTTGCGCGTGACTTCCAGACGGGGATGCTCTTCATTCGTGATCCGAATATACGGGAACGACTTGTCGTCCTTCAACAGAATATTGTAACGCGGCGTATGCTTCTTGATGAGATTGCATTCCAGGATCAGCGCTTCCACGTTGTTCGCCGTTACGATATATTCGAAGTCGCGGATTTCCTGCACGAGCCGCGTCGTCTTCGCATCATGGCTCCCCGTGAAGTAGGAGCGGACGCGGTTTTTCAGCACCTTCGCTTTGCCGACATAGATGATTTCGCCTGCGGCGTTCTTCATCAGATAACAACCGGGCTTATCCGGCAACAATGCGAGCTTCTGTTTGATGATGTCCTGCACCATGCCTGGCCGCTCCCTTCTCCCTTTGATCCTTATTATTGAATGGCTGTGTCCAGCCTTATGGCCGAAGCTGGCTGGCAACAGAACGCGGCTCTGTTAGACCCATCTCGGTCCCAGCGATTCTCCCGTTTCCCGCACCAGCCTAAGCAACCATGAATTCAAACACAACCTGATTGGTGTGACTCATACAGACGATGCCCATTTATCTATACGATGCCTGCGTCCGGATGAACACGGAATCCAGCATACATAAAAACACGCTGATCTCCCGCGAGGAAAACCAGCGCTTAGCATTCATGTCAATGGATTGTCGAGATTAACCAATATGACGGGAAAGGACGTTCTTCAAGGAATCCTTAGGCTGGAATCCGACAACCTTATCTACCGGTTGCCCATCCTTAAACACGATCAGCGTCGGAATGCTCATCACGCCGAATCGGGAAGTCGTATCCGGATTATCGTCAACGTTAATCTTCGCAATCTTCACTTGGCCCGCCAATTCCTGATCAAGCTCTTCCAGTACAGGCGCGATCATCTTGCAAGGACCGCACCAAGGCGCCCAAAAATCAACAAGCACAGTGCCTGTGCTCTCCACTTCATTCTTGAACGATTGGTCTGTTACGTTCACTATCGCCATTGCTCTTCCTCCTTCAATCCAGTAGAAACCTGACTTTTCTTAGTTACTTACCAATTAAGTATAACACAATTCCCGCGAAAATTTAAATGACCAGCCATACATATTTTCCGTTCCCGTCCTGCCGCTTATTCAGCAACTGTTGACAAATTGTCACTTCTCCGCCTTTACATATCACAGCGGGATTGGGTATACTAATGAGCATAGATGCTGTTTAGGAGGGTCTTACCATGAATGAGCAACAGTACAATCCGGAACTGCATATCAACGAAGAACCGACTAATGACTTTGCCGATGTTGCCAACGGGTTTATGTTGATGTTCGGATTCGTCCTCGTCGTATCGATCCTGGCAACGATCTTCAGCATGGTCTGATCGTTCCGGCTGCCGAGGCTTCCATGCATACCGATGAAAGCACGAAGCTGTCCCAAGGAGCAACTGCTCCATGAGACAGCTTTTTTGCGTTGCAGAAGCTTACATGATGCCCCGCTTGTTCTTGCCGTTTACCGGAACTGCTTCGACAAACGGCCGGATGCGGTCCATCAGCCGCTGCCCCTTATGCAGCTCCTCCCCGTCCTTGCTCGTGAAACTGAAATGTTGCTGAAGCGAATCGAGGTCATAATTGCTCGTGAAGAACGTTGGCCTTCGGTTCATGCGATAGTTCAGAATCGTGCCCAGCACGTGGTCGCGCGCCCAGGCGTTCAGATTCTCCGCACCGATATCGTCGAAGACGAGCAGATCCGTCTCCTTGAGGAGGTCGATCGTCTCCTTCAGACGCTGCGCATCGCCGAACATCGATTTCAGGTCCTCCATGAAGTCGGGCATGTAGACGATCACGCCGGTGTAACCGTGTCTCGCCAGTTCATGCAGCATGTAACACATGAGAAATGTCTTGCCGGTGCCGAACTTACCGTACAGGTACAGCCCCTTCTTGCTCAGGCCATGCTCCTTGACCTGGAGGATGTAATCGGCGATCTTCTCCACCGCCTTCATCCGCTCGAAATCAGCCGCCAGAATCTCATCCAGCGAGTAGGAATCTCGCAGCATATTGCCGTCCACATAGAAGCTGCGAATTCTCCGGCGGATGCGATCCTGAGCCTGCTTCGCCGTCCATTTCTTGCACGGCACCTTGCTGTCGACGATATAGGTGTGACCGCCCATCGTCTGCACGTCCAGCTTCGTATAATGGCCGGTCAGATCATTCGGGCAACGCTCCAGCCCGGGACACTCCCTGCACTGTCTGTATTCCTTCACATACTGCCTGATCTGGTTCAGATGCGCGTCCAGCATGCGCTCATCCAGTTCCGGATGCCGCTGCATGAGCTGCACAACCAGCGGATCATGCATCAGCGTGCTCCTCGCCTCTTCCGCCCTTTTCATATACGGCGATTGCTCCAGCGAGCGCAGCAATTCCTTAAGTGACTCCATGTCTCCGTCTCCCCCTCCTCATGCCAACTTACTTGAGCCGCGATTGAATCATCTTCACCTTCTGCAGGATTCGCTCATACTCTTCCTTCGACACTGCCTCATCCGGCACGTTGTCCGTGATAATCGGCGGCGACTTGCGCTTGCGCGAGCCAGCGGCCTGATTCATCTTGTTCGTACGTTCCTTGCTCTTCTCCGCGATCCTCTTCCGCTCACGGAAGAAATCAACCGCTGCCTCGAAGCTGCGCACCTCAAGCGCCAGGAGATCGGTCACCGTCGATTCGACAAACGCCTTCGCCCAGGACAACCGGTTCGTCTGTATGTAGTGAATCAACACATTGATGACCTCATCCGGCAATTGGTAGCTGAAATGGATGCGTTCCAGCAACCGTACCGCGTGACTTGGCGGCTTGTCCTTGAAGAACAGTTCCAGGATCGCCGTGTACGGTTCGTTGCGCAGCATGTGATTGTATTGCTGCCTGTCGCACTTGCCCGAGAACTGTTCTGGCACATCAAGCTGATGAACGGCATCGACCGCCTCCTCTGTTGCCGGCTCTTCCTGTGCTTCGACAGACGCGACAACTTCCATGGCGCGATTCAGGAACATGTCCCTCTCTTCTCTTCGCTTGTTCCCCTGCACATAATGGAGCGAGGCGCGGTAAGCAAATGTCTCCTCATTCAGTTCTCCCGCTTCGTCGAAGATGCCGTCCTCATCAAGCAAACGGCAGAGTTCCTGCAGCTCCAGCCGATACTTGGCAGCCGTATAATTGATGAAAGCGAGCTGGTCCTGCCGCTTGTCCAGCCTCTCTACGAACTTGCGATTGCGTGAAGCGCGCGGGAAACGCTGCACGATCTCGGCATAGGCGAAGCCGATCGAGCGTGCGGGGCTTGGCGCTGCAAGTTCCCGGACTTGCCCTGCAGCCAGCTCGCCCAGCGTCAGCTTCATATCCGCTTCCGTCTCCGGCCGAAGACGGAAGATCTCGTAGAACGGCACCGTGATATCCTCTTGAATCTGCGGCTCTTCTTCCAGCGGAGCTGGCGCCAGCAGCCGTTCCTGAAGGCGCAGAAGCGCCCTGCTGCCGATCGTGTCGCGCAGCAGGAAGACCAGATGATGGCAGGTGAAAAATTCATGCGGCAGAAGCGGCGGATGCAGATGATAGACATACAGATAATCATCTTCCTCGATGCTGGACACCCGCGAAGTCTGCAACAGGCCAACTGCCTCGAGTCGGGATGCTGCCTCCGCCAGCTTGCGCCGTCCGTCCGCACCCGGTTCGAGCTGCAAGGATAAAAACAGCTTCCGTTGCTGTTCAATCGGCGAATAGCCGACCTGATGCGCAGGAAGCGATTCGTATAACACATGATATAGGCTTGTCGCCAATGGACCGATCATCGGCTGATAGATGCTGCTCAGCATCGTATAGTGCAGGTTGCTGAGCGCAAAGAATCGACCGCAGTAGAACGGATGGTTCTCCGTAAAATGCAGCATATTGGAAATGCGCATAATTCAACACCATTCGTCATGAAATGTTGCCTCTATTGTATCAGATCTGCTCATTTCTGTGTATCATTTCTTGATCTTTCCATGCATCCTCATAAGCCGCGAGCTGTTCGAGCGTCCGTGCCAGCTCCTCCTTGTCTTTCGCCCTGTCTTCAGCTTCCGCTCTCACCTCGATCTGTTGTTTCAGCCATTGCCGGATCAGCTCGTTCACTCTGGAGCCGGCTTTCGTCGGCAACTGATGCCCAACACCGCGCATGAAGTACAAGCTGCTCTTCGGCAAACCGTGATGCAGCATCTCGGCATAGCGGTAGAAGGAGCGGTCCTGCTGCCCGTATACGAGCAGGATCGGCAACTTGATTCGCGGCAGCTCACGCGTGCAACTGTAGGACAAACTGTATTCGAAGTATTCCCTCATATTGCGCGGGTAACCTTGGGTCGCCGTGCGGAGCAATTGCTTGTACGTGTCCGTGGAATCCTTGTTGCCCCAGCTAATTCCCATGGCGAGCAGCCGTCCCAGGCCAAGCTTCAAGGCCGACGAGGCTCCTGCGAGCATCAGCTTCAGACGCCAGTCGCTGACCTCAGACATCCCGCTGAGCAAGATCCCTCCGAGATAGCGCTGCGGGTAATGCAGCATCGCATGCAACGCCACTGTTGCTCCCGCTGAATAGCCGCACAGGTAAGCCTGCTCCACTTCCAGAAAGTCCAATAGCTGCTTCAGATCTTCCGCGATCAGATCATATGTGAGCGGCTTCTCGGAAGGCATGCTCAGACCATGACCGCGAATGTCGAAGGTGATCACTTTGAAATATCCACTCAGCTCGGCACGCTGATAATTGAACGTGCTTGATGAGATCAGAGGCGGATGGATGAATACGATCGGAACGCCTCGCCCTGTAGCGTGATAATGAAGCTCGATGCCATTGACGATAGCCTTGGGCATGGTGTCATCAACTCCTGGATAGATGAGTAGGAGTTAGTTTGCCCGCAAGCCGCTCGAATCATTACGCATCCGACACCCCGAAGAGGGATCTGGACAGATCAGAACATCTTGTAACCAAGCTTCCTCAGCTTCTGGATCGTCAGTCCGCCGACCAACACGCCGGCCAGTCCCATCAACGCATAGATGACATCCACGATCCCGTATTCACCGAGGTAATCCAACCACGAGCCGGATTCATAATAAGCGATCAGCCAGCCAATAATGAAGATGGCATAGAATAGAACAGGCAGATAGGTCGTTTTGAGCAGCATATTCAAGATGAAGCTCATGCCGAAGAACAGCACGAAGATGATCACAACGCCGATAATAAGCTGAAATATGTTCACTTGAAGATTTCCTCCCTCTGTACCATTCATCTCATCAGTTTAATAGAAACGGAAACGGGAAGTCAAACGGCGCTTCACAACATCGCGGGCAACAACCTGTCAAGAAAACGTCATTTGAAGTGAATGTATCAATCAGATATGATGAATGGTAACGGAAACCTTTCGCGATAAAGGAGTGAGTAAACCATGAGTGAGGCTGCCCAAACGCTTGAAGGATGGTATAGTCTGCATGACTTTCGCAGCGTAAACTGGACCGTATGGACCAATCTCACGCCGGAAGAACGGACTGCTGCTATCGATGAATATAGAAAGCTCGAACAGAAATGGCGACAAACCGAAGCGAGCAAGCAAGGAAGCACGGCTGTGTACGGCATCGTGGGCCAGAAGGCCGACCTTATGTTCATGCATCTGCGCGAGACTCTGGAGGAATTGCAGGAGATCGAGACGGAGTTTAACAAGACGCTGCTTGCCTCAGCGCTTGTGCCGACCTATTCTTATGTCTCCATCGTGGAGCTGAGCAATTACGTGCATGAGCCAGGCCAGGACCCGATGCAGAATCCGCATATCGTAGCCCGTCTCAAACCAGAACTTCCGAAGGCGAAGCATGTTTGCTTCTATCCGATGGACAAGCGCCGTCAGGGCAATGACAACTGGTACATGCTCCCGATGGATGCGCGCCGCGAAATGATGCGCAGCCACGGCATGATCGGGCGTAAATATGCCGGTCTCGTGAAGCAGATTATCACCGGTTCGATCGGCTTCGACAATTGGGAATGGGGCGTAACCTTATTCGCTGATGATGCGCTGCAGTTCAAGAAACTGGTTACGGAGATGCGGTATGACGAAGTGAGCGCCCGTTATGCGGATTTCGGAGAATTCTTCATCGGCAACATCGCCGATCCTGACCGAGTGGCGGAGCTCCTTCATATATAAAACCAAGAAATTTCAAACGTGCGTGCAACTTCATACCAACCACGACATCTGTGCAGAGACGATCTTGTTACCGGCAAGGTCGTCTTCCCATTTGGACAAGACTAAATCTTCCATATTAAGTAAGTGCATTTCATCCAATATATGCTATAATTCATATTGGCGTAATTGGTAACATAGGGAGGATTAACGGTTCATGTCCTATATGCGCTCCAAGCCAATATTTATCGCTGTCTCCCTGATTATCCTGGTGCCGTTATTCTTCCTGAATCTGTTCAATTCTCTGAATCATCGCGACCGGGAGATCGCGGAACGACAACGTCATGCTTCCTATATCACCTCACAGATCGAACGCATGCTGGGCAGCAAGCGCTTCGCTGCTGCCGAAGATCCCGGCATGTTCATCGAATACATATCGGATCTGATCCCTGATCATAAGATTGTCATCATCCTGGATGATAGTAACCACATCCTGACTTCTTCCCTGAATGCGCCAAGCGAAGAGATCACCAATTGGATGATAGATGCTATCGGGAATCTGCGGAAAGGCCATCCCGCCGATGCGGTCATGAAAGATGACATCAGGCTTGCACGCCCGGTCACCCTTCGCGGCGGTGAGTCGGGTTATCTCTTCACCATCATCAACATTCGCGATATTCGCCGCGATTTCCTGATGGATATCATCATTCCGACGGTTGCTATCTGTATGGTATGGGTGCTGGTGATGCTGCTCTTCCGCGCCCTTACGGCCCGATTCAACCGCAATCTGGAGATTCTCAGCTACCAGATAGAGAAGGACGAGGAGAACTGTGATAACGTTCTGCTCTATCCCGAGATCAAGCCGATCCTGGAACGAATTAGCCGGAAGAACATCGATCTTCGCACGATGGCCCAGAAATATATCAACGAAACCTACAAGATGAAGCAACTGATGGATATGACACCGCTCGGCATCCTGTCCATCGATGAACGCGGCACGATTACCGCTTGCAATGCCACGTATGCGCAGTTTTATCCGGATGTGGATCAGGAACGCTTGATAGGCATGAATATACGTGCGCTGTCCAAGCATTCGCGCATGCCCGATGTGGAGAACAGCATCGAGCAAGCATTGGCAGGAGTCGTCACCCATGCCAACATGCTGGAGCATGATCAACGCGTGTTGCTGGTCTATGCTTATCCGATCTACGACGAGAACCAGATGATCACCGGCGCTCTGGGCATCTGCCAAGACATCACGGAGATCGAAAAGCTGCGCAATGAGCTTCATCGGATCGATCGTCTGCAGATCATCGGTCAGATGGCAGCCAGCTTCGCCCATGAGGTGCGCAATCCGCTGACGGTCATCCGAGGGTTCATGCAGCTCATGCAGCGGCAGATGGACCCGATGAAGATTCAGGACTACCTGAAGATGGTGATTAGCGAGCTCGACCGGTCCAATGAGATCATCGGTAATTTCCTGTCGCTGTCGCAGAACCGCTTCCTGCAGAAAGACATGATCAACCTCAACCGGATCATTGAAGAGATCGAGACGCTGCTCATCGCCGAAGCGAATCATAGCAACATCGAACTGATCATCGAGAAGGACCCGAATCTGCAAGACCTTCTCCTGAACGACAAGGAGATCAAGCAGCTCATCCTGAACCTGACGCGCAACGGGATGGAATCGATGAGCGGCGGCGGTAAATTGTATATCCGCACGGTTCAACTGCCTGATGCCGCGTTGCTCGAAGTACAGGATACCGGCCACGGCATTCCCCAGGACAAGCTGGATCAGTTGTTCGAGCCGTTCTACACGACCAAGCCGAGCGGCACCGGACTCGGACTTGCGGTTTGCCTCAGCATCGTGGAACGGCACCAGGCGAAGATCGATGTGAAGTCCCAGGAGTCAGTCGGCACGACCTTTACGATCCGATTCAACGTCCAGGACGAAGCGAGCAAGAACGCAGGGTAAAGACAAGGGGTTATGGTCACGCTTTAGCGCTGTTGACCATAACCCTTCGCTTCGACTCGATTAAGAAAGGGTATCGGTCTTAAGACCGATACCCTTTTATTCATTATCAGAAGAATCCTCACCTTCGGCGGATTGAGCCTTCTGGCGAATATATTCCTCCGTCATGAGGTCTCTTTGTCTGCTTTTCTCCTTCAGGCGCTCGATCCCAGGTTGAATCAAGCGATCAATCTCCTTCTGCACCGTATAAGCCAGGTCATAACGATTGTTCTGCTCCAGGAAATGGCCCACTTCCATCAACGCGTTGTAGCGGTCCAATTCCTCACGAGTCAGCAAACCGCGCACTTGCACACTGCAGTGTCTCATTGTTCACAAACCTCCCGTTCTGGGAACATGCCAGTTGCCTAGAAACGCGCCTTGCGGATGACCAGCGGTATGCCTCCGATCATATACAGGTAACGAATATCGATCAGCCGTTTCAAGAGCGCTGCCTTGAAACCTTTGATCTTGTGCTGGCCAACGATGCCGATGGCATTGCGCTTGCCAAGCGACGCCACGATGCCCTTGTTCTCGAATCGGAACTCCTTAAGCGACTCGTTGCGGATCGTCGCGACCAGATTATGCGCGCAATTGAATCCTTGCTGCATGGCGATCTGAGCAGAAGGCGGGTAAGGCTTGCCCTCCTCATTGAGACAGATCGAGCAATCACCTACGACATAGATGTTGTCATGGCCAGGGATCCGCAGGTACGAATCAACGACGATGCGGCTGCGGGTAACTTCGAAGCCAGCCTTCTCCAGCAAGCTGTTGCCGCGAATGCCGCCCGTCCAGATGATCGTCGCTGTCCGGATCTCTTCGCCGGAAGCCAACACCACGCTGTTCGCATGGCATTCCTTAATCGGTGTGCCAATGATGAATTGCACGCCGTTCTGCTCCAGCGATTGCCGGGCATACTCCACCAACTCCGGATCGAATCCGGGCAGGATCGTCGGTGCTGCCTCGATGCAATACAGCTTTGTCCAGGACGGATCAACGTCGAATTTCTTGCACAACTTGGGCAGACGATCCGCCAGCTCTGCGACAAATTCGATGCCGGTCAGTCCCGCTCCGCCAACGACGAAGGTCAGATAGTCGCGGCGATGCGGCTCCTGCTTAAACTTGGCGAACTGATACTCGATGTGTTCCCGGATCAGGTTGACCGAGTTGATGCTGCGAATGCTCATCGCGTGCTCCTTGAGCCCCGGAATACCGAATGTCTCAGGTTCCCCGCCCAAACCGATCACCAGGTAATCATATGACAGGACACCTTCATCCAATACGACCTTGCGTTCGTGTGGACGAATTTCCTTGACGGTTGCCTTCACGAAATCGATCTTGAATTCATCGATCACGTTCAGAATGTTGATGCGTGCATTCTTCGGATCGTCAGTTCCGGCAGCAGGCATGTGCAGATGCGTCGTAATATAATGATAATCATGTTTATTGACAAGCGTTACATCCGCTTCATTGTAGTTCAGTTCCTTCTGCAGACGTATAGCGGTGACGATCCCCCCATAGCCTGCACCCAATATGACGATTCTCGGCAATCGGTTCATGATGATCTCATCCAACTCCTATAAATGATCTCTATTCTCTAACCATCCATTTATATCAGCAAGTACGAGTCCGAACAATCAACTGTATATACGTATATGTGAAAAAATACACAAACCAGTCCGCTTACCCATTTTCATTAAATTAATTCATCATAGATGATATAATTAATTTTCGCAAACTTCAAGCCCTACCAACGTTTTTTGTAGGAATGACCAAAGGGTCTTGAAGCTGTCAGAACTAAGCTCCAGAATGGGCAGCGAAAACCGTTTTGATCCAGAACGGATCAGGTGGAGGTCGGATTGATCCGAATAAATGGTTAGAGGGAGGTTGGGCATACTACAGGTAGATTCAGGAGAAGGAGCGATCTTCATGCCAGGACTATGCCCGGTATGCAATGGTTTCTACTCGGTGGAGCTCGTCTGCCGGCATTGCGGCAGGCAGGCCGAGGATCTCGGCAAGTATACCGATATGCTCGGACCCTATTCCCCTTACCGGGACATCGAGGATATGAGGATGACCAATGATGCGTCAGAGCCCACTGAACACGCATGCATACACCTGTGTCAATGTCCAACATGCCAAGAAACGTTCCTGGTTGGGTTCAATGAATGGCAGGAATGAATACCTGACGAAGTGCACGGGTCCGGATCACATTATGCGCCTTTCGTATTGTTGACTTTCAGGTTCCGGCGCTCGATCTCTGCCAGGAGCAGGTTGATGAACTCTCGATCCAGCTTCAGATCGACCGCACGATAATAAGACTCCAGCAGTGTCTCGTTGCTTAACAATCTCATCGCACATTTCCCCTTGCTTCATGATCATCAGCCACCAATTACTCCACAGGCTTTACCCATTTTGTTAATCTTTGGCTACGCATAACATCATAACATGGCGATGGGAGATGGACAACCTCCGTTTATCCACAGATTTGTGAACATCCTTGTTGATGAATTGTTAGCAATTGTCGTCAAACGTCTATTTATGAAGGTTGATGATGTGGACGAACTTATGCACAGTCTGTTGATAAACCGATTATAAAAGTTGTCTATTCGGATAGTTCGTATCGATAAAATTCATTTATGTAATGTCAATCAAAAAGGCATCCCCTGTTTCCAGAGGATGCCTGATCATCAGATGCATCAGGATCATGGTACGCCTGGTGCTCCGCTCAACACTTCTCCGGCACGCCTTCTTCATCTCTCGTGCGGAAGGAAGATCCGCAGCCGCATGTTGCGATGGCGTTCGGATTGTCGATCGTGAAGCCGCCGCCCATCGCCGACTCCTTGTAATCGATCGTTACGCCATACAGATAACGTGCGCTGTTCGGGTCAACAACCACCTTGAGACCATTCATGTCAAAAGTTTGGTCGCCTTCATCCTGCGTATCATCAAAGCCCATTCCATAAGAAAAACCGCTGCAGCCCCCAGGTTGAACGGCTACGCGCAGAAACATGTTCGGGGATTCCTGTTCGGCGAGCATCTCTTTCAACTTCTCGCATGCTTTATCGCTGATCGTGATCATTGGTGATCCACCTCCATATTTAGAATTATAACAATCAAGTCCACTCCATCACAAGAGGATAATCAGGGGAGCGCCGCCCTATACCAACTCCGCCGTCCATCCGATGGCGATCTGGCGACAACAAGCACGGAGTGATTGCGTCCCATGTTCAGTTGGCCTATAATGTGCTATAATAGGAACGAAAGGAGCTGAAACTCATGAGTGAAGCAAATGCTACTTCCAAATATGATGAAGTTCTTGAAGTGCTGGACAAACTGCGTCCGTTCCTGCAACGCGACGGCGGCGACGTGGAGCTCGTAGACGTTGAAGATGGCGTCGTCAAGCTGAAGCTGATGGGAGCTTGCGGCAGTTGCCCGAGTTCGACGATCACCCTGAAAGCCGGCATCGAACGCGCGCTGTTCGAAGAAGTTGAAGGCATTCAGGAAGTTATCCAGGTTTATTAATCACGTACAATAACTGCCTCAACGTACGGCATCGCCTCCGGACTCAGATGAATCTGATCCTAGAAGCGACGCGGATTACGCTGAGGCAGTTTTTTTGCGGCTTGCTGTTCCAGGAGTCGCGTGCAGTAAGCGAACACCGTTGCCATCGTCCGGTACACCATCATGCATCCCTGGTCGAGCAGGTTCATATTCTTCTGCAGATCCTCCACATGGTTCGCTCTCGTGAAATGTCTCCTCGTCTGCTGGATGTCGTCCAGCATCTCGACATTGACGTAGTGGATCTCCGTATTCCGCTTGTTCCGCAGAATGTTCAGCGGATCTTTGAACTCCGTCTTAATCTTCTGCATCTCCTGGTACAATTCCTCCAGGCCGGCAGCCTCCTTCATCTGGCGCAGCACGGTGAAGAATGAATAGCGCGGCTTGACCCGTTCCGTGCGAAGCCCGTACAGTTCATTCAGGAAGTAGCCCAGTTTGTCCAGCACGGAGAAGACACGAACGATCGCGTTTTTGTAGAAATATACATGGCACTGGTAATCCGCTCTCTCAGCCTCGTCCATTTCTTCCTCGAACTGCTTCGTCACCCGCCGGCTGAACCAGCCCGCAGCATGCTGGCTCTGCTCCAGTTCATTAAGCGAATCCCTGAAGCCGCCAGCCCATGCTTCGATGCGGTATATCGGTTCGTTGGCTTCCAGATCGTCCTCGTAGCTTGCGCGAAGCAGGCTGCAGTAGCGATCGATCAAGCCGATGATCCTCTGCACCTGCTCGTTTCCAACATCCTCACGTTGACCAATCAATCGTCGCAGCACGGCACTCACCTCATCTGTCTTACCAGTATGTGCTTATGACGTTTCCTTTCATTCCTGGACCTTTATTTCCTATTCGGCTTCACGGCATAGCCGGTGTTCTTCCGGACACTACGCCAAACCTCAATCGCCATGTAGCATTGGACAGAGAACAAAGCCCCGATGATCATGTTATGAATCAGTGCAGTGAAGATAAAAATGTCCTCATCACCGAGTGCGAAGGTAACCAGACCGCCGCTTAACACCTGCAGGATGATGGAGATAATCGCGATCTTGGCAGCGGTTCGCATGTAGCCTGGCATCGACGTGATGCGCATCGTCCACACGCTGAGCCATACGATCAGGATAAGCATGGCCAGCGCCGCGAGGCGGTGTATGAAGGCGATCCCTGTCGCCCCTGTTAGTTCAGGGATGATCTGGCCGTTACAGAGCGGCCAGTCCGGACAGCCGCCGAACGACTCCGTATGCCGAACATAAGCACCAAGATAGACAACGATGTAGCAGAAGATAACAGAGAAGTAGTTCAAGGCACGATAGCCAGCGGAATAAACGCCCGTAACGACCGGAAGCTGGTCGTTCTTGCGGCGCACGGCGACCACTAGCAACAGCGTGCTGGCGAACGCGATCAGCGATATGCCGAAGTGGATCGCGAGAACAGCGTCAGACTGCGGCCATACAACCGCCATCGCACCGAGAATCGCCTGGATGATCGTGAATACGAGCGCCATAGTGGCATGGAATATCGCGTCCTTGCGCGCTCTCATCTGCATCCAGACAAGCACGAAGGCTGCCACGACGAGGATGCCGACGATTCCGCTGATGAAACGATGGCTCCATTCGATCATCGATTCAAGCGTATAAGCCGGGATAAACCTGCCGTTGCACAGCGGCCAATCATCGCCGCAGCCGCGCCCGGAATTTGTCTTCGTCACGATGGTACCCGCGAGCAGCACGAAGAACATGCCGATACACGACAGAAGCGAGACGAATCTAACTGAACGTTTCAAACACATGCACCTACTTTGGATAGAGTTGTCCGATAATCATTATAGCGGTCATTGCTTGCAAAACCAAGCAAACCGCAATTCTGTCGAAAATCGTTCATGATCTTGCGTGATCCACGCCCTGGTACGGGAACTGGTCGTTAAGATTACCGAGTCTCTTGTTGCTCATGAGCCAAATGACAAAACCGCGCGCCAATCGGCGCGCGGTCTGGATTAGAGCCACTATAGCCACTTTTTCGGAATCAGGCCAAGCAATTTGACCAGCAGCTTCTGCACCTTCTTCGGTATGTAGACGAGATCCTCATCGGTAACGAGATGGAACTTTAGCACGAGCACGATATAGCCGATTCCCATGACGAAACTGACGATCCCCGCGTTCAGCAGGTCGTTCAGCCGTCCGAGAGGCAGGATAAGCACCAGATCGAGCAGCTCATGCAGTCCATAACCGACGCCTCCTAGCAGAGCGGTGAAGACAAATAGCAGGAACCACTGCTTGGGCGCAAACACACGGAAGCTGATGATTCGCTTGAGCAGCCTGATATACAGCGCCAGGATGAAGGCGAAGGTGATCATCGTGGCACCAACGATGCCATAGATGCCCAGCCACTGAGCGAGCACGAAGCTCATGATGAATTTGACCCCGATGCCCGTGATCACGATGCGCATCGTCAACCTCGTGCGACCGAGACCCGTGAGGATCGAGCCGGTCGCCATCATCAATACCTGGAACACCGTACTGGCCACGAGCAAGGCGATGATGCCGGAGCCGGATTCATCCCCGAACAGGAATCCGTTAAACGAAGGCGCAGATGCGCATAGCACCAGCACGATCGGCAGTCCCGTCAGGATCGTAACCTTCAATGCCAAGGAGCTTTGCATCCGCACCTGCTCCATGTCCCCCTGGGCATAAGCGGAACTGACTACCGGCAAGATCGTCTGACCGACGGCGATCGCCAGGACCGGAGCGATGCTGGCGAAGGCCTGTGCCCGTCCGGACAGGATGCCAAGCGCTTCCTTGGCCGCTTCATATCCGATCTGGCCTTCCAGCAGGCCGATGGTGATCGACGAGTCGATGAAGTAGATCATCGGTACGTTCAGCGAGACGAAACTGATCGGGATGGCGATCTTAAACAATCTCTTATAGATCGCCTTGTTCGACTGCCTGTAATAAAACTGCTCCTGCGTATACAGGGGCATATCCTGCTTGCGGCTGCGCATCCAGAACCACAGCATGACGGCGAGCGCACCGATCGCTCCCGTAACGCCGCCGAAGGATGCGCCGGCAGCGGCGTATTCCTGGCTGTAACCGGTCCAGATGAAGATCGCTGCGAGCAACACCGCGGTGGTGACGCGCAGGATCTGTTCGATGATCTGGGACAAGCCTTGCGCAATCATGATCTGCCGCCCCTGATAATACCCTCTCATCACGGCGATCAGCGGGAAGATGAGCAGCGCAGGCGCCAGAGCGCGAATCGCCAGCGCCGCATCAGGGTCGCGCGTAATATACTTGGCATAATACGGGGCGATCACGAACAGGAACAGCGTGATGATGCCCCCAGCCCACAGAGCGAACCGGCACGCGGCCCGGAAAATGTCCGCCGCTTCCTTGTGCCTGCCAAGCGCCGTGCGATCCGAGATTAATTTGCTGAGTGCGCTTGGTATGCCCGCCGTTGCGACGACGAGCAATGCGGAATAGATGTTGTAGGCGATCCCGTAGGTCGCCATACCGGCGTCTCCGAGCAGATACTGCAACGGGACGCGTTGGACCAGCCCGAGGAACCGGGCCGTGAACGCTGCCAGCGCGAGGATCATCGTGCCGCGCAGGAATGATTGTTGAACCGCAGTTGATTCATTGTCCAAAGCCAGTACTCCCCTTCACGGTCATGCCTCATGCAGCACGAAGTTCCTGATGAGATGAGCAACGCCGTCTTCCGTATTGCTGAGTGTAACCATATCGGCGATATGCTTCACTTCCTCCTGGGCATTGCCCATGGCTACGCCCAGCCCGGCTTCGCGGATCATGGCGATATCGTTCAGACTGTCCCCCATCGCGACGACTTCGTCCATGGTCAGGCCGTATAACTCACACACCTGCCGCAGTCCGGTTGCCTTGTTGATCCCCTTCGGATTGAATTCGAGGTTGGCGGGATGGGAATTCGTAATCTCAAAGCACCCCATCTCCTCCGCCATGCTGCGCAGTTCCTTCAGCAGATCAGCATCCTCGGTATACACGCCGAATTTCAACCACTCGATCTCCTCGGGATTCGCACTCCATGACTCCCTGTTGTAGACGCGATGAGGGTCCGTCCCCCAATACCAGACTTGATGGCGGACCGCCCATTCATGCAGCTTAGCGACGAGTTGTGCATCCAGGACAGAACGGCTGTGAAGACGATTCGGCCGTTCCCACACCTCGCTGCCATTGGTGGTGACCACAGGAATCTCGGCGCCGATCTGCTCGATATAAGGCTTCACGCTGTGCATGCCTCGTCCCGTTGACAGGCAGATGATGATCCCCTGGCCGAGACAATCCTTTAGCGCCTGCATGTTCGCCTCGCTGATCTCGGACCGGTCATTGAGCAAGGTGCCGTCCATATCCAATGCTACCATCTTATATTTGTTCATTGTCCATCTCCCGTTAATTAATCAGTCCGAGGCACGCCGGTAAGCCCGATCGCGCGATCATAGGCATCGAATATTGCCCGGGCAATAGGTGCTGCCCCGTACGCACCGAAACCGCCTTCCGGCACGATAACTGCGACAGCAAGCTTCGGGTTGTCAGCCGGGGCATAGGCGATGAATACGGCATTGTCTATCGTATCGCCGCCGTAAACCTGCTGCGTCGATGTACCGGTCTTCGCCGCCACCTGATATGGGAAGCCGTCGAAGCCGGTGCGGAATACCTTCAGCATGCCGCGATGAACAATATCCCAATATTCGTCCTTGATCTCCACCCGATTCAGTACCTCAGCTTCCTTAAACTCATATTCGATCGAGCCGTTCGGGCCGACGATTTTCTCAACCAGTTGCGGTTTCAACCGCGACCCGCGATTCGCCAGCATCGTAGCATATTGGGCGAGCTGGAGCGTCGTATATTTCGCCTGTTGTCCCCAAGCAGCGCGGACGAGGGCGGACAGTATGCTCGCGTTCTTCGCTTCATGCTCGTAGTCCTTGATGCCACGGTGTTCGCCCGGCAGGCCGCTTCCTGTATACTCGCCGAGTCCGAACTTTGACATCCATTCATCCCAAGTCTTCAGCCCATCTTCCCCACGCTTCGCCAGACGTTCCCCGATCATCGCCGCCATGAAGGTGTTGGAAGAAACGCGAATCGCATCTTCGGCGTTGATCCGCCCGTTCTTCTGGAAGTTGGAGTTCTGGATACGCCAACTGTTGTTGCGGCCGTAGAAAAATTCACCGGTATCCAGATAATACTCGTTCGGCCCGATCAAGCCTTCCTGCAAGCCGATCAACACGCTGAGCGGCTTAATGGTTGAGCCCAGATAGACAAGCGAGGTTGGGTGTTTCTTACGCTCCTCGTCGTCCTCATATTTCGGGTATGATTCGCGGATGGTGCCATTTTTGAAGAAATACTCGTATTCCTCGTAATCTTCGACCGAGATCGTGCCGCCGCGCCACACGTTCGGATCATAGTCCGGATAGCTGGCCATGGCGATCACCTTGCCGGTATCGACCTCCATCGCCACCGCATAACCCGTCGTAGCTTTGGCACCTTTGCCGAGGCTGGTCTTCGCCGCCTCCTCGGTCTTCATCAACGCCAGATGATCCTCGATGGCTTGCTCAGCAGCGAGTTGGACATTCATGTCAATCGTAAGGTAAACATCGCTGCCTTTGGTCGGCGGTTGAACCGTCACCTCACCCGTGATGTTGCCGACGGAATCGACCGTATAGGTGCGGTATCCGTTCTTGCCGCGCAGCTCTTTCTGATACATGAACTCGATCCCGTCGAGCCCGACGGTTTCGTTAGGAAGATATTCATAGGTGTTCTCCGGATTCTTGTAGTAGTTCAGATAAGAATCGGCCATATTGCTCGCCGTCGAGAACTGCCGCAGGTAGCCGACGAGCTGCACCGCGATGCCCGTCTTCCCGTCATCCTCCAGCACGTAATTGCGGATGCTCTCCTCCATGATCTCAAACCCCGGAAACTCATCGCGGTGTTCGACGATATAGGCGATCTCCCGGTCGGTCAGGTCAGACTTGATCCTGCGAGGCACATAGGACCAGTTGCGCGGCTCACGACGTTTGCCGTCATAACCGTACCAAGCATCCATCCGCGTCATGATCTCCTCGGCATCCGGCTGCACTTCCGGATCATCGCCGTACTTGCGGAAGATCTCCGCCAACTTCTCGGCAATCTCCACAAGCTGGGTGGCACTCAGGTTATTCAGCCTGTAATACAGCGACTGCGTGGAAGTGGAATAGGCGATCGGCGAGCCGTTCCTATCCAGAATATTGCCGCGGATCGGCGGAATCGTCGTCGTCTTCAGTTCGTTCTGGACTTCCTGCGCGGCATAGGACTCCCCGTGCACGAGCTGGAGGAAAGCCAGACGGACGATCAACATGGAGAACACGACGAAGGTAAGAAAAAAGAACACGTTTAAGCGAAAGGCAAAGCTGCGCTTCTTGATGATCTGCAGCTTCTGGGGATCTTTGTCTGCTGGTCCGCTCATGTGTTGCACCTCCTGCTACGTGTTCGTCTCATTTCATATTATAAATTAAATAGATCCTTAAGCGATGTAATGCCCGCACCCCGCTGACCGGCATAACGCTTGATGCGCACCGCCTGGATGCCGACTTGTCCCGGCGCCCAGACATCATTGATCTCATGATCGCCGACATAGAGCACCTCTTCCGGCGCATAACCCGTCTGCTCCAGGGCGTACTGGAAGATGCGCGGGTCTGGCTTCTCGAAGCCAACCAAGGTCGAAACGACGATCGGATCCACATAATCGGCGATGCCTTTGGCTCTCAAGATGCGCGGCAATGCTGGGGCGAAGTTGGAGACCACCGCCATATGATACCCCGCGCTGCGAAGCTCCTCCATCGTCGGCAGCACATCATCAAACACGATGTAGTGCTCCGGAGCATGATACAGCTCATACAGTTCATCGCACATTCGGACTTGATCCTGAGCCTTCAGCACCTGCCAGATCTCCAGCTTCTCCAGGACATAGCGATAGAAGGCTGTCCAGAAGTTGCGGTCCGATTCGGGTGTACAGGCGTTATATTCTTGAGGCTTGAAATTGTAGTACATATTGCTGAAAGCATCATCCAACGCTTGGCGGATGCGGTCTTCGCTCACGCTAAGCGAATGCGTGGCCAGGTAAGCAGCGAACAGCCTTGGCGAATCGGCGATCGTAATCAGGGTATCTGCTGCGTCGAACCAGACCGCCTTATACGAATCCAGGCTCTTCACAGCAGATACGTGCTTCCCTCGCATGCTCACTTGCCCGCGCCTTTCGCAGCCTCGATGTACGACTCGATGACCTTGGACATCGACACTTCCCCGACCTTCACGCCGTGGAAGTAGATCGTTACTTTGTCTGAGCCGAGCGTGCCGGTCAGCTTGATGCTGTTGCTCTCAACGGTAAATGTGTTGTCGGCGCCCTCCGTGTAGGTTGCATTGCCCGTCTCACCGACGATGGCCTGAAACGCCGCATCGAGCGAAGTTTCCGTGATCGTATCAACGACTTCGCGGATCGGCTCATAGTTCATCCCGTATACCACAAGCGCGATGAGGATGACGGCAACGATCAGCCATTTGACCAATGTTTTCACGACCTTGATCACAACGATCAGCACCAGCGCTGCGATCAAGATGACCCACCATTGCTCTTCCGCAAAGGAGGATAAATGTTCCCAAGACAAATCCATGATTACCTCCTGCAACCCTTATTCTCTTACAAGCATCAAATTCTATTATATCGCAAAATCGAAACTATGCGAAATGGATTAACACGTAATAACTTGTACGCTTCATGCGTACAAGTTAGGTAATGAACCAATGTGGCGGTGGTATGTTTTGAAGACTGCAATATGGTTGTATTTGTTTATCTTCATCGCTTTCTTTGACCTGCATGCACAATACCCGATTCTGACCCCGTTTGCCATATCGCTCGGTGCGGTTCCTTCATTCATCGGGCTGATCATGGGCATCTATTCCATCACCCATCTGCCCGGAAACATCATCGCCGGCTTCGCCGTTGACAGATACGGGAGCAAGATCCTCATCTCGCTCAGCCTGCTGGTTGCCGGTATGTTGCTGCTCGTCCAATCCCAGATCGATGAGCCCTGGGAACTGCTCGTCATCCGCTCGATCAGCGGCTTCGTGCTCGCTTTCCTGTCTCCGGCCTGTCTGGCCATGCTGGCGAAGCTGGCACGGGATCAGATCCATCAGGGGAAGCTCATGACCGGCAACGGTCTCGTGCATAATATCGCCTCGGTCGTCTCCCCTGCGGCCGGCTCCTTCCTCGTCGCCAAGATCGGTTTTGAACATGCCTTCTCTGTCCTCGGTTGGCTCCTGATCATCACCTCTCTGGTCGCTCTCGGCCTGCAGGAGCCGCGAATCTCCGGTTCGATCCGGCATTCGGCGAGCAGCAGTGCCGGTACGGCTCCAGCGGAACCGCGACTTGCGAAGACAGGGATTCCCTGGATCAGATTCTGCATCCCGCTTGCCCTGTCATGCTCCCAAGGCATCCTGTTCTTCGAACTGCCGCTGACTCATCTGAACGGCCATTCCGCCGTGGACGCGCATCTGCAGGAGCAATCCATCATGGGCACGGGGCTGATGTTCACCATACTCAGCATCGGTTCGCTTGTCACCTTGTCGATGCTGTTCCTGAACCGCTACTCCGCCTTTCACCGGATGATCCTGGGATCGCTCGGACTGGCGCTCACTTTCTTCATCATGGCCAGCGGCTGGGGAATTCCACTACTCGTCCTGCTGTTCATGGTCGGCATGGCCAAAGGCGTCATCTACCCGGCTATCGCAACGATGCTGGCAGGAACGACGCCACCCGAGAAGTATGGCCGGGTCTTCTCCGTGCTCTCAATTTCCTACTCCATCGGCGCTTTCATCGGACCACTGCTCGCGGGGTACGCCCGTGATTATGTGTCGCCCTACTATCTCGCATTTCTCTGTCTCATGCTCGCCTTGGCTGTCGTTCCATTGTCGGATGACCGCATCGCGCAGGATACTCCCCCTCCTACCCATGTGCACTGATCGGTGTGCGGGATGCTGCAATTTAACCCGCGCAAATAGGTGAATGTACACACGACATTGGACTGATCCTTCATATGTTATTACTGTACTGCAACAGTTGTTGATGAAAGAGGGGTGAACGATATGTCGGCAGTTAAGGAATCCTACTATCCAGCCTATACTTCCACCGCCGTAATTCTGGTTCTGTATATCTTGCTGGTCATCATTCTCCGCACTTTCTGATTAAGGATGCTGTCATGTCTGTTCATAGCCTGTATCAATCAACAAGCGCCGCTCCGGCGCTTGTTGTCGATTTTTACTGTGCCTGTCTGTCTTGTGACCCGATGCTTCCGCTTCTGAGCGTTCGCCGGCCACACGGATGCATCCCCGAAGAGAATCATGTATACTGGGTTACGAAGATTTCCCACACTTGAAGTAGACCCAATCTTCGGGGGGTGGAACCATGGCGCTCTTGATCATCGTCGAAGGCAAGAACGACAAGTCCAGGCTGCGCAAGCTGCTCAGTAGCGAGGTCGATATCCAATGTACATACGGAACGCCCGGCACCGAACGGCTCGAGAAGATCAAGAAGCTGGCTGCGGATGCGCAAGTTTACATCTTCACCGATAATGACGCCTCTGGCAGGAAGATTCGCGCTCTGCTCAGCGACGCGTTTATCGATGCCGAACACATCTATACGAAGAAGGGCTATGCCGGAGTCGAAGGGACTCCGGACGAATATCTCATCCAGCAGTTGGAGAAAGCCGGCCTCGAGGAGTACATCAACTATTCGGTGTTGGAAGATACGATAGAATAGACGGGGACTGTCAACCAGTGAAACCAAAAAACTGCTCCTGATTGATAGTATCCCCTATCAATCAGGAGCAGCCTTAAGTCAGCTTGATCTACTTCGAGAGAGCAGCCATATCCTCCACGATCTCGTTGACAAACTCATCGATCGTCTTGTCTGAATACCCGAGCAACACCTCATTCGGCGAATAGACCTTGCGAATCTTGCCATCGCCGTCGATGAGCGTGTAGAGGTTGGCGTGGATGAAGTCCTCTCCGCTTGGAATCACCGTCACATCATAGGACTCGGCAACACCGCGCACATACTCCACATCATCGCTGCGCAAATAGTGCCAACCCGTCGGATCAGCGTTCATCCTGCCCATGTATTCCTTCAGGTAATCCACCGTATCCCGCTCCGGATCGAAAGTAACCGACATCAGAATCGCTTCATCGCCGAATAATCCTTTCTCCTTCAACCCTTCCTGCACTTTGGACAACATATTATTGGTAGGCAAGCAGACATCCGGACAATGGGCGAAGAAGAAATAGATGAGTCTCGTCTTGCCAGCCGTATTGTCGAGCGTGATCGTCTCGCCTTGCGTGTTCTGCAAGCTGAACGCAGGCGCATCCCCCTCAACCGGCAACTTCGAGCCCTCGTTCATGCGGCTGAACAGGAAAAAGGCAATTATCGCGACGATGATGACCGCAGCTGCCAATGGAAACCATTTGTTTCCAATCACTTTCAACCTAGCCACCCCCCTGAGGTAGTCAAAATCATCAGCAAGATGATGAGCAATAGATACTGTATGGAGAACAGAAATGGCTGCTTCGACCACTTAATCGGATCTTCAGCCTGTAAACCGCGAACGCAGATGATCAACCAGATGACCCCCATCATGGTGGAGATAATCGCGAAGATGATGTTCACATACCCATACGTATAGAGCAGGATGCCAGCCGGTATGAGCAACGCAACATAAGGAATCATCTGTATCTGCGTGCGGCGCACTCCCTTGACGACTGGAAGCAGCGGATAACCGGCGTTGCGATAATCGTCCAGCCGGCGTATCCCAAGCGCCCAGAAATGCGGGGGCTGCCATAGGAACAGGATGGCGAACAGCAGCAAAGCGCCCGCGTCGATCCGCCCCGTCACAGCGCAATAGCCGATCACAGGCGGCATCGCTCCGGATACTCCGCCGACGGAGGTGGACCAGGTTGAGGTCCGCTTGAGCCATGCGGTGTAGACAACGATGTAGAAGAACATCCCGATGACCGCCATGGCAACCGTCAGCATATTGGTAAAGGCGATGAAGACCGCAAGTCCCAGAACGCCGAGCAGGATGCCGTACCAGAAGACAACACGCGGATGTATCCGGCCAGCCGGCAGTGCTCTCCCGCGCGTTCTTTCCATCTTGATATCAAAATCGCGATCCAGATAATTATTAAAAACACAGGAAGACGCCATCACGAGCAAGGTTCCGATAAGTACCCAGATCATGAGCGGCCAGTCGATCTTCCACTGGGAGGCAACCCAGAAACCGCCCAATGCCGCGAATAAATTGGAACGCAATATCCCCGGCTTCGTCAGCGCGATGAAATCCTTCCATGTTACGCGCGGTGGTACTGCCGATACTTCCGACAAAATATTTTCCTCCTTCATACCTGACCCAAAAACACGCCGTCATCAAAACCTTCAATGCTTAGTCCATGCCTTTATATATCATAACAACCGAAATTTCGATTTACAATGTCGAATGAAATTGTTCAAGATATTGTCGGAACTGAGGCACGCCCATAAGCCTCGAACTTTGACCTATGTCATCGACGGCGAAAAATGGGCGGATGTCCTGCTCACCTCGGTGATCAGAGCGCAATACATTATCAATGAAGACATTCGCCCACGCCTATTCGCGTTAAGCTCACAACAAATCTGATCACGATCAAGGAGGATGTGAACAAAAATGGCTTATCCGCAAGTCCCAATCAGCACGGCAGTACCGTATGGTTACCCGACATACGGGCAAACTTACGGGACACAACAAGTTGTCGTGCCGCCTGGAACTCCCGGTTATACCACCCAGCAAACCGGCCAAACCAGCACACAAACCCCAGGGCAGCTGCCGCTGGAGGAATCGTTCATTGAGAATATCCTGCGTCTCAATCTTGGCAAAGTAGCCACGATCTACATGACGTACGAGAACAACTCCGAGTGGAATGCCAAGATCTTCAAGGGCGTACTCGAAGCAGCCGGCCGGGATCACATCATCATCAGCGATCCGCGCACGGGTATGCGCTTCCTGCTGCTGATGGTGAATCTGGACTATATCACGTTTGATGAGGAACTGAATTACTTCTGACCGCACATCTCTCGATCATCCGCTGTTTACCGCTCGCCCCTCAGGTAAATGGCGGATTTTTTGTCGAATGAATGGAGTTTTTACTTTTTTTCATGATGCGGGTTTTTCGTCGTCCGGACTGGGCAATCCTATGATGTGCAAGAATTGGTTGCTCATGAATCTGACCATGTGCAGAAGAACCATTCCTTCGGATGCAAGGAAACGCCAGTATGTGAGTAACCATAATATCGATCAAGCAAATGACTGGAGGATAGAAGGTGGATACGGCTACTCACCTCGTTGTTGGCATCGGACTCGCCGGCCTCGCACACGTCGATCCGCTTGTTGCCGCTGATCAGAATCTGGCGGTTGCTGTGGCAATCGGCACGGTCGCCGGCTCGCAAGCCCCGGATCTCGATACGCTTCTCCGCATCAGAAGCAACGCACTATATATTCGCCATCATCGAGGCGCATCTCATTCGCTTCCGGCATTGTTCATCTGGACTGCGCTGATCACGGCGGGAACCGCACTCATCACAGGAGTCGAGCGCATCGACCACCTTGCGGCATGGGTATTTGCAGCCGTATGCTTTCATGTTGCGCAAGATCTGTTCAATGCCTATGGTACCCAAGCCCTTCTTCCATTCACGAGAAGATGGATCGCATGGAACATCATTCATATCTTCGACCCGTTCATCTTCGCCTCGCATGTGTTCGCCATCCTGTTATGGTTGGCTCAAGCCTGGCCGCCTGAGCGCATCTTCGTCTTCCTGTACGCACTGCTCGTCGCGTACTACTTGTGGCGCACGCTTGCCCATGCGCTGCTGAAGCGCAAGCTCCGGCGAATCGATCCGGAATATGAGGAAGGTGATGTTTATGACATCTTCCCCACCTATAAGATCGGGATATGGAATATCGTTAAGACACGGGCAGACAACACTTATCGCATCGGGGAATGGAACAAGCGGAAGCTGCGGTGGGTGGCAGATGCCCGTTGTGACGACCATCCTGCGGTAGAAGCCTCGAAGAAACAAGCGGACGTCGCCGCCCTCCTGCAATTGACGAACTTCGCTTGTGCCGCCTGCATCGAACATGAATGGGGATACGAGGTCCGCTGGACCGATATGCGCTATCGCCACCGCAAGCAGTATCCTTTCGTGGCGATTGCGCTGTTCGATCATGATCTTCGGCCGATCGACTCGTACGTGGGCTGGCTCAGTGACGCGAAGCTGAAGAAGAAGCTGCGCCTCACCTAGACCGCACGGGTATCTACGAGGCAACCATGCATCCTCTGCTGTAGTTTCTCATAGTATCTTGCCCAGTATAATATGAAATAACGGATCATCGATCCCGCATAAACAGTACAAAGGGCTGTCTATCCAGAAGATCGCGACCTTCCGGAAGCCAGCCCTCTTTGATCCATGTATCGATTGGGCAATTATCTTACTTGTGTTCCAGACAGAGCTTGTTCGGCAATCTGCACGAGACGACGTGTGATGTGGCCCCCGATTGCACCGGCGTCACGTGTTGCCATATTGCCCATATAGCCGTCTTGCGGGATCTGAATGCCGAGTTCCTGAGCCACTTCATATTTCAATTGATCCAACGCATAACTTGCCTGTGGCACGACTAAAGTGTTGCTGCTGCGAGATTGACCCCTTGCCATTACTTGACGCACTCCTTTCAATCTGCCTCTTCAGATATTGATGCAAGCTTGCAGAGATTAGTATGATACAATAAAAAGATAATATACATGCAGCCAGCACAAATCATCGTCTGCAGGAAAGGAATTGATCCACGAATGAGCAAAGGCCTTTCACTATACTTCGCAGTCATGGGAACGTTGCTGCTCGCGGCCACAGCCGGTTCCCTCAGCTTCCGCCATATGGGAGTGACGATTCTCATCGCCGTTGTGACCATCCTGCATATCGGCCTTGGCTTCATCATCAAAGCCCGCACGCGCAGAAAGCAGCTTTAAGTCCTGCAACCCTGTACCCAAGCGCTGCCACGGGGCAAGGGTGTGCTCTTCCGGCACAGCCTGCCGATAACCGCACCTGCAGCATTACACCATGAAGCCCATCTTCTCCTTCACGATGCGCAGGGTTTCATTGGCAACCGCCGATGCTTTCTCCGCTCCTTGACGCAGGATGGTCTCCAATTCGCCCGAGGAACGGATCTCTGCATAACGTTTCTGGATCGGTTCGAGCGTGTTCACCACATGCTCAGCCAGATCCTTCTTGAAATCTCCGTATCCTCTTCCTTCATACAACGCCTCGATCTCCGGAATCGGCATGCCGGAACAGTGCGTATAGATTCCGAGCAAGTTGCTGATCTCCGGCTTGTTCACCGGATCGAATCGAACTTCCCGACCCGAGTCCGTTGTCGCGCGGCTGATCTTCTTGCGGATGACATCCGGCGAGTCCAGCATCGCGATGTAGCTGCCTGGATTCGGGTTGCTCTTGCTCATTTTCTTCGAGGCATCATCAAGCGACATGATCCGCGCTCCCACCTTCGGGATGTATGGCTCCGGAATCTTAAACGTCTCGCCGAAGCGAGTGTTGAAGCGATGCGCCAGATCCCGCGTAAGCTCCAGATGCTGCTTCTGGTCGTCCCCTACCGGCACAAGATCTGCATTGTAGACCAAGATGTCGGCCGCCATGAGGGACGGATAGACGAACAAGCCCGCGCCGACCGATTCCTTACCTGCTGACTTCTCCTTAAACTGCGTCATGCGTTCCAATTCGCCCATGTAGGTCAGCGTCGTCAGAATCCATCCGAGCTCCGGATGCGCAGGCACTTGGGATTGCAGATATACCGCTGATTTGTCCGGATCGATGCCTGCCGCAAGGAACAGCGCCGCAACCGACTTCGTCTGTTCCAGCAATTGAGCCGGATCCTGAGGCACTGTGATCGCATGCAGATCGACGACCATGAAGAAACACTCATGCTCGTGCTGCAGCTTGACGAAGTTCTGCAACGCTCCGATGTAGTTGCCAAGCGTCAATTGACCGCTGGGCTGAATGCCAGACAATACTCTAGCCATGTGAATCAAACCCCTTCTCAAAACGATTGATGGAAAATAAAAAAGCCCTCCGTCAAGGGACGAAGAGCCGTGGTACCACCCTTATTCACAGCATCAGAGCTGCCGCCCGGGGCAACTGCTGGCTGTCTCACAGGTCCGATATCGTGGACCAGCCGCTCCACCTACTTCTTCTCAGCACCCCAGAATTCGAGGCGCTGCCGAGTCGTTTCGGCTTCGAGCTCAAGAACCCATTCAGCCGTGCACAACACCGATTCGCACCACCCATCGGCTCTCTTCAGATGTGACCTTCCGGCTTACTCTTTTCTCTCATCGCCTGATATGGAATTCCTCGTTGGACATGTTCCCCGCATGGGGCTTCGAGTGAAACATCGACACCCGCATGCGGAGAATCAAGCATGCTTGAATTCATATTTGATCATATAACTTACATGATTGCGCATCGAATGTCAAGGTCTACCGCAAAGATTTCCTTGATTTTCCTTCCCAATACAAGCGTATTTTTTCTCCGTTGGTGCATAATACCTTCATAAACGGAGGTGATACGAATGGCCCAAGGACAATTCCGTTCATCCAACGCACTGGTCGTGCCGACTTCCGTGAATGCCCTGGAACAGTTGAAATATGAAGTGGCCCAGGAACTCGGCATTCAAATCCCGCAGGACGGCTACATGGGTTATGTGGCGACGCGAGACACCGGGGCAATCGGCGGACATATGGTGCGCAGACTGGTGCAGATAGCAGAGCAAACGATCGCAGGACAATACACCTACCAATAAATCCTGCCAAACGGTGCCACGATAATATAACGCGTGAGCTCAAAGAGCATACCTTACGCAGAAGGAGGCACGGAATGCCGGAACAAACCAAGCAGGGGAATGAAATGACGAAGGAGCAGTTGTCCGATGTGTACGCCGCTGGCACGAGCGATGGAATCATGGAAACCGAGAGCGGCCTGATTCAAGTCGATGATCAAGGCCGTGTGAAAGATCTGAAGGATCAGGCTGACGACAACGACATCTGAACAGCCACGGCCTGACACCAAGTCGCCGTATCCAGGGGCAACATTCGGTTACTCGGAAAGTTCGAGAAGATAGCACAAGCTGTGCCGCGACCATCTCGCAGCACAGCTTTTCTGTTGTTGCGGATATGAATATCAAACGCTGGTTGGCATCTTCGCTTGCTTGTCCCGGCCGAACAAGGCGGCCATATTGTAATTCGATTCAAATTGCACGCTGGCCACCAGCATGTTGTTCTGCAGGGCAAACTCGAACTGGATCTCGCCATGTGTCCAATTGGTCTTGTATTTCAGCGATTCCAGCGCTAGCTGGCGAAACGCCATGCGTTGCATCTCACTGAGCCCTTGACCCCTGGGCTTCAGTCCGCCACCTTTGGACTGGATCGGATCATGTCGAATGCCGAACTTCCCGATGACATTATTGCGGATATGAACAAAAATAAGACCTGAACTCAATTGTGCTAACTCGTCATTCAATTGGCGAAAAACAAGGTCAAGCTGCCTGACCAAAGGCATATGCTCCAGTTCCATCGCTTCCCTCCTTCTCCTTTTCAGGATGATTTTGTAAATTTTAAAAGACAAGTACAATTATACTAGTCCTATCTTCCTGCTTCAATATTCTTTTACAAAAAATTATATGATTTCACTGAATAATGACGATTCACCTCGATGTTTGGCATAGACCGTTTTATGGATCTAATGTTATAATGCACCTATAGTCATCCCAAAAATGCTACAAAGGAGATATGCCTATGATGAATCGCTTACAAGCGCTTTCATTCTCGCAGAAGTTAAATCTAGGATGTTATACAATCGTAGCAGTTTTCTCCTTGGTTCTGCTCATCGCGATGATCATGAATGGCCAATTGGTAACAGGTATCATCTTGGTGGCTGTGCTGGCAGGTGCGTGCTATCCCTTCATACGCTTCCTGGAGAGACAATTGACAGAACCTATCCAAGATATCTCGACCATCGCCTTGAACGTGGCCAAGGGCGACTTCACATCCCGAGTCACTGTTACATCCAAAGACTCGTTGGGCGAACTGGGCCGCGCTTTCAATCAGATGATTGACAAACTGAAAGATATATTGAATGATACCAACAAACTGTCCAAGCACGTCTCGGAAACGGGAAGAGACATCTTTCAGAAAAATGCTAACCTGAAGGACGTCCTGCAACAGGTATCCGTATCAACCAACGAACTCGCCACGGGAGCCGGACAGATCTCCGAGGACGTTGCGGATATCTCCACATCGATCAAATCGATCGAGCAGATGATCACAGACCTCGTGAACTCGACACAAGAGATGAACAACCATTCGGTGAAGACGCTGTCTCTAGTTGAACAAGGGCAGAAAGCCGTCGACAGCCAGGCGGAAGGCATGGCCAGCAACGTGGAAGCGACGAGGAATGTGGCCGCAACCATCGACGAACTGGCCCAATCCGCCGCTGGCATCCAGAAAATCACACGCACAATATCGGAAATTGCCGAACAGACGAACCTGCTCTCGCTGAACGCTTCGATCGAGGCGGCCCGCGCCGGCGAGCATGGCAAAGGCTTCGCCGTCGTCGCCCAAGAAGTACGCAATCTGGCCGAAGAATCCGCAGCATCCGCCAAAGAAGTGTTCAACCTCGTCCGCAGCATCGAACAAGGCATCAAGCAGGCCATTGCGAACATTCACAAAAACGAAACCATCGTCAATGAACAGAACGAGCTGATCCAGAAAACCGCAAGCGTATTCGCGGATATCGTCGACAGCACGAAGTTCATCACCGAACAGATCAACAACTTCGCTGATGAAAGCCGCCGCATGCTTGAGGACGCGAAGAAGATCGCCGCAGCGATGGAGAATATCTCGGCCATTACCGAGGAATCCGCAGCCGGCACCGAGCAGGTATCCGCATCGATGATCGAACAGATCACGTCGGCAGAAGAGATGCTGAAACAGGCCGAGCGGATGTCCACGATGGTCATCGATCTGCAGAAGACGATCCAGATCTTCAAGTTCTAATCCGATACATAATAGGATCGATGTGATTGACGCGGCCTCCTCTTTGGTCTAAGCTAGTTGTGAACGACACGAAAGAGGAGGCTGACGCATGAGGCCTTTGCAGATATCGCCGGAAACGGCGCAGACATTGGCTCGGGAGCTGAAGGTGCCGCTGGAGCATCTGTTGCACATGCCGCAACATATCCTGATGCAGAAGCTGGCGGAACTCGCCCGCAAGAACCAGAATAACAGCCATACAAACGAAAGCGAGCAGTCATAGGCTGCTCGCTTTATTTTTCTCCTGATTCAGTTCTTCGGTAATTAATGCCCATTGCTCACGGCACGCACGGATCATGTTGGCATCCATGATGCGCTTGTCATGGACGACTCGTGAGAACCACCTGACCGCTTCGTTGAAATTGCCCAGCCGGCGATTGAGTTCGCCGATCAGGTACATCAGCTTGGCATCATTCAGTTCATTCTCTCCGCCCTCGAACAGAGACGTGTAAGCTTCCAGCGCATAGCGCAGGAATCTCTCCTCCATCTCCTTCATTCCCTTGTACCGGTACATCCAGGCGATATGATGCAGGATCCCGGCGATGACGCGGTTCGACTCTTCCTTGATCTGGGCGCAGAGCAATGCTAGCTTGTACGCTTCCAGCGCATCCTTCCAGGATCGCTCGCCTCCATAGTCGCGTCCATTCCAAGACATGCCGATCTCATCCAGAAACCGTCTCTTCTGGGAGTCTGCAATCTTCATCGTGAAGTTCTCTGTCGCTGCGAAGCCGCAATACTTGCAAACTCGCACCACATAGTACTCAGGGTTGATTTCCTGATAATGCATGCAGAAGTCCGAATCGCGCTGGTGAGGCTTCTTGAAGCTCGGCCTAACTTTAGAGGTGGTGTATTCATTCCCGCACATCAAGCAGGTACATTTGACTGAGTATAAGGGATCTATCAAGGCTATATCCCCCTATAGTTCGACTTTTTCTTAATATTATACCATCAATTGCACTAGGTTGAAAGTTACAGAAGTCACACTTTCCAAACTTTTTATCATGACATGTCCACATTGCTCATAGGATATATTGATAATCATGGATAAGCCTGGAGGATGAACCCACTTGTCCTTGTACCGCGTATTCGTCACTGTCAGCGCAGTTTGGTTAACCGCAGCATTGATCACCGTCATGCTCGCCTACCCGGGCCAAGTTTTAGAAGCCGCGCTTACGGGTGTCGGGATCTGGTGGGACGTGCTTTTTCCTGCTTTATTTCCATTCATCATCATCGCCGAGCTGCTGCTCAGCTTCGGCATCGTCCACTTCTTCGGCACATTGCTCGATCCGTTGATGCGTCCACTGTTTCGCGTCCCGGGAATCGGCGGTTTCGTCATGGCCATGGGCTTCGCGTCCGGGTATCCCGTCGGAGCGAAACTCACATCCCAGTTATGGGACCAAAGACTCATTAACCGAATCGAAGGGGAACGGCTCGTCTCCTTCACCTCCACGTCCGATCCGATCTTCCTGATCGGAGCCGTGGCCGTCGGATTCTTCCACAATCCCGAGATCGCTCCGATCCTTGCGGTTTCCCATTACGGAGCCGGCGTGATCATCGGCCTGATGATGCGATTCCATGCCGGCCATGTTCCGCTCACTCCTCCGGCTGGTGCACAGGAGGGCAGCATCTTCCGGCGAGCTCTGAGCAATATGCATGACACCCGGATCGCACAGCAGCGGCCATTCGGCGACCTGTTGCGCGACGCAGCCGTTAATGCCTTAAGGATGATCATCGTGATTGGCGGACTCGTCGTTTTTTTCTCCGTGATGATTGAGATTCTGAACCGCACCAACCTGCTCCACCTGCTTGGCAAGATCATCGCCGCTCTGCTGGCGGTGACGGATCTGCCCGCCGGGCTTTCTGACGCTTTCATCAACGGACTGTTCGAGGTGACGCTCGGCGCAAAGTCCGCAGGCGATGCGGCAGGCGTCGGATTGATGCACAAAGCCATGGCAGGTGCCTTTGTCCTCTCATGGGCCGGGTTGAGCGTCCATGCGCAGATCGTGAGCCTGATGAGCCATACCGGCATGCGTTATGTTCCTTTCCTGATCGCCCGTCTGCTGCATGGCCTCATCGCCAGTGTACTGGTGTTCTTCCTGTGGGATTATCTTCGCCCCGAGTCGGCTGCGGCACAGCTCTGGCTGCACTGGCTGGCACCGGTCGATGCAGCGTTCTGGGGCGGCTCATGGGGCTCTTATGTGGCAGTACCGATATCCGCAGGCCTTGCATACTTTGCGGCGATGATCGTATCGTCACTGGTGATATACGGGCTGAAACACATTCTGAATGGGGCTGGCGGCAAGAAGCAAGTTTAGGTTGTTTTCGCCGGGGCGATTGATTATGATGGAGATGAAACAAGCTTCGGAGGTATATGCCTTGACCTTTTATATCCATCATCGCGGAGACGAGCTCTCCCGCCAACTCGCTGATTCATTCCGGGTGCAAGCCGAGCAGAAGGGACTCATCTGGTGTGCGGAAGAGCCGGACATCGTTGTCTCGATCGGCGGAGACGGCACACTGCTGCAAGCATTCCACACCTACTTCAACAAAGTCGAACATGTCGCTTTCGTCGGCGTTCATACCGGTCATCTCGGCTTCTATGCCGATTGGAAGCCGCATGAGATCGAGCTCCTGATCGACTGCATGGCCGCGAACCCCAAGCCTGGTCCGCAATCGATCGTCGAATATCCGATCGTGGAGATCACGGCGGAGTCGGATAACGGCACAGAGACCTTCTATGCATTGAATGAAGTCACGCTGAAAGGCATTGAAACGACGCTCGTCGCTCAACTCAACATCAATGACTCGAAGTTCGAGATGTTCCGTGGCGACGGCATCTGTATCTCGACGCCTTCCGGCAGCACCGCCTACAACAAGGCCTTGGGGGGAGCGATGATCCACCCTTCTCTCGAAGCGATCCAGATTGCCGAGATCGCCTCGATCAACAACCGGATCTACCGAACGCTAGGCTCCTCGATCGTACTGCCCAAGCATCATCATTGTGACATTTATCCGGAGGAGGGCAAGCGGCTCCTGCTGTCGATAGACCATATCTACAAGGAGTATCCCAGACTCCGCGGACTTAGCGCCCGCGTCGCAGATATGAAGGTGAAGTTTATCCGCTACAGGCCGTTTCCTTTCTGGACCAGGGTGCGGGACGCCTTCATCGGCAACGACAACAACTGACCGAACGTTGGCGTGTCTTCCCATTCTACAAAGCGTTCAAAGAAGGATCACTCCGCCAAAAAAAGGTGGCAACGCACAAATGTGCATTGCCACCTTTTCGTTGATCCGTCATGCGTCCGTTTTGGCCTGGCTTGTCCTGGCCGCTTCGGGATGGCGGTTGGAAGCCTTTCGCTCATGACGCTTGTGATCGCCGCGATGACGTCTGTGATGCTTCTGCTGTTCCTTGGATTGCTGTTTCATCACCTTAACCTCATCCGTGCGGCCATTTCGTTCTTTATGATGCTCCTTATGATGCTCTTTATGATGTTCCTTATGAGGCTGCGAATCTTTGTCCTTATGCTCATCTTTGCTTTGATCCTTGTGCAGTTCCCTCACTTCGGACTCCCTGTGAGCCTGTTCCTTGTGATGCTCTTTCTGATGCTGATGATGTTTGCGCTGGCCTTCCTTGTGCTGTTCCTGTCCCCCGACGGACTGATCGATCGTTTTCTTCTTGTTCGGTATGCGTTCCAGCACAAAATAGGCGCAGCCAAAATTGCAATATTCCTGAATGTATTCCTGCAACGAGGTAATGCATGTTTCCTTGGTGCTCTTGGGGTTACCCTCGCGGAAAAACCCTTTCAGACGCAACTGGTTGTAACCCCAGTCACCCACGATGTAGTCATATCGATCCAGCACATCGCTGTATCGGTCGCGGAAGGCTTCAAAGTTCCACCCATTTTTGTTCTCGTATGCCAATTCGAATGATCTGCTTCCGAGTTGTATCACGATCGATCCTCCTTCCCCTGCAGCCTGCGGTTTACGATTCAAGTGTGCGCACGGCGGCTTCCTTCTGTTCGCGCGCATGATAGGAGCTCCGCACCAGCGGACCAGACTCCACGTGGCTGAAGCCGCGCTTCATGCCTTCTTCCTTGAGCAAGGCGAACTCCTCAGGCGTATAGTATTTCTCCACGGCCAGATGCTGTCTCGTCGGCTGCAAATATTGGCCGATCGTCAGAATATCGCATTGAACGGCACGCAGGTCATCCATCGTCTGCAGGATCTCTTCCCAGCGCTCGCCGACACCGACCATGATGCTCGACTTGGTCGGAATCTTCGGCTGATAAGCCTTGGATCGCTCCAGCAATTCCAAGGAACGGCGGTACTTCGCCTTCGCCCGCACGCGGTCAGACAGGCGTTCCACCGTCTCGACATTATGGTTTAGCACATGCGGCTTGGCATCCAACACGGTGTACAGCGACTCCTCATTGCCCTGAAAATCCGGAATGAGCACTTCCACATCGCAGAATGGCAGTCTCTCCTTGACCGCCTTGATCGTCATGGCGAATATGGATGCGCCGCCATCCTTCAGGTCATCCCGGGCTACCGATGTGATGACGCAATGGCGAAGCCCCATCTGTTCGGCTGCCTCCGCCACACGTTGCGGCTCCTGAAGATCCAGTTCTGTGGGCATGCCAGTGTTCACCGCACAGAATCGGCAGGCACGCGTGCATATATCCCCAAGTATCATGAATGTGGCCGTACGATTCGCCCAGCATTCATGAATGTTCGGACATCTCGCTTCCTCGCAAACGGTGTGCAGCGTCTTGGATCGCATCATCTGTTTCAATTCTTTAAAGTGGGTCGCTTCTTGCTCCGATACCAGCTTAATCTTCAGCCAGTCGGGCTTTCTCTGCAGCGGTTTCGTCACCATCTCTCCATCCACCTTTCTCTAATGGTTATTATAACACGTTCGGGCGAACATGCCACATCGGGTATCGTGTTTCACTAGCAACGCCGAATCAGTACGTGAATGAATATGTGCCGGACAAGATACAATATGTGCGTGTACAGGATCGGTCGTCTAGCCAAACGGATGAAGCAATTCGCCAACCAACATTGAAAGGAGGCTGGTCACTGTGCTGCGCAAATGGCTCGTCACGTTCATCGCTATGACTCTGCTGCTGGGTGCCGGGATGTGCTGGCCATCGTGGGTGCAAGCCGCCACTTCTGGCGGACGTTCCTTAGCGACGCCTGATGCGCAGAATATGACGGAAGAAGAGCGGTTTAAGGAGCTGGAGACTCTGATTGACCATTTCAGCGCCTTGACCGGCATCCCCTGGTATTGGCTGGCGGCGATCAATCAGTACGAACGAACGATGAACAAGGTGATCAAGGCGAGACAGCCGTGGAATGAGCGTTTGGTCAGCATTTATTATTCGGAGACAGAGTGGGCAGGGCCGTTCAACCCCGATCCGAATGACACGAATCCCGTATCGATCCAGTTCTTCGGCGGGATCGGCAGCGATGGCAATCAAGATGGCAAGGCGGACATGAATGATCCGATCGATGTGATGTATACGATGACCAGCCATCTGCTCCGATATGGCATCGGCGACAAGCATCTGCGCGCGGCATTGTGGGAGCATTACCATAACCCGCGGAGCGTGCAGCGAATCGAACAGTTCGCGCGCATGTACAGGACATTCGGCAAGCTGGACTTAAGCAAGCGCGCATTCCCGGTGCCGGTGCGTTCGCACTATTCTTATCGCAGCACCTGGGGAGCGGCGCGCGGCTGGGGCGGGCGACGCATCCATGAAGGGACGGACATCTTCGCCGATTATGGCACACCAGTCCGCTCGACCTGTTACGGCATCGTGGAGGTGATGGGCTGGAACCGGTACGGCGGCTGGCGAATCGGCATTCGCGACATTCATAACGTCTACCACTATTTCGCGCATCTGTCCGGCTTTCAGAAAGGGCTGAAAGAAGGTGACCTGGTCGAACCCGGACAGACGATCGGTTGGGTCGGCAGTTCAGGCTACGGCAGGCCGGGTACCCAGGGCAAGTTTCCGCCGCACCTGCATTATGGCATGTACCGCGACACCGGCCTCGCGGAATGGTCGTTTGACCCCTACCCGTACCTCCGTCGCTGGGAGAAAGCAGAACAAGCGAGAAGATGATTCCGCAGCATGCCCTGCGAACGTCTCTCGCTTGTTCATGTTATGAGCGCCAACATCTTCACCCTGCAACATCGTCTCCTTAGGCGAGCTATTCTCCTTACCACCTCACCCCGTATGGAACTCATGAGTTATAACCGCGATTGGTCAATCATGGCCCTCTCCATTCCTGTCTTCATGCGGCCCAACTGGCAACGCAATGTTCGGGATGACGTGCTGCTGCCATGGGCCTGCCGGGTTACCCTTGTTATCAAAATAATACATAGGCACATCGCCAACGACCAGCACGTATGAGATCGGCACCTCGCTGGTCACCACTTCCGGTTGAGTGCCGAACGGCACGATGATCATCAGCTCCGCGTGAATCTGCATATAAACCTCCACGAGGACCATGTTGATGCCGGCATCCGATTCACGCGACTTCAGGTCGATCTTCGCATGTCCGACCGGTCGGAAGGAAACGGCAATATCCGGTCCCATCGATCCCAACAAAGCGCTGCCAAGCGCTAGACCGAGCGGAATCTTCTCCGGCCTTGTGCTGAGTTGCCCAAGCAGGCTCTCCACATGCTCGATCGCTTCAGACACGATCTGCATATGCTGCGCGTAGTTCAGGCTCAGTCCGGTGATCTTGCCGCTGGCATCAGTCTTCCATTCTACAAGCTGATCGTAATGCTTGGAGCGGGAGATCGCCTCGGTGATCGTCGAGTTGATCGACTCTGTCGCCAGTTGCTTGATGCGAAACGTTGCGAGATTGAGCAGATGCGGCTTGATGTTCTTCTCCACATAGATGAAAGTCTGGAAGGTGAAGAAGATCATAACCAGGAAGGAGATGAACCAGATCTGCTTGCGGCTCAAGCGCACAGGGCGGCTGCGCCATCTGCTTCTCGTCATCACCATACGCCAACCCCTTTCGCAGCTTCAGCATCTGTCTGATGACCTGCGGGACGATCTCCCCTGACCCTATATATATGCCTGGCGCTGGGCGCATATCCCAGTGCAACTCACAGTAGAATCATTCCTAACACCGAACATCGCCAAGCAGCATATCCTGCTCTAAGGGGGGATGCTCCGATGAGTTCAGGCCGACGGAACAGCCGCAGCAAGAAGTCCGGCCGCGGCATCATATCTTCAGCTAGCAAACAGGCCCCCCGCATCGAAGATATTTCTGTACAAGACCTCCTGAGAGGCAAGCAGTTGGAAATCGTAACAGCAGCCCTTCTGATCACCGGCAAGCTGAAGGTCGACGTCATCTCCGTGTTCCGCGACTCCCCGGTCATCTCCGTCAACCTGCTCGGCCAATTCCGTACGAAACCCAACGGCAACGACAAATCCAGCGCGCTGGCCCAATTCCTTGAGGAGAACGGCGATATGACCATTGATGATATTATCAATGCGATTCAGAAAAGAATGAGCAAAAGGAGTTGAGTGAAGATGGGTGTTTTAGACGGCGTCAAAATGAATAACGGCATCATCCTGATCGTGGTGATCCTGCTGTTCATCTTCGGTTCGACCGATCTGAAAGATTTGAAGAGCGCACCGTGACCAGACATTCCTTATGGAGGTTGGGAGCTTAATCCCAGCCTTTTCTTTGGGTTTAGGAGGTCGGCATTTTATCCCATCTTCGTTCAGATCAACGAGTTCTCAGGACATATTCTCATACCCGAACCATTCTTGGTAATATAGTAGTCAGCGCACTTACGGGGGCAACGAGTGGAAGGAGAGAGGGATATGAACGAGGATATGCGAGTCGTTCGCACCAAGGAAGCGATCCGCGCTGCGTTCATCGAATTGTTGGACGAGAAAGGCTTCAATTCAATAACGGTGAAGGATATCACCACTCGGGCACATGTTAACCGCAGCACGTTCTACATGCATTACGAAGACAAGTATGACCTGATGGAGCAGTTGCAGCGGGACGTGTTGGAGCAGATTCCACAGTTAGCGAAGCGGGCATTCACGGAGATCACAGAAGAATTGGGCCATCAACATGCTGTTTCACTGCCCTTGCCGCTGGCCGTTTCGATCTTTGAATACCTGGACGAAAATCGGAAGTTGATGAGAGCGCTGCTTGGCCCGGAAGGGGATCTGTCATTCCAAACTAAGCTGAAGAAACTGATGTGGAAGGCGCTCATAGAAGACAGGATCAATCCGCTGATCAAACAGGAGCGAATGTCCGTCCCTTCGGATTACTTGATCGCCTATGTCGCATCGGCACATATCGGTGTGATCCAGCAGTGGTTGAATGGGGATAGGCAGGAGACGCCTGAGGAGATGGCCCGAATCCTGTTCACCTTGTCGCTTCACGGACCGTTCTATGCAGCAACCGGAATCAGGCCTCATTAACGGGGATCATGTCATGTGCTGTGCATCCACGAACCGAGCCACGACCAGCACGGGAACGACTTAGCTGGTATCCGCCTTGGATCTAAACGTTTGATCGCAACAGCATGTTATACATAAAAACTCCCCTTCGGCAGAAGGTTCCAGATCGCTTGCGCACCTTCGGCCCTTGTCACATATGCTCTCGGGTCGAACAGGTTGTTGCTGCGGCCCTTCATCAGACCGATGGCTTGGGCTCTGAGCACCGCATCCTGCGCCCAACCGCTGATCTGGTCCATATCTCGATAGCCCGGTGCTTGCGCTGCAGACGGGTTCGTGCCCTGCACATACGCATATGCACGTACCATCATCACGGCCATCTCTTCACGGGTGATGAGCGCATTCGGGTCGAAGATGTGATTGCTCCGGCCATTCACGATGCCAGCCGCATAGACAGCCGAGACAGCATCCGCATACCAGGCATTCGCGGGCACATCCGTGAATGGTAACGGCCCTTCAGCAGACAACCCCAGAGTCCGTGCGATCATCGCTGCGAACTGGGCTCTGGTCACCAGACCATGCGGATCGAAGCGGTCTTCGGTTACGCCTTGCATGATATGCTTGGCCGCGATTCCCATGATGACGTCATACGCCCACAATGAGCGCATGCGGGAACAGAGCTCCGGTTCAACATGAGATACGGGTTGTCCTCTCTGCAATTAGCAGGCACAACCTTCCGAGAGCTTTACGAAACTGTTAGACGCTTAGCATGCTGTAATGAACGATGTGGGGAGTGAATCAGCGTGTTTTGATTTCAGGGATGATCTGATGGCGGAATATGACGTGCAGCGAAGTGTAGGCCTGGCAAGAAATGAATGGGGCTGCACCTTTATGATTATAGGTAATGCCAGCTCGGGAGTCACTCTCTATTTACTCTCAACTTACTGTCAATTGCCAGGGATATTGATCATTGAACTGTAGCGCCGATCTGGTGGAGAGAGATTCCGTCATCAGCCTGGCCTGAGCGGAACTTCTGTTTCATTTTCAGCATATCGTGATATAATTTCAGGAAAAACATGTTGAGGCGATCCTTATGTATATTCCATCATTCAATCAAATCGAAGATGTGAATGTCTCCTACAACATCATCCGGAAACACAGCTTTGCAACGTTGTTCTCCCAGCATGACGGGCTGCCTTGGGCGACTCATCTGCCTTTGCTGCTGGATGCCGGGAACCAGTATTTATACGGTCATCTTGCCCGTGCGAACGGACAGTGGCAGGATCTGGACAAGCAAGTGGTGCTGGCGGTTTTTCATGGCCCTCATTGTTATATCTCCCCCTCCTGGTACGAGACTTTCAAGGCAGTACCCACATGGAATTATGTGACGGTACATGTATATGGGGAGGTGGAGTTCATACATGACGAACAGGTGATCATGGATCATCTGCAAGAGCTCGTACTGAAGTATGAGGCGCCTGACAGCCCTTACCGGTTGCAGGATGTGGATGCGGACTTCCTCGCGGGTTTGAACCGGGGGATTCAAGCCTTCCGAATCCGAATCACGCGTATCGAGGGCAAGGCGAAGCTAAGCCAGAACCATTCGATCGAACGCAGGCAACGTATCATCGCCCAATTGGAACAGATCGACAGGGATGACGAGCGGCAGATCGCCTCACTGATGAAAGCAACACTGGAATCATGAGCGAAACCCTACAATCAAGGAGCGAACGCAACACATGGCCATTGCAGTAAAAAAATGCACTCTGGAAGATGTACATACCCTTCGCGAACTTGCTTATGTGACGTTTGATGAAACGTTCCGGGATCAGAACACAGAGGAAAGCATGCAAGCGTATCTGGAGAGCGCGTTTACTTTGGAGAAACTGGAGAAGGAACTGACTCATCCTGCTTCGCGATTTTACTTTGTTTATTATGATGGAGATGTTGCCGGCTACCTGAAGGTCAACGTGGATGACGCCCAGACGGAGGAAATGGGTGAAGACGCGCTAGAGATCCAGAGGATATATATTCTGAGGAAATATCAGAAGCTGGGGCTGGGCAAGATTTTATTCAACAAGGCGCTGGAGATCGCGAAGGAACTGGGCAAGAAGAAAGTATGGCTGGGGGTTTGGGAAAACAATGAAAATGCCCTCGCCTTCTATCGGAAGATGGGATTTGCGAAGACGGGAGCACATTCTTTCTATATGGGTGACGAAGAGCAAACGGACTACATCATGACGAAAGTGCTGGATTAAGTAGGACAAGCCGGGAATGGACTTTAGGATCCATCCCCGGCTTGTTTGCTGCTGCATCTGATACCCGCTACAAAGCGAAGCGATACAACTCTTCTCCATCGACATACTTGCCGGTATTCACGAAGCCTATTTTCTCATAGATATATTTGCTTCTTGTATTGTCCGGATCGGTAGATACATAAACTTCCTTGCAATCTTCTATTTGCTTCATGTCTGCCAATATCAGGTGAATGGCCTGGGTTCCAAGACCTTGGCCTTGATATTTCCTGTCAATCATCAATCTGCAGAGTTCATATTGTTGATGATCTTCGTTATATCCATACATAGCAAATCCCACGAGTTCGCCTTCGTGCTCAATCGCCTTGGTCGTCCAGGTGCCTTCATATTGGGCTTGCACCATGGAGAAAGCATTGGATGTCACATACTTTTCGCACAAGGTCGGCATGCCATCCTCGTTGGAGGTCAGGAATATCACATCCAGCCAATTGTCTTTGGTAATGTCGATCAGCTTCATAAGTCCGTCCTTTCCATCTGTCATCATGACCTGAACCTCCGCTGCCGCATCGCTTCGAACAGCAACACGGTGGTGGCCATCGCCACGTTGAGCGACTCGGTGCGTCCTTGCATCGGGATGGTGATGCGCTCATCGACCTCGGCGGCCACCGCGCTGGATACCCCGGCGCCTTCGTTGCCAACAACGAACCAGAGGGGCTGCTGCCAATCCATCTCGTAACAGCACCGGGCATTCTCCAGCCCGGTGCTGACGACATGGATGCCACGGCTGCGCGCCTCGCGCAGGTAAGGAAGCAGATCACCCTCCAGTATCGGAAGGCGGAACATCGATCCCATCGATGCCCGAACCGTCTTCGGGTTGTACAGGTCTGCCGTCCCTCGGCCGAGGATGATCCCCGTCGCGCCGGAAGCCTCCGCACTGCGAATGATCGTCCCAACATTGCCGGGATCCTGAACACCGTCCAGCAGCACGACAAGCGGCTGCTTCTGCTGCCATAACTGATCAGCGGACGGCTGAGCCTTACGTACAATGGCAAACACGCTCTGCGGCGTCTGCGTGCTCGTGCATTTGGCGAGAACGCTCTCGCTGACCTCGATCCACTCGCACGGGTGGTCGCGATGGTCATGCAACTCCGCCGGCAGCGGCCTGTCGTCCGCATACGCGACGCATTCCACATCGACTCCCGAGCTGAGCGCCTCCTTCACAAGATGAACGCCCTCGACGATAAACTTGCCTTGCCCATCACGGCCCTTCTTGCCGAGCAGCTCCGCCCATTCTTTCACTCTCGGATTATGTACGGATGTAATCGTCTTGTTCACGGTATAAGGTTACTCCTCGAAGGAAATTTCCAATTTGCGCAGATTTTCGTTGCTTCCCACGACGACCAGGACGTCATTTTCCTTGATCGTATCTTCTGCACGAGGCGCGATGTTCATGCGATCGCCGGTCTTGATCGCCATGACGTTGCAGCCGTATTTCGCCCTGATGTCGAGCTCACGCAGGTTCTTGCCGACCATGCGCGGCGGCACCTGTATGTCGACGATGCTGTAGTCATCGGACAACTCGATGTAGTCGAGGATATTCGGCGAGATGAGCGAATGGGCCAGCCGAAGCCCCATATCGCGTTCCGGGAAGATCACCTTGTCCACTCCGATCTTCGCCAGCACCTTACCGTGGAGTTCGGATTGGGCTTTGACGACAAGCATCTTAACACCCATCTCCTTCAGGATCAGTGAAGTGAGAATGCTCGCCTGGATGTCCTCGCCGATCGCCACGACGACCACGTCGAAGTTGCGGATGCCGATCGCTCTCAACGCCTCCTCATCGGTACAGTTCGCCTGAACCGCGTGAGTGACCATATGGAGCACCTGCTCGATCCGCTCCTCATTCTCATCAATCGCCAGAACCTGGTATCCGAGCCTGTAGAGTGCTGTCGCCACGCTCGATCCGAATCTTCCCATGCCGATGACAGCAAACTGTTTTTTCATTGATTTTGCCATCCTTTCCACCGCCTCAGAAACATGATTAATTATAACATAGTCACATGCGAAATTGAGCATATTACAAACGAAGCTTGTATCATGATGCAAGGGACTATGGACAGCGGAGGATTCGTAGCATGATCAGTATGAGTTTGCGCGAAGCGATTGTCAAACGCGTGCAGGACAGGGACGAAGAGGAATTGATGGAGATCATCAACGATTCGGTGCATGCCGACGAACGAGCGTTGCCGGGGCTCGGGGTCCTGTTTGAGATCATCTGGGACCACATCGATGCCCCTACGAAAAATCAGCTCGTCAGCGAATTGAAACAGCATCTTCCGTCATCCTAGCGAGGTGAGGCAGCTAACGGAACACGGTTCCGTTATTCGAGACCGTTGAAGAAGATGGATCGTGTTAACGGAACTCAGATCCGCTATTTGCCGTTTCAAGCATCGATAACCCTGTCAAAGGGCAAATAACGAATGCACGTTCCGTTGGAATGGAGAAATGTGGCAGACCGCCGATTGAACGGTATGACGTTCTGTAGAGCAGAATGGCGCTGCTGGGCAATCCCCGGCAACGCCATTTATTTTACGTATTGCGGCTATAAGGCGCCGTATCCAGAAACGTGGCATCCGGCATCTTCTCCATGGCCGTACGCAGTGCATACTCGTTCTCGAACAGCGCCACCTTATTGCCATGCTTATCATGCACGAGGGTGGAGTTGACGCGGAATTTGCTCGGATCGGCTTCCACGCCGGTGATCCACCGCGCGAACTGATACGGCAAGCGCTGGAGCGTGATGTCCACGCCATACTCATGCTTCATCCGGTACTCGAACACCTCGAACTGCAGTTGCCCAACGACGCCGAGGATGATGTCCTCGAAGCCAATCGTGCGGAACACCTGCACGGTGCCTTCCTCGGTCAACTGGTCGAGCCCTTTCTGGAACTGCTTATGCTTCATCGCGTTCTTCACTGTCAGCTTGGCGAAGATCTCCGGCGAGAACGTCGGCAGCTCATCGAACTCGAAGCTTCCGCCCTCCACCAGCGTATCGCCGATGCGGAAGATGCCCGGGTCAAACAGGCCGATGATGTCCCCCGGATAGGCTACCTCTGTAATGTCGCGGTCCTGCGCGAGGAACTGTTGCGGCTGCGACAGCTTGATCTCCTTATCGTTGCGCACATGGCGCACCGTCATGCCGCGTGTGAATTTGCCGGAGACGATGCGCAGGAAGGCCAGCCGGTCGCGGTGCGCCGGGTTCATGTTGGCCTGGATCTTAAACACATAGCCGGAGAACTTCTCCCAGGTCGGCTCGATCCGCCCTTCACTGCTCTGCCGCCCCGTAGGAGACGGAGCAAGCTGCAGGAAGTTCTCTAGGAATGTCTGGACGCCGAAGTTGTTGATCGCACTGCCGAAGAAGACCGGCGTCAGTTCGCCTCTGGCCACTCGGTCCAGATCGAATTCGTCGCCTGCCACCTCCAGGAGTTCCAACTCCTCGCGCACCTGGTTGAACAGATGCTCGCCGGCGATCTGCTTGATCTTCTCGTCGTCGAAGCCCTGCACCTTCTCCACGGCGATCGTCTGATGATCGTCTCCTTGGTACAGCTCCACCTGTACCTTATGACGGTCATATACCCCGCACAGACTGCGGCCCATTCCGATCGGCCAGTTCATCGGATAGGAACGGATGCCGAGCACCTGCTCCAATTCCTCCAGCAGATCGAACGGGTCCCGGCCTTCGCGGTCGAGCTTGTTGATGAACGTGAATATCGGGATGCCCCGTTTGCTGCACACCTCGAACAGTTTCTTCGTCTGCGCTTCGACACCTTTGGCCACGTCGATCAACATGACGGCGCAGTCTGCGGCAGTCAGAGTGCGGTACGTATCCTCAGAAAAATCCTGGTGGCCAGGCGTATCCAGAATATTCACCTTATGTCCTTTGTATTCAAACTGCAGCACGGACGATGTTACCGAGATCCCGCGCTGCTTCTCGATCTCCATCCAGTCGGAGGTGGCGAACTTGCTCGCCTTTCTGCCTTTGACCGTGCCTGCCAAACGAATGGCTCCCCCGAACAGCAGCAGTTTCTCTGTAAGTGTCGTTTTCCCCGCGTCCGGGTGTGAGATAATCGCAAACGTCCGCCGCCTGCTTGCTTCTTCTGCGATCTCTTGCGCCAAATCAGGCATATTCGTTTGATCCTTCCTTCTACAAATGTCAATAATATCACGCAGTGTATGAACTAGATCACGTTGCAAGCATCAAATTCCTGCACCGCTAACCGTCCAGATGACGGAATCTTCCTCCTGGCCTTGGACCGGCCACCACTTGAAGCCGTCCCGCTCCAGCAACTGATGTGACTCCACAGGCCCCCAGCTACCAGCCGGATAATAGGTCAAATCGCTTGCATCCTCATTCCATGCCGCAGCGATTCTGTCGATAAACTTCCAAGCCAGGGACACTTCATCCCAACGGGTGAAGTAAGTCGAATCGCCTCTGACAGCATCGAGCAACAAGCGCTCGTAAGCTTCTGGCGTATTGTATCCGACTCTGCAACTCTGGCAGAAATCCACGGCAACCGGCACGACATTCGTAAACCCGTCTCCCCCCGGATTCTTCGCGTTCATCTTGAAGTAGATACCCTCCATCGGATTGACGCGGAACACGAGCAGATTCGGTTCGAGGTTGTTATTCTGGGCGAAGTACATGCGCTCCGGCACATTCTTGAACTCGATGACGACCTCCGTGCTCTTGGCGGCCAGACGCTTGCCCGTACGGATATAGAACGGTACTCCAGCCCAGCGGAAGTTATCGACATACAGCTTGGCTGCGAAGAAAGTATCCGTTACGGATGCCGGATTAACCCCGGGTTCCTCACGGTACGCGGGCAGCTCAACCCCCTTCTTCGAACCCTTCACATATTGGCCGCGCACGACGTGCTTCAGCACATCTTCACGCGTTTCGAAACGGCGCAGCGAACGGAGCACCTTCACCTTCTCGTCGCGGATCGCTTCCGGATGCAGCCTGCTCGGCGGCTCCATCGCGATCATCGTCAGCATCTGCAGCATGTGGTTCTGCACCATGTCACGCAGCGTGCCTGATTTTTCATAGTATGCACCGCGCTCCTCGACGCCCACCGTCTCGCTCATCGTGATCTGCACGTTGGCGATATATTTATTGTTCCAGAGCGGCTCGAACAGGGCGTTGGAGAAACGAAGCACCTCGATGTTCTGCACCATTTCCTTGCCCAGGTAGTGGTCGATCCGGTAGATCTCATCTTCCTGGAAAACGCTGGTGATCTCTTCATTGAGCGAAGCAGCCGAATGTTGATCGTAGCCGAATGGCTTCTCGATCACGAGGCGATGCCAGCCGGAGCTGTCGAGCAGCCCGCCTTGCTTCAGATTCTCGGCCACAGCGCCGAAATGCTCAGGAGCAAGCGCCAGATAGAACAGGCGATTGCCGGCGATCTGGAACTCGCTTTCGATCGATTCGGTCAGTTCTTTAAGCTGTCTGAAACCGTCCAGATTGTTGATGTCCAGCGACATATATGTGAAATGCTTGGCGAATTCCGCCCATTCCGCATCAGTAAACTTCTTGTGGCGAGCAAATTCCATAATCGACTCATGGACGTCCTGGCGGAATTGCTCATTGGTTTTCGGTCTGCGAGCCAGGCCGATCACCGCGAAATTGTCATCCAATTTTCCCTCGCGGTACAGGCTGAAGATCGCCGGGAAAAGTTTGCGCTTGGCCAGGTCTCCCGTCGCCCCGAAGATGAAGAACAAAGCTCCTCCAGTATTGGTATTCCCGTTTGACAGTGGTCCCATATCTCATCACTTTCCTATATGTAATCTGATTTGGTTTAGTTTAGCATATTCGTTGGCAGGATTCCATTCAATTTTGATTAAATCTACTGATTTAGTAGGTCTTTATAACTTGCTGCAAAATTCTATCTGAGAAGCTTCCGAAACAGATAACCATTCATCTCGGGTATATACCCGGCAAACGAATATCCATGCTTCATATAGAAACGCATCGCCTTTACATTCTCCGCATCGACGTACAAGCGGGCGCTGTTGAGCCTCTTGCGCCTGGCGAGCCGCTCGGCAACCGCCATCAACGCTGAGCCGATGCCGTGATTCTGCACATGCGCATCGACCGCCAAGAGATCGATGAACAGCTCCCTTGGTCCCGAATACGTCATGATGAACCCGATGATACGCCCATTCTTCCCCACTTTAACAAACGTGTCCCGGTTTCGCAACCGAAACAGTACATCCTTCCTGGAAAATCTCACACCGGGCAACGTACGTCTCGTGAATGGAAACAGCTCCTCGTACACCAGACGAATGATCTCTTCTTTATCCTTGCGGTACGATGCCCTTCTGATCACGAGAACCCCTCCCCTGCAGCTACCCCTAGCATATGGCGTGGGACATCAGTGCGACAGGGCATATGCTGTGCAGGAGAGAGCGAATAATTCCGGTGCCTGTTGCTTTCCAGTGTTAACATAGTAAAGCACAGATGCGATTATCTGTGCTCTCATGATTGTAGCATATACGAATTCAAAGTTAAAGAATACATTTCAAGTACATCTCTCGCTTGTCTCCGATCCGGCTCTTCACGGACGGTCAAGCGCATAGAGCTTACGGTATCTGTCATGCTCCTTCAGCAACTGCTCATGTGTCCCCTGCATGACGATGCGTCCGCGATCTAGGAATACGATCTGATCCATGTGCTCCATGCCGATCAGATGATGGGTGATCCAGAGTAACGTTTTGCCTTGCAGCGCGGCGAACATGGTCCTGAGCAGTTCCCGCTCCGTCACGGGATCAAGTCCAACCGTCGGCTCATCAAGCAGGACGATGGGGCGATTCTGGAGCAGAACACGCGCCAAGGCGATTCGCTGCCGTTCTCCGCCGGAGAATCGGTGGCCCGCTTCCCGCACTCTGGTTCCGAGACCGTCCGGCAGTGCAGCCAGCAGCCCGCCGAGCCCCGCGACTTCCGCCGCTTCGCGGACTTCATCGTCTGTGGCGTCAGGCCTGCCCAATCGGATATTGTTCGCGATGGTTGTGTCGAACAGGTAAGCTTGTTGATTCAGAACCGCGAATGGACGTGACTTGGCATCTTGCATCCGGCTGACTGGCATACCGTTAACCTCGATCGAACCGGTATCAGGTGCCAGTTCTCCTTGGATCAGATTCATCAGCGTCGTCTTGCCAGCCCCGCTCCGGCCGATGATCGCCACCTGGCTCCCGGCAGGAACCCGCAAATTAATGTTCTTCAGGCTCCATCCTTCGGAGCCGGGGTGCCTGTAGCTGACGTTCACAAGCCGCAGCACCGACTTCGCATCCTCTGTTGAAGCATCATTGCCGGTTACGGTTGCGGAATCAGACTGCGGGCGGTTGGCCTGTTCCACTTCTTCCAGCCGCTGTATGGACTCTCGATAAGCCGAGGTTCGCATGACTGATTCCCCCGCTTTCACCAGAGCATCCAGGAGAGAGAATCCGACCAATGCGTAAGCGGCTATCCATTCTGGAGCGAAGGCGCCGACGGCGCTTTGCTTGGCTGCCCAGAGTGCAAGGAGCACGATCGCACCGCCGACCAGGCATTGCATCAACCACTGAGTCCGCCACTCTGAGCGGCGCATCCGGTGTTCAGCAGCAGCCATCTGTGCTTGCCGTTTCGAGAAGGTGCCAAGGAATCTTGCTGTTCGCCCGCTGAGCAGCCAGTCGCTCATGCCGAAGATGCCGTCCGTCAGTTCCTGATACGCCAGGCCCCGCTGGATTTTGCTGCTCCTAAGCTTCCTGCGGGTGAGAAACAGCGTGAAGGCCGGAATCGTGATGAACATAAAACCGCAATACAGCGCCATCCACAATGCGAACTGTGCATCCATGAGACCAAGGGCGGCGATGCCAGTTCCATAGATCAACACAGCTGTAGCGGCGGGCAGGATGAGGCGGAGGAAGACATTCTGCAACTGTTCGATGTCCTCCGCCAGCAAACCAAGAAGGTCGCCTGTCCGATGGCGAGAATGAAGCTGAAGGGCTTGGGGTTCGAGGATGCGGTACAATCTGACGCGCATGCGGGAGAGGATACGCAGCACCGTATCGTGGCTTACCAGGCGTTCCAGGTACTGCACGACGGCTTTGCTGAAGCCGAAGGCACGAACCAGCACGATCGGCACGTATACCATCAGCACGTTCTCCGGCCTTAAGGCGGAACGTGAGATCAGATAGCCGGAGGTGAAGAGCAGGGCCCCGGCACAGGCGACCGCCAGCAGACCAGCGATGACAGCGGCGAAGAATCGCCACGGATGCGTTCGGAGATGCGGCCAGATCCAGCCTTCAGAGCGGTTATCACTTGATCGTCTCAACAGGACTCACCTCCCCCATTGCTGCTTCCACCATGCTCCGATATACACCACGGTAGGCCAGCAATTGTTCATGCGTACCGGCTTCCGCGAGTTCCCCGTCCTTCAGCACCCAGATCCAATCCATCTCTTTCATCCAATGCAATCGATGCGTAGCCAGAAAAACACGGCGTCCTGCGAACAGTTCCAGCATGGTTTCCTTCAATTCCAGCTCGGTTTCCACATCGAGATGGGCAGTCGGTTCATCGAGAAGCCATACCGAACGTTGGCCGACCAACGCTCTGGCGAGTGCGACACGATGCGTTTGACCGCCGCTCAACGTTCGACCGCCTTCCCCGATACGCTCATGAATGCCATGAGGAAACGTTGCGACCATCTCCTCCAGACCAACATCAGCAAGCGCCTGCTGCACCTGTTCGTCGGAAGCATCCGGCTCATAGAAACGGACATTGTCTGCTAAGCTTGCCGAGAACAGATAAGGCGATTGGGGGATTAAGGACAACTGCCGTTGCCACATGAGCTTCGCATCGCCAGCGAGCAACTGTCCGCCTATCCGCACCTGCCCCGACACTGGTTCTAGGAAGCCGCCCAACAAGTTCAGCAAGGTGGTTTTGCCGGCGCCGCTCATCCCAACGATCCCGATCTTGCGGTGGTTATGGTTGAGGGAAGCCGTTATTCCGGAGAGACGGGACATTCCTTCATCGCCGGAAACACTAACATCGGACAACTCGATCCAAGGCGCGTCTGCTGTTGTCCCTGTTGCGTGATCCAAGGTTGTATCCGGCACATTGGTATGATGGAACTCGACCTGTGACCCATTGTATCCATCATCCGATCTTTCATGCCCATCCGTGCAGCGATCATCGCCAACCACTTCACGTATCGCTGCCCAGGCTTCCTTGCCATCCAGCGAAGCGTGGTAATCCGAACCTAACATGCGAACCGGCAGGAAATACTCCGGCGCAAGCAGCAGCACCGCCAGGGCAGCCTCCAGTCCGATGCCGCCTCCTATTAGGCGCAAGCCGAGGCCAACCGCGACAAAAGCAACCGACAAGGTGCTGAAGAAATCCAACGCAAAAGAGGAAAGAAAAGCAACCCTCAACGTCCGCATCGTCGCCGACCGGTAACGGTCACTGACCTGTTCCACGACTTGCGCATAGTCGCGGCTGCGGCCTAGAAATTTCAACGTCGCTAGGCCCCGCAGCACATCGGTGAAATGATGGGCCAACATCTGAAAGTTGCGATACTGTTTGTCCGCCATGCGGCGGGCTGCGAAGCCGAGCAGGATGAAGAAGCCGATCAGAACCGGCATCGTAAAGGTGAGAATCAGACCCGAAGTAACATCCAGCCTGTATATGGCAACGAGCAACAGCGCTGTCACCAGCGCCATGTCCGTAGTACGTATAATGGTCAATTCCAGGTAAGTGCGGAAACGGTCGATGCCATCGAGTGTTAATGTGACTAGCCTGCCACTGCCAGTGCGCGCCGCGTAAGCAGGCCCGCGTTCAAACAGCCTCACCGTCAATCTCGAGCGCAGCGACTCACCCGTATGCTCCGCGAACCGCCCCGCATACAGCCGCTGCAGCCATACTGCTGTATGGCGAGCGGCTAAGGCGGCGGCAAACCGAAGGAGTGGCCCCAACGCCTTCTCAGCCGCCCCGCCCTGAAACAGCAGCGTGACGGCCTCAGCGAGCGACAACGCCTGCCCGATGATCGCCAGAGCCTGGATGAGCGACAGCATGCCGATGACCAGCAAGGCCGGCTTGATCCCCCTGATCGACAGCAGCTTTCTATCCATCAGTACTCCAGATGATCACGTTCGCTGACCCGTTTCCGGAATACGTAATAACTCCACACCTGATATCCGAGCACAAACGGCAGCAGCACACAAGCCACGATCGTCATCGCCTTCAGCGTATAAGGGCTGGAAGACGCGTTTGATACCGTTAGGTCATAGACGCTGCCAAGCGAGCTGATCATCACCCGGGGGAACAAGCCGATGAACAGCGTTGCAACGGATACGAGAATCAATAAACCGGTCATGGCGAATGCCCAGCCTTCCTTCTTGCGATACAGGAAATACCCTGCCAGAACTGCGACGACCAGTCCGATCACGGCTGCGATTAGCCAGAGCAGGAACCGGTCTTCGAACAGTTCGGTCTTCACAAGCGACCAGCCGGCCAGTACCACAAGCATCGAGGCAACCCCTGGGAGCACGCGGCAGGCCATTTTCCTCGCCCGCTCGCGCAGGTCTCCCGTCGTGCGAAGCGTCAGGAAGGTCAGGCCGTGGAGCAAGCACAGGCCAGTGATCGTTAAGCCGCTCCACAGCGAGAAGCCATTGATCCAATCACCGAAGTTCGCACGCATCACCATATTCTCCCCGATCGGAATTCCACTGGCCATGCTGGCGAACATCATGCCGAACAACAACGGCGGGAGTAAGCTTCCGATGAAGATGCAGAAGTCCCATGTGCGCGTCCACCACACCCCCTCTGCCTTGCCGCGAAACTCGAAAGCGACGGCGCGTACGATGAGTCCCAGCAAGATCAGCGTCAGCAGGACATAATAGCCGCTGAACATCGTGGAGTACCAGTGCGGGAAAGCTGCGAACATCGCTCCTGCCGCGGTGATGAGCCACACTTCGTTGGCATCCCAGAACGGACCGATCGTATTGATCAGCACCCTGCGCTCCGAGTTGCCTCTTGCGAGCAGACGAGTGGACATGCCAACGCCGAAATCAAATCCTTCCAAGAAGAAGAACCCTGCAAACAATACTGCGATCAGAAGATACCAAAGATCATGGAGTGACAACTTGACCGCCTCCTCTTTCCGGTTTAGCTGCGTAAGGATCAAATCCGTCATCGGATACAACATGCTGTTCTTCCAGATCCGGTCCTTTGCGCGCCGTTCGGACAAACAGGAAGATGAGCACAGCCAGTAGGATCAAATAAATGGAGGTGAATGAAATGAGTGAGAACCAGATCTCCCCAGCAGAAACGCCAGGTGATACCGCATCATCGACCGTCAACAGCCCGAACACCGTCCATGGCTGTCGGCCAATCTCCGTCATGATCCAGCCTGCCGTATTGGCGATAAACGGCAGGAAGATCGCGAAGGTCATCGCTCGGTAGAACCCATGCTTGATCTTGTCCCAGCGCTTGCGCAGCGTCATGTAGGCGCCGTACAATCCGAGCAGGATCATCAAAGTACCTGCCCCAACCATGATGCGGAAGCTCCAGAATGTGGTGCGCACCGGAGGGATATAGTCACCTGGCCCGTACGCTTCCTCATATTGGGCCTGAAGCTCGTTCATTCCTTGTACGGATCCAGAGAATTTGCTGTAAGACAGGAAGCTGAGCAGATAAGGAATCTTGACCTCGTACTTGTTTTCCTTGGATTCCGGGTCGATCACGGCAAACAGCGTCCACGGCGCCGGATCGCTGCTCGTCTCCCACAAGCCTTCGGAAGCGGCCATCTTCATTGGCTGCGTCTCAACCAGATATTGCGCTTGTGAATGCCCGAACAGCGCGATGGCAATCGAAGAGATGCAAGCCACGATGACAGACAGTTTAAAGGACGTGCGGAAGAAATCCACATTCCGCCTCTTCAGTATCTTCCACGCACTGATGCCTGCAACCAGGAATGACCCGGTCGCGAACGCTGCCGTGACGGTATGCGGGAACTCCCAGATCAACTGACCGTTCGTCAGAAGGGCCACCAGATCGGTCATCTCCGCTCGGCCATTGTTGATCGTATATCCGACCGGCCGCTGCATGAACGAATTCGCAGCCAAGATCCACAACGCCGACAGCATCGTGCCGATCGATACAAGCCAGATGCAGAGGAGGTGGACTTTCTTAGGCAGCTTATCCCATCCGAATACCCACAAACCGATAAACGTGGACTCCAGGAAGAATGCGAGCAGCGCTTCGATCGCCAGCGGAGCACCGAAGATATCCCCGACGAATCGCGAAAATTCCGACCAGTTCATGCCGAACTGAAACTCTTGCAGAATCCCGGTGACGATCCCTACCGCGAAGTTGATCAGCAGGAACTTCCCCCAGAATTGTGCCATCTCTTTGTACTTATTATTCTTCTTAACGACATACAACGTCTCCATGATTGCGATGAGAAACGACAAACCAATCGATATGGGAACGAAAATAAAGTGAAAGATCGTAGTCAGAGCAAACTGCAACCTAGCCAGATCTAAGATTTCCAATGATGCTTCCTCCTTCGCCTTTTTCTGTACATCTATTGTTGACTCGACACATGGGAACCACACATTTTTGAACTATTTGTGAATGAACTCACATTCACATATAGTCGCAAACCGATTCATCCTTATCACATTCCAGCCACACCTCGTTGTTTTCATGGTTGTTGTAAGATCCCCTGGTGAATGCTGTAGACCAGATGCAACCTGTCTATTATAAGTATAGCCTACGGGACTTGAAAGGACATAAGTCACTCGTGACGGAATGATGGCGGGAAATTGAGCGTTGTGTGAAGGAGGACTTTGCCGAACGCACTGTATTTCAGATCAATACTCATGCAAGAACACAAAAAGGCCGGGAGAATCACGCAATATAATTCTCCACAGCCTTATCGCAGGATATGTCTCATGGACTTCCATCAAATAAAAAAGCTCATTAGATTGTCTAATGAACCATGGAATGTAGGTATGGTGCTGGTGAAGGGACTTGAACCCCCACTCCGTCGCCGGAAGCGGATTTTGAGTCCGCCGCGTCTGCCATTCCGCCACACCAGCTTATATTCTATTTATCTATGTCCAACTTTTCTTGCGCCTGATGCCGGGCATCAGCAATAAAAGAAAATGGCGTGCCCTAAGAGATTCGAACTCCTGACCTTTTGATTCGTAGTCAAACGCTCTATCCGGCTGAGCTAAGGGCACACGATGCCGAGGACCGGACTTGAACCGGTACGATAGTCACCTATCGAAGGATTTTAAGTCCTTTGCGTCTGCCAATTCCGCCACCCCGGCGCAAGGAACAGTTAGTGGAGGCGCCACCCAGATTCGAACTGGGGATAAAGCTTTTGCAGAGCTCTGCCTTACCACTTGGCTATGGCGCCGTGAGAAAAGATGGAGCGGACGACGGGATTCGAACCCGCGACCCTCGCCTTGGCAAGGCGATGCTCTACCTCTGAGCCACGTCCGCATATAATGAGAGCTGGGGATTCAGGATTCGAACCTGAGCATGACGGAGTCAAAGTCCGTTGCCTTACCGCTTGGCTAATCCCCAATGTGAATATTGATGGGGCGATCGATGGGAATCGAACCCACGAATGTCGGAGCCACAATCCGATGCGTTAACCACTTCGCCACGACCGCCACAGGGGCAGCAGGAATCGAACCCACACTAACGGTTTTGGAGACCGCTGTTCTACCTTTAAACTATGCCCCTTTAAGAAGATGGTGGAGGCTGATGGATTCGAACCACCGAACCCGTAAGGGAACAGATTTACAGTCTGCTGCGTTTGGCCACTTCGCTAAGCCTCCACGTTAGTTGAAGCACATCCAACTTCTATGGTGCCGGCGAGAGGACTTGAACCCCCAACCTACTGATTACAAGTCAGTTGCTCTACCAATTGAGCTACACCGGCATATTCAAATTTGAAAGATCTGTTGTTTATCAAGCGGTGCTTCCGACTGCGCCTTCGCCACCTGATGGTGGCTCGGGACGGAATCGAACCGCCGACACGAGGATTTTCAGTCCTCTGCTCTACCGACTGAGCTACCGAGCCGCAGCAATTATTATAACACAATTACGGCTATTGTAAACTGTAAAAGATGGCGGAGCCGACGGGATTCGAACCCGCGATCTCCTGCGTGACAGGCAGGCATGTTAGGCCTCTACACCACGGCTCCACAATTGCGGGGGCAGGATTTGAACCTGCGGCCTTCGGGTTATGAGCCCGACGAGCTACCGGACTGCTCCACCCCGCGACGTTATATGTTTGATAAATGGTGGACGCTGACGGGATCGAACCGCCGACCCTCTGCTTGTAAGGCAGATGCTCTCCCAGCTGAGCTAAGCGTCCATGTTGGTGACCCGTAGGGGATTCGAACCCCTGTTACCTCCGTGAAAGGGAGGTGTCTTAACCCCTTGACCAACGGGCCATATGTAATGGCGGAGAGAGAGGGATTCGAACCCTCGAGACGCGTTAACGCCTACACGATTTCCAATCGTGCTCCTTCGACCACTCGGACATCTCTCCAGTGGCTCCCCGAACAGGACTCGAACCTGTGACAACTCGATTAACAGTCGAGTGCTCTACCGACTGAGCTATCGGGGAATAACCTTACCGATGCATGCAGCTTCGGCAGTTGTTCGTGATGAGTTATATGTAGAGGTGGAGGCTTAATGTCTTCCATCCTCACATAATTAAGTTGTGTGTGAGGCTTGGCAACGTCCTACTCTCCCAGGACCCTTCGGTCCAAGTACCATCGGCGCTGGAGGGCTTAACGGTCGTGTTCGGGATGGGTACGCGTGGTTCCCCTCCGCCATTGTCACCAAACCTCTTCTT
>Ga0207865_100034_pt1 | contig 170838 bp, 162 predicted proteins | sample HigsolmetaAR204D_FD_184836 | JGI IMG/M metagenome (GOLD analysis project Ga0207865, IMG submission 184836) | Ionic liquid and high solid enriched microbial communities from the Joint BioEnergy Institute, USA - AR20-4-D (SPAdes) (version 2) ... | reverse complement strand
GCCAAGAAGGCTCCGGCCAAGAAAGCCGCTGCCAAGAAGGTAGCCGCCAAGAAGGCTCCGGCCAAGAAAGCCGCTGCCAAGAAGGTAGCCGCCAAGAAGGCTCCGGCCAAGAAAGCCGCCGCCAAGAAGGCTCCGGCCAAGAAGGCGGCTGCGAAGAAGGCCGCAGCCAAGAAGGCGCCTGCGAAGAAGGCGGCCGCCAAGAAGGCCCCGGCCAAGAAGGCTGCCCCCAAGAAGCCTGCGGCCACCCCGCCCTCCACGGCGGCAGCCCCGGGCGCCAAGACCGCGCTGAACCCGGCGGCTTCTTGGCCCTTCCCGACCGGCGGTCGCCCGTAAGCTGACCGCCGCTTCGATCACCGCCCGGCCTCGCGCCGGGCGGTTTTTTATGCCGAGGTCGTGGCCGGCTGCCATGGCGTGGCGCGCGGCGACGCTGCCATGCTGGCTCGTCGACTCATGCGACAATGTCCGGCGACACCGAAATCCATCACCCAAACATGTTCGGCGACATCTTCCGATTCTTGCTCGAAATTGCGTTCACATTGCTTGGCGCAGCACTGATCGCCCGCGCGTGGATGCATGCGGTGCGGCTTCACCCGTTCAACCCTTTCGCGCAGGCCGTCTACCAGGCCACCAATTGGCTGGTCATGCCCTTGCGCCGGATCGTTCCCACCTCGAACATGGTGGATTGGGCCAGCCTGTTCGGCGCATGGCTGGCTGCGCTGGTCTACCTGGTGCTGATGTGGACGTCCGTTGCGTCGGCCATCATGCCCGTCCAGTTGCTGCCCACCGCCCTCGGCGCCGCTTTCCTGACCGTGGCCAAGTGGGGAGCCAACTTGATCGTATGGGTAACGCTCTTTCAGGCGATCCTGTCGTGGGTCAACCCGCTCGCTCCCCTGATGCCGGTACTGCAGACGCTGACCGCGCCGTTGCTTGACCCCATTCGCCGCATCATGCCCAACCTGGGTGCCGTGGACCTGTCCCCGCTGGTGCTGCTGATATTCGCCCAGATTGCCGTCATGGTGCTGGGCCACATGCGCTTTGGCCTGTTCGGGGTCTGAGGCGCCTGGCACCGACTGCCTTGCATGCAAAAACCCGTCCAGGACGGGTTTTTTTGCGACCGGCCGACAACGGCGCCCCCAGTCGGGGGCATGCTGCACGGTGCGCATGCGACCCCGGCCAGGATGGAATGGGCGCGGCTGCTACAGGGGCACGACGCGCGTCGGGCCGGAACCGCTGATGACCTGCACGCGCTGGCCGACGCTGACCGGCACGTCGGCTTCCTGCGCCACCACGCGGGTTTCGCCGTTATCCAGCCGGACGGTGATCTCGTAACCCGAGGCGCGATTGACCCGGTTCTCTATCATGTTGCCCGCCAGGGCGCCAAGGATGGCGCCGCCGACCGTGGCAATGGCGCGGCCGGAACCGCCGCCGACGGCGTTGCCGGCCACTCCGCCCAGGGCACCGCCGGCCACCACGCCGGCGCCGCTGGATTTGTCTTCCTGGATGGTGATGGGGCGTACCCCCGTGACAGTACCCGTGCGCACGATTTGCTCGCGCTGGGCCTGGTCATAGGAATACACCGCGCTGGAAGCGCTGCGGTTGGCGCACCCGCCCAGGACGGCGAGCGAAACGACGGCCGCGCCCAGGGCCAGCCAGCGCGCACCTTGGGGACGGGAAAGCGTAATCGTGGACATGTCATGACTCCTTAGCAAGGGTACGTCCGCGGGCAATGATACCCCGGCGCGGCGCGGTTTCGCGTCGGGTTCGCAACAGCGTGCAACACTTTTGTCGAACTCACGCCGGCAGACGCAGGCCATAGGCCGCGTGCAGCCGCTCGGCGATTTGCTCGCGCGTCGGCGCGTGGTTTTGCGGGCCGCGCGAAGCGATCTTGATCGCGCCCATGAGGTTGGCCAGGCGGCAGCAATCGGGCCAGTCCCAGCCCAGCGTGCGCGCATAGAGCAGCCCGGCCCGATGCGCGTCCCCGCAACCGGTGGGATCGACCACCGCGTCGGGCTGCACCGGCGGGATGTGCTGTTCGGCGCCGTCGACCAGAAGCGTCGAGCCCTGCGCGCCGCGCGTGACGACCACGGCCTGCATGCCGCGCGAAATATCTGCCATGCTGCGGCCCATGCGCTGCTCGACCACGCCGGCTTCATAGTCGTTGACGGTCAACACCTGCGCCATGTCCAGCATGCGCGCCAGGTCGTCACCGTCGAACAGCGGCATGGCTTGGCCCAGGTCGAAAACAAACGGCACGCCCATGGCGCGAAACCGCTCCGCGTGGGCGAACATGCCCGCCTTGGAGTCGGGCGCGACGATGCCCCAGGCCGCCTGCCGGCCGCTGAAATCGTTGTCGGCCGAGAACGCCATGGCGCCCGGATGAAAGGCGGCGATCTGGTTGTCGTCGAGGTCCGTGGTGATGAAGCACTGCGCGGTGAACGTGCCCGGCACGACCCGCAGGCAGGAGGTATCCACGCCCATGCCGTTGAAGCGCTCCAGGTACTCGCTGCCATCGTCGCCCAGCGTGGCGACCGGCACCGGGCGGCCGCCGAGCAGCCGCATGTTGTAGGTGATGTTGCCCGCGCAGCCGCCGAACTCCTTGCGCATGTTGGGCACGAGGAAAGACACGCTCAGCGCGTGGATGCGGTCGGCCATGATGTGGTCCTTGAAGCGACCCTCGAACACTGCAATGGTGTCGAACGCCATGGAACCGCATACCAGCACGGAGTCTGTCATCTTCGTCCTCAAGGAAAGAATTTGTCGATCTGATAGCCGTTGATGCCTGCGGCGCGGACTTCCAGCGCCACGGCCAGCGAGACTTCGGCGCCAGCCGCGAAAGGCTGGCCCACAAGGGTCGGCGGCAGGTAGTCATGCGGCATCAATACCTTGCGCACGACCACGGTATCCGAGAAGTCGCGCAGATCCAGCATCAGCGCCGGCCATTCCTGCGCGCGGTGATAGCGGTTGCGCAGCACCACGTTCAGCATCAGGTGCCCCGTGCCCTGCGCGCTCACGCCGCCGGAGGCGGTGGCATTGTGCGCCGCGCGCTCGCCATCGGGCTGCAGGGACGACGACATGATGGCAATGCGCTCGATGCGGCGTTCATAATCGACCGCGCACCCCACGGGCCGGCACAGCAGCGACAACGCCGGCCGTGCCACAGGCAGCGCTGCCGCCAACGCGTTGCGCCAGACCACCAAAATTTGCACGACCAGGACCACCAGGGCGATTGCAGCTGCGAGCGCCCATAATCGCCCAACCAGCCGCCGGCGGCGCTGCAAGCCCTCGTCCAGAAATTCCGGCACCGGGCGGTGCGCCACGCGCTGCTCGCCGACGATGGGTGCGATGGCCGGCTCCCCATCGAGCTGCGCCGGCGCCGGGCTTGGCCCAGCGTCGTCGGCCCCATACCACGGCCGGAAGGCATCCTCTTCGTCGCCTTCGTCGCCCGCTTCGGGCGTGCGCAGCACCGGCTCGGCGCCGTCACCCCTCGTCACCGGCAAAGCCCGGTCGACATCGGCGCGCAGCGAAGGGCCGTCGTCCGACGCGCTCTCGTCTGCGCGCCATGGTGGCCCATCGTCTTCGTCGCGCGCCTCATCGCCCTCGGCCTGGCGCGCGTCATCCCCCGCCTGCGACGCCTGCCAGCGCAGCATGTCGGCACGGTTGCGGAAAACTGCGGGAGGTTGGCGGCGCACGGGACCGGCCGCTTCGTCCTCGGATATGAGGCCGGCATAGCCATCGAACACCGAGCCGCAGGCCCCGCAACGCACCAGGCCGCTGCGCACCCGCAGCTGGTCGGGCACCACGCGAAACGCGGCAGCACACTGCGGGCAACGGGTGATCATCGCCATGGCCGCCTCGGCGCGCTCAGGTCTTTCGCCCCGCCAGGCAAACCCAGCCCTCGCGCTCGCGCCAAACGGTCAACGCCAGCCAAGGACGGTAGGCGGCTGCGACTTCCTCGGCCTGGCGCGAGAGCACGCCGGACAGCACGAGCCAGCCGCCTTGGGCCACGCGTGCCGCCAACATCGGGGCCAGCACTTTGAGCGGATTGGACAAGATATTCGCGACAACGACGTCGCTGGCGCCAGGCGGCAGCGCGTCGGGCAGCATGGCCGACAGTTCAACGCCGTTGACCTCGGCGTTGTAGCGCGTGGATTGAACCGCCTGCTCGTCAATGTCCACGGCCTGCACGAGGCCCGCGCCCAGCTTGCGGGCGGCGATCGCCAGGATGCCCGAACCACATCCGTAATCCAGCACGCTGGCACCCGCGGGCAGGCTCTGTGCCAGCCATTCCAGGCACAAATGGGTGGTGGGATGGCTGCCGGTGCCAAAGGCCAGCCCGGGATCGAGTTGTATGGTGATGCCCTCGGCACCGTCGGCCGGCGCCTCGTCGCCGACATGCCAGCTCGGCACGATGCGGATGCGCCCGCCCACCTCGATGGGACCGAACTGCGATTGCGTCAGGCGCACCCAGTCGGCATCAGGCACGTCGCGCAGCGACCAATCCTGCAGCAGCGAAGGCGCCAGCTCGGCCTGCTCGCCGGCCTGCGCCAGCAGCTGCGCCGGGTCACTGCCGTCGGCCAGCAGCGCCACGATCCGGTTGCGACGCCAGGCGTGGCCCGGCGGCTCAAGCCCCGGCTCGCCGAACAACGGTTGCTCGGCGTCGGTATCGCTGTCGGCATCTTCCACGGACACCGACAGCGCGCCGGCATCGAGCAGCGCATCGGATAGGACTTCGGCCTGGTCGCCCGGGCACAGCAATACCAGTTCACGCATGATGCACTCTTGCTGGACGCCGGCGGCGCAAGGCCAGCCGGCGCAAAGGCGCCTACGGGCGCTGCGACAGCTTCTGTTCCAGGTAGTGGATGCTGGTGCCGCCCTCGATGAAGCGGGCGTCTTGCAGCAGTTCCCTGTGCAGCGGAATGTTGGTCTGGATGCCCTCGACCACCATCTCGGACAACGCCGTACGCATGCGCGCCAGCGCCTGCTCGCGCGTATCGCCGAAGGTAATCACCTTAGCGATCATCGAATCATAGTTCGGCGGTACGAAATAGCCGTTATAGGCGTGCGAATCGATACGCACGCCCGGGCCGCCGGGCGTATGCCAGTTGGTGATGCGCCCCGGGCTGGGCACGAAGCGGAAAGGATCCTCGGCGTTGATACGGCATTCGATGGCATGGCCACGAAAGACCACGTCGCGCTGGCGCAGGGTGAACTTTTCGCCGGAAGCGATGATGATCTGCTGCTGGATCAGGTCGATGCCGGTGATTTGCTCCGTGACCGGGTGTTCGACCTGGATGCGCGTGTTCATTTCGATGAAATAGAACTCGCCGTTCTCATACAGGAACTCGAACGTGCCCGCGCCGCGGTAGCCCATTTTGCGGCATGCGTCGGCACAGCGCTCACCGATGCGCTCGATCAGCCGCCGCGGGATGCCGGGCGCCGGCGCTTCCTCGATGATCTTCTGGTGCCGGCGCTGCATGGAGCAGTCGCGCTCGCCCAGCCAGATCGCATTGCGCCCGCCGTCGGCCAACACCTGGATTTCGATATGGCGAGGGTTCTCGAGGAACTTCTCCATATAGACTTCAGGATTGTTGAACGCGGCCTGCGCCTCGGACTTGGTCATGGCCACCGCGTTGAGCAGCGCCGCCTCGGTGTAGACCACCCGCATGCCGCGCCCGCCGCCGCCACCGGCGGCCTTGATGATGACCGGGTAGCCGATTTCACGGGCGATGCGCTGGATTTCCTGCGGATCGTCGGGCAGCGCCCCCGGGGAACCGGGCACCACCGGCACGCCGGCTTCGATCATGGCCTTCTTGGCGCTGACCTTGTCGCCCATCAGTCGGATGGATTCGGGCTTGGGGCCGATGAAAACGAAGCCGCTCTTTTCGACCCGCTCGGCGAAGTCGGCGTTCTCGGACAAGAACCCGTAGCCGGGATGGATGGCCTCGGCGTCGGTGACTTCTGCCGCCGAAATGATGGCCGGCATGTTCAAGTAGCTGTCGCGCGAGGCGGCCGGCCCGATGCATACCGACTCGTCGGCCAGGCGCACGTACTTGGCGTCACGATCGGCCTCGGAATGCACGACGACCGTCTTGATGCCCAGCTCGCGGCAAGCGCGCTGGATGCGCAGCGCGATCTCGCCACGGTTGGCGATGAGGATTTTTTCAAACATGGCGTATGCGCGAGGCGCCCGAAGGCGGGTTCATTCAAACGATGACGAACAAGGGCTGGCCGTATTCGACGGGTTCGCCATTCTCGACCAGGATCTCCTTGATCACGCCCGCCTTGTCGGCTTCGATCTCGTTGAGCAGCTTCATCGCTTCGATGATGCACAGGGCATCGCCTTCCTTGACCGTCTGGCCGACTTCGACGAAGGGGGGCGCGCCCGGGTTGGGCGCCCGGTAGAAGGTGCCGACCATCGGCGCCTTGACCACGTGCCCTTCGGGCGCAGGCGGCGCGGCCGGCGCCGCGGCAGCGGCCGGCGCGGCCTCGACGGTCGGCGCGGCGACCACCGGCGCGGGCGCCGGCGCCTGGACTACCTGGGGCGTCTGGGAAAACTTGACGATGCGCACCTTGCCTTCGCCTTCGGTAATTTCCAGTTCGGCAATACCGGACTCGGCCACGAGGTCGATCAAGGTCTTGAGTTTTCTGAGATCCATAAATGCTTTCCGAAAGGTTCGCGGCGACGGTGCGCCGTCAGGAAGCCGTGGTGGCTATTGTATGAAAACGCGCTTGTCTGCCCTGGCGGCCAGGCTAGCTAATGACGGACTGCGTAGCGCAGGGCTGCCTCGTAGCCATCGGCACCCAGGCCGGCGATCTGGCCCACGGCCAGGTCCGCCAGGTACGAATGGTGGCGGAACGGCTCTCGCTTATGCACGTTGGACAAATGCACTTCGATGAAAGGCAGGCCCACCCCCGCCAGCGCATCGCGCAGCGCCACGCTAGTGTGCGTATACGCGGCGGCATTGATGATGATGAATTCGGTTCCGTCCCGGCCCGCCTGCTGGATGCGGTCCACCAGGGCGCCTTCGTGATTGCTTTGCCAGCAGGTCACGACCGCACCCAATTCCTTGCCCAAGGCAACCAGCCGGTCGTCGATTTCGGCCAGCGTCTGGGTGCCGTATATCCCGGGCTCGCGCGTACCAAGCAGATTGAGGTTCGGGCCGTGCAGCACCAGGATGCGTTGGGCCATTTTTGCGGCTAAATGGTGAACAGACCGCCTTTTTAACGCCAAAAGGGGCTAATTGTCCATTAGCCAGCGCGATCGTACCGCGCCAGCGTCTGGGCCAGGTCCTGGGGCGAAACCTGGCCCAGGATACTGCGCCGGATGCCGCCATCTGCATCGAACACGACGGTAAAAGGCAGCCCGCCGCTGGTATTTCCCAGCTGGCGCAAAATATCCACCCCTTCGGTCCCCGCCACCAGCAGGGGATAGCCGACAGGGACTTTGCGGATGAATTGGACGATGTTGTCCACCGTATCGATGCCGATGCCGACGAATTGCACCCCCGTGAAGCGGCGGTGCAAAGCGTCCAGGTCGGGCATTTCCTTGACGCAGGGCGCGCACCAAGTCGCCCAGAAGTTGGCCACCAGCGGCCGGCCGCGGTATTGCGACAGCGGCTGGGCGCGTCCGTCCGGATCCGGCAAGGTCAGGTCGAAAAACGGCGCACGCGCCGAGGCCGCCGCTCCGCCGGCACGGCGCGCGGATTCGCGCCAGGCCAGCCAGCCGGCGCCCAGCATAGCCGCCACGCCGGCGGCGCCCGATAGAAATACGCGACGGTTCATGCCGCGATGATAACGCCTGGCGCCGGCCAGGCTGTCGCGCCGCCGCAGCCTCTACAATGCGCGGCAGGAGAACACCATGCATCTGCACATCCTGGGCATCTGCGGCACCTTTATGGGCGGCCTGGCCCTGATCGCCCGGGCGGCCGGCCACCGGGTCACGGGCTGCGACGCGGGCGTCTACCCGCCCATGAGCACCCAGCTGGCCGAGCAAGGCATCGAACTGATCGAAGGCTACGACGCCGGCCAGACGTCGCTGCGCCCCGACCTGTACGTGGTCGGCAACGTCGTCACCCGCGGCAACCCGCTGATGGAGGCCATCCTGGACGCCGGGCTGCCCTACGTCTCGGGGCCGCAATGGCTGGGCGAGCACGTGCTGCCCGGCCGGCACGTGCTCGCCGTGGCCGGCACGCATGGCAAGACCACCACCACTTCGATGCTGGCGTGGATCCTGCAACAGGCCGGCCTGCGTCCGGGATTCCTGGTCGGCGGCGTTGCGCCGGACTTGGGCGCGTCGGCCCAGTACACCCCCGGGGCGCGCCACTTCGTGATCGAGGCCGACGAATACGACACGGCCTTCTTCGACAAGCGGTCCAAGTTCGTCCATTACCGGCCGCGAACGGCCGTGCTGAATAACCTGGAATACGATCACGCCGATATCTTTCCCGACCTGGCGGCGATCCAGACGCAATTCCATCATCTGGTCAGGACCATCCCCTCCAGCGGACGCATCGTCGTGCCAACCGACCAACCTGCGTTGGACGAAGTGTTGGCTAAGGGCTGCTGGTCCGAAACCGTGCGCGTCGGGCCGGGGGGGTTCTGGCAAGCCGGCGAGCCTGCCGAGGACGACAGCTTCGAGGTCTTGCGCGACGGCCGCGTGGTGGGCACGGTGCGCTGGCAGCTGGTCGGCGCCCACAACCGCGCCAACGCGCTGGCGGCCCTGGCCGCGGCCGAGCATGCCGGCGTGCCGGCCGAGGCGGCGATCGCCGCGCTGGGCAGTTTTTCCGGCGTCAAGCGGCGGCTGGAGGTGCGCGGAACGGTTCGCGGCGTGACCGTCTACGACGACTTCGCCCACCATCCGACGGCCATCGCCACCACGCTGGACGGGCTGCGCCGGCGCGTGGGTGCGGCGCGCATCCTGGCCGTGCTGGAACCCCGCTCGAATACCATGAAGCTGGGCGCCATGGCGGCGCGCCTGCCCGGCGCCCTGGCCGGCGCGGACCTGGTCTATTGTTATGGCGAACGCAGCGGCAAGCACGCCCTGGGCTGGGATCCTGCCGCGGTGCTGGCGCCGCTGGGCACGCGCGCGACCGCCTGGGATGACTTGGACGCGCTGGTGACCCGCCTGGCCACGGACGCGCGCGACGGGGATCACATTTTGGTGATGAGCAACGGCGCGTTCGGCGGCATACACGAACGCCTGCTGCAAGCATTGGCCGCGACGCCATGATCCTGTATTTGCACGGATTCCGCTCCTCGCCCCGTTCCTTCAAGGCGACCCTGATGGCCCGCGCCATGGCTGAGCGCGGGCTCGCGCAGCAATGGCGCTGCCCGCAGCTGCCGCCCAGCCCGCGGCAGGCTGCGGACCTGGCGGCTGCGCAAGCGGCCGAGCTGTTGGCGCTTGCGCCCGGCGCGCGGCCCGAGCAACTGACGGTGGTGGGTTCATCGCTGGGCGGCTACTACGCCACGTGGCTGGCGCAACGCATCGGCTGCAAGGCGGTACTGCTCAACCCAGCGGTTGATCCCGCGCGGGACCTGGCCGCCCACGTCGGCGCACAGCGCGGGTATCACGACGACATGCCTTTCGAGTTCCTGCCCCGGTATCTCGATGAGCTGCGCGAGCTGCAGGTCGGTGAACTGACCCGCCCCGATCGCTATTTCCTGCTGGCCTGCACCGGCGACGAGGTGCTGGACTGGCGCGAGATGGCCGCCCGCTATGCGGGCTGCCGGCAGCGCATCATCGAAGGAGGAGACCACGGCATCTCCGATTTCGAGCGCTGGATGCCGGAAGTCCTGTCCTTCGCCCTGGATACCTGAGGGCGCCGCCTCACCGCACGGATTGACGCGAATGTATTTGCTTTACGAAGACGACGGCGATGTCAAGGCCGGCCGTATCCTGTCGGAAAACGAAGCCAGCCTGCAGGTCGAGGCCGCCAGCGGCAAGCGCAGCAAGATCAAGCGCGCCAATGCCTTCTTTGCCTTCGACGGCCCGGAACCGGACGTGCTGATGGAGCAGGCGCGCGCCATGGCCCAGGAAATCGACCTGGACTTCCTTTGGGAATGCGCCCCACAGGAGGAGTTCGAAGTCCCGGCCCTGGCCGCCGAATACTTCGGCCATGACCCCAGCCCGGTGGAAAAAGCCGCGCTGCTGCTGCGCGTGCACGGCGCGCCCGCCTATTTCCACCGGCGCGGCAAAGGCGTGTACCGGCCGGCGCCGCCCGACATCCTGGCCGCGGCGCTGGCCGCTCTGGAAAAAAAGCGCAAGCAGGCAGAGCAGCAGCAGCAATGGGTCAGCGAGATGGCCGAGGGGCGCCTGCCTGAGCCCATCGCGGCGGCGGCGCTGTCGCTGCTGGTCAAGCCCGACAAGAACAGCCTGCAGTGGAAGGCCCTGGATGCGGCCTGCACGCAGCTGCAGAAATCGCCGGACAGGCTGCTGCTGGACCTGGGCGCGTGGCCACATGCGCTGGCGTTGCACAAGCAGCGCTTCCTGGCGACGTATTTCCCGCAGGGCACCGGTTTTCCTGAGATCGACCTGCCGGCGATCGACCTGGGCGAACTGCCTTTGTCCGACGTCGAAGCCTACTCGGTCGACGACGTCACCACCACGGAAATCGACGACGCGCTGTCGGTCGCGGTGCAGCCCGACGGCCGCATCCGCATCGGGGTGCACGTGGCCGCGCCGGCCTTGGCCGTCGAGCGGGAAAGCCGGCTCGACCAGCTGGCGCGCGCGCGCATGTCCACGGTCTATATGCCGGGCGGCAAGATCCCCATGCAGCCCGATGCCCTGATCGCCGCCTACTCGCTGGATGCCGGCCGCGAGGTCCCGGCGGTGTCGCTGTATGTAGACGCCGACCCGTCAAGCGGGGAGATCCTCGAGTCGCAGACCGTGCTCGAGCGCATCGTCGTGCGCGAAAACCTGCGCCATGGCGACCTGGATGACGTGGTCACCGAGCAGGCGCTGGCCGACGAGCAGGCGGCCTTGCCCTACGGCCATTGGCTGCGCCCGCTGTGGCGCGTCGCGCGAGCCCTGTCCGAGCGGCGCGACCAGGCGCGCGGCAAGCCCGAGAACAACACCCGGGTCGAATACAGCTTCTATATCGACGGCGACCCCGACGATCCCGACGCCACCGTGCGGCTGGTGCCGCGCCGGCGCGACGCGCCGCTGGACCGCCTGGTGGCCGAGTACATGATCCTGGCCAACAACCTGTGGGGCGGTTTGCTCGCCCAGCATGGCGTGCCCGCCATTTACCGGTCGCAGCAGGCCGGCCGCGTGCGCTTGAGCACCCAGGCGCTCCCCCACGAAGCCATCGGGGTGCCGCAGTACGCATGGTGCACCTCGCCGCTGCGCCGCTATGTCGACCTGGTCAACCAGCGCCAGCTGATCGCCACCGTGCGCCACGGCGTATCGGCCCGGCTCGTGGCGCCGTTCAAGCCGCGCGACGCCGACCTCTACGCCATCATCGGGGCGTTCGATGCGCAATATGCCGCCTGGAACGAATTCCAGAACACCATGGAGCGCTATTGGTGCCTGCGTTGGCTGCGCCAGCAAAACGTGACGCGCACCACCGCGCACGTGCTTCGCGATGACTTGGTGCGGCTGGCGTGCGCGCCGCTGGTCGTGCGCGTCGGCGGCCTGCCCGAACTGGAGCGCGGCCAGGAGATTTCGCTCGACATCATGGGGATGGACGAACTTTCCCTGGAGGTGGACTGCCGCTACGTCGAAACCGTCGCGTCCGGCTGAACGCGCGCCCCCCGACCGTCCTAAAATGCCCCGGTGCCTGCCCTGAGCGACTTTCCCCTGATGCGCACGCTGCGTCGGCTGGGATCGCCGTCCCGTCACTACCTGCGTGTCGGGATCGCGGTATCCCTGGCCGTGCACGCCGCGGCGATGCTGCTGCCGCAGATGCGGTCCGTGCAGCGGCCCAGGCCCGCGCCTGCGCTGGAAGTCGTGCTGGTCAACGCCCGCACCGAGTCTGTCCCGGTACAAGCCAGGATGCTGGCCCAGAACCCGGTCGACGGCGGGGGCGATGCCGAGCGGGGGACCGCATCCTCCCTTCTGCCGCGCACCGGCGAGTCGGCGCAGACGGCGATCCTGCAAGCGCTGCACCGGCGCGAACTGCAGTTACAGGCCGAACAGCAGCGCCTGCTGACCCAGTTGCGCGCGCCGCGCCGCGCGCCGGCCGAGCGGCAGGCCGAATACGCCTGGAACGAATCGTCCGAACCCGGACGCGACGACGACGACCAGGACGCCGTGCTGCAAAACGCACGCATCGCCGCCCTGGCCGCGCGCATCGAGGAACACAGCCAGCGCCCGCGCAAGCATTTCTTTGCGCCATCGACCTCGCCGTCGCGCTATGCGCAATACGTCGATGCCTGGCGCACACGCGTCGAGACCGTCGGTACGCGCCATTACCCGGAACAGGCGCGCGGGCGCATCTACGGGTCGCTGCGCATGACGGTGACGCTGCGCGCCGACGGCACCGTGCTGGACGTGGAAATCGACCAGCCCTCGGATCAGCCGATACTGAACCAGGCCGCCCGGCGCATCGTCGAGTTGGCTTCGCCGTTCGAGCCCTTTCCGCCCGATATCGCCGCCGAGACCGACATCCTTTCGATCACGCGCACCTGGAACTTCGTCAACGATTCGCTGGATACGCACGCCCCATGACCGCCGCTCGCCCTCCCCGCTACGCCGTGATCGGCAATCCCGTCGCGCACAGCAAGTCGCCGCGCATCCATGCCCTGTTCGCGCAGCAGACCGGCAAGGCGCTGGAGTACGGCCTGCTGCCCGCCGAACTGGACGGGTTTGCCCAGGTCGTGCGCACGTTTTTCGCGCAAGGCGGCGCCGGTCTGAACGTCACGGTGCCGTTCAAGGAGCAGGCCTATACCCTGGCCGACGTGCTCAGCGCCCGAGCCAAGGCCGCGGGCGCAGTCAACACGCTATGGATGCAAGACGGCCGGCTGCACGGCTGCAATACCGACGGCGTCGGGCTGGTCGGCGACCTGGTCCGGCTGGGCGTTCGACTGTCCGGCGCGCGCGTGCTGATGGTGGGCGCTGGCGGCGCCGCGCGCGGGGTGCTGCAGCCCTTGATCGATGCCGGATGCACGCTGCTGCGCATCGTCAATCGCAACGCGTCGCGTGCGCACGAGCTCGCAGCAGCCTGGCAGGGCGTGGCGCCGGTGCAGGCCGGCGGGCTGGCCGACGCGGCTGTCGACGGAGGGTGGGACGTGGTGATCAACGCCACCTCGACGGGACTGGCCGGGCAAGCTCCGCAGCTGCCGTCAGGCCTGTACGCCGCGGGGGGCGTGGCCTACGACATGATGTACGGCCCCAAACCCACGCCCTTCCTGGTCCAGGCGCGCGCGGACGGTGCAGCGCTGTGCGCCGATGGCCTGGGCATGCTGGTCGGCCAGGCGGCCGAGAGCTTTCGCATTTGGCACGGCGTGCGACCGGACCCGGAGCCCGTGCTGCAACGGCTGCGCGCCGAACTGTCGGCCGCCGCGTAGGCCCCCCAGCGATACGGAGAGACGCCCCGTGAACGCCGTCGCCCGCCGAAAAGTCTCATGGTGGCGCGTGGCCACCGGCGCGCTCATGGCCGCTGCCTCGCTTTTCATTTTGTATCAATTGTGGCTGTTCTGCATGGTGGTCTGGTATGCCTACCAGGAGCCCGGTAGTACGTCCATCATGCGCCAGGAACTGACCCGGCTACAGGCGCGCGATCCCGGCATCGCGCTGCAGTACGAATGGGTACCCTACGAGCGCATCAGCGACAACCTGAAGCGGGCGGTGGTCGCGGCGGAGGATTCGAATTTCGTCGGCCACGACGGGGTCGAATGGGACGCCATCCGCAAGGCCTGGCAGTACAACCAGGAGCAGGCCGCGCGCAAAGGCGAGCGCGGCCGCATCCGCGGCGGCTCGACCATCACCCAGCAGCTGGCCAAGAACCTTTTCCTGTCGCCAAGCCGCAGCTATGTGCGCAAGGGCCAGGAGCTGGTGCTGGCCTACATGATCGAGCACGTCATGACCAAGCGGCGCATCCTGGAGTTGTACCTGAACGTGGCCGAATGGGGAGAGGGCGTTTTCGGCGCCCAGGCCGCCGCCCGCCACTACTTTCGCACCGATGCCTCGCGCCTGACCGCGGCGCAAGCGGCCAAGCTGGCGGCCATGCTGCCCAACCCGCGCTTCTATGACCGCAACCGGTCCACCGCCTACCTGAACTCGCGCACCGCGACGCTGCAGCGGCGCATGCGCCTGGTGGAAATCCCGTAGCGCCGGCCTCGCCCGGCAAGAATGGCCAAAAACACGGAAAATAACGGATTCCTAGCCGTCCGAGTCACAAGCTTCATGCGCACAGCCCGCCGCTACCTGGCCCGCGAGATCTACCGCTCATGCACCGTCGTCCTGCTGGCGCTGCTGGGCCTGTTCACCTTCTTCGCGCTGATCGACGAGCTGGATGCCCTGGGCGAGAACTTCACCCTGGTGTCGCTGATGTACCTGCAGGCGCTGGCACTGCCCACGCGCCTGTACGACCTGCTGCCTATCGGCCTGCTGATCGGGGCGATCCTGGCGCTGGCAGGCCTGGCACAGCGCAATGAGCTGGTGATCCTGCGGGTATCGGGGGTCAGCGGCATGAAGCTGCTGCGGCTGCTGTGGGTGGCTACCCTGCCCCTGGTCGCGGTCGCGCTGCTGCTGTCCGAATACGTCACGCCCATGGCCGAGATCAAGTCCGGCGAGGCCAACCTGCTGCTGCGCGGCCGCGCCGAGGGCGGGCGCATGGCCAGCGGCTATTGGTTCCGCGAGCCGACCGCCGACGGCGGCATGCGCATCCTCAACGTCAAGACGCTGCTGTCCAGCGGCAATGTGCAGAACGTGACGATGTACGAGTTCAAGAAGGGCCAACAGCTGACGACACTGTCGCGCGCCAAGACCGGCACCTTCGCCGACGGCAAGCTGATCCTGGAGAACGTGGTCGAAAACCGCATCGGCGAACAGGCACTGTCGAGCCTGGCCGACGCCAAGGTGCCCGATGTACCGATGAGTTCGGTGCACAAGGTCGACCGGCGCGAGCTGGACACCACCTTGACACCCGAGCGGCTGCTGGCCCGCGTGCTCGTGCCCGAGCGCATGTCCATGCTCACCCTGCTGGACTACATCGACTACCTGAGCGCCAACCAGCTGCAGGCCGACCGCCAGGTCGTCGCGCTCTGGCGCAAGCTGGCCTACCCGTTCACCCTGCTGGTGATGATGACCATCGCCGCGCCGATTGGGTTCATGCAGACGCGCCGCGGCGGCGTGGGCGCCAAGGTTTTCATCGGCATCCTGCTGGGCGTGGCGTTCTTCATGGTCAACCAGCTCGCGCTGAACGTCGGCATGCTCAGCCGCTGGCCACCCTGGCTGACCGCGCTCGGCCCTAACCTGGCAGCGGTCCTGCTCGCGCTGGGCGCCCTGCTGGTCATGGAATCGCGCCATAGCCTGAGCCGCCTCATCCAGGCGCGTTGGCCATGGAGGAAATCGGCGATATGACGGACACCGTCTGGATGATCGGCGACCTGCAGGGATGCTGCGACCCCCTGGAGCGCCTGCTCGAGCACCCGGAAGTCGCCGCAGACCCCGATGCGCGCCTGTGGTTCGCGGGGGACCTCGTCAACCGGGGCCCGAAGTCCCTGGCCACCCTGCGCCGTCTCATGTCGCTGGGCGATCGCGTGGTGGCCGTGCTGGGCAACCACGACCTGCACCTGCTGGCTGCGGCCGCGGGCGTGCGCAAACCTGGCCGGCACGACACGCTGGACGAGATCCTGGCTGCCCCGGACCGCGCGGAGCTGATCGATTGGCTGCGCACGCGGCCGCTGGCGCACTTCGAGCACGGCCACTTGCTGGTCCACGCGGGCGTGCTGGCCAAGTGGACGGTCGAAAGAACCCTTGCGCTGGCCGCCGAGGTCGAGGAAACCCTGCAGGGGCCGAACTGGCAGAAGGCGCTGCAGAAGATGTACGGCAACGAACCGACCCGCTGGAAGGACGGCTTTAGCGGCGGCAAGCGGCTGCGCGTAATCATCAATGCGCTGACGCGCATGCGCCTGTGCAACCTCAAGGGGCACATGGACCTGCAAGCCAAGGCCGAGCCCGGCCGCATCCCGCCCGGGCGCATCCCCTGGTTCGACGTGCCCGGCCGCGCCACACGCGACATCACCGTGGTTTTCGGCCATTGGTCGACGCTGGGGCTGATGCTGCGGCCCGACGCCATCTGCCTGGACAGCGGCTGCGTGTGGGGCGGGCAGCTCACCGCCGTGCGCATGCACGATCGCCGCGTGGTGCAAATCCCCTGCGAGCAGGCGCAGGACCCGCATCGCAAATAGCGGCCGGGCCGCGGCGCGTACTGGCTCAGGCCGCCTGGGCCTGGACCTGCGGCGCGGTGTCCAGCAACTCGGCCCGGATCGCTTCGCGCGCAGCCTGGGCAAGCGCCGTGCGGCTGCAGGGCTGGCCGTCCGGCGCCGTTGTGGGTAAAGGCGGCAAGAAAATCACCTCGACAGCCACGCCGGTGGTGCCGAGCACCCGCCACATATTGGCCACCAAGGTCTCTTCGCCCACGAAGGCTGCGTAACCGCTGCGCCGGCCGCGATGCAGGAAGCGCAGCGCCACGGGCTGGACCGCCACGCCCAGCCCGCGCGCAGGCTCGAACAGGCTGGCATGGAAGGGCTGCACGTCGAAACCCTCGGACGTCGTGCCCTCAGGAAACAGGCCGACGACTTCACCCCTGTCGAAGCGCGCCTGCATGGCCGTGGCGGCCTCGTGGACGGCATGGCGGCGACGGCGTTCGATGAACACCGTACCCGCGCCGACGGCCAGCCAACCGGCTAGCGGCCAGCGCCGGATCTCGGCCTTGGCCACGAAGCAAACGGACCTGACCGCGCACAGCGCAAAGATGTCGATCCAGGAGACGTGGTTGGCCACCCACAGCATCGGCCCCTGCATGGCCGGCGCCCCGCGCACAAGGGTGCGCACGCCGCACACCGCCAGCAGGCAACGCGACCAGTTGCGGTTGAGCCAGGCCCGCCCTTGCGCGGGCAGCAGCCGGTAGAACGTGCCCAAGATGAGCAGCCCGCCGATCAGCAGCAGCAGGACCAGGGGCAACCGCAACAGGAATCGCACCAGCCTCAAGCGGCCTGCTCCCAGACGACCCGCCCGCCGACCACCGTGCACCGCACCCGGCCGGGTAGCTCCATCCCTGCAAACGGCGTGTGGTGGCTTTGGCTGCGCAGCGTCTCGCGCCCCACCTGCCAGCGCGCATCGAGGTCCACCAGGCAGAAGTCCGCGGGCGACCCCGGGCCCAGTCGTCCGCTGGCGGGCATGGCAGGCGCGCTGGCGGCCAGCACGCCCGCGGGCCCGGCCGTCACGCGATGCAGCGCCTGCACGAGCGGAACGCCAGCTTCGTCGGCCCATTTTAAGGTCAGGGAAAGCAGCAGCTCCAACCCCGTGGCGCCCGGTTCGGCGTCACCGAAGGGCAGCATCTTGCCGTCATCGTCGACCGGCGTGTGATCCGAGCAAATGGCATCGATCGTGCCGTCGACCAGCGCCGCGCGGATCGCATCGCGGTCGCGCTGGCCGCGCAGCGGCGGCTCCAGCCGGAAATTGCTGTCGTAGAAGCCGATATCCACGTCGGTCAGGTGGACATGGTTGGCCGAGACATCGCAGGTGACCGGCAGCCCCTCGCGCTTGGCCGCACGCACCATTTCCAGCGCGGGCGCGCTGGAAATGCGGCACAGGTGCAGGCGCACGCCCACGCTGCGCTGCAGTTCCAGCAGCGTATGCAAGGCGATCGTCTCGGCCTGTACCGGCACGCCGGGCAGCCCCAACCGCGACGCATAGGCGCCGCTGGCGGCCACGCCGCCGCGCGACAGCCATGGGTCCTGCGGGCGCAGCCACAGCGCATAGCCGAAGGTATGGGCATACTGCATCGCGCGCAGCAGCACGGTGGTATCGGTCACCGGCGTGTCGGCCTGGGAAAACGCCACGCAGCCGGCTTCGGTCAGCTCGGCCATCTCGGTGATCACTTCGCCCTTCAGGCCGATGGTCATCGCGCCCAGCGGATACAAATGTGCGTGGTTGAGCTGGCGCGCACGGTGCTTGAGCATTTCGACCAGGCCCGGCTCGTCCAGCGGGGGATCGGTATCTGGCGGCAGCACCAGGCTGGTCACGCCGCCGGCCAGCGCCGCGCGCATTTCGGTTTCCAGGGTGGCGCGGTATTCGAAGCCGGGCTCGCGCAGGCGCGCGGCCAGGTCGACTAGGCCGGGCAGCACGGCCAGGCCCGAGGCGTCGATGGTGCGGTTGGGCTCGAAGCCGGCTGGCGCCTGGCCGACTCCGACGATGCGTCCGGCCGCCACGAACAGATCCATTTGCGCGTCGACCGAAGACGCGGGATCGATCAGGCGGCCGTTCTTGATGTGCAGTTTCACGTTTTGCCTTGTCCGATGCGGATTCCTGGGCCGGTCAGCCGGCGCTTGCGACGATGCTCATGACGGCCATGCGCACGGCGATGCCGAAGGTCACCTGGTCGAGGATGACCGCCTGGCTGCCGTCGGCCACTGCCGAGTCGATTTCCACGCCCCGGTTCATGGGGCCGGGGTGCATGACGATGGCGTCCGGCTTGGCCAGGGCGAGCTTTTCGCGCGTCAAGCCGTACTGCTTGAAGTATTCGTGCGCCGACGGCAGCAGGGCACCGCGCATGCGCTCGTTCTGCAGGCGCAGCATGATGACCACGTCTGCGTCCTTGAGCCCGGCCTTCATGTCGGTGAACACGCGCACGCCCATTTGCTCCAGGCCGCCTGGCAGCAGGGTCAGCGGCCCAACCGCACGGACTTCCGGCACGCCCAGCGTGGTCAGCGCATGGATGTCCGAGCGGGCGACCCGGGAATGGAGGATGTCGCCGACGATGGCCACCGTGAGATTGGAAAAATCCTTCTTGAAGTGGCGAATCGTGTACATGTCCAGCAGCGCCTGGGTCGGGTGCGCATGGCGGCCGTCGCCGGCGTTGATCACGTGCACATGCGGCGCGACATGGCGGGCGATCAGGTAGGGCGCGCCGCTGGCCTCGTGGCGCACGACGAACAAGTCTGCCTGCATCGCCGACAGGTTGGCGATGGTATCGAGCAGCGACTCGCCCTTGGCGGTCGAGGACACGTTGATGTTCAGGTTGAACACGTCGGCCGACAGGCGCTGCGCGGCGATCTCGAAGGTGGTGCGGGTACGCGTGGAGTTCTCGAAGAACAGGTTGAACACGCTCTTGCCGCGCAGCAGCGGCACCTTCTTGAGGTCGCGCTCGGCCAGCGGCACGAAGGTCTGCGCCGTATCCAGGATGTGCGTGATGATGTCGCGCGGCAGGCCTTCGGTGCTAAGCAGGTGGGTCAGCTCGCCATGGCGGTTGAGCTGGGGGTTATGCATGGTCCGGCTCCTGTTCCAGGGCGAGAGTGAAGCGTCCTTCGGCATCGCGCGCCAGCACCAGGTTGCCTCCCGGCGGCACTTCGACGCGCGCGCCCACGGCACACGCGTAGATCGGCAGCTGGCGTCCGCCGCGGTCGAGCAGCACGGCCAGGCTGATCGAGGCCGGGCGCCCGTAGTCGAACAATTCGTTCATGGCCGCGCGTATCGTACGTCCGGTGTATAGGACGTCGTCGACCAGCAACAGGTGCGCATCGGCCACGGGAAAGGAGATATCGGACGGCAGCACCTGCGAATGCAGGCCGATGCGGTCGAAATCATCCCGGTAGAAGCTGATGTCCAGCGTGCCCATGGGGGCGGGCAGCGCCAGGTCGCGGTGCAGCCGTTCGGCCAGCCAGGCGCCGCCGGAGTGGATGCCGACCAGATGGGTACGCTCGGACGGCAGCCCCTGCAGCGCTTGGGCGACCGCCTCGCGCAGGCGGCCGTAGAGCGTTTCGGCGTCGGGCAATCCGTGCGCCGGGTAAACGGGAGGTTCAGGGTTCATGGGGAGATAACACCGGGCGGGGCGCCAGGCTGTCGAAGTATCGTTGCAGAATGATAGCCGCTGCAAGGGCGTCGTCGGGCGCGTTGCGAGGCAGCATTTCCTGCGCCTGCATGCTCGAGCCGCGCTCGTCGACCAATTCCACGGGCAGGCCGTAGCGCCCGCGCAGTTGGTTGGCAAAGCGCCGGGCCTGCAAGGTGGCGTATTGCTCGGAGCCGTCGCTGGCCAACGGCAGCCCCACCACCAGGCGATCGGGCCGCCACTCCTGGATGAGTTCGGACACCCGCGCAAAGCGCGCCGCCCGGGTGGGCGGCGTCAGGATTTCCAGCGGGCGCGCCTGCCGGATCAGCGTGTTGCCGATGGCGATGCCGATCTTGCGCGTGCCGAAGTCGAAGGCCAGCAGGGTCTCGTAACCCTCGGCGCCGGCCGCCTCAGGCATGCCCGGCGCCGGCCGCCAGCATGACCGGGTCGATGCCCAGCAGGCGCAGGGCGGCAGGGTAGCGCTCCTCGGGCGGCACGTCGAAGATGATGCGCGGATCCGCCGCCACGGTCAGCCAGGCGTTCTGGGCCAGCTCGTCCTCGAGCTGGCCAGCTCCCCAGCCGGCATAGCCAAGCGTCACCAGCATGCGGGAAGGCCCGCTGCCTTCGGCGACCGCCTGCAGGACGTCGCGTGAGGTCGTCAGCGCCATGTCGCCCAGCTTGATGCTGGAGTTGTATTCGCCGGCCGGCGCGTGCAGGACGAAGCCGCGGTCGGTCTGGACCGGCCCGCCGAAGAACACCCGCGCATCCTTGACGGGGGCGATCTCCAGCTTGAGGTCGATGCGCTCGAAAAGCGACCCCAAGGTCAGGTCGGTGGGACGGTTGATGACCAACCCGAGCGCACCGCGCGGCGTGTGCTCGCAGATGTAAATCACGGAACCGGCCAGCTCGCCGCCGACCATGCCTGGCATGGCCATGAGGAACTGGTTCGACAGATCGATGGTGGGCGATTCGTCGCGTGAGCTGCTGTCGTTCATGTGCTGCCCCTGAAACAGTATTGGCCGTATCGGGCATGCGAGCCGGCCGCAGAGGGCCGGCTCAGATTTCCATCAGTTCGAAATCCTCCTTGCGGGCGCCGCATTCCGGGCAGACCCAGTTAGGCGGGACGTCTTCCCAGCGGGTGCCCGGGGGAATGCCTTCCTCGGGCAGGCCGGCCTCCTCGTCGTAGACCCAGCCACAAATAAGACACATCCAGGTACGCATAGTTCTCTCGTGTTGACCCGCCGCCCCCCCGGAGCCGACGTGCATCTCATACAATGGGGTCAATCTTACCGAAAACCCTACCCGGCTTGCGCGGATGGCGTGCCGACGCGGCCGACGCCGCGCGAGCCTGAACCGACGCCGTCCGCCGTGGCATCTGCAACTCCTCCCCTCGTCCTGCTTTTCGGCCCCTTCGACCCCAGCGGGGCCGATGGCCTGCCGGCCGACGCCGTCACGTGCGCGCAGCTGGGCTGCCACGCGATCAGCACCCTGACCGCCGTGACGGTACAGGACACGGCAGGCATAGAAGAAGTCCACGTCCAGCCGCCGGAGCTGCTCGACGACCAGGCGCGTTGCCTGCTCGAAGACATGCCCGTGCAGGCGATCAAAGTCGGCGCGCTGTTCAGCGCTGAATCGGTCAGCGCAGTCGCGCAGATTGCGGCCGATTACAGCCACCTGCCGCTGGTGCTGCACCTGGGCCCGCGCGGGCCGGCCCCGCGCGATGCGGCCGACCAGGAAGATGCCGACGAACTGCTGGCGGCCACGTTCGAGCTGCTGCTGCCGCAGGCCCACGTGGCGGTGATCGAGCACGTGCGCCTGAACCAATGGGTGGCCGAAGGCCTGGTCGAGCCGGGCGAGCTGCCCAGCCCGCTGCACGCACTGCTGGCTGCCGGCGCGCAGTGGGCGCTGGCCACCGGCAACCCGGTACGGCCCGGCCATCGCACCAACCTGCTCGTCGGCCCGGAAAACCGGACCGCGAGCTTTCCCTGGCAGGCGCCGCCCGAACGCAGCACCGACACCGGCGGGGTGCTGTCGTGCGCCCTGGCCGCCCAGCTCGCCCACGGCCTGGCCGTACCCAAGGCCGTGGAGGCGGCGCTGGCGTATTCCGATGCGGCCATGGCTGCGGCCTTCCAGCCTGGCATGGGCAACCGCATCCCCAACAGGGTCTTGCGCCGATGAATGCCCCGGACGCGACGCCAGCGTTGCGCTTTCCCGCCGGCCTATACGGGATCACGCCGGAGTGGGACGATACCGATCGCCTGCTCGAGGCGATACGCGCCGCGGCGCGTGGCGGCATGCGAGCCCTACAGTTGCGGCGCAAGACGGCCTCGCTGCCATACAAGCACCTGCAGGCACGCGCCGTCGGGGACCTGTGCCGGTCGCTGGGGGTGACCTTCATCCTCAACGACCACTGGCGGCTTGCGCTGGAGTCGGGGGCCGACGGCGTGCACCTGGGGCGCGACGACGGCGACATCGCGGCGGTGCGCGCCAGCATCGGGCCCACCATGATCATCGGCGCGTCCTGCTACGACGAGCCGCAGCGCGCGCGGCTGGCGCTGCAGGCAGGCGCGGATTACATCGCCTTCGGCGCGGTATATCCTTCGCCCACCAAGCCGCAGGCGGTACGCGCGCCGCTGGCGCTGCTGACCGAGGCGCGCGGGCTTGTACAAGCCATGCCCGCGCCGCGCCCGGCGGTCGTGGCCATCGGCGGCATCACGCCGGCCAATGCCGAACCCGTGGTGCGGGCAGGCGCTGACGCCATCGCCTTGGTTTCCGGGCTGTTCGAAGCCGGCGACATCGAAGCCGCGGCGCGGCGCTGCGCCGCCCTGTATTCCTGATCCCCCGGCTGCGGCCGGACCAACCCGTCATCGATCGCATCGTCATCCCATGTCCCGTAACGCCGAACTCTTTTCCCGCGCCATGCGTTCCATCCCCGGCGGCGTCAATTCGCCGGTACGCGCCTTCCGCTCGGTTGGCGGCACGCCCCGCTTCATCGAGCGGGCTCAAGGGCCTTATGTCTGGGACGCCGATGGCAAGCGCTATATCGATTACGTAGGGTCCTGGGGCCCAGCCATCCTGGGGCACGCGCATCCGGACGTGGTCCGGGCGGTACAGGAAGCGGCCGTGCACGGCCTGTCCTTCGGCGCGCCGACCGAGGCCGAGGTGAAGATCGCCGAGCTGCTGATCGAACGCCTGCCCTCGCTCGAACAGGTGCGCCTGGTGAGCTCCGGCACCGAAGCGACGATGAGCGCCATCCGCCTGGCGCGCGGCTTTACCGGACGCCCGACCATCGTCAAGTTCGAGGGCTGTTACCACGGCCATGCCGACAGCCTGCTGGTCAAGGCAGGCTCTGGGCTGATGACCTTCGGCAATCCGACCTCGGCCGGCGTGCCGCCTGAGTTCGTCTCGCACACGTTGGTGCTGGACTACAACGACAGCGACGCGGTCAAGCAGGCATTCGCCCGCCATGGCCAAAGCATCGCCTGTGTCATCGTCGAGCCGGTCGCCGGCAATATGAACCTGGTCAAGCCGGCGCCCGGCTTTCTCGAAACCCTGCGCGAGGAATGCACGCGCCACGGCGCGGTCCTGATCTTCGACGAAGTGATGACCGGATTCCGGGTCGGCCCGCAAGGCGTGCAGGGCCTGACCGGCATCACGCCCGACCTGACCACCCTGGCCAAGGTAATCGGCGGGGGCATGCCGGTCGGCGCCTTCGGCGGGCGCGCCGACATCATGGGGCACATCGCGCCCCTGGGCCCGGTCTACCAGGCCGGCACGCTGTCGGGCAACCCGGTAGCCGTGGCGGCGGGCCTGGCTACCCTGCAGGCGCTGGCACAACCCGGCTTCTACGAGCGCCTGGGCACGCTCAGCGCCCGGCTGGCCAGCGGCCTGACCGAGCGCGCCCGCGCTGCCGGCGTGCCGTTCTGTGCGGATGCCATCGGCGGCATGTTCGGCATCTATTTCCGGCAAGACGTGCCGAAGACGCTCGCCGAGGTCTCGTCCTGCGATACGGAGGCGTTCAGCCGATTCTTCCACGCCATGCTCGACGAGGGCGTGCATTTCGCCCCCTCGGCCTTCGAGGCGGGGTTTGTATCGGCGGCCCACGACGAGGACGTCATCGACCAAACGCTGCAAGCGGCCGAACGGGCCTTCGCCAAGCTGCGCCAGGCGTGATCAGCCCGGCGGGGGCACGACCGCCGTCACCTCGATCTCGACTTTGGCGCGGTCTTCGATGAGATCGGCCACCTGCACGGCGGTCATCGCCGGGAAGTGACGGCCGATCACTTCGCGGTAGTGGCGGCCGATCTCGGGGTAGGCCGCCACGTATTCCTTCTTGTCTCGCACGTACCAGGTCATGCGCACGATGTGCTCGGGCCGGGCGCCGCCCTCGGCCAGCACCTGCACCACGTTGACCAGCGCCTGGCGGACCTGCCCGGCGAAGTCATCGGTTTGGAACTGCTGCTGGCCGTCCCAGCCAATCTGCCCGCCGACGAAAATCATGCGGCTGCCTGCCGAAAATTCCGTCAAAATGCCGTTGGCGTAGCCGCGCGGCGAAGCCCAGGCGGGCGGCTGCAGTATCTTCATTTCCTTTCATCCTACGGGTCAGTCTAGTCGTTGTGCTCGCGCTGGCGCAGCCGGAACCGCTGCAGCTTGCCGGTCTCGGTGCGCGGCAAGGCATCGAGGAACTCGATCTGGCGCGGGTACTTGTACGGCGCGATGGTGTTCTTGACGAAGTCCTGAAGTGCCAGGACCAGATCAGGCCCAGGTTGGTAACCGGGGCGCAGCACGACGAAAGCCTTGACGATCTGGCCGCGCGCCTCGTCGGGCACCCCGACCACGCCACATTCGGCGACCGCCTCATGGCGCAGCAGTGCATCCTCGACTTCGGGACCGGCGATGTTGTAGCCGGCCGAAACGATCATGTCATCATTGCGCGCCTGGTAGAAAAAGTAACCGTCGGCGTCGCGTATGAAAGTGTCGCCCGGCAGGTTCCAGCCTTGCTGCACGAAATTTCGCTGGCGCTCGTCGGCCAGATAGCGGCAGCCGGTCGGCCCCTTGACCGCGAGCCGACCGGGCGTGCCGTCGGGCACGGGGTTCATGTCCTCGTCGACGATCTGCGCGACGTAGCCGGGCACGACCTTGCCAATGGCGCCGCGACGCACCTCGTCGCCGGCGCTGGAAATGTACACGTGGATCATTTCTGTGCCGCCGATGCCGTCTATCATTTCCAGCCCGGTGGCCGCCTTCCAGGCCTGGCGCGTGGCGTCGGGCAAGGCCTCGCCGGCCGAGACGCTCTTGGCAAGCGAGCCCAGGTCGAAGCGCGATGCGAGCGCCGCCATCTGCCGGTAGAAGGTCGGCGCCGTGAACACGATGGTGGCGCGAAAGTCCTGTATGGTCTGCAGTAGCGTCTCCGGCGTGAGCTTTTCGGACAGGACGACGCTTGCCCCCACGCGCAGCGGAAAGCACAGCAGCCCGCCCAGGCCGAAGGTGAAGGCCAGCGGCGGCGTGCCGCAGAATATGTCGTCGGCCTGCGGGCGCACCACATGGCGCGAAAACGAATCGCACATCGCCAGCACGTCGCGGTGAAAGTGCATGCAGCCCTTGGGCTTGCCGGTGGTGCCGCTGGTAAAAGCGACCAGGCAGACGTCGTCCACAGCCGTGTCGCATGCGTCAAATCCTTCCGGCTTGGCCGCGGCACGCGCATCCAGCGAGTCCGGCGATGCGTCGTTAAAAAGCATCACCTGGACCAGGTCGGGCGCGTGATGTTCGTTGCCCGGGTCCCGGCAGGCGTTCAGTTCGTCGGCCAGGCGCGCGTCGCACAGCGCGGCCGATATGCGCGCCTTGTCGATGACCTGCTTCAACTCCTTTGCGCGCAACAGCGGCATGGTCGGGACCGTGACCATGCCGGCCTTGACGCAGGCCAGCCACGATGCCGCCATCATCGGGTTGTTGGGCCCGCGCAGCAGCACGCGGTTACCCGGCACCAGGCCCATGTCCTCGACCAACACTCGGGCGATGCGATCCACCAGTGACTGCAACTGCCGGTAGGTCATCGCCTGCCGGCCTTGCCCGTCGGCCCAACGCAGCGCGATGCGCTCGCCGTCGCCGCGCGCCACGATGGCATCGACCAGTTCGACGGCCGCGTTCAGCCTGGGCGGATAGGCGAAATCCGGCTCATCCAGCAACAGTTCCGGCCATTGTTCCCGAGGTGGGAGATGGTCGCGGGCGAAAGTGTCGACGTGCGCGGAAGCTTCCATGTGACGTTCCCCTTGCCTATCGCTTTTCCGTCGGGCGCCTACCGGGCGGGCGGCCCGGCGCTGCCGTCCTTGAGCAGTTCGCGTGCGATGATCAGTTTTTGGACTTCGGTTGCGCCCTCATAGATGCGCAACGCGCGGATCTCCCGGTACAGGCGCTCGACCGGCGCGCCGGAAACGACGCCGGCTGCGCCGAAGAGCTGCACGGCCCGGTCGATGACGGCCTGCGCGGACTCGGTGGCGGTCATCTTGGCCATGGCCGCCTCGCGGGTGGTGCGTACGCCCTGCACGTCGCGCATCCACGCGGCCCGGTAAGTCAGGAGCGCGGACGCGTCGATGGCCGCAGCCATCTCGCCCAGTGCCGCCTGCGTCAGCTGCAGGTCGGCCAGCGCACCGCCGAATAAGCGCCGCGAGCGCGCGCGGGCGAGCGCCTCGGCGAGCGCCCGGCGCGCAAAGCCAAGCGCGGCCGCCGCCACGGATGCGCGGAATATGTCCAGCGTCATCATGGCGAGCTTGAATCCCTGCCCGGGTTCGCCCAACCGCTGCGTCGCAGGAATGCGGCAATCGACGAATTCCAGCGTCGCCAGCGGATGCGGCGCCATGACGTCGATGCGCTCGGCGATGCGCAATCCCGGCGTGCCGGCGTCGACGACGAAGGCGCTGATGCCGCGCGCGCCCGGCACCTGCTCCGTGCGCGCGAACACGCAATAGAAGTCGGCGATACCCCCGTTGGATATCCACGTCTTGCGGCCATCCAGGACGTAATGGTCCCCTTCGGTTCGGGCCTGGCAGGCCATGGCGGCGACGTCGGACCCGGCCTCGGGCTCGGACAGCGCGAAGGCGGCGATGGCGTGGCCGTCGGCCACGCGCGGCAAGTAGCGCCGCTTCAGGGCGTCGTCGCCAGCCAGGGCGATCGCCCCGCTGCCCAGGCCCTGCATGGCGAACGCGAAGTCGGCCAAGCCGTCATGGCACGCGAGTGTTTCGCGCAAAATGCACAGGGCGCGCGAGTCGACCCCGGACAAGGCCCCACCCCACTCGCCGTCCGGGCCGGCCGGCACGCAGTAGCGCAGCCAGCCGGCCTGGCCGAGGCTGCGCACCAGGCGCCGGCACGCCTGGTCCGTATCGCCATGGTCCGCCGGCTGCAGGGACCGCTTGCACCACGCGTCGAGGTCGCGCGCCAGGGTGCGGTGCGCGGGATCGAAAAACGGCCAATCCAGCCAGCTGCGGTCTGCGTACATGCTCAATCGCCTTCGAATACCGGCTTGCGCTTGGCCACGAAGGCCTCATAGGCGCGATGAAAGTCGCGGGTCTGCATGCAGATGGCCTGGGCCTGGGCTTCGGCCTCTATCGCCTCGTCCAAGCCCATCGCCCATTCCTGGTGCAGCAGCTTCTTGGTCATCGCATGGGCGAAGGCCGGGCCGGCGGCCAGTTGGGCGGCCAATTCGCCGGCGGCCGCCAGCAAGGCGCCGGGCTCGTGCAGCGAATTGAAAAACCCCCATCGCAGCCCTTCTTCGGCCGACATCGCGCGCCCGGTATAGAGCAGTTCGCTCGCCCTGCCCTGGCCGATGACGCGCGGCAGCAACGCGCAAGCGCCCATGTCTGCCCCGGCCAGCCCGACGCGGGTGAACAAAAAGGCGGTGCGTGCCGCCGGCGTGCCCAGGCGGATGTCGCTGGCCAGCGCAATCATCGCGCCGGCGCCTGCGCACACGCCATCGACCGCGGCGACGATGGGCTGCGGGCAGGCGCGCATGGCCTTGACCAGGTCGCCGGTCATGCGGGTGAAGTCCAGCAGTCCCGGCATGTCCATGCGCGTCAATGGCCCGATGATCTCGTGCACGTCGCCGCCCGAGCAAAAATTGCCTCCCGCGCCCGTGATCACGACCACCTTGACGTCGGTGGCATAGACCAGCCGACGGAACAAGTCGCGCAGCTCGGCGTAGGAATCGAACGTCAGCGGGTTCTTGCGCTGCGGCCGGTTCAGCGTGATGGTGGCGACCTTGCCGTCGGCGCTTGCCTGCCACAGGAAATGCCTGGCCTGGTATCCGGCGCAGGGCTGTTTGTGGTGCGCCATGCCGTGTTCGGTTTCGCTCATGCCTGCCATGCTCCTTCTTGCCATTGGTCGACGCGACTGCCTGCGCTATCCCGCCATCACCTCGCCGCCGTCGACCGGCAGCGCCTGCCCCGTCACGGCTGCCGATGCCGGCAGGCACAGCCACAGCACCGCCTCGGCCACTTCTTCGGGTTGCACCAGCCGCCCCTGCGGGTTGCGCGCGACGAGCGCCTCCAGCGCCTGCCGGGGGTCCTTGCCCGTCTTTTCCACGATGTTGCGCACGGCGCTGCGTACGATGTCGGTTTCGGTGTAGCCGGGACAGACGGCGTTGACGGTCACGCCCTTGCGCGCCGTCTCCAGCGCCAGCGCGCGCGTCAGGCCCACCACCCCATGCTTGGCGGCGCAATAGGCGCTGACATAGGGGTAGCCGGTCAGGCCCGCCGTGCTGGCGATGTTGACGATGCGGCCCCAGCCACGCTGCAGCATCGCCGGCAGCGCCGCCTGGCTGCAATGGAAGACGCCGGATAGATTGACCTCTATCAGGGTGCGCCACAGCTCGGTGCTGGTGCGTTCGAAACGCTCGCTCGTCGCCTGCCCGGCGTTGTTGACCAGGATGTCGATCGGTCCGGCATCTTGCGCAGCGCGCGAAAACGCTTGATCCACGGCATTGCGGTCGGCGACGTCAGCCTGCTGCACCCGACAGCGCGACGGGTCGCCCAGGGTGGCCACCGCCTGCCGCAGCGCGTCTTCGTTGCGGCCGAGCAGCGTGACCTGCGCGCCGGCGGCAAGCAGCCGCCTGGCACAGGCCAGGCCGATACCGCGGGCAGCGCCGGTGACCAGCGCGTGCTTGCCGGACAAAGGCTGGACCGGGTTCATTTGTATGGCTCCGCAGGCGCGGCGGCCGCAGCGGCGGCGCGCGCCAGATTGGTTTCGAGCTGGCGCTTGCCGGCCAGGTACTGGCGCGGCCACGGCACGTCGGTGTAGCCCACGCGCGCCGCCTCGTGCAGCGTCCATGCCGGGTCGGCCAGGTGCGGACGCGCCAACGCGCACAGGTCGGCGCGTCCCGACGCGATGATCCCGTTGACGTGGTCGGCCTCGAAGATCGCCCCCACGGCCATGGTCGGCATGCCGGTTTCGTTGCGGATCCGGTCGGCGAACGGCGTCTGGTACATGCGCCCGTAGACCGGCTGCTGGTCGGGGCTGACCTGCCCGGACGAGCAATCGATCATGTCGGCACCGGCTTGCTGGAACATCCGTGCGATCTGCACCGCATCGTCAGGCGTGATGCCGCCTTCGACCCAATCGTGCGCGGAGATGCGCACGGACATGGGCAGGTGCCCGGGCCAGGCCTCGCGCACCGCGGCGAACACTTCCAGCGGATAGCGCAAGCGGTTCTCCAGGCTGCCGCCATACTCGTCGCTGCGGCGGTTGGTCAGCGGGGAAATGAAGCTGGACAGGAGATAGCCGTGCGCGCAGTGCAGCTCCAACCAGTCGAATCCAGCAGCGGCCGCCCGCCGCGTCGCGGCGACGAAATCGTCACGCACGCGATCCATGTCCGCGCGGGTCATTTCCCGGGGAACCTGCGAAATGCCTTCGAGGTAAGGCAGGGGCGAGGCCGACAGCAGCGGCCAGTTGCCCTGCGGCAAGGGATGGTCCATCTCCTGCCAGCCGACCTGGGTCGAACCCTTGCGCCCGGCGTGGCCAAGCTGTATGCCTATCTTGGCCGGCGTATTGCCGTGGACGAAGTCGACGATGCGCCTGAACGCCTGCATCTGCTCGTCGTTCCACAGCCCGGGGCAGCCCGGCGTGATGCGCGCATCGGGCGAGACGCAGGTCATTTCCACCATGACCAGCCCGGCGCCGCCCAGCGCCCGGCTGCCCAGGTGGACGAGGTGGAAATCTCCGGGCACACCGTCATGGCAGGAATACATCGCCATCGGCGAGACGACGATGCGGTTGGGCAGCTCCACCTGCCGCAAGCGGTAGGGCGTGAGCATGGGCAGCGGCGCACGGCCGCCTGCCGGCGCGGCCGCACCTGCCAGCCACCTTTCGTAGGATTCCAGCCAATGCGGGTCCCGCAGGCGCAGGTTCTCGTGGGAAATGCGCTGTGACCGCGTCAGCAGCGAATAGGCAAATTGGGGCGGCTGCAGGCCGGCGTAGCGTGCCACGTTTTCGAACCACTCGGTCGAGTTGCGTGCCGCGTTCTGGATCTTGAGCACCTCGACGCTGCGCGTGGCCTCGTAGTCGGCCAGCGCCTGTTCGATGCTGTCGATGCCGTCCAGCTTGGCGGCCAGTTCGATGGCGTCTTCCAGCGCCAGCTTGGTACCGGAGCCGATGGAAAAGTGCGCGGTATGCGCGGCATCGCCCATCAGGACCACCGGTACGCGGAGGCTTTTGTCCCCGTATTGCTGTGTGGTCCAGTGCACCCAGCGCTTGCAGATCACGCGTGGGAAGCGGATCCAGATGGCCGACCCGCGCAAATGGCGCGCATTGCTCATCAGCCGGTGGCCATCCAGCCAGGGCGCGAATAGGCGCTCACAGTAGGCGATGCCTTCCTCCTGGCTCATCGCATCCAGGCCAGCCGCGCGCCAAACCTGTTCGGGCGTTTCGACAATGAAGGTGGACAGGCCGGGTTCGAACCGGTAGGCATGGGCCTGGAACCAGCCATGCTCGGTCTGCACGAAGGCGAACGTGAACGCGTCGAAGACTTTGGTCGTGCCCAGCCACACGAAGCGGCAGCGCCGCAGGTCGATGTCGGGCTGGAAGGCGTCGGTGTAGCGGCTGCGCACGCGGCTGTTGATGCCGTCGGAGGCAATGACAAGATCGGCGTGATAACGGCGCGCGATCTCCTGGTCGTCCTGGACGTCGGTTTCGAAGACCAAGCGCACGCCCAGTTCCTCGCAGCGCGCCTGCAGGATGTTGAGCAGGCGCTTGCGGCCAATGCCGATGAATCCGTGGCCGGTGGTGCGTATGCGCTCACCCTTGAAATGGATCTCGATGTCGTCCCAGTGGTTGAAGGCCTCGCTGATCTGCCGGGCACTGACCGGATCGGCGGCCTGCAGGTTGCCCATCGTGGCGTCGGAAAACACCACGCCCCAACCGAAGGTGTCGTACGGACGATTGCGCTCGATGACCACGACCTCGTTGGCGGGATCACGCAGCTTCATGAGCAGCCCGAAGTACAGGCCGGCGGGGCCTCCGCCTATGCAGACGATGTTCATAGCGACCTGGCGTCCGTCCTTGCCCCCCGCACGGCGGCGTGGCTCGCCGTGGCGACGGTGATTAGTTTGAGTCTTGATATTTTAGGCTTCAACTATATACGCGAAAAAAATGGGCGGCAATAGCCCGAAACCCCTTCCTCGCACGGGGCGGGCTACACGCCCAGGTAGCGGCTCCACAGGCTGCGGTCGGCGTCCAAGGCGTCCGAGCCGCCCGTCCAGACGACCTTGCCCCGCTCCAGGATGACATGCCGGTCGGCCAGAGCCAGCAGGCGCTCGACGTACTTGTCGATGACCAGGATGGTCTGCCCGGCTGCGCGCAAGCGCGCCAGGCATTGCCAGATTTCTTCGCGCACGCGCGGCGCCAGGCCTTCGGTGGCTTCGTCCAGGATCAACAGGCGGGGATTGGTCACCAGTGCGCGGCCGATGGCCAGCATCTGCTGCTCGCCGCCGGAGAGCTGGTTGCCCAGGTTGCGCTGGCGCTGCGCGAGCCGCGGAAAAAGTTCGAACACCCGTTGCGCCGTCCAGGGTGGCCCCGACATGGGGCTGCGCTGAGCGGCAAAGGCGGTCAAGTGCTCGCGCACGGTCAGGTTGGGAAAGCACTGCCGCCCCTCCGGCACGATGGCGATCCCGGCGCGGGCAATGCGGTCGGTCGGCCAGCCGGTGATGTCCTGCCCGGCAAAGCGGACGGACCCTGCCTTGGCCGGCAGCAGCCCCAGCATGGTCCGCAGCAGCGTCGTCTTGCCCATGCCATTTCGCCCGAGCAGCGTGACGACTTCACCAGCACCGACGTCCAGGTCCACGCCGAACAGGACCTGGCTTGGCCCGTAGCCGCTTTGCAATGCGCGGATCTGCAGCATCGGTTCGCTCATGACGTCATGCCCTGCCTGGCATCGTCCTCGCCGAGGTAAGCGCTGCGCACGTCGGGATGGGCACGGATTTCCTCGGGCGTGCCGGTCGCGACGATGCGGCCGTACACCAGCACCGAGATCCTGTCGGCCAGGCGGAACACCGCCTGCATGTCGTGCTCGACCAACAGCATCGCGGCTTGGCCGCGCAGCGACTCGATCAGCTCGGTCAGGCGCAGCGTTTCATCCGGCCCCATGCCGGCCATGGGCTCGTCCAACAGCAACACCTTGGGCCGCCCGGCCAACGCCAAGGCAAACTCCAGCTTGCGTTGTTCGCCATGCGGCAGCGTGCCCGCTTCATGGTCCATCAGCGCAGGATCGATCGCGCACTGGCGCGCAAGCGCCTGCGCCGCTTCGTGCAAGCCAGGCTCGGCATTGCGCGGGCGCCAAAAGCGCATGCTGCTACCCGTGTGCGCCTGAACCGCGAGCAGCAGGTTTTCCCGCACGGACAGGCGATTGAAGATGTTGGTGATCTGGAACGACCGCGACAGCCCCGCCGCCACGCGCTGGTGGGCATTGAGGCGGGTAATGTCGGCGCCGCCTAGCTCCAGCCTGCCCGCGTCGGCTGCCAGCGTGCCGGCCAGCAGGTGGATGAGCGTGGACTTGCCCGCGCCGTTGGGCCCGATCAACGCGTGGATCTCGCCGGGAAGGATCTCCAGGCTGACGTCGTCGGTGGCAAGCAGCGCGCCGAAGCGGCGCACCAGGCCGGTCGCCCTCAGCGCGGGAGGCTGGCCCGATCGGGCCGGCTTGTCCCACGGAGCGCGCTCGCGGCCGTTCATGCCCGCCCTCCGGCGCCTTCGCCCTGCACGCGGCGGCGCGCAAACATGCCGGCCAGCCCCCTGGGCGCGACCAGCACGACCACCAGCAGCAGGATGCCCAGCGGCAGGTGCCAGTATTCCGTCCATAGCCGCAGGAATTCTTCGAGCAGCAGCATGACCACCGCCCCCGCCACGCCGCCGTAGCGCAAACCGATGCCACCGACGATGACCATGATGATGAGGTTGGCCGACTGGGTCCAGTGCATCAGGCTGGGCGAAACGAACAGGTTGTGATTGGCCAGCAAGGCGCCGGCCAGCCCAGCCGCGGCCCCGGCCAGCGTGAAGGCCACCAGCTTGATTCGATACACCGGATAGCCCAGTGCCTGCATGCGCGATTCGTTCTCGCGTATGCCCTGCAGCGCCGCGCCGAACCGCGAATCGACCGCGCGCCCGTACAGGGCAAGCACGGCGGCGAAGATGGCGAGCACGACATAGTAGAAAACCATGTCGTCGCCCAGGTCCAGCCCGGGCAGCGTCGACGGGCCCGCCAAGTTGAGCCCATCCTCGCCCCCATACTGGCGCAGCGAGATGAACACGTAATAGATCATCTGCGCGAACGCCAGCGTGATCATGATGAAGTACACGCCCCGGGTGCGCAGCGAGATCGCACCCGTGACGAGCGCGAGCAGCGCGGCCAGCGCCGCGGCAGCGGGCCACGCTGCCAGGGCCGAATGCACGCCAGCCTCGGCCAGGATGGCCACGACATAGGCACCCGCGCCAAGGAAGGCCGCATGCCCGAGCGCCACCATGCCGCCGTAGCCCAGGATAAAGTTCAAGCTGGTCGCAGCCAGGCCGTAGATCAGGATGCGCCGCACCAGCGAAACGTAGAACGAGACATCCCACGCCGCGGCGATCCAGGGAAATGCCATGAGCAGGGCAAGCGCCAGCCAGACGATCCAGGATGCGCGCATCGGCCGCCCTACCCCCTGGCCGGAAACAGCCCGGCCGGACGAAAGGCGAGCACGGCCGCCATCAGCACATAGATCGAAATCGCCGCCAAGGTCGGGCCGAGGCTGGCGGCCATGGCCGGCGGAAAAACCTCGCGCAGCAACATGGGCAGGAAGGCCCGCCCGGCGGTGTCGACCATGCCGACGAGCAGCGCGCCGACGAACGCGCCGCGCACCGAGCCGATGCCGCCGATGACGATGCACACCAGCACGAGGATGAGGATTTCCTCGCCCATGCCCGTCTGCACGGCTGTGACCGGCCCGAGCAGCGCGCCGGCCGCGGCCGCGAGCATCGCGCCGAGCACGAACACGCCCAGGAAAAGAAGCGGTACGCGCACGCCCATCAGCGTGGCCATCTGGCGGTTGGACGCGCCGGCACGCACCAGCACGCCGGCGCGCGTATGCGCGACGAACCAATACAGCCCCAGCGCAGCCAGCGCGCCCACGCCGATGATGAGCAGACGATAGGCCGGGTACATCAGTTCCGGCAACAGCTGGACCGGACCGGACAGCGCCGGCGGCAAGCCCAGCATCACCGGCGCCGGCCCCCAGATCATCTTGACCAGGTCGTTGGCGATGAGGATCAAGGCAAAGGTGGCCAGCACCTGGGCCAGGTGATCACGTTGGTACAGCTTGCGCACCAACGCGACCTCCAGCACCGCGGCAACCAACCCGGTGACCAACATGGCCAGCAGCACCGAGGCGGCGAACGAGCCGCTGTGCTGCATGGCCTCGGCGGCCAGGTAGGCGCCGGCCATGTACAGCGAGCCGTGCGCCAGGTTCATCACGTCCATGATGCCGAACACCAGCGTCAGCCCGGCCGCGATGAGAAACAGCATGAGCCCGAACTGCAGCCCGTTGAGCAGCTGCTCGACCAGCAGTATCGACGTCATGGCGCGGATCCCGCCCAGGCTGCGCGTACCGGCATCGCCAGGCCGCCTACATCTTGCATTCGCCGACGTACGCGTCCTGGTAGTCGTCGAATACCTTGCCGACCAGCTTGTTGGTGATCTTGCCCTCGGCGTCTTTTTCGATCACACGCAGGTAGTAGTCCTGGATGGGGTAATGGTTGGCCCCGTAGCGGAACTTGCCGCGCACGGACTCGAAGTCCGCCTTGGCCAGGGCTGCGACCACGGCATCGCGGTCATCGACCTTGCCACCGACCTGCCGCACGGCCGCGTCGATGGCCATGATGACGTCATAGGCCTGGGCCGCATACACCGACGGATACCGGCCGCCGTATTCCTTGCGGAAAGCCTCCACGAACTGCTTGTTACGCGGGTTGTCCAGGTCGTGCGCCCACTGCGCGGTGTTGTACATGCCCAGCATGGGTTCGCCCACGGCCTGGATGACGTCCTCGTCGGCCGAAAAACCCGGACCGATCAGGGTGATGCCCTGGTTCAGCCCTGCGGCCACGAACTGCTTGATGAAGTTGATGCCCATGCCGCCCGGCAGGAAGATGTAGACCGCGTCGGGCTTGGCTGCGCGCAATTGAGCGAGCTCGGCCGCGTAGTCGATCTGGCCCAGCTTGGTGTAGAGCTCCTGCGCAACCTCGGCCTTGTAGCCACGCTTAAAGCCGGTGAGCGCATCCTTGCCGGCAGGGTAGTCCGGGGCCATGATGAACATGTTCTTGTAGCCGCGGTCTGCCGCGACCTTGCCGGCGGACTCGTGGAAGGCGTCGTTCTGGTACGACTGCCCGAACCAGAAGCGGTTGCACTGCTTGCCGGCAAACTGGCTGGGACCGGGATTGTTGGACAGGTACGGCACCTTGGCCGCAAAGAGTGCCGGACCGACCGCCAAGGCGACGTTGGACCCGATCGGGCCGGTAAAGAAATCGATGCGCTCGCGCTGGATGTAACGGTTGACCAGTTGGCGCGCCTGGTCGGGGTTGCCGCCCATGTCGGTCTGCAGGAATTGCGCCGGCTGGCCGCCCAGCTTGCCACCGAGCTCCTTGATCGCCAGGTTGAACCCGTCGCGCGCTTCGGCGCCCAACGCCGCGAAGGGCCCCGAAATATCGTTGGCGATGCCGACCTTGATCGGGTCCTGCGCCACCGCGGTGCCCGAGACGAGCACGGCGGCCAATATGAGCGGCTTGAACGAACGCATGGCGGATGGCTCCCAGCGCTAGAGCGCGACGGTGGTTGGAAAGGTGCGGGGCGATTCGCCGCAAGGCCGCACCAGCAAAGGAAAGACTGGTGTCGCGTATAGTTTAGGTTTAAAGTATCTGTGACGACAAGTCTAGGGTTTTTACCAATTATTCCGCCACCCATGACAGGCCAGCCACCCGCCGGAAGCGGCGCACTTTACCGCGGTTACGACCAGCCGGCGCTGGACGCGCAGTACAACGCACGCGCGACAGTACCCGACATCGGCCCGTATCTCAACCAGTACGCGCAGTTGAGCGCCCACGCGCGCGCCGTGCTCGAATGCGCCACCGACGTCGCCTACGGCGACCACCCGGACGAGACCATGGACATCTTTCCGGCCGCCGGGACCCAGCCGGCGCCGGTGTTCATGTATATCCACGGCGGCTATTGGCGCGCACTCGGCAAGGACGACTCCAGCTTCATGGCGCCGGCGTTCGTACAGGCCGGCGCCACGGTAGCGGCGATCAACTATTCGCTGGCACCAGCGGCGAACCTGGACCAGATCGTCGACCAAGTCCGCCGCGCGCTCGCGTGGCTCGTGCGCAATGCCGCCCGGTTCAACGGCGATGCAAGCCGCATCCACGTGGGCGGCAGCTCTGCCGGCGGGCACCTGGCTGCCATGCTGCTGGCCGAGGGGTGGCACGCGCGCTACGGCGTGACGGCCGAGGCCGTTCGTGGCGCCGTGCTGCTATCCGGCCTGTTCGACATCACGCCGCTGGTGCACACCCACATCAACGAGTGGATGCGCATGACGCACGAGGACGCCCGGCGCAACAGCCCGCTCTTCGCATTGCCGCGTCGCGGCTGCCCCATCGTTGTCAGCTGCGGCGAGAACGAGACCGACGAGTTCAAGCGCCAGTCGCGCGATTACCTGCAGGCCTGGCGCGATCTCGGCCACGAAGGCCGATACGTCGACATGCCAGGCACCAATCACTTCGACCTTGTCCTTGCCCTGAACGACCCGGACAGCGCGCTGGCGCAAGCCGTGTTCCGGCAGATGGGCTTGGCCGCGCCCCGCGCAGGCGGGGCGGAATCGACCTGAGGTGCGCCGGACGTCGCCCAAATGACCGATTCTCCCGATCTCGAATCCCGCGCGGCGCCCGACGACCACCAGGCGCTACGCCTGTGGCTGCGCCTGCTGACCTGCTGCAACCTGATCGAAGCGCAGATCCGCTCGCGGCTGCGCACCGAATTCGACACGACCCTGCCCCGCTTTGACCTGATGGCACAGCTGGACCGCGCGCCAGATGGGATGAAGATGGGCGAGCTGTCGCGCCGCATGATGGTCACCAACGGCAACATCACCGGCATCGCCGACCAGCTCGAAAAGGAAGGATTGGTGATGCGCACCCGGTCCGACACGGACCGCCGCAGCTCGCTGCTGCGGCTGACCCCGCGCGGCAAGCGGGCGTTCACGCGCATGGCCCGCGCCCACGAGCAGTGGGTCAAGGAACTCTTCGCCGGCCTCAGCGACGACGGACGCAACCGCCTGTACCAGGCGCTGGGCGAACTGAAGCTGGGCATCGTCGCCCGGCCAGGCCGGCGCCGGCCATAGCCCGGCGCGGCAGCCGGCCTGACAGAGGCCGCCAAATTGGGGAATAATGGTCGGTTTCCCGGGCAGCGCGCCCGGAGAATCTTTTACGCCCTGATCCTTTGCGCACACCACCATGGCCGTCAACCTGCATATACCCGCCGAATCCGATATTCATCCCGTGGCCGGCGTCGAGCTCGGCGTCGCCGAGGCCGGCATCCGCAAGGCGAACCGACGCGACCTGACGGTCATGCGCCTGGCCGCGGGCAGCGCGGTAGCCGGGGTGTTTACGCGCAACCGCTTCTGCGCGGCGCCGGTACAGGTCTGCCAGGCCCACTTGGCCGCCGGCCCGGACATCGGCGCGCTGGTGATCAACACCGGCATCGCCAATGCGGGCACGGGCCAGGCCGGCGTGCACGCCGCCCGACGCACCTGCGAGGAAGCCGCCCGGCTGCTCGGCCTGCGGCCCGAGCAGGTGCTGCCGTTTTCCACCGGGGTGATCCTGGAGCCGCTGCCGGTCGATCGCATCGCCGCCGCGCTGCCGCGCGCGGTCGCGGACCTGTCGCCGGCAAACTGGATGGCCGCCGCGCACGCCATCATGACCACGGACACCCTGCCCAAGCTGCATTCGCGGCGCGTGCAGCTGGGCGATGCGACCGTTGCCGTCACCGGCATCAGCAAGGGCGCGGGCATGATCCGGCCCAATATGGCCACGATGCTCAGCTTCCTGGCCACCGACGCGGGCATCGCGCCTGCCCTGCTGGCACGCATGGCGCGGGAGATCGCCGACATGTCGTTCAACCGGATCACGGTCGACGGTGACACGTCGACCAATGACTCCTTCGTCCTGGTCGCCACCGGCGCAGCCGGCGTCTCGGTGCAATCGGAATCCGACCCGCACTACGGCGCGTTGCGCGCGGCGCTGGCCGAAGCCGCGAAGGACCTGGCGCAGAAGATCGTGCGCGATGCCGAAGGCGCGACCAAGTTCATCACCGTGCGCGTGGAAGAAGCCGGATCCACCGAGGAGGCGCTCAAGGTCGCCTACGCGGTGGCGCATTCCCCCCTGGTCAAGACGGCCTTCTACGCCTCGGATCCCAACCTGGGCCGCATCCTGGCCGCAGTGGGCTACGCCGGCATCGACGACCTGGACGTCTCGCGCGTGCGCCTATGGCTGGACGACGTGCTGGTCGCCAGCGAAGGCGGGCGCCACCCCGGCTACCGCGAGGAGGACGGCCAGCGCGTCATGAAACAGCCCGAGATCACGGTGCGCATCGCGCTGGCCCGGGGCCAGGCCGCCGACACCGTCTACACCTGCGACTTTTCGCACGACTACGTCAGCATCAACGCCGATTACCGTTCCTAATCCGCGCCGCGCGCGCCCACCTGAAGTGACCGACGCAAAACTCGCCAACCTGATAGAACGCGCCGAGCGGGTGCTGGCCCAGCTCGAAGCCTGGCTGCCCCCGGCGCCGCCCGAAACCGACTGGACTGCCCATGCCTACCGCTGGCGCCGGCGCGGCGCGCGCGGCTGGCTCGATCCCGTGCGCAAGCCCGCGCGCATCGACACCGACGACTTGCGCCACATCGACCGCCAGAAGCAGGTGATCGACCGCAATACGCGCCAGTTCCTCGCCGGCAAACCGGCCAACAATGTGCTGATGACCGGCGCGCGCGGCACCGGCAAGAGCTCGCTGGTCAAGGCCATGCTCAACGCCTACGGCGACCAGGGCCTGCGCCTGATCGAAGTGGACAAGGCCGACCTGGGCGACCTACCCGACATCATCGAGCTGGTCGAACACCGCCCCGAGCGCTTCATCGTGTTCTGCGACGACCTATCCTTCGAAGAGGGCGAAGCCGGCTACAAGGCGCTCAAATCGGTGCTCGACGGCTCGGTGGCTGCTTCGGGCGAAAACGTCCTCATCTACGCCACGTCCAACCGGCGCCACCTGATGCCGGAGTACATGAGCGAGAACCTGCAGGCCCGCCACCAGCCCGACGGCGAAATCCATCCCGGCGAAACCGTCGAGGAAAAGATCTCGCTGTCAGAGCGCTTCGGCCTGTGGCTGTCCTTCCATCCCTTCAAGCAGGACGACTACCTAGACATCGTGCGCCACTGGCTGCAGGCGCTGGGCTGCCCACCCGAGGCCATAGAGGCCAGCCGCGCCGAGGCGCTGCAATGGGCGCTGGAGCGCGGCTCCCGGTCGGGCCGCGTGGCCTACCAGTTCGCACGGGATTGGGCGGCGCGGCATGGCTGAGGAGAAGGCCGCCAAAATCGTCGACGTCGCCGTCGGCCTGATCCTGCGCCCGGACGGCACCCTGCTGCTAGGCGACCGTCCCATGGACAAGCCCTGGCCAGGCTGGTGGGAGCTGCCCGGCGGCAAGCTCGAGCCGGGAGAAACCGTGATGCAGGCCCTGGTGCGCGAGCTGGACGAAGAGCTGGGCATACGCGTGACCCGCGCCATGCCCTGGGTCACGTACGTACACGTTTACCCGCACGCCACGGTCCGGCTGGCCTTTTGCCGGGTCACCGGCTGGGAGGGCGAGCCGCGCGGGCTGGAGGGCCAGCACCTGGCCTGGCTCACGCCCCAGCAGGCGCTGGCGACGCAGCGCCTGCTGCCGGCCGCCGTTCCGCCACTGCGCTGGATGCAGCTGCCCGGGCGCTACGCCGTCAGCGCGATCGGCGGGCCCGCCGGGCTGGACGCCTTCCTGCTGCGGCTGGACGCCGCCCTGGCTGCGGGCCTGCGGCTGGTGCAGCTGCGCGAGCCGGACTGGCCGGGCGGTCCGGCCGCCGCCTCGCTGCACGAGGCCTTCCGCCAGGTGCTGGCGCGCTGCAGGCAGGCCGGCGCCCGCCTGCTGGTCAACAGCGTGCATCCGGCCGACTGGTGGCGCCAGGCCGGCGGCGTGCACCTGCGCGCGGCCGACGCCGCACGGCTGTCGCAACGGCCCGACCTGCCCGATCCGCACGCGCTGGTCGGCGTGTCGGCGCACGGCGCCGAAGACCTGCGCCAGGCCGGCGCGGTCAAGGCCGATTTCATCGTGCTGGGACCGGTGTGCGCCACGGCCAGCCACCCGGACCGCGCCCCCTTGGGCTGGGAACGGTTCGCCGAACTGAACCGGCAGGCCGGGTTGCCGGTCTTCGCCATAGGCGGGCAATCGGCAGAAACCGAAGACTGCGCGCGCGAGCACGGCGCGCACGGCATCGCCGGGATACGCGGCCTGTATTGATATCGTCTCAATCTCGCCGATATCGCTGCCGCCGGCGCCGAAAGGGCCGCCTGCGCAGCGGCGCGGCACAGGCGCGTGCAACGCGCTGAAATCAATGTTTCGGCCGGCAGGCCGCGATTGGCAGCGAAAGCGGCAATAATGCCGCGACGCCCTGCGCCCCCGGCTCGCGCCTGCGGGGCCCGCTTGCACGATTCCAGCATGTCCCGAACCTTGCGCCTACCCAACAAACGAACGCGCCACCTGGTCGCGGTGCTGGCCATCGTCGCCGTCCTGGCGGCGGCCTACCTGTACCTGCGCCCTGGCGGCGGCACGAGCGCGCCGCCGGCAGCCGCCTTGCGCACCGGACCCGTGCCCGTGCGCACCACGCTGGCTGCGCTGGGCAACCTGGACGTGACGCTGCGCGCCATCGGCACCGTCGTGCCGCTCAATACGGTGACCGTGCGCAGCCGTGTCCAGGGCGAGCTCGTCGAGGTGCTGTTCGAGGAAGGCCAATACGTCGAAGCGGGGCAGTTGCTCGCGCGCATCGACCCCCGCCCCTACGAAGCCCAGCTGGCGCAGGCCGAAGGCCAGCAACAGCAGAACCTCGCCCTGCTGCGCAACGCCGAACTGGACCTGAAGCGCTACCAAACGCTGTACAAGCAGGACTCGATCGCCCGCCAACAGCTCGACAGCCAACAGGCGCTGGTGCGGCAGTACCAGGGCACGGTCAAGGTCGACCAAGGCCGTGTCGACGATGCGCGCCTGCAACTGTCCTTCACCCGCATCGAAGCGCCGCTATCGGGCCGCATCGGCCTGCGCGCGGTCGACCCGGGCAACCTCGTCAGCAGCACGGACGCCGACGGCATTGCCGTCATCACCCAGGTCAAGCCGATCTCGGTGTTGTTCTCCATTCCGGAAAGCCAGCTCGACCCAGTCATGCAGCAGGTCCGCGCCGGGCGCAAGTTGGTCGTGCAGGCCTGGGACCGCGAGGAAACGCGCGTGCTGGCAACGGGCACCCTGGCCACCGTGGACAACCGCATCGACACGGCGACGGGCACCCTGCGGCTGCGCGCCGTCTTCGACAACGACGATGAGGCGCTGTTTCCCAACCAATTCGTCAACGTGCGCCTGCGGGTCCGCACGCTGCGCGACGTGCTCACCATTCCGGCCGATGCCGTGCAGTACGGCTCGCGCGGTACCTACGTATACGTCGTCACGCCCGAGCAGAAAGCCAGCGTGCGGCTGCTCAAGCTCGGCCCGCAGGAAGACGGGCGCGTGGCCGTGCTCGAAGGCCTGGCCGAAGGCGAGCAGGTCGTGCTGGAAGGCTTGGACCGTCTGAGCGAAGGCCGCGCGGTGCAGGTCGTGGCTGAGCCGCCGGCCGCAGGCGCGCCCACCACTGGCGCGCCGGGCGCTGCGCGCGGCGAACAGGGTAGTGAACCTTCCCGGCGGCGCCGGCCGGGCGGCGGGCGATGAACCTGTCTGGCATTTTCATCCGCCGGCCGGTGGCCACGGCGCTGCTGATGGTGGCGCTGCTATTGTCGGGCGTCATGGCTTGGCGGATGTTGCCGGTCTCGGCGCTGCCGCAGGTCGACTACCCCATCATCCAGGTCTTCACCTACTACCCCGGCGCCAGCCCTGAAGTCACCACCAGCGCGATTACCGCACCGCTGGAGCGGCGCTTCGGCCAGATCCCAGGGCTGAAGCAGATGTCCTCGACCAGCTCGGCGGGCGCGTCGGTGATCACCCTGCAGTTCGCGCTGGACCTGGACATGGGCGTGGCCGAGCAGGAGGTACAGGCGGCGATCAGCGCGGCAGGCAGCCTGCTGCCCGGCGACCTGCCCGCCCCGCCCGTCTACCGCAAGGTCAATCCGGCCGACCTGCCCATCATGACGCTGGCCGTCACCTCCCCCACCCTGCCTTTGCCGCAGGTCTATGACCTGGTCGACACGCGCATGGCGCAGCGGCTCGCCCAGGTGTCGGGCGTGGGCATGGTCAGCCTGGCGGGCGGCCAAAAACCGGCGTTTCGCGTGCAGGTCAATCCGTCGGCGCTGGCCGCCTACGGCCTGAGCCTGGAAGACGTGCGCGCGGCCATCGCATCGGCCAACGTCAACCAGCCCAAGGGCAGCTTCGACGGCCCCCTGCGCTCGGTGATGATGGGCGCCAACGACCAGCTGCGCTCGCCCGAGGAATATCGCCGGCTGATCATCAGCTACCAGAACGGTGCCCCGCTGCGCCTGGGCGACGTGGCCACCATCGAAAGCGGCGCCGAGGACAGCCGGCTGGCCGCGTGGTCGGGCGAGCTGCCCGCCGTGCTGGTCAATATCCAGCGCCAGCCCGGCGCCAACGTGATCGAGGTAGTCGACCGCGTCCAGGCGCTGCTGCCGCAGTTGACGGCGGCGCTGCCAGCAGCCGTCGACGTGCAGGTCCTGACCGATCGCACGCAAAGCATTCGCTCCTCGGTGCGCGACGTGCAGCGCGAGCTCGTCTTCGCCGTCGGGCTGGTGGTGTTGGTCACCTTCCTTTTCCTGCGCAACCTGCCGGCCACCATCATTCCCAGCGTGGCCGTGCCGCTGTCGCTGGTCGGCACCTTCGGGGTCATGTACTTGGCCGGCTATTCGATCAACAACCTGACGCTGATGGCGCTGACGATCGCCACGGGGTTCGTCGTCGACGACGCCATCGTCATGCTCGAAAACATCGCCCGGCACCGGGAGGCCGGCGCCTCGCCCATGCAGGCCGCGCTCAAGGGGGCATCCGAAATCGGCTTTACGCTGGTGTCGCTGACCTTGTCGCTGATCGCCGTGCTGATTCCGCTGCTGTTCATGGGCGACGTGGTGGGCCGGCTGTTCCACGAATTCGCCATCACGCTGGCCGTGGCCATTTTGCTGTCGCTGGCGGTGTCGCTGACACTCACGCCCATGATGTGCGCGCGCATGCTGCCCGACGACCACGCCGCCGAGGGTCCTCCTGGGCTGCTGGCGCGCGTGATCCGGCGCTACGACCGCATGCTCGTCTGGGTGCTGCGTCACCAGCGGCTGGGCCTGCTTGCCACGGCCGCGACGCTGGCATTGACCGCCGTGCTCTACCTGTTGGTCCCCAAGGGCTTCTTTCCGGTGCAGGACAGCGGCGTCATCCAAGGCGTGACCGAGGCGCCGCAGACCATTTCCTTTGGCGCGATGGCAGAGCGCCAGCAGGCGCTGGCTTCGGCCATCCTCGAAGACCCAGACGTCGTCAGCCTGTCGTCGTTCATCGGCGTGGACGGCACCAACCCGGCGATCAACACCGGGCGCATCCAGGTCAACCTGCGCCCCCACGGCCAGCGCAGCGATTCGGTGCAAGCCATCATGCGGCGGCTGACCGAGCGGACCGCCTCCATCCCCGGCATCTCGCTCTACATGCAGCCGGCGCAGGAACTGACCATAGAGGATCGCGTCAGCCGCGCGCAGTACCAGTTCACGCTGACCTCGCCTGATGAGGCGCTGCTGGCGCAATGGACGCCCAGGCTCGTGCAGCGCCTGCGCGAGCTGGACGAGCTGCGCGACGTCTCCAGCGACCTTCAACAGGGCGGGCTGGAGCTGTACATAGACGTGGACCGGGACGCGGCCGCGCGGCTGGGCGTGACGATGTCGGCGATCGACAACGCGCTCTACAGCGCCTATGGGCAGCGCCAGATCGCCACGCTGTTCACCCAGTCGAACCAGTACCGCATCGTGCTGGAAGTCGATCCGCGCCATGCCCGCTCGCCTGGCGACCTGGACCGGCTGTACGTGCCCGGCGCCGACGGCAACAACATCCGGCTCTCTGCGCTGGCGCGCGTGGTCGAGCGGCCCGCCGCCCTGCTGCGCAGCCACGTCGGGCAGTTCCCTGCCGCGACGGTGTCGTTCAACCTGGCGCCCGGCACCTCGCTGGGCCAGGCCGTTGCGGCGATCGAGCAGGCGCAGGCCGACATCGGGCTGTCCGCCGGCATCGAATTGCGCTTCCAGGGCGCGGCCGAAGCCTTCCGTGCCTCGCTGGAGAACACCCTGTGGCTGATCCTGGCGGCGGTGGTGACCATGTACATCGTGCTGGGCGTGCTCTACGAGAGCACCATCCATCCCATCACCATCCTGTCGACGCTGCCCTCGGCCACCGTCGGCGCACTGGCCGCGCTGTTGCTGACCGGCACGGACCTGGACCTGATCGCCGTCATCGGCATCGTGCTGCTCATCGGCTTGGTCAAGAAGAACGGCATCATGATGATCGACTTCGCGCTCGAGGCGCAGCGCCGCGACGGGTTGCCCCCGCGCCAGGCGATACGGCGTGCCGCGCTGCTGCGCTTCCGGCCCATCCTGATGACGACGATGGCCGCGCTGTTTGGCGCCATACCCCTGATGCTGGCCACCGGCGCGGGCGCGGAGCTGCGCCAGCCGCTTGGGCTGGTCATGGTCGGCGGGCTGCTGGTCAGCCAAGTGCTGACACTGTTCACCACGCCGGTGGTCTATCTGTTCTTCGACCGCCTGGGCCGCCGCGTGCGCGCCTGGCGCGCACGCGGCCAGGCGACGCAGGCGCAGGAGCAGCCATGACGGCAGGCAGACGCGCGACCGAAGCGGTCTCACGTGGGCAGGCCGGATCATGAACATTTCCCGGCCCTTCGTCCGACGCCCCGTGGCCGCCAGCCTGCTGGCCGCCGCGCTGCTGCTGATGGGCGCGCTGGCTTGGCGGCTGCTGCCGGTGGCATCGCTGCCGCAAGTGGAATTCCCGGCCATCGTCGTCAACGCCAGCCTCCCGGGCGCCGACCCGGAGACCATGGCCGCCACCGTGGCCGCGCCGCTCGAGCGCGCCATGGGCAGCATCGCCGGCGTCACGTCGCTGGTGTCCTCCAGCAGCACGGGCTCGACCATGATCCTGCTGCAGTTCGAGCTGGACCGCGACATCAACGACGCGGCGCGCGACGTGCAGGCTGCCATCAATGCCGCACGCGGGGAATTGCCCTCGGGGATGCCCGGCAACCCCACCTATCGCAAGATCAACCCTTCGCAGGCGCCTATCATGGCGTTGGCCTTGAGCTCGGACAACCTTGCGCCCGGCCAGCTCTATGACGCGGCATCGACCATCCTGGCGCAGCGCCTGGCACAGATCTCGGGCGTGGGCGACGTCACGGTCGACGGCGCATCGCTGCCGGCCGTGCGCGTGCAGCTCGACCCCAACCTGCTTGCGCATTACGGGATCGCGCTGGACGACATCCGCCGCGCCATTTCCGAAGCCAACCCGCTGCGCCCGCGCGGCATGATCGAGGACGACAGCCGCCGCTGGCTGCTGCAGACCAGCGAGCAGTTGCGCCAGGCCGACGCCTACCGGCCGCTCATCGTGCGCTACGTCAATGGCGCGCCGGTGCGGCTGGGCGACGTGGCCACCGTGACCGATTCGGTGGAAAACCGCTACACGAGCGGCTTTCACAATAACCGTCCGGCGGTTATCGTCATGATCAGTCGCCAGCCCGGGGCCAACATCGTCGAAACCATCGACCAGGTCTACGCGCAGCTGCCCATGCTGCGCGAGCTGATGCCGGCGGACGCCGAACTGACCGTGGTCATGGACCGGTCACCGGGCATACGGGCGACGCTGCGCGAGGCGCAACTGACGCTGCTACTGGCCTGCGGCCTGGTCGTTTTGGTGGTGCTGGCGTTCTTGGGCAGCCTGCGGGCGGCGTTCATCCCCAGCGTGGCGATACCCGTTTCGCTGGTCGGCACCTTCGCCATCATGTACCTGTACGGGTTTTCGCTGAACAACCTCTCGCTGATGGCATTGATCGTGGCGGCCGGATTGGTGGTCGACGATGCCATCGTGGTCATGGAAAACATCCAGCGCCATGTCGAAAACGGCATGACGCCGATGCGTGCAGCGTTGCGCGGCGCCGGCGAAGTCGGCTTCACCTTGCTGGCCATGACCCTGGCGCTGGTGGTGGTGTTCGTCTCCATCCTGTTCATGGGCGGACTGGTCGAGCGGCTGTTCCGGGAGTTCTCCATCACGCTTGCGGCGGCCATGCTGGTGTCATTGCTGGCATCGCTGACGCTGACGCCCAGCCTGTGCGCGAGGCTCCTGCCCCCGCACGGGTCACGCCCGGCCGGCCGCCTGCGGGCGGCAAGTGAGCGCGTCTTCGCGGCCGTGCTACGCGGCTACTCGCGCACGCTCGCCTGGAGCCTGCGCCGCTGGCCGTGGGTGCTAGCCTGCCTGGTCGCGGTCATCGCCCTGAACGTCTACCTGTACGCGGCCATACCCAAGGGTTTCTTGCCGCAGCAGGACACCGGCCAGCTGCAAGGTTTCGTGCGCGGCGATGACGGCGCGTCCTACCAGGTGATGCAGCCCAAGATGGAGGCCTACCGCAAGCTGCTGCTCGCGGACCCGGCCGTGCAGGACGTCATCGGCACCAGCGGCGGCGAGCGCGGCATCAGCAACGCACGCATGCTGGTGCGCCTCAAGCCCCTGTCCGAGCGCAAGGTATCGGCGCAGGCGGTGGTCGACCGGCTGCGCGCGTCGCAGCCGGCGCTGCCGGCCGGCATGCTCATGCTCAGCGTCGACCAAGACATCAACATGCCCCGCGCGATCGGCTCGCAGGGCGACTACGAGGTGACGCTGCTATCGGGCGACCTGTCCCTGCTGCGCCAGTGGGACCGGCGCGTCACCGAGGCGCTGGCCGCGCAACCCGAGCTCGTCGACGTGCCTGCCTCGGGCGATGAGCAGACCCGCCAAGTCATGCTCAAGATAGACCGGGAAGCCGCGCGCCGCCTGGGCGTGGACATGAATACCATCATGCAGGTGCTGAACAACTCCTTCAGCCAGCGGCAGGTGGCCACGCTCTATGGCAGCCTGAACCAGTATCGCGTGGTCATGGAGATCGAGCCGCGCTACACGCAGGATCCGAGCGTGCTGGACCAGCTGCAAGTCATCGCCGCCGACGGCACCCGCGTTCCGCTGTCGGCGCTTGCCAGTTACGACTATGGCCTGTCCAACGACAGGGTACGCCACGACGGCCAGTTCGCCGCGGTCAGCATCCCCTTCTCGCTGGCCGAAGGCGTCTCCATGGAGGCAGGCATGCAGGCAGTGGATCGCGCGCTTGCCCAAGCCATGGTGCCGACCGAGGTGCAGGCGCGGGTCGGCGGCCGCGCCGGGCACTTCCGCGCGACAGTCCAGGCCCAACCCATGCTGATCCTGGGCGTGCTGGTGGCGGTGTACCTGGTGCTGGGCATGCTGTACGAAAGCACGCTGCATCCGTTGACCATCCTGTCGACCTTGCCATCGGCCGGCGTGGGCGCCCTGCTGGCGCTCATGGCCTCGGGTACCGAGTTCACATTGGTCGCACTTTTGGGATTGTTCCTGCTGATAGGGGTGGTCATGAAAAATGCCATCCTCATGATCGACTTCGCGCTCGAGGCGCAGCGCCGCCGCGGGCTGGGACCGCTCGCCTCGATCTACCGTGCCGCGCGCCTGCGCTTGAGGCCCATCCTGATGACCAACCTGGCCGGCCTGCTCGGCGCACTGCCATTGGTGCTGAGCACCGGCGAGGGCGCGGAGATGCGCCGCCCACTGGGCATCGCCATCGTCGGCGGCCTCGCCGTCAGCCAGGTGCTGACGCTATACACGACCCCCGTCGTCTATCTTTGTCTGGACCGCCTGCGCGCCTGGACGCACCGCCGCAAGGGTGCCGGCCGCCGCGCAGGCAGAATCCGGGAGGCAGAATGAATCGCTCGATGCATCCGCGCCGCGCGGCGCCGTCGCTGCGCATCGCCTTGGCAAGCCTGGCGCTGCTGCTGGCCGGCTGCGCGCTCGGTCCTGATTACGAACGGCCGGAAGTGACCGTGCCGGCCAAGTTCAAGCACATGCAGGGCTGGGTGCCGGCGCAGTCCATGCAGCCTATGACCGACGACCGCTGGTGGACGCGCTATGGTGATCCGCTGCTACAGGCCCTGGTGGCCGAGGTAGACGTCTCCAACCAGAACATCGCCCAGGCCGAGGCACGCTACCGGCAAGCGCTGGCGCTGATCGAGGGATCGCGCGCCGGCCTGTTCCCAAACGCCGGCGCCGACGCCGCGGTCACGCGCAGCGGCGGCGGCAACGGCGGGCGCAGCGGCGCGGCCGTCGGCGGGGGCGGCCCGGAGAATCGCTACAACGCCGGCCTGTCGGTTTCGTGGATGCCGGACCTGTGGGGCCGCGTGCGTCGCCAGATCGAAGCCAGCCGCGCCGACGCCCAGGCCAGCGCTGCGGATCTCGCCGCCGCGCGCCTGGCCGCACAATCCACGCTCGCCCAGGCGTATTTCCGCGTGCGCGTGCTGGACCGGCAGAAAACACTGCTCGAGCAAACGCAGCAGGCGTTCCAGCGATCGCTGGACCTGACACGCAACCAATACCAGGCCGGCCTGGTATCGAAGTCGGACGTGGTGCTGGCGCAGACCCAGCTCGCCCAGGTCCAGGTACAGCTGCGCGACCTGGACTGGCAACGCGCCCAGCAGGAAAACGCCATCGCGGTGCTGACCGGACGCGCGCCGGCCGATTTTGCGCTGGCGCCCACGAGCCAGATGCCGCAGCTGCCGCCGGTGCCACAGGCCGTGCCGTCGATCGTCCTGCAGCGCCGGCCGGACGTCGCGGCGGCCGAGCGCGCCGTGGCGGCGGCCAACGCGCGCATCGGCGTGGCGCAGACGGCCTGGTTCCCCGACCTGACGCTGTCGGCCTCGGGCGGCTACCAGGGCGGCTCGTTCGCAAATTGGATCAGCGCGCCCTTCCGCTACTGGTCCTTGGGGCCGGCGCTGGCCTTGACGCTGTTCGACGGAGGGGCCCGCGCGGCCGAGCGCGAGCGGGCGATGGCTGCCTATGACGAGCAGGTTGCCCGCTACCGGCAGACGGTGCTGGGTGCCTTCCAGGAAACTGAAGACGCGCTGGCTTTGCTCAGGGTATTGGAATCCGAAGTCCAAGCCCAGCGCGAGGTCGTGGCCCTGGCCGAGGAAAACGAAAACCTGGTGACCAACCGCTACCGGGCCGGCATGGTCAGCTACTTGGAAGTCGCGGTTGCGCAGAACACCACGCTGTCGGCGCGGCGCACCCTACTGGATCTGGAAGGCTCGCGCCTGCAAGCGAGCGTACAACTGATGGCGGCGCTCGGCGGCGGCTGGGACGGCAACTTGCAACCCGCCGCCAAGGCCAGCCCACCAGAAGGAGAAGGCACGCCGGCGCAGCCCGCCTCATCGGGCTGAGTGCCCGCCGGTCAGGCATTGCACAGGGCCATGCGAAACGGCACGTTGCCGGCAAACTGCTGGGGCTTGAGCTCGCCGTCCTGGGTGGAAAACCGTATCCACACCATGTATTTGTTGGCGCTGATTTCGGGGAAGGTCCCCAGCGTGTCGTCGACCCAGACGCGCAGCAACTGATAGACCTTTCCCCCCAGCATCTGCTGGTAGGTGCCGCCTTCGGCCACCACCTCGGAAGAGCGGCCGGATTCGCGCAGCAGCCGCAGCGCCATCGCCGTGCCCTCGAACAGCGGCATGAGCGGCGCCATCCAGCGCTGGAGGTCGGCGCAGCGCACCTCCTGCGGCTTGAGCTGCCAGGCATAGTAGGACGGCATGTCCACCTGCATCGCCCCACCCGGCACCGCCAGGCGTCCGCGCAGGCTGACCAGCCATTCGTTTTCGCGCAGCGCCTGGCCGGTCTTGCCTTGCGCCGACAGGCTGGCGCTGACCTTCTCGATGTCGCGCAGCGTCGCGTCCAGCGCATCCTGGGCCACGTCGGGATGGCCACGCAGCGCATTCAATGCCATGCGCTGCCGTTCCAGGTCTTGCAGCACCGCCCCCTTCATGTCGGTGCGCTCGGTGGCATCGAGGATGTCGAACAGCGAAGCGACCGCCACTTGGTGCATGCGGGCATCGCCCGGCTGCGAGAAAAAGAACAGGCGATCGAACAGGTACTCCAGCCTCAGGAAGGCGCGCACGCGTTCGTTGAAAGGGTATTCGTAGAGTGTCACGCGAAGAACAGGCCCATCGAAAAAACCGGCGCGCCAGCGCGCCGGCAGTTGTTCAGGGTGCCGGCGTGCACCGGCCCGATGCCGCCGCCAGCTCGCACCAGCGTTCATGCAGAGACTTCGCCCGCGCCCGCAACTGTCCGGGATCGGTGCCGCCGTCGTTCAGGATGACATCGTCGGCTGCCGCCAACCGGGTCGCGCGCGCGGCCTGCGCCGCCATGATACGCCGGATGATCTCGGGCGTCAGCCCGCTTCGGGCCTGCACGCGGGCGACCTGCGTTTCGGGGTCGCAGTCGACCACGCAGATCCGGTCCACCCGGTCGCGCCAGCGGCCCGATTCCACGAGCAGCGGCACCACGTAGACCAGGTATGGGCCTTGCGCTCGCTCGGCCAGGCGCTTGGTTTCGCGGCCGATCATGGGGTGCAGGATGGCCTGCAGCCGCGCGCGCGCGGCGTCGTCGGAGAAGGCAATTTCCCGCATCGCCGCGCGATCGAGCGCGCCGCTGGCATCGATGACTTCGGGCCCGAACGCCTCGCACAACGCCGGGATCGCCGCACCGCCGGGTGCGGTCAGCGCATGGGCCACCTGGTCGGTGTCGATGACCGCCGCCCCCCATTGGGCCAGCAGCTCTGCCACGCGCGTCTTGCCGGAACCTATCCCGCCGGTCAGGCCTATGCTGTACATGGTCATCGGCTTGTTCTCGTCACAAGGGGTTTCCGGCCAGGGCGGCGACCGCGGCGCCCGCGGCCAGGCACGGCCCGAAAGGCAAAGTCTGTCCGGGTCCCGCCCGGCCGGCGACCCGTCGCGCCAAGCCTACCGCCACGCCTAGGAACGATGCGGCCAGCAGGGTCACCGGCAGCGCGCCCACGCCCAGCCAGGCGCCGATGGCCGCCACCAGCTTGAAGTCGCCATGCCCCATGCCGATGCGCCCGGTCAGCAGGCGGTAGATATGGAACACGGACCACAGCACCGCATAGCCCAATGCCGCGCCCAGCACGGCGTGGGGCAACGGCACGAGCGCGCCGTGCAGGTTGACGAGCAAGCCCGCCCAGAGCAAGGGCAAGGTCACGATGTCGGGCAGCAGGCCCGATTCGGCGTCCACCCAGGCCAATAAAACCAATGCGCAGGCAAAGGCCATGAGGACGGCGGCAGCGGGGGTGGCGCCGTAGCGCCAAGCGCAGGCCGCGCACGCCGCGGCGCTGATCGCCGAAACACCGGCCGCGCGCCATGGCCTGCGATGACGCGGGACAGGCGCGGGCATCGGCGGCGCAAAGCCGTAGAGCTCGCTGCATTGCGCGCGCCATTCGCGTCCCACCCAGACCGGCAGCCAGTCGATGGCGCGCAACATTGCAATGCCTGCCGCCATGCCGGCGACGGCGGCGACGAACACGACGGCGGCCGGTGAAACGGCGTAGGCATGCCACATGGTGGACACATCATACCAGTGCATATCCTGCGGCAAATGCGTAGAATGGCCCATCGGAAAACCGCCAACGATAAGTCGCCCCTTGACCATGCCCAGCCAGCCTCGTCCCGCCTTCCGCCTGCAACGCCTGGCCCGGCCCGCCGGGCTCATGTTCGCCGTGGCCGCGCTCGGCCTGGCGGGATGCAGCCAGCAAAGGCAAGCCGGCTATTACGCGCCGCCGGCCGAAAGCACCATTACCGACGCGCAAGACCAGGCGCAAGATGCACGCAACCGGTCGCTGGTGCGCGCGCCCTCGCAGCTGCAGATAGACCTGCGGCGCGACGCCCCGGCTGCCCGCAACGGCGTCAGCGCCCTGCAAACGCCGCCCGAGGCGCAAGCCACGGCAAGCAGCCAACCGGTGCCGGCCGAGGCCGGCGCGGCGCCGGCGCCACTTAGCCGCGTCATCCCCCAACCGCAAACCTACCTGGGCACCTTGCCGTGCTTTCATCCGGGCATGCAATGCACCGCCCAGCGCATCACGGTAACGCTGGCGCCCAACCACCGCTGGCGCGCGCGCGCCGCCTACCTGGACGAATCGCACCAGGACGGCAGCGCGCTGGTCGACCAAGGCTGCTGGCGCGAGCTGGCCGAGCGCCCGCCCCGCATCCTGCTGGTCGAGCGCAACGGCAACGTCCGCGCAGACTTGTTGCTGGCGGCCAACACGCTGCGCGTGCTCGCCGTCAATGGCCAGGCGCCCAACCTGGCCTACAGTCTGACGCGCCAGCCCGACTTGGACGCGATCGACGAGCTTTCCGGCGAGCCGGCACCCAACTGCGACTGACGGCGTCGGCGCGCGGCGGCCTCACCCCGGCCGGGATGCGGCGCGACCCGATGCCTGCATGGGGGACTGGCTGGCCGTCTTGGCGACGACCGGCGCGGTATGCCCGCGCGGCGGCACGCCAACGGCACGCCCAGCCGGGGGCGCATCCCCTGGGCGTGGCTCCAGCAAGGCCGCTGCGGGCACATCCCACGTGTGCGGCGCATAGATGCGCCGGGCGAGCTCGACGGCGTTGCGCACCCCCATTTTGAAGAATATGCGCGCGCGGTGGGTCTCGACGGTGCGCATGGACAAGCCCAGCTCTATGGCAATGACCTTGTTGGACTTGCCGGCCGCGACGTAGTCCAGCACCTGCCGCTCGCGTGGCGTCAGCGCGGCAGGACCGGCTCCGGCCAGGTCGTGACGGCACAGCATGATCGTCTGCTCTCCATTTAGCCTCGACAACCGCATACTGCGCCTGTGCGCCGGGAAAGTAAGCTGTCAGTTCTGACAGGCGTAGTTTCCCTAAAAGGGTATTGACAACGGCGGGCCGCGCTGCAAGCTGCGCTGACAGTGGCCGCAGCGAAGGCCTCGCCGCGGGGGAACGCAGGCCTAGACCTCGAGGTTGTCGATCAAGCGTGTCGCCCCGAGCTTGGCCGCGGCCAGGACGACCAGGGGCTCGCTGGCAGCCAGGTCTGCGGCCTCGGGCTTTTTGAGGTCGCGCTGGCGGCGCACGGCGATGTAGTCGACCTTCCAGCCGCGTGCGGCCAAGGATTCGGCAGCCTCGCGCTCGAGCGCGGCCGGGTCGACCCCGCCGTCGAGCAGGCGTGCGCGCAGCGCCTGCAGCGTCTGGTACAGCCGCGGCGCCTCGCGCCTTTCTTCGGGCGTCAGGTAGGCATTGCGCGAGGACAGCGCCAGGCCGTCTTCGTCACGCACCGTCTCGTGGGCGAGAATCTCGACCGGCAACTGGAACTGCCTGCACATATTGCGCACGATCATCAGCTGCTGGTAGTCCTTCTTGCCGAAAACCGCCACCCGCGGCTGCACGCAGGAAAACAGCTTGAGCACCACCGTGGTCACGCCGGTGAAAAAGCCGGGGCGGAATTCCCCCTCGAGGATGTCGCCCAGGTCGGTGGGAGGCAGCACCCGGTAGTTCTGCGGCTCGGGGTACATCTCACTTTCGTCCGGCGCAAACAGCACGTAAACATCGCGCTCGCGCTCGAGCTTCTCGATGTCGGCCTGCAGTGTGCGGGGATAGCGCTCGAAGTCTTCGTTGGGCCCGAACTGCAGGCGGTTGACGAAAATGCTGGCGACCACGGGGTCGCCGTGCTGGCGCGCCATTTTCATCAGCGCCAGGTGGCCGGCGTGCAGGTTGCCCATGGTCGGGACGAACGCCACGCGCAGCTGCCCGCGCAGCTGATCGCGCAAATCCCTGATCGTGTGTACGACTTTCAACGGTGTCTCCTCGGGGCCGGGGGTGGGCGGCCTACTGCGTCACGCTGGTATAGGCCAGGCGCACGTAAATGGGCGCGTAGGGCTCGGCCTGGGTGATTTCCAGCAGCGACTCGCGCGCCAGCTCCAGAAGGGCCAGGAAATGGACGACGATGACGGCGGCCGGCGCCCCCTCGTCGATGCGCTCCATGAAGAGTTCGGTGAATTCCATGAAGCGCACGTTGGCGAGCCGGCGCAGGATGTGCGTCATGTGGTCGCGCACCGAGAGCTGCTCGCGCGTGATGTGGTGATGGGCGTTGAGCTTGGCGCGCTTGAGGATGTCGGCCCAGGCCGCGCGCAGGTCCTCGACGCTGACCTCGGGCAGCATGCGCTCGACCGACAGGTCGGCCACCCCGTGCGCCCGCTGGAAGTCCCGGCCCAGCTGCGGCAGCGCGTCCAGCTTTTGCGCCGCCAACTTCATCTGCTCGTATTCCAGCAGCCGACGGACGAGCTCGGCGCGCGGATCCTCGGGCTCCTCGCCGGTGTCGGTCTTGCGCACCGGCAGCAGCATGCGCGACTTGATCTCTATCAGCATCGCGGCCATCAACAGGTACTCGGCCGCCAGCTCCAGGTTCCGGGCGCGGATTTGCTCCACGTAGGACAAATACTGGCGGGTGACCTCCGCCATGGGAATGTCCAATACGTTGAAATTCTGCTTGCGGATCAGGTAGAGCAGCAGGTCCAGCGGGCCCTCGAAGGCCTCGAGGAAGACCTCCAGCGCATCCGGCGGGATGTAGAGATCCTGCGGGATGGAAAAGAGCGGCTCGCCGTACAGCCGCGCCAGGGCGACGGCGTCGACCACGTCCGGTGTGCTGTCGACCGGCGGCTGCACGAGCGCGCTCAGATCGTCACCAGAGACCGAAGAAACGCCCGACATGAGGCTCGGGGGGCGTCAATCGTTCTGGTAGACGTAGGGTTTTTGCGGGACCCGCGCGGCCCGGAAGCCTTCCTGCAGCTCCGGGTCCAGGACCTTGTCCCAAAGCAGGCCGCGGCCCTCGCGCTGGCGCTGCTCGACGTCGGGATGCTGCTTTTTGTATTCCTGCAGGAACTTGGTGATGTCGGACTGGTAATGGCTGGCCATGGAGCACTGCCTCATCGATGAATGAGGGCGAGTTTACTTCATGCCCGGGCCGTACAATCGCCCCATGCCGCCTGCCCAAGCTGCCGAAAGCCCTGCCGCGACCGCCGAGACGGGACGCGGCGCGCGCATGCTGCCGTTCATCGTCGGCTGCGCGCTGTTCATGCAGATGCTGGACTCGACGGTGGTCGCCACAGCCCTGCCGGCCATGGCCCAGGCGCTGGGCACCACCCCGGTGCGGCTGAACGTGGCGATCACCGCCTACCTGCTGTCCGTGGCCGTCTTCGTCCCCGTCAGCGGCTGGGCCGCCGATCGGTTCGGCGCGCGCCGCGTGTTTCTTGCGGCCATAGTCCTGTTCACGCTGAGCTCGGTGGCCTGCGCCGGCGCGCAGGACGTCCCGCAACTGGTGCTGGCCCGTATCGTGCAAGGGTTGGCCGGTGCCATGATGGTCCCCGTCGGGCGCATCATCCTGCTGCGCACCGTGCCCAAGCAGGATTTGCTGCGGGCCATGTCCTTCCTGTCCATCCCGGCCTTGCTGGGGCCCGTGATCGGGCCGCCGCTGGGCGGCTTCCTGGTCACCTATGCCTCCTGGCATTGGATATTCTTGATCAACGTGCCTATCGGCGCGCTGGGCATCGCGCTGGTGCGCCGCCACGTGCAGGAATACCGGGACGCCGACGCCCCGAGCCTGGATTGGCCGGGTTTCCTGCTAAGCAGCGGGTGCCTGGCGGCGCTGGTCTTCAGTTTCGACGCCATTGGCCACGCGGCGCTGCCGGCGCCGGTGCTGGCCGGCCTGGTGCTGTTCGGCGTGGCCTGCGGGCTGCTGTACCTGCGCCATGCCCGGCGCGCGGCGCACCCCATCATCGACCTGTCGCTGATGCGCGTGCCCACCTTTGCCATCTCCGTGCTAGGAGGCAACCTGTGCCGGTTCACCGTCGGGGCTACGCCCTTCCTGCTGGCGATGATGCTGCAGGTGGGGTTTGGCCTGACGCCTTTTGCGGCCGGCATGATCACCTTTGCCAGCGCAGCCGGGGCCTTGTTGATGAAGTTCGTCGCCACGCCCATCGTCCGGCGCTTCGGGTTTCGCCGCGTGCTGACCGTCAATGCCGTGCTGACCGGCGCCTTCGTAGCCACCTGCGCGGCCTTTACGCCGGCCACGCCGGGCTGGGCGATGATCGCCGTGCTGCTGGCGGGGGGATTCTTCCGGTCGTTGCAGTTCACCGCGGTCAATACCCTGACCTATGCGGACATTGCCGCCGGCCAGATGAGCCGCGCCAGCAGCTTCGCCGCGATGGCGCAGCAGCTGGGCATCAGCCTGGGCGTGGCGGTGGCGGCGGTCACGCTCAACGTCAGCATGCAGCTTCGCGGCGGCCAGTCCCTGGCGGTGGGCGACGTGATCGCCGGCTTCCTCGTCATCGGCGCCCTGTGCGCGTCGGCCACCCTATCGTTTCGCAAACTGTCTCCCCTGGCAGGCGACCAGCTCAACCGGAGGACCCCTGCGCCATGAAGAAAAACGACTACATCCTGGCCCTGGACCAAGGCACCACCAGTTCGCGGGCCATCCTGTTCGACCGCGACGGCCAGGTGCGCGGGCTGGCCCAGCGCGAGTTCCGCCAGCACTATCCGCAACCCGGCTGGGTCGAGCACGACCCGATGGAGATTTGGGCAACGCAGCTGGAAACGGCACGCGAGGCCCTGCGCAACGCCGGCGCCACCGCCGCCGACGTCGCGGCCATAGGCATCACCAACCAACGCGAGACCACGGTGCTATGGGACCGCGCCACCGGCCGGCCGCTGGCACCGGCCATCGTCTGGCAGGACCGCCGCACGGCCGCGCTATGCGAGAAGCTGCGCGGCGAAGGAAAGGAGCCGCTGCTGCAAGCCCGCACCGGCCTCGTGCTGGACGCCTACTTCGCCGGCACCAAGCTCGCCTGGCTGCTCGAAAACGTGCCCGGGGCGCGTGCCGCGGCCGACCAGGGACGGCTGGCCTTCGGCACCATAGACACCTGGCTGGTGTGGCAGCTGACCGGCGGCGCCGTGCACAGCACCGACCACAGCAACGCGTCGCGCACGCTGCTGTACGACCTGGCCAAGGCCGACTGGAGCGACGAGCTGCTGGAAATCTTCGACGTGCCACGCAGCCTGCTACCGTCGATCGCCGGCAGCAGCGAGGTCATCGGCCACACCCTGCCAGCGCTTTTCGGCGGACCCATCCCCATCGCCGGGGTGGCCGGCGACCAACAGGCCGCCACCTTCGGCCAGGCGTGCTTTGCGCCGGGCATGGCCAAGAACACCTACGGCACCGGCTGCTTCATGCTGATGAACGTCGGCAGCCGGCCGGCGCAATCGCGGCAGCGGCTGCTGTCGACCGTGGGCTGGAAGCTGCCCGGGCGCAGCGACTACATGCTCGAAGGCAGCATCTTCATGGGCGGTGCCACCGTGCAATGGCTGCGCGACGGACTGGGAATGATCAGCCGTTCCGACGAAATCGAAGCCCTGGCCGCCAGCGTGCCCGACAGCGGCGACGTTTTCCTGGTGCCCGCCTTCACCGGGCTGGGTGCGCCCTACTGGGATCCTCACGCGCGGGGCACACTGGTCGGGCTGACCCGCGGCACGACCCGCGCCCACGTCGCCCGCGCGGCGCTCGACTCGATCGCCTTGCAAAGCGCCGAACTGCTTGAAAGCATGCGCCAGGACAGCGCCATCGCGCTCACCGAGCTGCGCGTCGACGGCGGGGCGTCGCGCAACGACCTGCTCATGCAAACCCAGGCCGACCTGCTGGGCGTGGCCGTCGTGCGTCCGCGCATCCCCGAATCCACCGCGCGCGGCGCGGCCGGCCTGGCCGGACTGGCCTGCGGCTTCTGGTCGGGATTGGATGAAATCGCCGCCCAGTGGCAGCCTGAGCGCACGTTCGAGCCCACCTGGAGCGAAGACCGCCGGCAGGCGTGCCTGGCGCGCTGGCGCCAGGCGGTCAAGCTGTCGCTGGGCTGGGCGGCGCCGCAAGGCGGTGCCGCCCCCGGCGCCTGAACGACGTGATCGATTAATTGACGCTTGCGCCCGAGATCTTGACGATCTCGCGGTACTTTTCGGCCTCTTTGGCGACCATTTCGGCAAAGGCCTGTGGCGACAGCGGCTCGGCCTCCGAGCCCATGGCCAGCAGCCGCTTGCGCACTTCGGGATCGCGCAGGGCATCCGAATACGCCTTGTTCAGCTTGGCCACGGCTTCGGACGGGGAGCCGCCGGTGGCGAACACGCCGAACCAAGTGCCTAGGTCGAAGCCCTTGACGCCGGCTTCATCGACGGTGGGCACGTCGGGCAGGATGGACGAGCGCTCGAGCGTGGTTACGGCCAGCGCCTTGACCTTGCCGTCGCGGATCAGGGGCGCGGCGGCCGCGAGGTTGTCGAACATGAAGTCGGACTGACCGGACAGCAACGCCAGCTGGGCAGGCGACGCGCCCTGGTAGGGAATGTGCACGGCGTCTATGCCTGCGCGCGCCTTGAGCAGCTCGCCGGCCAGGTGGCCGGCGCTGCCGTTGCCGCCGGAGCCGTAGTTCAGGCGGCCCGGGTTGGCCTTGGCGTAGGCGATGAGCGCGGCCAGGTCGTTGATGCCGTTCTTCTCGGCGAAATCCTTGTTGACCACCAGCACATTGGGGACCGACGCCACCAGGGTGATGGGAGCGAAGTCCTTGACCGGATCGTAGGGCAGGTTGGCATACAACCAGGGGTTGATCGCGTGCGTGGCCACCGCACCCATGACCAGCGTGTACCCGTCGGGCGCGGCCTTCGCGGCGAGGTCCGCGCCGATGTTGCCGCCGGCGCCGGCCTTGTTCTCGACGATCACCGGCTGGCCCAGCGCGGGGCGCACCTTCTCAGCCAACAACCGCGCCATGGTGTCCAGCGGCCCGCCCGGCGGATAGGGAACGATGAAGCGCAGCGGCTTGGCGGGAAACTCGGACTGCGCATGCACGGGCAATGCCAGCGCCGCGGCAATGGCGGTTCCCGCCGCGACCGCGCATAGGGCGCGGCGGACCAATGAAGTTGCCTGGGTCATGGGATCTCCTCTTCGGTCGGATTGGCAGGCGGCTAGCATAACCCGCGGCAGCGGCGCGACCGGCCGACGCTATGGATTCTTTAGTGTCGCCGCGCCGTCCGGCCTGCGCCCGCCGTTGCTGCCGGGCCGGTCAGTGCAAAATCTGGCTCAGGAACAGCTTGGTCCGATCGTTCTGCGGGTTCTCGAAGAACGCGTCCGGCTCGTTCTGCTCGATGATTTCGCCACGGTCCATGAAGATGACGCGGTCGGCGACCTTGCGCGCGAAGCCCATCTCGTGGGTGACGCACAGCATCGTCATGCCGCTTTCCTCGGCCAGGCTGACCATCACATCGAGCACCTCCTTGACCATCTCCGGATCCAGGGCGGAAGTCGGTTCGTCGAACAGCATCACCTTGGGGTTCATGCACAGCGAGCGGGCGATGGCCACGCGCTGCTGCTGGCCGCCGGAAAGCTGGCCGGGATACTTGTTGGCCTGCTCGGGGATGCGCACGCGCTCGAGGAACTTCATGGCAGTTGCCTCGGCCTCGGCGCGCGGCTTTTTCAGCACCCAGATCGGGCCCAGGGTCAGGTTCTCCAGCACCGTCAGGTGCGGGAACAGGTTGAAGTGCTGGAACACCATGCCCACGTCGCGGCGGATCGCCTCGATGTTGCGAAGGTCATTGGTCAGCTCGATGCCGTCGACTTCTATGGTGCCCTGCTGGTGCTCTTCCAGCCGGTTGATGCAGCGGATCATGGTCGACTTGCCCGACCCCGACGGCCCGCATATGACGATGCGCTCGCCGCGGGCGACTTCCAGATTGATGTTGCGCAACACGTGGAACTCGCCGTACCACTTGTTGACGTCTTTCATGCGAATGATGGCATCAGCCATGCCTGTACTCCCGGTTTTGGGCTGGGCCCGGCCTCCTGCTTGGGAAGGCCGCGGTAATCAGCGCTTATGACTTTTCGCCAGGCTCTTTTCCAGCTCCTGGCTGTATCTGGACATGGAAAAGCAGAACACGAAGTAGACCAGGGCGATGAACACATAGGCTTCGACGCCGAACCCACGCCAGGCGGCATCCGACAACGCCGCCTTGGCCGCCAGCGTCAGGTCGAAGATGCCGATGATCACCACCAGCGACGTGTCCTTGAACAGCGAGATGAAAATCCCTACCAGCGGCGGGATCACCACCCGCAGCGCCTGCGGCAGCACGATGATGCGCATCTGCTGCCAATAGGTCAGGCCCAGCGATTCGCCGCCCTCATACTGCCCCTTGGGGATGGACTGCAGCCCGCCGCGCACCGTCTCGGCGATGTAGGCCGCCGCGAACATCACGATGGCGATCTGCGCCCTCAGCAGCTTGTCGATGGAAAAGCCCACCGGCAGGAACAGCGGCAACATGACCGAGGACATGAACAGCAGGCTGATCAACGGCACGCCCCGGATCAGCTCGATGTAGACGACGCACATCGCCTTGATGGCGGGCATGCGCGAGCGCCGGCCCAGCGCAAGCAGCACACCCAGGGGAAAGGCGAACGCGATGCCAAAGGTCGCCAGGATGAGGGTGACCGGCAGTCCGCCCCAGCGGCTGTTCTCGACGTAGGTCAGGCCGAAGACGCCGCCCCACATCAGCACCGCCACCGCGGTCAGCGCCACCAACCAGACGAACAGCAGCCGCACGTTCCAGAAACGGCGCATGCCGCTGACGGCGATGACTGCGACCAGCAGGATGGAGGCGACCAGCGGGCGCCACTGCTCGTCGTAAGGGTAGGTGCCGAACAGGATGAGGCGGTGCTTTTCGACGATGAAGGCCCAGCAGGCGCCGGAAGCGGCCCGGCATTGCTGCGCGTTCTCGGCGGTGAAATCGGCACTGAGGAAGGCCCAATCGACCAGGGCCGGCACCGCCAGCAACAGGAACCACGCCGACAGCACGGTCAGCAGCACGCTCAACGGCGAAGAAAACAGCCGGGTGCGCATCCACGCCCACGCACCGGCCTGGCCGGACGGCGGCGGGGAGCCGGACGGCACGGCGGTATTGTGCAGTACGGCCATGGTTCAACGCTCCACCAGCGCGATGCGCTTGTTGTACCAGTTCATGAAAATCGAAATCGACAGGCTGACGGTAAGGTACGCGGCCATGATGATGAGGATGCCCTCGATGGCCTGTCCGGTTTGATTCAGCGTCGTGTTGACCACCGACACGATGTCGGGATAGCCGATGGCCACGGCCAGCGAGCTGTTCTTGGTCAGGTTCAGGTACTGGCTGGTCATGGGCGGCACGATCACCCGCAACGCCTGCGGCAGGATGACCAGCCGCAGCACTTGGGCACGGCGCAAGCCCAGCGATCCGGCCGCCTCCCACTGCCCCAGGCTGACCGCCTGGATGCCCGAACGCACGACCTCCGCGATGAACGCCGATGTGTAGATGACTAGGCCGGCCAGCAGCGCCGCGAACTCCGGCGAGAGCGTGATGCCCCCCGTGAAGTTAAAACCACGTAGCTGAGGCATATCCAGCGACAGCGATGCGCCGCCAGCCACCCACGCCAGCAGCGGCAGCGTCACCAGCAACGCGGCGCCGACCCAGCCCAAGGGAAAGATTTGGCCGGTGGCCTCCTGGCGACGGCGGGCCCAGTGCGCCAGCACGATGATGGCGGCGATGGCCGCCGCCAACCCGCCGAGGATCCAGTCCAGGCCGTCGCCTTCGAGCCCGGGCACCTTCAACCCCCGGTTGGAAATGAACACCCCAGGCAAGGGGTTGTAGGCCTGGCGCGGCCCCGGCATGTTTTCGGTGATCAGCGCATACCAGAAAAACAGCTGCAGCAGCAGCGGTACATTGCGCATCACCTCGACATAAATCGCGGCCAGCTTGGCGACCAGCCAGTTTTTCGACAGGCGGGCGATGCCGATGAAGGTGCCGAGCACGGTGGCGATAACGATGCCCAGCACCGCCACGCGCAGCGTATTGACCAGACCCACCAGGATGGCCCGGCCATACGTGTCGGCCGGGGAATACTCGATGAGGTTCTCGCCGATGGCGAACCCAGCCTCGCGTCCGAGGAAGGCAAAGCCCGTGGCGATGTTGCGTGCGGCCAGGTTGGCCAGCGTGTTGGATACGAGGAACCAGGCGACCAGGCCGACGAGCGCCAGCGCCACCGCCTGGTAGACGACGGCGCGCACGGCCGGGTCGTTCCAGGATATCCGGCGCGCAGGCGGCTGCGCCGACGGAACAGGATGCTTCTGTGGCGTCATGCTGAATGTGGATGAAGGGGAAACGGGCCGGGGATGCGTCCCGCGAGGGGCCGGTTCCACAGGAGGCGGGCCGATGCTGCACGCCACGGCAGGGCGGCATGCGACCGGGGAACCGGCTGCAAGAAACGACGCGGCGGCCCATCGCCGCCGCGCCTCATCCGGTTAGCGGACCGGCCAGCCGTACATCAGGCCGCCGTCCTTCCATTGCGCGTTGATGCCGCGCTCGAGCTTCATGGGGCTGCTCATGCCCAGCGTGACTTCGAAGCTTTCGCCGTAGTTGCCCACCTGCTTGATGATGTTGTAGGCCCATTTGTCGTCCACGCCCAGGTTCTTGCCCATGCCGGGGGTCACGCCCAGGATGCGCTGCACATTGGGGTTGGTGCTCTTGAGCATCTCGTCGACGTTCTTGGACGTGATGCCGTATTCCTCGGCCTCGAGCATGGCATTGAGCGTCCAGCGCACGACGTTGAACCACTGGTCGTCACCCTGGCGCACCATGGGCCCCAGCGGCTCCTTGGAGAAATCTTCCGGCAGGATGATGTAGTTGTCCGGATTTTCAAGCGTGGTGCGGGTCGAGGCCAGCTGCGACTTGTCGGTGGTGAAGGCGTCGCAACGGCCGGCCGAGAAGGCGCGCACGATTTCGTCGTACTTCTCGATGACCACGGGCTTGAACTGCAGGTTGTTGGAGCGGAACCAGTCGGCCAGGTTCAGCTCGGTGGTGGTGCCCGGCTGCACGCAGATGGTGGCGCCGTCGAGCTCCTTGGCGCTCTTGACGCCCAGGTCCTTGGACACCATGACGCCTTGGCTGTCGTAGTAGTTGATGCCGGCGCTGAGCAGCCCCAGCGTGGTGTCGCGGGTCAGCGTGGCCGTAGTGTTACGCGTCAGCACGTCGACTTCGCCCGACTGCAACGCGGTGAAGCGCTGCTGGGTATTGAGCGGCGTCACCTTGAACTTGGTCGCATCGTTGAACATCGTGGCCGCGATGGCACGGCACATGTCGATGTCTATGCCCTTCCATTCGCCCTTGCTGTCGGCCATGGAGAACCCGGGAATGCCGGTGGACACCCCGCACTGCACGAAACCTTTTTTCTTGACGGCGTCGAACGTGGCGCCGGCATGGACCGCGGTGCTTGCCGCGAACAGTGCAGCGCCGATGGCGGCAAGTTTCAGTACCTTCATGTTGTTGATCTCCGTATGCTCAACGAGACGACGCAGCGGCCTGATGGGCCGGGCGACCTGCCGCGCATCGTAGCGCCCGGATACACCCCTTTGACATGGGGGAAATCCCTTCCTGTGGTGCACAATTCCGGCGTCTCGCAGAAAACAGGGACATATTGATCCCCATCGCTGCAAATGGCGCGGCAAATGGGCGCCGCTCGACCGTTTAATATTGCTGCTTCACTTGCAGACGCCATGATCGAGTTCCAGCACGTCTTCAAATCGTATGGACGCGGCCGCAATATCCTGGCCGACATCAGCTTTCGCATCGCACCCGGGGAGTTCGTCTTCGTCTCCGGGCCGTCAGGCGCCGGCAAATCGACGCTGCTGAAGCTGATCGCGGGATTGGAGCCGCCGAGCCGGGGCTCCATCCTGGTCAACGGCCAGCGCCTGGACAAGCTGCCCGCGCGGGCGCGTCCCTACCTGCGGCGGGCGGTGGGCGTGATCCTGCAGGACACGCACTTGCTGTACGACCGCAGTGCTTTTGCCAACGTCATGCTGCCCCTGGCCGTGCTGGGCCTGGCGCCCGAAGCGGCGGCCGCGCGCGCGCGCGCGGCCATGGACAAGGTCGGCCTGGCCGGCAAGGAGGACTTCAATCCGGTGGAGCTGTCCGGCGGCGAGCAACAGCGCCTGGCCATCGCCCGCGCCATCGTCAACCGCCCGGCCGTGCTGGTCGTCGACGAACCCACGGCCAACCTGGACCGCGACAGCGCGCAGCGGATCATGGCGGTTTTCCGCGACTTCAACCGGGTCGGCGTCACGATGCTGATCGCGTCGCACGACGAAGCGCTCATGGCCGAGCACGCCACCCGCACGCTGCGGGTCGAGCCGGGCCGGTTCGGAGACTGGCCCGGCGTGCAACCCGGCCGCACGCTGGGCCCCTCGGGGCCAGGGCCGGAGCGCCGCCCGCCCGGACGGGCCGAGCCCGTGCTGGGCCGCGGATCCGATGCGCGCACCGATGCGGGGAGGCTGCAATGACGAGCTGGCTGCGGCAGCACCGCTACGCCCTGGACATCACCCTGCGGCGCCTGGCGCTGCAGCCCTTCTCATCCCTGGCCAACCTGATCGTCATGGCGCTGGCGTTGGCGCTGCCGCTGCTGGGCAGCGCCATCCTCGTCTCGGTCCAGCCCCTGGCCCGCGAGGTATCGGTCACGCCGGAGCTGACGGTATTCCTCCGGATGGATGCCCCGGCAGGGGCGGCCGCCCAAGTGGCCGAGCGCATCCGCCGCGAGTACGCCGACCAGGTCTCGCCCGTGCGCGTCGTCGAGCGCGACCGGGCGCTGGCCGAGCTGCGCCGCGACCCAGCCTGGGAACAGGCGCTGGCCGTGCTGCCGGAGAACCCCTTGCCCGACGCAGTAGTCGCCACGCTGGCTTCGGGCCCTGACCTGGCCGGCCGGGCAGCCGAGCTGGCCGCTGCATGGCGCCAGTGGCAGGACGTCGACCAGGTGCTGCTCGACAGCGCCTGGGTGCAGCGCCTGGAGGCCTTGCTGCGGTTCGGGCGCATCGGCCTGGGCCTGCTCGCGGCCGCTGTGGCCTTGGTGGTGCTGGCCACCGTCTTCAATACGGTGCGCATGCAGGCGCTGTCCCAGCGCGAGGAAATCGCCGTCGCCCGCCTGGTCGGCGCGACCGAATCCTTCGTGCGCCGGCCATTCCTGTATCTTGGGGCGCTCAGCGGTGGCCTAGCCGCCACGGTGGCGATCGCCATCGCCGCCGTGGCGCTGCGGCCCTTGAACCAGGCGCTGGCGGCGCTGGCACGCAGCTACGGCACCGACTTCGCGCTGCGCCTGCCCGACGCGGGGGTGCTGGCGCTGTCGGTGCTGGGCGTTGCCGTGCTGGGGGCGTTGTCGGCGCGGTGGTCGGTCACCCGCAATACCCGCTTTTGACCCGGTTTTGTGCCGCTAATGGCGGGTAAGGCGGCTGGGTCCGGCCGGTATATTCGAAAAATAGGCGCACTGTAAAAAGTGTGGCATCATTACGCGCCCTATCCAATTGTGACCAAACATTTCGCCGCCGGCAGCCTAAATGCCCCACGACGCCCGCGCCACCCGCTTCTATCATGACAGCACGTTCGGCACGGCGGCCGTCAAGGTTTTGCCCAACGAATACTACGTCTCGTCCGAAGACGTGATGATCACCACGGTGCTGGGGTCCTGCGTGGCGGCCTGCCTCCGGGACCCAGTCACGGCAGTCGGCGGCATGAACCACTTCATGCTGCCCGAAGGCGACGCGTCTTCGCCAGCGTCTGCGACCATGCGCTACGGCGCCTTCGCGATGGAAGTCCTCATCAACGAGCTACTCAAGGCCGGCGCGGCGCGCGAGCGGCTCGAGGCCAAGGTGTTCGGCGGCGGGGCCGTCTTGAGCACCATGCAGCAGATGAACATCGGCGAGCGCAACGCGCGCTTCGTGCTCAACTACCTGAAGACCGAAGGCATACCCGTCCTGGCGCAGGATCTCGGCGACATCCACGCCAGGCGGATCAATTTCTTTCCGCGCACGGGCAAGGTGTTCGTGCGCAAGTTGGCCTCGCATCGCCGCGGCGAAGCGCTGATCGCCCAGCGCGAGGTGGCAGTGGCGCGCACCTTGACGCAGACCGCGACGGCCCGTCCGCGCGTCGAGCGCTTCGGGCCGCCGCCGCGGCGCCAGCCGGTCGAAACCGGCTGACGGCGCATCGGTCGGTCAGGCCGCGCGCGCCCCTATCGGCAGCACCGGGGCACGCAGTTCGGCCAGCAGCTCCTGCCTGCGCCGGGCCGCCCGCGCCATGCTGGCCGCCTTGACGTGCCCGTAGCCCCGGATCTGCTCGGGCAGGCTGGCCAGCTCCACCATTTTGTCCAGATTGTTCTTGTCCAGCTTCGGCAGCAAGGCCAGCAAGGTGTCGCGGTATTCGTCGATCAGCGCCCGCTCGGCGCGGCGCTCGGCCGTATGTCCGAAGGGATCGAACGCCGTGCCCCGCAGCACGCGCAGCTTGGCCAGCACGCCAAAGGCGCGCAGCATCCAGGGCCCATAGGTGCGCTTGACCAGGTGCCCCTGGTCATCGCGCTTGGCCAGGATGGGCGGGGCGAGATGGAACTTGAGCTTCCAGTCCCCCTCGAACTGCTCGGCGACGCGGCGCATGAATGTCCCGTCGCTGTACAGGCGCGCGACCTCGTATTCATCCTTATAGGCCATGAGCTTGTAGTAGTAGCGCGCCACCGCGGTGGCCAGCCGGTCAGTGCCGCAGGCCTGGCGCTCGGCCTCGGCGACGCGGTCGACCAAGTCCAGGTAGCGGCGAGCATAGGCCTCGTTTTGATAGACCCGCAGGTCCGCGGCGCGGTGTTCGCGCAGCCGCTGCAGTTCGCTCACGGGACGACGCAAGGCCACCACCGGACCGGAAGCGTCCTCGTCCGGCTGCCGCTTGGCCGCCTCCAGCAGCTTGCGCACGGCATGCGGCTCGCAGGCGGCGCGACGCCCCCAGGCGAACGCGACCAGGTTGTTGGCGACCTGCGTGCCGTTCAGTTCGATGGCACGCATGATCGAATCATGGTGCAGCGGCAGCCAGCCCTTTTGGTACGCGTAGCCCAGCATCACGGGGTTGGCGTAGAGGGCGTCGCCCAACGCCGCCACGGCCAGCTCGACCGCGTCGACGTGGTCCACGCAACCAGGCCCCGCGGCCGAGGCCAGGTCGCGCGCCAGGTCGGCGCCCGGCAACCGCCAGTCGGGATTGCCGATGAACGCCGCGGTCGGCGCGACGTCACTGTTGACCAGCACCCGGGTACGGCCAGCGGCGACCCGCGCCAGGGCTTCGCGACTGGTGCCGACGACCAGATCCGCGCAAAGCACCAGGTCCGCTTCGCCCATGGCCACGCGGGTATTTAGGATGGCGTCCGGCCGCTCGGCCAGCACGACATGGGAAAACACCGCCCCGCCCTTTTGCGCCAGCCCGGCCATGTCCAGCACCGATCCGCCCTTGCCTTCCAAATGGGCGGCCATGCCGAGCAGTTGGCCGATGGTGACCACGCCCGTGCCGCCCACGCCGGCGACGAAGATGCCGAATGGCCGCTCCAGGGCCGGCAGCGCCGGATCGGGCAGGCCCTGCGGGGCGCCGGCCTCCAGCCCGCGCGGCTTGCGCAGGCGGCCGCCCTCGACGGTGACCAAGCTCGGGCAGAAGCCGTTGAGGCAGGAAAAATCCTTGTTGCAGCTGGACTGGTTGATCGTCCGCTTGCGGCCGTAATCGGTTTCTAGGGGCTCGACCGACAGGCAGTTGGACTTCTCCGAGCAATCGCCGCAGCCTTCGCAGACGCGGTCGTTGATCACCACGCGTCGCGCCGGGTCGGGATAGGCACCGCGCTTGCGCCGCCGGCGCTTTTCGGTGGCGCAGGTCTGGTCATAGATCAGGACCGAGACGCCAGGGTATTCGCGCAGTTCGCGCTGCACCCGATCCAGGTGATCGCGGTGCTCGACCGGCACGCCCGGCGCCAGGTCGCGCACATGGGCGTACTTCTGCGGTTCGTCGGTGACGATAACGATCTTCTCGACGCCCTCGGCGGCCATCTGGCGGGTGATCATGGGCACGGTCAGCGGCCCGTCCACAGGTTGGCCGCCGGTCATGGCGACCGCATCGTTGAACAGGATCTTGTAGGTGATGCGCGCCTTGGCGGCCACGGCCGCGCGCACGGCCAGCAGGCCGGAGTGGTAATACGTGCCGTCGCCCAGGTTGGCGAAGATATGGCGCTCCTCGGTGAACGGCGACTGTCCTATCCAGGGCACGCCCTCGCCGCCCATCTGGGTGAACACCTGGGTGTTGCGGCCCATCCAGTTGACCATGTAGTGGCAGCCGATGCCGGCCATGCCGCGCGAGCCTTCGGGCACGCGCGTGGATGTGTTGTGCGGGCAGCCCGAGCAAAACCAGGGCTTGCGTTCGGCCACCACCCGCGGGCGTGCCAGTGCACGCTCTTGCGCCTCGATGACGGCCAGCCGCGCTTCGATGCCCGCGCGCACGTCCTCGGGCAGCGCCATGCGCAGCAGGCGCGCGCCGATGACCTTGGCCACGATGGACGGGGAAAACTCGTAATGCGCCGGCAGCAGCCAATTGCCCTGCGGGACGGCCCATTCGCCGCCGTCCTTGTCGTCGAACTTGCCCACCACGCGCGGGATCTTGCGGCCCGACCCTATCCAGGCAAAGAGCTCTTCCTTGACCTGGTATTCCAGGACCTGGCGCTTTTCCTCGACCACGAGGATCTCGTCCAGCCCGTCCGCGAATTCCTGCAGGCCGGTGGCTTCCAGCGGCCAGACCATGCCTACCTTGAACAGGCGCACGCCGATGCGCCGGCAGACGTCCTCGCCCAGCCCCAGGTCGGCCAACGCCTGCCGGGTGTCCAGGTAGGCCTTGCCCGAGGTAATGATGCCGAAGCGCGCTTGGCCGGCCGGCACGTGCCAGAGCTGACGGTTCAGCCCATTGGCCCGCGCGTAGGCCAGGGCCGCGTACAGCTTGTAGTCGAGCAGGCGGGCTTCCTGCTCGAGCGGGGTATCGGGCAGCCGGATGTTCAGCCCGCCCGGCGGCATGACGAAATCGGTAGGCAGGCGCACCTGCACACGGTCGATGTCCACGTCCACCGATGCCGACACCTCGACGATGTCGGTGATGCACTTCATGCCCACCCAGACGCCGGCATAGCGGCTCATCGCCCAGCCGTGCAGGCCGTAATCGAGGATTTCCTGCACGCTGGCCGGAAACAGCACCGGCATCATGCAGGCCTTGAAGATATGGTCGCTCTGGTGCGGCAGGGTGGAGGACTTGGCCGGGTGGTCGTCGCCGGCGATCGCCAGCACACCGCCATGGGGCGAGGTGCCCGCCGCGTTGGCGTGCTTGAAGACGTCGCCGCACCGGTCCACGCCGGGACCCTTGCCGTACCACATGCCGAAGACGCCGTCGTACTTGGCGCCGGGGAACAAGTTGACCTGCTGCGACCCCCAGACGGCCGTGGCGGCGAGGTCCTCGTTGATGCCAGGCTGGAAGACGATGTGGTGGCGCTTGAGGTGCTCTGCCGCCTTCCACATATTCTGGTCCACGCCGCCCAAGGGCGAGCCGCGGTAACCGGAAATGAAGCCTGCGGTATTGAGGCCGGCGCGCGCATCGCGCAGGCGCTGCGTGATGGGCAGGCGCACCAGCGCATGGATGCCGCTCATCCAGGCGCGGCCGGATTCCAGGGTGTACTTGTCGTCCAGCTGGACCGAGGCCAGCGCGGCGCGCTGCTCGGGCGTGAGGGGGGCGTTCATTTGTCTCGACTCCGTGGGTATTGGAACGTCCGGCTGCGCCCGTCTGCCCGAGCTCTTGTGGAGCGGGCACGCGCGCGGCCGGCGCCGACTGCGCCAGCTTATCGTTATGTACCCCTTTTAACCGGGGCGCAACGTCACTGCAAGCCGGGACAGCCCGCAATGCCATAATCGCCGCATGGAATTCGCCTCCCGCCTCATCGACTGGCAACGCCAGCACGGCAGGCACGACCTGCCCTGGCAGCGCACCCGCGACCCGTACCGGATCTGGCTGTCCGAAATCATGCTGCAGCAGACCCAGGTCGCCACGGTGATCCCCTACTACGAACGCTTCCTGCAGCGCTTTCCCGACGTCACCGCGTTGGCCGCGGCCGAACAGGAGGACGTCATGCCGTACTGGGCGGGGCTGGGCTATTACGCGCGGGCGCGTAATCTGCACCGCTGCGCCCAGGCGCTGGTCGAACGGTGGGGCGGCCGCTTCCCGTGCGGCGTCGACGACATCGCCACTTTGCCCGGCATCGGCCCGTCGACCGCGGCAGCGATTGCCGCGTTTGCCTATGACCGCCGCGCCGCCATCCTGGACGGCAACGTCAAGCGCGTGCTGTGCCGGCACTTCGGCGTCGAAGGCGACCCCGGCAAGCGTGACACCGAGCGCCGGCTGTGGGACCTGGCCCACTCGCTGCTGCCGGGCCACGGTGACACCGACCCGGACATGCCCGCCTATACGCAGGGCCTGATGGACCTTGGGGCCACCGTCTGCACGCGCGGCAAGCCCGGGTGCAGCGCGTGCCCGATCGCCCAAACATGCGTGGCGCGCCGCGACGGCCGGCAGGCCGAATTGCCCACACCCCGCGCGCGCAAGGCGCTGGCCGAGCGCGCGGTCGCCATGCTGCTGCTGGAATGCGACGGGCGCCTGCTGCTGCACAAGCGGCCTGCCTCCGGCATTTGGGGCGGGCTATGGAGCCTGCCGGAGTTTACCGCCGACGGCGATGCGCGCTCGGCCACGCGGCAGCTCGGCGTGCAGCCGCTGCAGGTGCAGGCCTTGGCGCCCTTGGCGCACACCTTCACGCACTTCCGGCTGCGTATCCACCCGTGGCACGTGCGAGGCTATTGCGACGCCTTGCACGAGCCTGCGCCTGGCCATGCCTGGGTGGCGTTGGACGCGCTGTCCGCCGCGGCGTTGCCTGCGCCGGTGCGCGCGCTGGTCGACGGCTATTTCGCCGCCGGCTTGGCCTAGCGGCGCGCCCGGCACGCCCGGCTCGTAGGTCGCGGTGTTGCGCCGGACGGGCTAGATCATGGACGGGCGATAACGGCTGATGCTCATCAGGATCCCGCAGGCCATGCCCAGCGTCAGCAGCGCCGTCCCGCCGTAGCTCATGAAGGGCAGGGGCACGCCCACCACGGGCAAGATACCCGTGACCATGCCGATGTTGACGAACACGTAGATGAAGAAAACCATGGTCAGCGCCCCCGCCAGCAGGCGCCCGAACTGCGTGCGCGCTTGCACCGCGATGGTCAAGCCGCGGGCAAGCAGCAGCGTGTAGAGCACCAACAGCAACACCCCGCCATACAGGCCGAATTCCTCGGCATAGACCGCGAAGACAAAGTCGGTCGTGCGCTCAGGGATGAAGTCCAGGTGGGTTTGCGTGCCCTGCATGTAGCCCTTGCCGTACAAGCCACCCGAACCCACCGCGATCATCGACTGGATGGTATGGAACCCCCTGCCCAGCGGATCGGCGTTCGGGTCGAGCAATGTGCAAACGCGATGCTTCTGGTAGTCGTGCAGCACGACCCAGTCCACGTCCGGCGCGCACAGCTGCTCCTCGTAATGGATGACGGTGCCTATGCCTATGGCCGCGACCAACGCCACCGGTACCAGCAGCCTGAACGACAGGCCAGCGAAGTAGATGACACAGAACCCGGCGCCGAACACCAGCAGCGCCGTGCCCAGGTCCGGCTGAAGCACGATCAGGGCGAAAGGCACCGCCAACAACAGGGCCGCCACGAAAAAATCGCGCACCCGCAGGTCGCCCTCGTGGCGCTGGAAGTACCAGGCCAGCATCATGGGCACGGTCAGTTTCATCATTTCCGACGGCTGTATCCGGGTCACGCCCAAGTTCAGCCAGCGCGTGGCACCCTTGCTCGTTTCGCCGAAAAATTCCACGCCCAGCAACAGCACCACGCCGACCAGGTAAAAAGGCAGCGCCAGCCGGCACAGCGTGGGCGGGGGGATCAAGGCCACCGCCCACATGGCCACGAACGCCACGAGGAAGTTCCGCGCCTGGTCGGCAAAGCGCCAGTCCGTGCCGCCGACGGCCGAATGCATGACGGTCAGCCCCAACCCGGCCAGCAGCAGCAGGATCAAAAGCAAAGGCCAGTCGAACGCCGTCAGGACGCGGACGAGGTATTGCAACAGCCGCTTCATTGCGTGCGGCTCTCTGCGAAGGCCGGCGCCGCGCGGGCCACCGTGGCGGGCACGGGTCGACCCACGGGGTCGGCACGGCTGAGCCAGTAATCGAACACCTTGCGCGCGATGGGCGCGGCCGCGGTCGACCCCCACCCCCCGTTTTCGACGATGAGCGCGACCGCGATCTGCGGCGACTGCGCCGGGGCAAACGCCATGAAAAGCGCATGGTCGCGCAAGCGTTCGTCGACCTCCGACGCCCGGTATTTGGCCCCGCGCAGGCTAAAGACCTGGGCCGTGCCGGTCTTGCCCGCCGCCTGGTAGGCGGCGCCCTCGAACGCCTGGCGCGCCGTGCCCTTGCGCACCACGTCGACCAGCGCGGCCTTGACCGCGCGCACGTTCTCCGGGCGCAGGGGGATCGTGTAGGACGGCTCGGACACCGTCAGCGTGCGCTCGCCAGTGCGGGGGTCTTCCACCGCGCGAACCAGGTGCGGCTTCATGTAGACGCCGTCATTGGCCAGCACTGCAGTGGCCTGTGCCAGCTGCAGCAGCGTAAAGGCGTTATAGCCCTGGCCAACCGCCACGGAAATCGTCTCGCCCGTATACCAGCGCTGCTGCTCGCGCGTCTTGTAGGTCTTGCGCTTCCACTCGGTCGAAGGCAGCACGCCGGTGCGCTCGCCCTCCAGGTCGATGCCGGTGAGCTGGCCGAACCCGAACGGCTTCATGAAGTCGTGCAGGGCGTTGACGCCGATCTCCGGCCCGAGCGAATAGAAGTAGGTGTCGGACGACACCACCAGCGCCTTGTGCATATCGGTCATGCCATAGGACACCGACCCGGCATTGCGAAAGCGCTGCCCGGCAAACTCGAAATAACCCGGGTCGTAGACCCGCTCGGTGGCGGTGCGCTTGCCCAGTTCCAGCGCGGCCAGCGCGACGAAGGGCTTATAGGTCGAACCGATGGGATACGTGCCGTACAGCGGCCGGTTGATCAGCGGATGGTCGGGCGACTCGTTCAGCTGGCGCCAGCTTTCGACATCTATCCCGTCGACGAAGAGGTTGGGGTCGAAGGACGGCACCGAGACGAAGGCCAGCACGTCGCCCGTGGCCGGCTCGATGGCCACCAGCGCCCCGCGCCGGCCCTCGAAAGCCTGTTCCGCCACGCGCTGCAGCCCCATGTCCAGGGACAGCACGAGGTTGGCGCCCGGCACCGGGTCGATGCGGCGCAAGGTGCGCACAGGCCGGCCCGTAGCCGTGACCTCGACCTCCTCCAGGCCGGTGCGCCCGTGCAGCACCTGCTCCCAAGTCTTTTCCAGGCCTTTCTTGCCGATCACGTCGGTGCCACGGTAGTTGCCGAGCACGCCCTCTTCGTCCAGCGCCTGCAGGTCCGCCTCGGATATGCGGCCGATGTAGCCCAGCACGTGCGCAGCCGACGTGCCCTGCGGATACTCGCGCACCCAGCGTGCCTTGAGCTCTACGCCGGGAAAGCGGAAGGCGTGCGCGGCAAACCAGGCAGCCTCGGTGTCGTTGAGGTTGTTGCGCAGCAGCACGCTTGCATAGCGGCTGGACTCCGCCACGCGGCGCTTGAAGCGGCGCTGCTCGGCCGGGCTGACGTAGACCACCTGCCGGAGGGCGTCGAGCATCGCGTCGATGTCCTCGACGTGCGCAGGCACCACCTCCAGCGTATAGCTGCGGTAGTTGCGCGCCAGCACCTCGCCATTGCGGTCGACGATCTCGCCGCGCCGCGGCGGCACCGGCACCACGGCGATGCGGTTGCGGTCGGCGCGCGCGGCGAGCCCTTCATGCCGGTCCACCTGCAATTGCCAGAGCCGGCCGGTCAGCAAGCCAAACCCGGCCAGCACGACCACGCCGGCCACCCAGGCCCGCAGGCAGAAGCGCTGCTTTTGCAACTGGCCGGTTTTCTTGAAATCGAACATCGCCTGCCTCCGCTAGACCGCCGAGGCTTCGGAGTCTTCGGACCGGCGCTGGGGCAGCTGCAGCAGCCATCCGGCCAGCGGCCACAGCGCCGCGGTCAGGGCGCAGCTCGTCGCCCATTGCCACCCCGGCCAGGCACCTGACAGCCACGCGTGCAGCACCCGCACCAGCAGCTGCGCCGCGAAGAACAGCGGCAGCATATGCATGGCCTGGCTCCACAGGTCGAAGTGCTGCAGCCGGCGATGCAGCGCGATGGCCCCGTACGAGACCAGGGTGTACTGCAGCGCGTGCTCGCCCAGTATTCCCGAATCGTGCACGTCCATGAGCAGGCCGAAGACGAAGGCGGCGGTCATGCCTACGCGGCGCGGCTCGTGCACGCTCCAGAACGCCAGGACCAACAGCAGCAAGTCGGGCGCAGGCGGCCACAGCCGCCACGGCAGCAGTGACACCAGCCAGACCACCAACACGGTGAACCAGACGAATCCCGCGTGCGCGGGCACGGTCAGGTGCTCGGGCGTGACCGATTTCGGCCGCGGCACCGGGGGGTGCTCGGCCGGCTTGCGCCCGGGCCTGAGGTTCTCTGGGCTATGGCGCGGCACCGGCATTGTCCTCCATGGACGGGGCTGCGGGTGTGTCCAGGGCTGGCGGCGCCTGGACCGGAACCTCGGCGTCCGGCTCGGCGTCGTCGACGGACACCTGCAGCACCAGGAAGTGCCGATAACGCTCGGGATGGGACAGCGGCTGGGCAATGGCGCGCGCAAACCCCGAGGCCGAGTCGCGCTCGACCTTCTCGACCCTGGCCACCGGCAGGCCGGCGGGAAACAGCTTGCCCACGCCGCTGGTAATCAGCACATCGCCCTCGCGGATATCGGCATCGGCAGCAAAATACCGCACTTCGACCTTGCCCGGATTATTGCCGCCAAAAGCGATAAGACGCAAGCCATTGCGCAGAAGTTGCACGGGGATGGAGACGCGCTCGTCGGTCAGCAGGGCGGCCTCGGCGGTCATAGGCGTGACGCGCACGATCTGCCCCACCACGCCGCCCTCGTCGATGACGGGCATGCCGGGGGCGATGCCGCTTGCGCTACCCTTGTTGAAGACCAGCCGGCGGTTGAACGAGTCGGGTGGCTCGTAAAACACCTCGACCACCACCGCCGACTGCGAAACCGAGTCGCTTACCCCCAGCAGCCGCCGCAGCTGGGCGTTTTCGGCGGCCAACTGGGCGGCGTGCGTGGCGACCTGGGCCAGTTCGATGCGCTGGCGCTGCAGCGCTTCGTTTTCGGTACGCACCAGGCGGGCCGCATTGAGCCAATCGTTGACCTGGACCACGGCGTCGCGCGGCAACAGCACTGCCCGCTGGAACGGGTAGAGCACCACGGCCACAGCCTGGCGCAACGGCTCGAGCACCCGCATCTGCGAGTCCAGGACCAGGAAAACCACCGCCAGCAGGGCCAGGACGAACAGGCGGATTTCGGCCGAGGGTTCATGCCTGAACAGCCTGAGGGTCCCGTGTGGTTGCATTGGCGGTCGGGAGCCGGGCGCCGCCCGGCACATCCCGGTCTCGGTCGACCGGCGTGGCGGCGGCCGGCCGTACCTGCTAGTCGTTGATGAAGATGGGGCCGAGCTTGTCCAGGTGCTCCAGGGCGTCACCGCAACCGCGCACCACGCAGGTCAGGGGATCGTCGGCCACCACAACGGGCAGGCCGGTCTCTTCCTGCAGCAGGCGATCCAGGTCGCGCAGCAAGGCGCCGCCTCCGGTCAGCGCGATGCCCTTGTCGGTGATGTCGGCGCCGAGTTCGGGCGGGGTATTTTCCAGGGCGATCTTGACCGCTGAGACGATCTGGTTGAGGGGATCAGTGAGCGATTCGAGGATTTCGTTGGACGAGACCGTGAAGCTGCGCGGCACGCCTTCTGCCAGGTTGCGGCCCTTGACCTCGATCTCGCGCACTTCGGCGCCGGGAAAGGCCGAGCCGATCTCCTTCTTGATGAGCTCGGCCGTCGGCTCGCCGATCAGCATGCCGTAGTTGCGGCGGATGTAATTGACGATGGCCTCGTCGAACTTGTCGCCGCCCACGCGCACCGAGCCCTTGTAGACCATACCGCCCAGCGAAATGACGGCCACCTCGGTGGTCCCACCGCCGATGTCCACCACCATGGAGCCGCTGGCATCCGAGACGTTCAGTCCGGCGCCGATGGCCGCGGCCATGGGCTCCTCGATGAGGTAGACCTGGCTGGCGCCCGCCCCCAAGGCCGATTCGCGGATGGCGCGGCGCTCGACCTGGGTGGAGCCGCAAGGCACGCACACGATGATCCGCGGGCTCGGGGCCAGCATGTGACGCGGATGCACCATGCGGATGAACTGCTTGAGCATCTGCTCGGTGACGGTGAAGTCGGCGATAACGCCGTCCTTCATGGGGCGGATGGCTTCGATGTTGCCTGGTACGCGCCCCAGCATTTGCTTGGCCTCGTGCCCGACCGCCTGGATGATCTTCTTGCCGTTGGGCCCGCCTTCGTGGCGGATCGCGACGACCGACGGCTCGTCCAGCACGATACCCTTGCCCCGGACGTATATCAGCGTATTGGCCGTGCCGAGGTCGATGGCCATGTCGCTGGAAAAGTAACTGCGCAGGAATCCGAACATGGGTACTCTGCTAGATCAGGGGAGTGGATGTTAGAGGTACGCGCCGACCTCCCGCACATGCGTACGGCCGCCGTGGTACGTACTGCAATTAAACGATGAATGATAACTTATAATTGCGCGGATACAGGCCGTAGACACTGGCTTATCCGGCTGTAAACCCCCGTTTCCGGCAGGGCCGGCCCAGCGCCCGCCGCCGGATCGTCGCCTTCCCGATTCCCCATGGCCCTTACCGAAAACGACGTGGCCCGCATCGCCCGGCTGGCCAGACTCGACATGACCCCGCAAAGGCTGGAGCAGGCGCGTGCCGAACTGAACGGCATCATGGACTTGATCGCCCGGCTGCAGGCGGTCGACACCAAGGGCGTCGAGCCACTGGCCCACCCGCTGTCGGCCCACGATGACGTCGTGCTGCGCCTGCGCGAAGACGTGGTCACCGAAACCGGCGACCCGGCGCAGCGGCGCGAGGCGCTCATGGCCAACGCCCCCGCGGCCAGCAACGGCTTGTTCCTGGTTCCCAAGGTCATCGAATAACGCACAGGCCATGACGCAGCCCCTGCATACCCGTTACGAGGGCATCGCCGCCCTGCGCGCCGCCCTGGCCGCGCGCGAAGTCACCGCCACGGAGCTGGCCGAAAGCGCCCTGGCCGCGGTGTCGGCCCAATCCTCGCTCAACGCCTTCCTGCACGTGGACCCTGAACTGACCCTGGCCCAGGCCGCCGCGGCCGACCGCGCCATCGCCGACGGCTCGGCCGGGCCGCTCGCGGGGATCCCCATCGCCCACAAGGACGTGTTCGTCACCCGCGGCTGGCGCACGACGGCCGGCAGCCGCATGCTGGCCGACTACGTCAGCCCCTTCGACGCCACGGTGGTGGAAAACCTGTCGCGCGCCGGTGCCGTTTCCCTGGGCAAGCTCAACTGTGACGAGTTTGCGATGGGTTCGGGCAACGAGAATTCCGCCTTCGGCCCGGTGGCCAACCCCTGGGATCCCCGGGCGGTGCCCGGCGGCTCCTCCGGCGGATCGGCCGCGGCGGTGGCCGCCGGCTTGGTGGCAGCCGCCACCGGCACCGACACGGGCGGCTCGGTACGCCAGCCCGCCGCCCTGTGCGGGGTCAGCGGCATCAAGCCCACGTATGGCACCGTGTCGCGCTTTGGCATGGTGGCCTTCGGCTCCAGCCTGGACCAGGCTGGGCCGCTGGCACCCAGCGCCCGAGACCTGCTGGAACTGCTCGACGTCATGGCCGGCTTCGACGAGCGTGACTCCACCAGCGTGGAACGCTGCAACGGTGCACCCAATGCCCCGGGACGGGTGCGCAAGGATTTCGAGCAAGCCGCCGCGCGCTTTGACGCCGGCGGCGCCCGTCCCCTGGCGGGGCTGCGCATCGGCGTGCCACGCGAGTACTTCGGCGCCGGGTTGGCCGCGGAAGTGGGTGACGCGGTCGAAGCCGCGCTGCGCCAGTTCGAGGCCCTGGGCGCCCAGCGGGTGGAAATCTCCCTGCCGCGCACCGAGCTGTCCATCCCCGCTTACTACGTCATCGCCCCGGCCGAGGCGTCCAGCAACCTGGCCCGCTACGACGGAGTGCGCTACGGCCACCGGGCGTCCTCGTACCGCGACCTGGCCGACATGACCGCGAAGTCGCGCGCCGAAGGGTTCGGCCCGGAAGTGCAGCGGCGCATCCTGGTGGGCACCTACGTGTTGTCGCACGGCTATTACGACGCCTATTACCTGCAGGCCCAGCGCCTGCGCCGCATGATCGCGGACGATTTCCGCCAGGCCTTTGCCGGGCAGTGCGACGTCATCATGGGACCGGTCGCGCCGTCGGTGGCCAAGGACATCGGCGAGAACCGCGACGACCCGACCGCCGACTGGCTGGCCGACGTCTACACTCTGGGTGTCAGCCTAGCGGGGCTGCCGGCCATGTCCGTGCCCTGCGGATTCGGCCAAGGCGAGCATGCGCGCCGGCCGGTCGGCCTGCAGATCATCGGCAATTATTTCGACGAAGGCCTCCTGCTGGCGCTGGCGGACCGCTACCAGCAGCACACCGACTGGCACCGGCACAAGCCGTGGCAGGACGGCGCCGGCCAGGGGGCGGCATCCGACGGAGCAAACCTCGTGCAGCAACAGGAGAGCCGTCCATGAGTGCGGCTTGGGAAATCGTCATTGGCCTGGAAACGCACGTCCAGCTTTCCACGCTGTCCAAGATCTTCTCGGGCAGCAGCACCCGCTTCGGCGCCGAGCCCAACACCCAGGCCAACCTGGTGGACCTGGCCCTGCCCGGCAGCCTGCCCGTGCTCAACCGCGGCGCGGTCGAACGCGCCATCCGCTTCGGGCTGGCGGTGGGCGCGCACATCGCGCCGCGCTCGGTGTTCGCGCGCAAGAACTACTTCTATCCGGACCTGCCCAAGAACTACCAGATCAGCCAATACGAAATCCCCGTGGTGCAAGGCGGCTCGCTGACCTTTTTCGTGGGCGAGCAAGAGAAAACCGTGCGGCTGACGCGCGCGCACCTGGAGGAAGACGCCGGCAAGTCCCTGCACGAGAACGGCCTGCAGGGGCCGCAGGGGGAACCGGCCAGCGGCATCGACCTGAACCGCGCGGGCACGCCGCTGCTGGAAATCGTTTCCGAGCCGGACATGCGCTCGGCGGCCGAGGCCGTGGCCTATGCGCGCGCGCTGCATGCGCTGGTGGTGTGGCTGGGCATCTGCGACGGCAACATGCAGGAAGGGTCGTTCCGCGTCGACGCCAACGTATCCGTGCGCCCGGCCGGCCAGCAGGCATTCGGCACGCGCACCGAGATCAAGAACGTCAACTCCTTCCGCTTCCTCGAGCGCGCCATCCTGTTCGAGGCGCGCCGCCAGATCGAACTGATCGAAGACGGCGGCACCGTGGTGCAGGAAACCCGGCTGTACGACGCCGACCGGGACGAGACGCGCAGCATGCGCAGCAAGGAAGACGCCCACGATTACCGGTACTTCCCTGACCCCGACCTGCCGCCGCTGGTCATCGGACAGGACTGGATCGAGGCGGTGCGCGCCGACATGCCCGAGCTTCCTGCCGCGATGCGCGAGCGCTTCCAGGCGCAATACGGCGTGACCGCCTACGACGCCGCCCAACTGACCGCCAGCCGCGACGTCGCCGCCTACTTCGAGGCGGTCTGCCAGGCGCTGCCGGCCGGCCAGGCCAAGACGGCGGCCAACTGGGTCATGGGCGAAGTCGCCGCGGCGCTCAACCGCGACGAGCTGGAGATCGCCGCCTGCCCCGTGCCGCCGGCCGCGCTGGCCGGGCTGCTTGGCCGGATCGCCGACGGCACGATTTCCAACAAGATTGCCCGCGAGGTCTTTGCAGCCATGTGGGCGGGCGAACACGGCGGATCGGCCGACGCCATCATCGAGGCGCGCGGGCTGAAGCAGATCAGCGACACCGGCGCCATCGCCGCGATGATCGACGACGTGCTGGCGGCCAACCCCGGCGTCGTCGCCGAATACCGCGCCGGCAAGCAAAAGGCCTTCAATTCGCTGGTCGGACAGGTGATGAAGGCTGCCCGCGGCAAGGCCAACCCGCAGCAGGTCAACGAGCTGCTCAAGGCCAAGCTCGACGGCTGATCCCCTGCGCCTGCCGGGGCCTTGCGCTTACGCGCCGGCGCGATCCGCGCCGGCGGCCAGCAGGTCGACGCAGGCGTGATCGAGCAGAAGGATTGCCTGGGTCCGGCCGCATCCGCGCGCCAGCAGAAAATCAGCTCGCCGCACCCGTCGTCGAATCTCGACGTTGCACGACACGGTCGGCCTAGGCCACGCCGTAGCGGCGCCGGTAGGCCTGGACCGCGTCGCGGTGCTCGGCGAATCGCGCGTCACCTTCGAGCAGCGCCAGGATATCTTCCAGCGTGGCGATGCTCACGACGGGGATGCCATAGGTGCGGGCCACCTCCTGGACGGCAGAATGCGCCGACAGCGCGCCGTCGGGACCGGCGCGCTCCATGCGGTCCAGGGCGATCAGCACCGCCGCGGGCTCGGCGCCGGCCGCGCGGATGATGTCCACGGACTCGCGCACCGAGGTGCCGGCGGTGATGACGTCGTCGATGATGACCACCCGGCCCGCGAGCGGCGCCCCCACCAGCGTGCCGCCCTCGCCGTGATCCTTGGCTTCCTTGCGGTTGAATGCGAACGGAACGTCGCGCCCGGCCATTTCCGGCTCGGCAGCCAGGGCGATCGCCGTGGCCGTGGCCAGCGGAATGCCCTTGTAGGCGGGACCGAACAGCATGTCGAACTGCACGCCCGAATCCAGCAGGGCTCGAGCGTAGAACTTGGCCAGCCTGCCGATCGATCCGCCGCGGTTGAACAGGCCTGCGTTGAAGAAATACGGGCTGGTGCGCCCCGATTTAACGACGAAGCTGCCAAAGCGCAGCACGCCCTCGTCCAGGGCAAAGCGGACGAAATCGATGCGTGAAAAGGCCATACGGGGATCCGGGACGGAAAGGAGTATTCGAAAACGGCGCCATTATCCGCCATGACGCCCCGCCTTGTCCGGGCCAAGCGGCCCGGCTGCGCCAATCGGGTACCCTACGGCCTGTGCCGCGCGGCGCCAGCAGCCCGCGCCTGACCCATTTCCCCTTGCTTCGAATTGCCCATGCGCATCATTTCCGCCAACCTCAACGGCATCCGCTCCGCCGTCAACAAGGGATTCCTTCCGTGGCTGGCCGCCCAGGACGCCGACTTCGTCTGCGTCCAAGAACTCAAGGCCCAGGCCGCCGACATGAAGGCCGAGATGCTCAATCCGCCTGGCATGTACGGCTACTTCCACTACGCCGAAAAGAAGGGCTACAGCGGGGTGGGCGTCTATGCCCGCCAGCAGCCGCTGCAAATCATCGAAGGGCTCGGCGTGCCCGAAATCGACGCCGAAGGACGTTACCTCGAACTGGTCTACGACAAGTTCTCGGTCCTGTCGGTGTACCTGCCTTCCGGGTCCAGCGGCGAACACCGCCAGGCGGCCAAGTTCGCCTTCATGGAGCATTTCTTCGGCCACTTGTCGCAGCTCGCTCGCTGCGGACGCCAGGTGGTTATGTGCGGCGACTGGAACATCGCCCACAAGGAAATCGACCTGAAGAACTGGAAGGGCAACCTGAAGAACAGCGGCTTCTTGCCCGAAGAGCGCGCGTGGCTGACCCGGGTCTTCGACGAGCTGGGCTGGGTCGACGTCTACCGGCTGCTGCACCCCGACGCCACCGACGAGTGCTACACATGGTGGAGCAACCGCGGGCAAGCCTGGGCCAAGAACGTGGGCTGGCGCATCGACTACCAGATCGCCACCCCGGAATTCGCCCGCACTGCACGCTCGGCCTCGATCTACAAGGCCGAACGCTTTAGCGACCACGCGCCGCTGACGATCGATTACGACTGGCAGCCGTAACGCGCAAGGCGCTTGCGCCTAGTTCCAATCGTCCCGGTAAACGAAGCGCGGCATCTGCCAGTTCCAGCGCAACGCCATCAGGCGCAGCGCCAGCCCCGCGGCCATGCCGCAGGCCATGGCCCACGCATCGGGCGCGCCGGCATGCAGGGTCGTGAAGTACAGCGCGCCGGTCAACAGCGACGCGCTGGCGTACAGCTCGCTGCGAAACAACAACGGGATGTCGTTGCACAGCACGTCGCGCAGCACGCCCCCGGCGCAGCCGGTCAGCATGCCGCTAAGCAGCACGATGGTCACGGGCAGGTCCATGGCCATGGCCACGCGGCAGCCGATCACGGTGAACACCACCAGCCCCAGAGCGTCGAGCAGCAGGAACAGCCTGCGCAGGCGCTTGAGCGCGGGCGCCACCAGGGCCGTGAGCAGCGCCGCCCCGGCGGTGATCCAAAGGTATTCCGGATGCCTGACCCAGGTCAGCGGGTAGTGGCCGAGCAGGACATCGCGCAAGGATCCGCCTCCCAGCGCGGTCACGCACGCAAGTATGCATACGCCCACCCAGTCCATTTCACGGCGGCCCGCGGCCAGCGCAGCGGTCATGGCTTCGGCGGTGATCGCGACGACATACAGGACGGTCAGCAGCATGGCGGGGTCTCCAAGACGGCGCATCGACGCGATTGTAGGAGCCCGCCTGCGGCGTGCGCGGCGACTCGCGCACGCCGCGATCACGGCTCCGGCGGCCGGCCGCGACCGTCACCACGCCGCGGCAGCCGCATCGCACCGGCTGCCAGCCGGGTCAGGACGCCGGGTCGGCCCGGTCCGCGCGCTCGACGTCCGCGCGCCGCCAGCGCAGCAGCGCAAGGCCGGGCAGCGCGATGAGCACGGTGAACATGAAAAACGCTGGCCAGCCCATGCTTTGGACCAGCGGCGGCGTCAACGGCCCAGCCAGGTAGGTGCGCCCGACGGCCGACAACGCCGACAGCAGCGCAAACTGCGTGGCGGTAAAGCGCGCATCGCACAGGCCCATCAGCAACGCGACGAAGGCAGCCGTGCCCAGGCCGCCGCAGAGGTTTTCCACGCCGACGGCCGCGGCCATCAGCGCCAGGCTCTTGGGGCTGACCGCGATCAGCCAGTAGCCCAGGTTGGACACTGCCTGCAACAGCCCAAACAGCATCAGCGAACGGTACAAGCCCAGCCGGGACATCAACGCGCCGCCGGCAAGCGCCCCGACGATGGTCGCCGCCAGCCCGAGCACCTTGTTGACCGTGCCGACCTCGGCAGGAGAAAACCCCGCCCCGCGGATGAGGAAGGTGGTCGACAGTGCGCCTGCGAACGCATCACCCAGCTTATACAGGACGATGAGCAGCAGCATGGTGACCGCTTCCGGCCGCGAGAAGAACTCCTGGAAGGGTTTGGCCACGGCGTGCGCGAGCGAGCGCGGCGCCTGCGCGGGGGTGTCCGGTTCCGGCGCGGCCAGCGTGACCAGCGCGCACAGCGCCATCAACGCGCCCATGAGCACGTAGGTGCTGCCCCAGCCCAGCCAGCGGTCGGCCAGGATCAGCGCCAGCCCGCCCGAGACGAGCATGGCCAACCGGTATCCGAGCACCGAAAGCGCGGCACCGGCGCCGCGCTCGGATTGATGCAGCACATCGGTGCGATAGGCGTCGAAGGCGATGTCTTGGGTGGCGGAAAAGAAAGCGACGGCCACCGCCAGCAAGGCCAGCGGCAGCAGCGCGCTGCCCGGTGACAGCACGCCCATCGCCATGATCCCCAGCGCAAGCAGCAGCTGCGTCATGAACATCCATCCGCGCCGCCGGCCCAGCAGGGGCGGCACGTAGCGGTCGACCAGTGGCGCCCATAGGAATTTCAGCGTGTAGGCGGTGCCGACCAGGGTCAGGAAGCCGATCTCCTGCAGCGACACGCCCTCGACCGTTGCCCAGGCCTGTAGCGTACCGCCGGTCAAGGCCAGCGGCAGGCCGCTGGCAAAGCCCAGCACCAGCAAGGGCGCCACCCGCCGGCCGGTATAGAGTTGCCATGAGCGCACGATGGCGGGCTCCTGTACGCAAAAAGGGTTGAAGACCGGCGGCGGACGCCGCCGGCGCTAGGATAACGTCAGGCGGTAGACGGCGAGCGTGCTGCGCCAACCCGGCAGCACGCGGACTTCACGCGCCCCGTTGAACGTGGCGCGCTCGACGATGCGCATGCCCAACTTGTGCGCCAGGCGCTCGAAGTCCTGCAGCGTGCACAGGTGGATGTTGGGCGTGTTGTACCACTCATAGGGCATCTGCCCGGTGACCGGCATGCGCCCGCGCAGAATGGACAGGCCGTGCGTCCAATAACCGAAGTTCGGGAAAGACACCACGCCGTGGCGGCCGACACGCATCATTTCTCGCAGGATGTGCTCGGTGTGGTGCATGGACTGCAGGGTCTGCGACAGCACCACCGTGTCGAATTGCCCGTCGTCGAACAGGGCCAACCCATCCTCGAGGTTTTGCTGGATGACTTCGACGCCGCGCCGCACGCATGCGATGACGCAGCCGTCGCTGATCTCCACGCCCGTGCCCTGCACTTGGCGCTCGTCGCGCAGCCATGCCAGCAGCGCGCCGTCGCCGCAGCCCAGGTCCAGCACGCGGCTGCCCGGCGCGATCCAGCTTGCGATGCGGGCCAGGTCCGGGCGCAGCGCGGCCGGTCCCGGTTGGTTGCGGGCCGGGCTCATTGCAGCGCCTCCGCGGACGGGACCGGCTCGCCGGCGCGGTCGCCCAGGCCCAGGGTGCGGGCGATGCGGTCGAAGTAACCGGCCACGACGGCGTGGTAGCGCGCATCATCCAACAGGAAGGCGTCGTGGCCATGCGGCGCGTCGATCTCGGCATAGGTAACCGGACGCTTGTTGTTGACCAGCGCCCGCACGATCTCGCGCGAACGCTCCGGCGGAAAGCGCCAGTCGGTGGTGAACGACACCAGGAGGAAGTCGGCCGTGGCTGGCGCCAGCGCGCGCGCCAAGTCGCCGCCGTGCTTGCGCGCCGGATCGAAGTAATCCAGCGCACGCGTAATCAGCAGATAGGTGTTGGCGTCGAAATAGCGCGAGAATTTTTCGCCCTGGTAGCGCAGGTACGACTCGACCTCGAATTCGACGTCGTACCCGTAGCGGTAGGAGCCGTCCTGCGACGGCTCGCGCTGGTTGCGGCCGAACTTGGCGGCCATGTCGTCATCGGATAGGTAAGTGATGTGGCCGAGCATGCGCGCCACCGACAGGCCGCGCCGCGGCACGGTGTTGTGCGCGTAATAGTCGCCGCCATGGAAGTCCGGGTCGGTGATGATGGCGCGGCGCGCCACCTCGTTGAAGGCAATGTTCTGCGCCGACAGCCGCGGCGTACTGGCGATGACCACGCAGTGCGCCACGCGCTCGGGCCAGGTGATCGCCCAGCTCAGCGCCTGCATGCCCCCGAGCGATCCGCCCATGACGGCGGCAAAGCGCTCGATGCCGAACCGGTCGGCCAGCCTGGCCTGCGCGTTGACCCAGTCTTCGACGGTCAGCACCGGAAACGCCGCCCCCCAGGGACGCCCCGTGGCCGGATTGATGCTTGCCGGCCCGGTCGAGCCGAAGCACGAACCGAGGTTGTTGACGCCGATGACGAAATAGCGGTCGGTATCGACCGGCTTGCCCGGCCCGACCATGTTGTCCCACCAGCCAATGTCGTTCGGATCGTTGGCCGAGATGCCGGCGACGTGATGCGAGGCGTTCAGCGCATGGCATATGAGGACGGCGTTGCTGCGATCGGCGTTGAGCGTGCCGTAGGTTTCGACCGCCAGCTCGTAGGCATCGATCCGGGCGCCGCTGGCCAACTGCAAGGGTTCGTCGAACGCGACCAAGCTGGAATGGACCACGCCTACGGACCGGCCGGACGGCGCAGCGACATTGGAGCAGGAGGCGGCAGGGGTCGGGGAGAGCGTGTCCGCGAGGGACGAGGAGGGATCAGTCACGGGGACCTCTTTAGCTGAATTTATTCAGGCGCCCGCAAGCGGATCAGGCAAATCGGCGCCGATAACGAGGAAAAAGGAATAAGTTAATGGCGGATTCTAGCATTGCCGCCTGGTACGCCCCGACACTACAGTTCAGGCAGCGGGTGCGCCGGGTTCCTGTCCGATGTACTCGTAGCCCTGTGTGTTGACGCGCGAAACGCGCCATTCCACGGGCCGGTGGTGATAGGAAAACGCCACGCGCCGGATTTCCAGAAGCGGCGCGCCTTGATCGACGCCCAGCCAGCGCGCCTGGGCCGCGTCGGCCTGGCAGACCCGCAGGCGTTCGTCGGTGGCGATGACGTTGATGCCATAGGCGTCTTGGTACAGGTTGTATAGCGTGCTCGGGCGCTCGCGCAGCTGCTTTTCGGTCAAGCCGGAAAACAGCGCCTCGGGCAGGGTGATGTCGTCCACCATCACCACGTCGCCGTTCAAGGAGAGCACGTTTGAGAATTCATAGACGTACGCGCCCGGGCCGAGCAGCAGCTTCTCGCGCGCGACCGCTCCTGCCCGCACGCGGCGAAAGCGCACCAGCTGGGTGACGGGGTACGACTTATGGCCGTCATTGCGCACGATGCGGAAGAACTTGAAGAAGTGCTGGTTGCGTGCATGGATCGCCACGAAAGTGCCGCGCCCCTGGTGGCGGATCAGGATGTTCTCGGCTGCCAGCTCGTCGATGGCCTTGCGCAGGGTGCCGATGGATACGCCGAAGCGTTCGGCCAGCGTCCTTTCCGGGGGTACGGCTTCGCCCTGCTTCCATTCCCCGCGCGACAAGGCGGCGAGCATGGCTTGCTTGACTTGCTTGTACAGGGGGCTTCCCAGCGGCACGGGGTGAGACGCGGAAATCTTCATCAGTTGGAACAACGGTTCGGAGGTGGCGGGAATTGTAGCGCCGGCCCCTATTCATATGAGTCATATATATGATATGTTTGACCAAATGTGGCGGCCTTCCCACCATCCCAGGCAGCGGGCGGGCGGCCGCATGCAGACGGGACCCCTTCATGCCCGGAACCCACCACGAGAGGACGCAATGATTCACGCTGTATTGCACGACGCCAAGGACACTGTCGCAGTGGCAGTGGTCGAAGGCATCACCGCAGGCACGGAACTGAACGCCTGGATCATGGATGAGGACAAGATCATCCAGGTCAAGGCCCTGCAAGACATTCCCATCGGTCACAAGGTCGCGCTCAAGGACATGGCCGTCGGCGACACCGTCTACAAGTACGGCATCGACATCGGCCGGGTCGTGGCGCCCATCAAGGCAGGCGAGCACGCCCACGTCCACAACATCAAGACCAAGCGCTGGTAAGCCCAACGCGTACCGCTAGCTACCGACAAGGAATCCCATCATGGCAGTCGTAACCCCCAACACCACCTTCATGGGCTATCGGCGCGACAACGGCCGCGTCGGCGTGCGCAACCACGTCATCATCCTGCCCGTGGACGACATCTCCAACGCCGCCGCCGAGGCAGTGGCCAACAACATCAAGGGGACCATGGCCCTGCCCCACCCCTACGGCCGGCTGCAATTCGGCGAAGACCTGGAGCTGCACTTCCGCACCCTGATCGGCACGGGCTGCAACCCCAATGTCGCCGCCGTCATCGTCATCGGCATCGAAGAAGGCTGGACCCAGCGGGTGGTCGACGGCATCGCCGCCACCGGCAAGCCGGTCGCCGGCTTCGGCATCGAGCTGCACGGCGACCACGACACCATCATGCGCGCCTCGCGCAAGGCCAAGGAATTCGTGCACTACGCGACCTCGCTGCGCCGCGAGGAATGCGCGATCAACGAGCTTTGGGTTTCGACCAAGTGCGGCGAGTCCGACACCACCTCCGGCTGTGGCGCCAACCCCACCGTGGGCAATGCCTTCGACAAGCTGTACGAGCTGGGCAACACCCTGCTGTTTGGCGAGACCTCCGAGCTGACCGGCGGCGAGCACGTCGTGGCCGCGCGCTGCGCCAACGACCAGGTTCGCGAACGCTTCATGTTCATGTTCAACCGCTACCAGGACATGATCAACCGCTGGAAGACCAGCGACCTGTCCGAGTCGCAGCCGACCAAGGGCAACATCGCCGGCGGCCTGACGACCATCGAGGAGAAGGCGCTGGGCAACATCCAGAAGATCGGCAAGCGCTGCAAGGTCGACGGCGTGCTGGACAAGGCCGAGACGCCCACCGGGCCCGGGCTGTGGTTCATGGACTCGTCCTCGGCTGCCGCCGAAATGGTCACCCTGTGCGCGGCGGCAGGCTTCGCGGTGCACTTCTTCCCGACTGGCCAGGGCAACGTCATCGGCAACCCCATCCTGCCGGTCATCAAGATTTGCGCCAACCCGCGCACCGTGCGCACCATGTCCGAGCACATCGACGTGGATACCAGCGGGCTGCTGCAGCGCGAGATCGACCTGGACCAGGCCGGTGACAAGCTGCTGGAGTGCATGTTGGCCACGGCCAATGGCCGGTGGACGGCTGCCGAGGTGCTGGGCCACCGCGAGTTCGTCCTGACGCGGCTGTACGAAAGCGCCTGACCCGGCGCGCGTCCTTCCCGCGCAAGCGGGGCGCCAGACCCCGCGGGACGGGCGCAGCCCCCACCGCCGGCCGAAACGGATCTCCTTTTCGGCCGGCCACCCAGAGCCGGGCGCGCATGTCACCTGCGTCAGGCGCGACAAGCGCCCCGGTTCTATCCATGAGGAGGAAGGCATGAAATCCACCAAGCTACTTGCCGGCTTCGGCCTGGCACTGGCCTTGCTGGCCAATTCGGCGCGTGCGGAAGTCTCCGAACTGCGCGTGGCGATCCAGCCTGGGATCAGCTACCTGTCGCTGATGATCATGCAGGACCGCAAGCTGATCGAAAATCACGCCGAAAAGGCGGGCATCAAGGACTTGAAGGTCACTTGGTCCACCTTTGCCGGCGGCAACGTCATGAACGACGCGTTGCTGGCAGGTGCGCTGCACTTCGCCTCCGGCGGCGTCGGGCCGATGGTGACCATGTGGGCGCGTACGCAGGCCAACCTGAAGGTCAAGGCGGTATCGGCGATCAACTCCATGCCGCTGTACCTGAACACCCGCAACCCCAACGTCAAGACGATCAAGGACTTCACCGAGAAAGACAAGATCGCCCTGCCGGCGGTGCGCGTCTCCATACAAGCCGTGACGCTGCAGATGGCCGCCGAGCAAGCATTCGGTGAGGGCCAGCAAAACAAGCTCGATCCCCTGACCGTCTCGCTCAGCCACCCCGATGCGATGACGGCGCTGCTGTCGGGATCGGGCGAGGTCACCGCGCACTTCACGTCGCCGCCCTTCCAGGAAGCCGAGCTGCGCGAGCCGGGCATCCACCGCGTGCTGTCCTCGTATGAGGTGCTGGGCGGGCCGGCCACCTTCAACCTGGTCTGGACCACCCAGAAGTTCCACGACGAGAACCCCAAGCTCTACGCGGCCTTCGTCGATGCCCTGACCGAAGCGACCGACCTGATCAACCAGGACAAGAAACAGGCTGCGGCCGACTACATCCGACTGACGGGCGACAAGCGCAACACCCTGGACGACATCGTCAAATTGCTGGAAAACCCCGAGATCGTCTATACGCTGACGCCCAACAACGTCATGAAGTACGTGGACTTCATGCACAAGGTCGGCTCGATCAAGGTCCGCCCCGAGTCCTGGAAAGACCTGTTCTTCCCGAACGCGCATAGCCTGTCGGGCAGCTGACGCGGCCGGCGCCCAAGGAGTCCGAGATGAACGACGTCACCCTGGGCGCGCCGCTGCTCGATGTCAGCGGCGTGACCCTGCAGTACAAGACGCGCGAGCACCTGATCACCGCCACGTACCGCGTGGACTTCAAGGTCTACCCGTCCGACCGCTTCATCCTGCTGGGCCCCTCGGGCTGCGGCAAGTCCACGCTGCTCAAGGCCGTCGGCGGCTACCTGCAGCCGGTCGAAGGAGAGATCCGGCTAAAAGGGTCGCCGATCGGGCGGCCCGGTCCGGACCGCATGATGGTGTTCCAGGAATTCGACCAGTTGCTTCCCTGGAAGACCGTGCTGGAAAACGTGATGTTCCCGCTGGTGGCCAGCGGCAAGCTGCATGGCGCGGCCGCGCGCGACAAGGCCATGCACTACATCGACAAGGTCAACCTGACCAAGTTCGCCGACAGCTTTCCGCACATGCTGTCCGGCGGCATGAAGCAGCGCGTGGCGATCGCGCGCGGCATGGCGATGGAGCCGGACATCCTGCTGATGGACGAACCCTTCGCCGCGCTGGATGCGCTCACGCGCAGGAAGATGCAGGACGAGTTGCTGCAGCTGTGGGACGAGACGCGCTTTACGGTGCTGTTCGTAACGCACTCCATCCCCGAGGCCATCACCATCGGCAACCGCATCCTGCTGCTGTCGCCCCATCCCGGCCAGGTCAAGGCTGAGATCAATAGCCTGGCCCGCGGCGACACCGATCCCGTGCGCGCCAAGGAACTGGAAGACCGGATCAACGCCATGCTGTTTTCAGATCGCATCGAACAGGAGGAGGCGGCCCATGAGTGACGCCGCTCGCACCCCGCCGCATCGCCCGGAGATCCACCGCGAGACCGAGCAGGCCAAGACCTTCGGTGTGGTGGAAAAGCCGCTTTCGGCTTGGGAGCGGGTCTACAACCTGGGCTTCGTGCGCAAGCTGGCGCTGCTGGCGGTGCTGGCGCTGGCGTGGGAACTGTATGCCCGCTCCATCGACAATTCGCTGATCTTCCCGACATTTTCCGCCACCGCACGGGCGCTCTATGAGGGTTTCGTCGAAGGCGGCTTGCTCCTGCGCGCCTGGACATCGATCCGCGTGCTGCTGATGGGATACGCGGCGGGCCTTGCCCTGGCTGCGGTGTTGACCGTGCTGGCCATCACCACCCGCGTGGGCACGGACCTGCTCGAGACACTGACGGCGATGTTCAACCCCCTGCCGGCCATCGCCCTGCTGCCCTTGGCGCTGATCTGGTTCGGCCTGGGCGAGGCCAGCCTGATCTTCGTGCTGATCCACTCGGTGCTGTGGGCGGTCGCGCTCAACACCCATTCCGGCTTCATGTCGGTGTCGATGACGCTGCGCATGGTGGGCCGCAACTACGGCCTGACCGGCCTGCGCTACGTCGCCGGCATCCTCATCCCGGCGGCGTTTCCCAGCATCCTGACCGGCCTGAAGATCGGCTGGGCATTCGCCTGGCGCACGCTTATTGCCGCCGAGCTCGTCTTCGGCGTCAGCTCAGGTTCTGGCGGGCTGGGATGGTTCATCTACGAAAACAAGAATCTTCTCGAGATCCAAAACGTTTTCGCCGGCCTGTTCACGGTCATCTTGATCGGCCTGCTGGTCGAAAACGTGATCTTCCGGACGGTGGAGATCCGCACGATCCGGAAATGGGGGATGCAGCACTAGGCGATTTGCCACAAGCGAAATCGATGTACGCAAATCTCGAAGGAGGCAATTGAATGGTGAAGTTCCCGCATGACGTCGACCTGACGCGGCGTCGCACACTGGTTGCGGCCGGCTCGGCCGGGCTGCTGGCCGCAGCGCCCTGGACCGGGGCCCTGGCGCAAGCTTTGAAGGACCAGCCGATCAACTACGTGGTCCCGTTCTCGCCAGGTGGCCTGACCGACGTCGCGGCGCGCACAGTGGCCAAGGCGGTGTCGGAAGCCAAAGGTTGGAACGTGGTGGTCGAGAACAAGCCTGGCGGCAACGCCAACATCGGAGCGGCCTACGTCGCCCGGGCCAAGCCGGACGGCCACACCTGGCTGGCAATCACCCTGACCCATGCGGCCAACGCGACGCTGTTCCAAGGCAAGGCCGGGTACGACCTGCTGACGGACCTGCGGGCGGTGGCCGGCCTGGCTTCGTCCACCATGCTGGTGGTGGTCAATGCCAAGAGCAACATCAAGACCATGGACGACCTGCTCAAGGCCGCCAAGGGCGGCAAGCTGACGGCCGCCTCCAGCGGCAACGGCACGCCGCCTCACCTGACCCTGGCGCTGTACCAGAAGCTGACCGGAACCTCGATCATGCACATCCCCTACAAGGGCGGTGCGCCGTCGGTCACCGACCTGATCGGCGGCCATGTGGACGTGATCTTCTCCAATTACCCGGAATCGCTGTCCCATGTGCAAAGCGGCGCGCTGCGCGCCTTGGCCATCACCACCGCGCAGCGCAGCCCCGACCTGCCCGACGTGCCCACCGTGGCCGAGGCCGGGATGCCCGACCTGTTGGTGGAAAACTTCACCGGCGTGCTGGCGCCGGCAGGCACGCCCGATGCCGTGGTCGAGGAAGCCGGCCAGGCCATCGTGGCCGAAATGCGCAAGCCCGAAATGCAGAAGACCATGGTCAAGCTCGGTTTCATTCCGCAACCGCGCGGCCCAGCCGAGTTCGGCGAATACCTGCGCAAGGAAGTTCAGCGCTGGGGCGCCATCATCAAGGAGGCAGGCATCCAGGCCGCGTAATGCGGATGCCGCCCGCGGCCGGCCGTCGGCGAAGCCTGCGCCGGCGGCCGGCCTGTCGTTTTCACCGTCGCCAGGCTTGGATTGCCCGCAACCCCTCGCAGGATGTCTGACATGCATATCGTGATCACGGAATTCATGGACGAGCCGGCCGTGGCCGCGCTGTCCCGGCGCTTCGACGTGCGCTATGACCCGCAGTTGGTCGATGCGCGCGACGAACTGCTGCAGGCTTGCGCGGCAGCTGACGCGCTGATCGTGCGCAACCGCACCCGCGTCGATGCCGCGTTGCTGGCGGCCGCGCCCAAGCTGCGCGCGGTCGGACGATTGGGCGTGGGCCTGGACAACATCGACGTGCAGGCCTGCCGCGCGCGCGACATCGCGGTGCTGCCTGCAACCGGCGCCAACGCGCGCTCGGTGGCCGAATACGTCATCGCCACGGCACTGGTGCTGTTGCGCGGCGCCTATACGCACAGCCATGAAGTCGCCGCCGGCAAATGGCCCCGCAATGCGCTGTCCGGCGGACTGGAGGCGGCCGGACGCACCCTGGGGATCGTCGGCTTCGGCGGCATCGGCCAGCTGACCGCGCAGCTTGCCCGAGGCCTAGGCATGCGGGTGGTCGCGCATGACGCGATGGTGGACGCCGCCGCGCCCATCTGGACGCAGACCGGCGTCGAACCCGTGGCGCTGGACGACCTGCTGGCGCGCAGCGATGTCGTCACGCTGCACATTCCGCTCACGGCCGCGACCGCCGGCCTGCTCGACGCGTCGCGACTGGCGCGCATGAAGCCAGGCGCCATCCTGATCAACACGGCGCGCGGCGGCATCGTCGACGAATCGGCGCTCGCGCAGGCCCTGCGCAGCGGCGCGCTGGGCGGCGCGGCCATCGATGTCTTCGACCAAGAGCCGCTGCCGGCCGGCAGCCCGCTGGCCGACGCGCCCAACCTCATCCTGACGCCCCACATTGCCGGCCTGACGCGAGAAGCCAACGAACGGGTATCGTCGCTGGTGGCCCAGCGCGTGGCGCAGGCCCTAGGCAGCAATCTTTGAGGATTTCATGGCACGCATCTCCCTAGACGAACTGCAAGATCTGGCCAGCGCTGCGCTGGCCGGCGCCGGCGCCAACCCCGAAATGGCCGAAGCCACCGCGCGCGCACTGGTCCAGGCCGACGCCCAAGGCTTGGCGTCGCACGGCGTATCCCGGGTGCCGGCCTACGCCGCCCACCTGCGCAACGGCCGCGCCGATGGCGCCGCCCGCCCCGCCGTCGTGCGCGAGCGCGGCGGCGCGGTGCTAGTCGACGCCGCCTGCGGCCTGGCCTTTCCGGCATGCGCCCTGGCCGTGCGCACGGCGGTGGCGCGCGCGGCGGACCATGGCGTGGCCTATGCCGGCGTCACTAACAGCCATCACTTCGGCGTGGCTGCCCTGCACCTGCAAGAGGTGGCCGACGCAGGCATGGTCGGGCTGGCTTTCGGCAACTCGCCGGCGGCCATGCCTGCCTGGGGCGGCAAGCGCGCCCTGTTCGGCACCAATCCGATAGCGGCCGTCTTCCCGCGGCGCGATGCGGCACCGCTGGTCATCGACCTGTCGCTATCGGAAGTCGCGCGCGGCAAGCTGATGATCGCGGCCCGCGAAGGCAAGCCCATCCCGCTGGGCTGGGCGCTGGACGCGCAAGGCCGTCCCACCACCGACCCCAAGGCCGGCCTGGCCGGCAGCATGCTACCCATGGGCGGCGTCAAGGGCGCGATGCTTGCGCTTACCGTGGAACTGCTGGTATGCGCGCTGACCGGCGCGAACTTCGGCTTCGAAGCCGACTCGTTCTTCGAGGACGAAGGCAACCGGCCCCGCATCGGCCAAGGGTTTCTCGTCATCGACCCGCAGGCCCTGGCCGGCAGGGAGGTTTTCCTCGACCGCGTGGAAACGCTGGTGGCTGCCATGCTGCAGGACGACGGCGTGCGGCTGCCCGGTGCCCGCAGGCTGGCGCTCGCGCAAAAAGCGCAGGCCGAAGGCGTGGAAATTCCCGACGGCCTGATTGCGCAACTGCGCGGACTTGGCGCGGGCCAGGCGCAAGGCGCGTGATGCGCGGGGCGCGGGGCGCGGTGCGCCTCGCCGGCCTAGGCGGCCCGCAGGCCGCCGACCACGAGCACTGCACCCGATGCCGCCAACAAGGCCAGCACCAAGCGCCGGAACGCCGCGTCGCTGAATCGCCCATACAGCCAGATCCCGGCCAGCGTGGGGACCAGCATGGCCGGGCCGGCCACGGCGAATAGCCGCAGCGCCTCGCCGGTGACCAGCCCGCTTGCAAAGTAAACGGCCATGGTCACGGCATGCATCAGCAGGTTAAAAGACTGGAAGACGGCACGCTGTGCGTCCTTGGTCCAGCCCCGCAACGTGCACCACAAAGTGGGCGCAGGTGCAGGCAGCCCGCCGAAGCCACTCATCACGCCGCCTACCCACCCCACCACCGCATCCGCGCCCCGGCCGCCCGCCGAAATCCGGGGCAGCCGCGCCGCGAACAGCATCGCCGGGCAATACACGACTAACACCAGCCCCACGCCCAGCTTGAACATGGCCGGCTCGACATAGCGCAGCAGCCAGACGCCCACGGGGATCCCCAACACGCCCGCCGCAAGGAAAGGCAACGCGCGGCGCAGGCAAAAGCTCTGCCGCAGCGAACGCACCGCCAACAGCTGCCCGAGCAGCGAGCCGAAGACCACCAGCGGCACGGCCAGCGCGGGCGCAAGCGACCACGACCAGAAAGCCATCGATACCAGGCCGAAGCCGAACCCGGCCAGGCCCTGCACGAACCCGGCCGCGGCCGCCCCCAAGGCGACGATGGCGATCAGCCAGGCGTCCATGGCCGTCAAGCCCGCCTATGGCGGTCGCCGGCCGCCCGGCGTGCCGCCGGGCGCGCGCCGCCGGCGGCCGCTGCGCGGCGTTGCGGGCCCGGCCGGCAAGCACGCGCTGCCATCAGCGGCGTACCACCGGCGCGGGCAGGCCATCGAGGGCCACGTCTATGCACGCAGGCAGGCCGCTGGCCACCGCAGCGCGCAGCAACGCATCGAGCTCGGCGGCCATATCGGCATGCGCACCGTGGCCGCCGAAGGCGGCGGCCACGCGGTCATAGCGCGTAGGCAGCAGCTCACAGCCCATGGTGCGGTCTGGCCCATAGCTGTTGACCTGGATCTGGTATTCGGCGTTCCAGCGCGCGTCATTGCCCACCACGCAGACGATCGGCGCGCCTGCGCGCACGGCCGTGTCGAACTCGGCACAATGAAACCCGAAGGTACCGTCACCCATCAACGCCACCACCGGCGCATCGGGACACGCCAGCTTGGCCGCCACCGCCATGGGCAGGGCCGCGCCGATGGCGCCCGCCGCGCCGTTGATCAGGCGCTGCGGCGCGGTCAGGCAGGCCTGGGCCCATTGGCCGAATTCGCCGCCGTCGACGACCAGCACCGAATCGGGGTGACTGTCGAGCAGCGCCTGCACCGGGCGGCACAACTGGACGGGATGCGCGGGCCGCGCGGTGTCCGGCGCTTGCTGCCATGCCGCCGGCCGGTAGGACAGAGATTCCTGGACTTCACGCATCCAATCCCCGTGCTGCGACGGGCTGACCGGCGTGCCCTGCCCGGCCGCATCGACCATGGCCTGCAGCGCCGCCGGCGCGTCGGCGCACAGGGCAGCCTCCAAGCGCGATCCGACGGCGCGGCGCGTGCGGGCGAATTCGGCCGGATCTGCATCGACCTGCAGGAAGGCGCATGCCGGATCGAACACCGGCGCCTGGCCGAACTTGAGCGTGAAGTCCAGCCGCTTGCCCAGCAACAGCACGCAATCGGACTGGCCCAGCACCTGCGAAAACGCGCCTAGGCTCGGGTCATTGGCGCCGCGCGGGCTTTCGGTAGCCACCACGGGCAGGCCGAGCGCGCGCATGGCCTCGGCCACCGCGCGCCGCCCCGGCCCGGTCAGGCCTTGCGGGCCCATCAGCACCAGCGGCCGGCGGGCACGGCGCAGCCTGGCAAGCAGCGCGGCCGCCGACTCGGCGCCGGGTGCGGCCGTCTCGGCCAGGTAGGCTTGCGCAGGCGGTAAGGCGCTGCGCGTTGCCTGGGCTTCCAGCGCGTCGGTCGGCAGGCTCAGGTGCACGGGCCCGGGCCGGCCGGACCGGGCGATGCGGCAGGCCCGCGCGAAGTCCCCGGCCATGGCGTCGGCGTCGCGTACGACCCACGCCGCCTTGGTCACAGGCGCAGCCATCGCCACCTGGTCCATTTCCTGGAAGGCGCCCCATCCGGCCTGGCCAAGCGGCGCGTGCCCGGACAGCAGCACCACCGGCGATTCCGACATCGCCGCGGTGTAGAGCGCCGATATCGCGTTGGCGTGGCCCGGGCCGCCCGTGACCAGCGCCACGCCGACCTCGCCGGTCAGCCGCGCCCAGGCATCGGCCATGTGCACCGCCGCCGCCTCGTGGCGCGTGTGCACCAGCGGCACGCCTACGTCGATCAGGGCGTCGTAGACGGGCATGATGTGGTTGCCCGACAGGGAAAAGATGCGGCGCGTGCCCGACTGCCGTATGGAAAGCGCCAACATATCGGCGCCGCGGGTGTTCTGCATCGAATGCTCCTACTTCAACGTGATGTCCAGCAGCTTGCCCAGCCGGGCATATTCTTCGTATTGCCCACGCACATAGTCTCGGGTCTGTTCGGGTCCCAGCACGTACGGCAGGCTGCCCGTGCGCGTCGTGCCCTCGCGCCACTGCGCGTCGTCCTTGATGCGCGCGAGCGCATCGCGCCAGACCCGCACCACGTCGTCGGGCAAGCCCTTCGGCCCATACAGTGCGCTCCAGCCGATGATCTTTTCCAGTTGCGGATAACCCGCTTCTCGCGCCGTGGGCACGTCCGGGAAGTCGGGCAACCGCTCGGGCGTGGTCGTCACCAACGCGCGCAGCCGGCCATCGCGCACGGCACCCGCAATGGGCGCGAGATTGGTGCAGACGAAATCGACCTCACCACCCAGCACCGCGACCAGCGCCTCGCCCGAACCCTTGTACGCGATGGGCATGGCCGCCTCGCGCCCCAGGCCCAGCACGTTGAACAGCATCTGCGGCCCCAGGTTCAGCACGGTGGCCGGCCCCGTGGTGGCGTAATTGAGCTTGCCCGGCTGCGCCTTGATCCGGTCGACCAGATCGGCCAGTGACCGGTAGGGCGCTTCCTTGCGCACCGCGCATATGTACGGATTGAGCTCCAGCGTGCCCAGGAAGGAGAAATCATCCCACTTGTAGGACAGCGACGGCTGCAACGCCGGCAGGATGGCCTGCGAGCCCACGCGGGCCAGCAGCAACGTATAGCCGTCCGGCGCCGCGTCCTTGACCTGCTGGGAGCCGATGGCGCCGTTGGCGCCGCCCCGGTTGACCACGACCACCGGCTGGCCCAGCACCTTCTGTGCGGCGGCGGCAAGGTTGCGTGCGGCGAGGTCGGCATCCCCGCCGGTGCTGAACGGGGTGACCACGGTGAGAGGGCGATCCGGGTACGACTGCGCGGCGGCAGGCCCCAGGCAGATCAACGCCGCTGATGCGGCGAACAACCAACGCATCGATTTCATGGACTCCTCCTCTTGATCGGGGCGATGTTTCCCGCCCTTGGGGTGGCGCGCGGGGGCGCGTCGCCGGCCCGGCGACACGCCGAACCGGCATCGATACGATGGACCGCCGCAGGCCGCGGTCAGGCAGCCTGCCCGTCGAGCAGCGACTGTCCAGGCCGCACGCGGGTGAATGCCACCGGCTGGCGCTCGACCTGCAGCTGCCCGTCGCGCAGCGTGACCACGGAAAACCAAGAATGCTCGAGGTCGCGCACCTGTGGGTAGTCCTCGCGGAAATGCGCCCCGCGCGAGTCTTCGCGCGCCAACGCAGCGTGGACGATCGCGCGGCTGACCTGCACCAGGCTGTCCAGGTTCAGCCAGTCATGCCAGGTCAGGTTGAAGGCGCGCTCGGAGCCGGCCGCGCCGATGCGGTGCAGCGCCTCGGAAATGTCCGCCAGCTCCTGCATCGCGCGCTTCAGGCCCAACTCATCGCGCACGATCCCGGCGTCGTTCCACATGCATTCCGACAAACGCTCGCGCAGCGCGTGCAGGTCGCCCGCTGGCCGCGACAGCGGCGCGCAGGCCGCGGCCACCGCAGCCTGGACCCGGTCCATGTCCGGCTCGGCCCAATCCGCGCCGGCAGCCACCCAGCGCGCCATGCTGTCGCCGGCGATGCCGCCAAAGACCGTGGAATTGGCCACGCCGTTGCCGCCCAGGCGGTTGGCACCGTGCACGCCGCCCGTATCCTCGCCCGCCGCAAACAGGCCCTCGAGTGCGGTGGTGCAATCCGGACGGAAGATCACCCCACCCATCATGTAGTGTGCCGTGGGCACGACCTCGACCAGCCCGCCGGCCAGGTCGAACCCGCAATCGGCGCACCGTTCGACCATGCCCTTGAACTGCTTGCGCACGTTCTCGGCCCCGAGGTGGCTCATCTTGATGTACACGCCCCCGTTCGGCGTGGTGCGCCCCGCGCGCATCTCTGCGTAGATGCCGCGCGAGACGATGTCGCGCGTGGCGCGCTCCGCACGCGGATCGACCCGCATCATGAATCGCTCGCCTGCGCCGTTGAGCAGGTGCCCGCCGGCCCCGCGCAGGCCTTCCTCCAGCACGGTGCCGGTCATGCGCGTATCCGGCCCGGCAAGCAGGCCGGTCGGGTGGAACTGCACCATTTCCATGTCGCGCAGCGGTAGCCCCGCGCGCAGCGCCATGGCCAACCCATCGCAGCTCTTGTCCCCCGACGGCGTGTGGAACTTGTACATGGTCGGCCCGCCGCCCGTGGCCAGCAGCACGGCACGCGCGCGCACCAGGCGAAATGCGCCCGTGCGCACATCGACCATCAACACGCCGGCCAGGCGGCTGCCGTCGCGCGAAGGAATCAGCTCCAAAGCACGGTGCTCCTCGAGCCGCCGGATCTTGCGCGCCCAGACCTGCTCGGCCAGGCGGTTGATGATTTCGATGCCGGTCAGGTCCCCCTTGTGCACCGTACGATCGAACGTTTGGCCGGCGAAAGCCTTCTGGTGCAGCGTGCCGTCCGGGTTACGGTCGAAGAAGCAGCCCAGCTCGTTTTCCAGCTCGTGGATGCGCTCGATGGCGGTGTTGACCAGCGTCCAGGCCAGCTCCTGGTCCGGCAGCCACTTGCCGCCCTCTATGGTGTCCATGAAGTGCCGCTCGGGCGAGTCGCCCTCGGCCAGCGCGACGTTGTATCCGCCCTGCACCATGCGCGTGCAGCCGCACTTGCCCAACAGCCCCTTGACCGCAACGGTAATGTCCAGGTTCGGCGCCGCATCGTGCGCGTGCAAGGCGGCGAACAAGCCCGCGCCACCCGCGCCAAGGATCAGGATATCGGTGCGCAGGACTTCCACTTCGCTGCTCATTGCAACCCCATTTCGGCGAGCACGCGGCGGCGCCGCTCCTGCACGTCGGCATCGACCTGGTCATAGAGCGAGCCGCCGTGGCTATCCATCGCCACCAGCAGCGGCCCGAAGTCGCGGATGCGGAAGCGCCACAGCGACTCGGGGTTGAGGTCGTCCAGGTCCACGTCCTCTATCGCCTCTATCCACGTCGTCTCCAGCGCAGCGGTGCCGCCGATGATGGCCAGGTAAGCCCCGCCAAGCTCGCGAAACGCCGCGAGCGACCCTTCATGCATGCCGCCCTTGCCGACGATGAGCCGCACGCCGCAGCGCTGCATCAGGTCGCGCGTGAAGCGCTCCATGCGCGAGGACGTGGTGGTGCCGATGCACACGGGCGCATAGCCTGCCGGATGCTCCGGTGACACGGGCACCTTGCGCACGTTGGGCGCGGTGTGGATCACCGCATGGCCATCGAGGTCGAAGCGCGTGGTGCGGCCGCGGTCGAACAGGGCGATGTAGCTCGCGTCGCGTATGCCGTACAGCGTGCGCTGCAGGGTGACCGTATCGCCCACGCGCAGCTTGCGCACGTCGGCCTCGGTCACGGGCATGTCCAGTTCGTAATGCGCCATGCGATCCCCCGACTTCAAAAGCCGTATTCGATGCCGTTCGCGCCGATGCGCGCACGGGCCCGTCGCGCCGAATGGCACTGCATGTTGACGGCGACCGGATTCATCGTGATGTGGGTGGCGGCCAGCTCCACGTGAACCGCGAAAGCGGTCGAATCCCCGCCCAGCCCTTGCGGGCCGACGCCCAGCTGGTTGACCGCCGCGCTCAACTCTTCCTCGAGCTCGGCGCCAAGCGGGTCCGCGCACCGGGTGCCCAACGCCCGGGTGGCGGCGCGCTTGGCCAGGTGCACGCACAGGTCCGAGGTCCCGCCCACCCCGACACCCACGATGGTGGGCGGACAGGTCTTGCCACCGGCCTGCACCACGCAGTCGACGACGAATTTCTTGACCGCGCCGAGCCCCTCGGCCGGAATGGCCATGCGCAAGAAGGAGTTGTTCTCCGAACCGCTTCCCTTGGGGATCATTTCGATTTCCACGCCGTCGGGGCGGTCGTCGAAGTCGATGTGGATGACGGGCACGCCCGGGCCACACGAGGTGTGCTCGTTCTTGCGGCTGATGGGATGCACCACGCTCGAGCGCAGCGGATGCTCGCGCGTGGCACGGGCGCAGCCGGTCCGTATGGCCTGCTTGAGCTGCCAGCCGTCGAACTGGACCTGCCGGCCGATGACCACGTTGTAGATCGGCAAGCCGGTGTCCTGGCACAGCAGGTTGTGGTTTTCCTCGGCAACCTTGATGTTGGTCACCATCGTGTCCAGGATGCCGCGCGCGCGCGGTGACGTCTCGGCATCCTGAAGCCGCGCGAAACCCTGCTTGATGTCGTCGGGCAGCAGCTTGAGCGCACGGATGTACAGCTCGCGCGCCGTCTCCTCGACCTGTCCATAGTCCAAAACCTGCATGGCCTCAGCTCCACGCCAAAACAACGAAAACCAGGGAAATCGCCAGCGAAGCGGCGCATGCGCCCGTCACCCAGCCCAGCCGCATGCCACGCCAGGAGGCAAACTCGATGAGCAACAGGCGGATGCCACCCAGCAGGTGCACGGCAAGGCAGAACACCAATAGCCACTCGCCCACCTTGAACACGGGCATTTCGTACCAGCGCAGCGCGCCGTCGAGCGCCGCCTCGCCCTCCAGGGCCAGGCCCAGCGTCCAAAAATGCAGCGGCAGGAACAGCGCCAGCAGCAAGCCCGAGACGCGATGCACGGCAAAGCCGATCCAGCCGCGATGGCCGCGCGCGCGGCCATCGTTGCGACGCGCAGCCGAAGTCGCTTCGTGCCCGCTCATGCCGCCCCCGCCCAGGTCACGGCCCACACCGCCCGCCACCCCATGGCCAGCAGCACCGCCGCCGCCGCGTTGCCCGCCCAGCCGGCCGGACGTGGTGCCAAAGGTGTCCACTCGACCAGGATGTTGCGCAAGCCGATGCCCGCATGCACCGCCGCCAGCAGGACGAAAACGCCGTAGAACAGCATCCAGGCCACGCTGCCCTGGGTGCGTCCCAGGATCTCGGCGGCCGTCAGCCCGCCTTGCATGGCCCAGATCATCACGCCGAGGTGGACCGCCACGAATATCGCCATTGCCATGGCACTGAGCCGTTGCCAGTACCAGCGCCGCGCCGCAGCGATCGCCGCAGCACGTCCTTGTCCAACCGATGCCGTCATGCCTGCCCCCTTGCCGCCTCGTCGTCGAGCTCGCCGCGGACCGCCGCGCGCGCCACGGTGCGCTTCAGGCCCGCGATGCTGGCCGTCGGCGTCAACTGTTTCGGACAGCGCAGCGTGCAAGACCCCTGGGTATGGCAGGCATGGCACCCCGCGTCGCCGGCCACGGCCGCCAGGCGCGCCGCGCCGGCCGTGTCGCGCTCGTCGTTGACCAGCGTCCAGGCGCGATTGAGCGCCGCCGGCCCGAGGAATTCCGGCCGCCACGTCACCACGTCGCACGAGGCGTAGCACACGCCGCAGCCTATGCACTCGATGCCGGCATCGGCCTGCTGGCGCGCGGGCGAATCGGGGCGCACCCGGGCCACTGGATCGTGGCGGCCGGCCGGGCCACGCACGAAGCGTCCGTGTGCGTCGCGCCATTTGTCGAAAAAGCCCTGCATGTCGACGACCAGGTCCTTGACGACCGGCATGTTGGCCAGCGGCGCGAGCTCCAGCCGCCCGTCGGCGCACACGCGCGAGACGTGGGTGCGGCAAGTCCAACGCGCCACGCCGTTGACCGACATGGCGCACGATCCGCACATTCCGACACGGCATGCGTAGCGGTATGACAGCGTGGGATCCAGGTGCCGTTGGATGTAGGTGGCCACATCCAGCACGGTTTGGTTGCTGCGGCGCGGCACCTGGAACGTTTGCCACGCTCCCGTGCCGGTTCCCCGCCAGACCGATACCTGCAGTTGCGTTGCGCCCTCCGACATTGCGCCCGCCTCCCGTTCGTCTTTGGACCGGCTCAATACTTTGCCGCCAAGTTTGACGAAAGTAAAACTATTATTTATTTTTGATAGCCCAAGAAAAATTTATATGTCTTGCGCATGGCTTCGATCCGGCAATTCCGCACTGCCCTGGCCGCCGCCAGGCTGGGTAGCTTTGCCGCTGCCGGGCGCCAGGTCGGCCTGACACAAGCCGCGGTCAGCCAGCAGATCAAGGCGCTGGAAACCGAACTGGGGGTGACGTTGTTCGACCGGCGCGCGCAGTCGGTCGTGCCGACCGCGCACGGGCGCCACGTGCTGCAGCGGCTCGAAGCGCTGGTCGACGATTACGACGGCCTGCTCGCCCAGCCAGGCGGCGAATTGCGCGGCCCCGTACGGGTGGGCACGCTGGTGTCGTCGCTGATGGGCACGTTCGGTACGGTGCTGGCCGACATCAAGCGCACCTACCCGGCCTTGGACATCACGCTGTTGGCCGGGCAATCGTCGGACTTTGCCGCGCGCGTGGCAGCGGGCGAGCTGGACTTGGCGGTCGTGACCGAACCGCCATATGGCGTGGAGCCGGGGCTGGCCTGGACGCCCCTATACGAGGAGCGCCTGGTCCTGATCGCGCCGCCCCGGCTACGCCGGCGCGCCGTCATGGCCTTGCTGCAGGACGAACCCTTCCTGCAGTTCGACCGCTCGCTATGGACGGGCCGGCTGGTGGCGCAAGCGCTGCATCAGTTGGGGGTGCAACCGCGTATCATCCTCGAGCTCAATTCCATCGAAGCGATTGCCGAACTCGTGCGCCAGGGTTACGGCGTCGCAGTGGTGCCCCAGCTGGCCAACGCCGACTGGGCGCGCAGCAAGCAGCTGGCCGTCAAGGCGCTGCCCGGCCCGCCGGTGGTGCGGCGGGTCGGCATGCTCGAGCGCCAGGGCCACGGCCGGTCGGCGGTCACGCGCGCGCTGCGGGAAATGTTCGCGCGGCGCGGCCACACCGCATCAAATGGTACGCACCCAGCCCAGTAGCACGGGCGCGATCGATAAGAAAACCACGGTCGATACCAGCACGGCCCCGGCCGACACCTCGCCCATGTCGGTGTAGCGGCGCGCGTACATGTAGCTGACCACCGCGCAAGGCATGGCCATCTGCAGGGTCAGCACGCCGGCCAGCTGGTGGGACAGGCCCAGCGCCAGGGCCGTGCCATATCCGGCGATCAACCCCAGCGGCAGGCGTATCGCCGCCAGGATCGCACCGGTACGCAGGCCGTGCGACGGAATCAGCGCAAGCGCATGCCCCAAGCTAAGCAGCATCATGGGCACGGTGACCGAGCCGAGCATGTCGGCCGACTTGAGCACCCAATGCGGCACCGGCACTTCCCCCAGCCGCAGGGTCACCGCGGCCACGGCCGCCAGCAGGACGGGCGTGCGCCAGGCCTGCGACCCGGACCCGCCGGTCAGGAGCCGCACGCCCACGGTGTGCTGCAGGAAAGAAGAGATCGCGAAAAATACGACCGCCGCAGACAGGCCCACGTCGCCGAAAGCCAGTTGGGACAAAGGCAGGCCCAGGTTCCCCGCGTTGGGCATCCAGGCAGTCTGCAGCAGGGACCGCACCGGCAGGCCGAGCAGGCGTAGCACGCCGGCGCACAGCAACGCGCAGACCGCCAGCGCGAACACCGTTGCGCCCACCAGCTCGGTCAGCAGTCGATTGTCCAGCTCGGTGGTGATCAAGGTATGGAACACCAGCGCCGGCGTGGTCACGCTGGTGACCAGCACGGTGACGAACGGGCCGGCGAAGGGGTAGTCCTTCTTGCCCCAATACAGTCCGATGCCCACGCAAACCAGCAACGGCGCCATCAGCAGCGCCGTGGCGAAGTACACCTCCAACATCCCGCCCATCAGTGCCCGATCTCCCAAGACGTCGCCCCTACCATCGCGCCGGGCATCGTTGATTGCAATTCGACATAATCAGTCATATTTTTTAAGCTGGCTGACAGAAACATTGCCGCGTCCTATGCGCCCTGACCGCCAAAATGCGCTTTCTCGACGGGAACTGGAGTGCCTGTACTGGGCTGCGCTGGGCAAGACGAGCTGGGAGACGGGGATCATACTGGGATTGAGCGAGCGCACCGTGAACTTCCACGTGCGCAACGCCTGCCAAAAGCTGCACGTGCCCAACCGCCGGGCCGCGGTCACGCTGGCCTTGGGGCACGGCATGCTCAAGGCCGTGACCGCACCGGCCGCAGGGAACGCACGAACTCCTGCGCGCGCTCGACCGGCAGCGACCGGGCAGGCCCCATCGCGACCGCTTCCATGACCGCGCCGTCCAGCACGATCACGCGCGCGACCAGGCGCAACGGCTCGCCGTCCAACTCGGCATGCAAGGTGATTTCTTCGCCCGGCGCGGGCAACTGCTCGGGCGGCTGCAGCCCCAGGTTGGCATAAAAGGCGCGCGTCAGCGCACCGGCCAGCCGCGCGGCCTCGCCCGGGTTACCGCGCACCGGTTCCGGCAGCGACGCGTAGCCCACCGCAAACAGCCCTTTGCCCACCGCCGCGAAAGTCAAGGCAAACGGCAGCTGCACACCGTCCAGGTGGACAGGACGCGATTCGGTCTGTACCTTGGCGGGAAATGCGGCCGTGGCCCGGCCGTCGGCCACCGACAGTTCGCGCCAGTCGTACTCAGGCGAACAGGCGGCCAGCAAGCTGGCCAGCACGGCGGCCGCCACCAGCGATCCGGCGCGGGCCGGCAGGAACTTCATCACGACGGGAACCCTCGCTGCACAATCTCGAACCAGGAACCGGCAGGCCTGCGCGGTTGCCTCATCGGCCGGGCCGCAGGATCTGCGCTGGCCAAGCCGACATTCTCGCCGATTTCGCGTGCGCGCACCGCGGGCAGCCCTTGCCCGGGACGCCATGCCCCTGCGATGTCTGCGGCCATCCCCGCGGCCGTGACACCGACCCCGTAAAATCCGCTGTCATCATTTCGCAACGCCGAAGGTCGCCGTGTCCGACACCCTATTCAACCGACTCGCCCGGCTGGAGGCTTGCCGGCCCCTGCTGACCCAGACGCTGCGCGGCGTCGAGAAAGAAGGACTGCGCGTGGACGGACAAGGCCGGCTGGCACTGACGCCGCACCCGCTGGCGCTGGGCTCGGCGCTGACCCACGAGCGCATCACGACCGATTATTCCGAGGCGCTGCTCGAGCTGATCACCGGGCCTCACCAAGACGTCGACGCGCTGCTGGCCGAGCTGAACGAAATCCATCGCTATGTCGCCGCCGTGCTCGGCGACGACGAGCTGATGTGGAACCACTCGATGCCGGCCCGCCTGCCTGCCGAACCGGACATCCCCATCGCCTGGTACGGCACGTCCAACACGGGCATGCTCAAGCACGTGTACCGGCGCGGCCTGGCCGAGCGCTACGGCAAGACCATGCAATGCATCGCCGGCCTGCACTACAACTTTTCGCTTGCCGAAGCGATCTGGGAAGAGATCGGCATCGACGGCGCCGACCCGCAGCAGCGCCGCTCGCGTGGCTATATCGCGCTGATCCGCAATTTCGCGCGGTACAGCTGGCTGCTGATGTACCTGTTTGGTGCATCGCCGGCCGTGTCGCGCGATTTCCTGCGCGCCCCCGGCCACCAGCTCGAGGCGTTGGACGACGACACCTTCCACCTGCCCTACGCCACCAGCCTGCGCATGAGCGACCTGGGCTACCAGAACAAGGCGCAATCCCAGCTGCAGCCCTGCTACAACGACCTGGACACCTTCCTTGCGCGCCTGTACGACGCCGTCACTCGCCCTTGGCAGCCCTACCAGGAGATCGGCACGCACCGCGACGGCCAGTGGATCCAGCTGAACACCAACCTGCTGCAGATTGAAAACGAGTACTACTCGAGCATCCGGCCCAAGCAAACCATCGGGCGCTGTGAGCGCCCGATCACGGCGCTGGCCGAGCGCGGCGTGCAATACATAGAGGTCCGGTGCCTGGACATCGACCCCTTCGAACCGTTGGGCATCGCCGCCGAGACGGCGCGCTTCATGGACGCCTTCCTGTTGTACTGTGCGCTGCAGGACAGCCCGCCCTTCGGCGACAATGGCAACTGCCGCTACAGCAGCAACAATTTTTCCAAGGTGGTCCGTGAGGGCCGCAAGCCCGGCCTGGTGCTGGAACGCAATGGCGTGCCGGTGCCGCTGGCGGACTGGGGCCACGAACTGCTCGACCAGATCGGCGCCTGCGCCGCGCTGCTCGATTCGGCCTATGGCACGCAGGACTACGCACAGGCCGTCGCCGCCCAGCGCGGCAAGCTGGACGACCCGCAGGCCACGCCGTCGGCGCGCGTCCTCGCGCTGCTTCGCGAAGGACGCAGCTTCCATCAGCTGGGTCTGGAAACCAGCCGGCGCCACGCCCGGGCACTGCGCGGCGATCCGCTGTCGCAGGCCAGGCTGCGTGACTTCCAGGCCGAGGCCGAGCGCTCGCTACAGGCGCAACGCGAGCTGGAGGCCGCCGACAGCGAGGACTTCGACAGCTACGTCACCCGCTTCCACGCCGCCTTGCGCCCGCCCGTGGCGCGCCAGCCGGCCGCCTGATGCGCCGCCCCATCGAAACGGAGCCAGCCATGCTTTCGCGAATGTTTTTCGTGGCCGCCCTGGCGGCCGCGCTCTCGGCCTGCAGTCTGCCTGCCTCCCAGCCGGGCCCCACGGTTGCGGCGGACCTGCCGCCCGTGCAGTCCACATCTGGCGTGGACCTGCAGCGCTACGCCGGCAAATGGTTCGAACTGGCGCGCCTGCCTGGATCGTCCCCACGGCGATGCGTGTCCGATACCACGACGCATTACCTGCCCAACGGCGAAGGCCGCTTCGAGGTCATCAGCCGTTGCCGCACCCGCTCGGGCGTGGACGAGTCCGGCGGCAGCGCCAGCGTGCTGCCCGATTCGGGCAACGCCAAATGGAAGGTGTCGATGCTCTGGCCGCTGCGCGGCGACTATTGGATCATCGGGCTGGATCCGAACTACCGCTGGGCGGTGGCCGGTACGCCCGACCGCAGGAACCTCTGGATCCTGGCGCGCGCGCCACAGCTGCCGCGCGAGGAGTTGGACAAGGCCTTGGCGACCGCGCGCGAGCAGGGTTACGACGTGGACGCACTGCTCTACACCCCGCATGACAAGGGGGTGTGAAAGGCCGAAGGCTTAGGGGAATATCAGAAGGCCCGCAAGGTGCCGCCCGGCGGCCCGCCCGCCAGACGGGAAGGAAATCTGGCGCGCCCGACAGGAATCGAACCTGTATCGAGAGCTTCGGAAACTCTTATTCTATCCATTGAACTACGGGCGCGAAGCCTGCAATTGTACCGCGGCTCGCGGCTTTGTGCAGGGCAAGGCGGCCGCGGCCGATTCCCTGGGGCGGCGGGGGTCGCCGCGAGCTTTCCCGGCTGGCCCAGGTGCGGTCGACATATCCCGTTATAATCTGGCGTTTGCATGCGGGGCGGGGGCCTGCCGGAAGTCGCCGCGCCAGTATGCCTGTTGCCGCCTGAGCCCCACACGGACGGGCGTCCCGGTACCCGATTTGCAGGATTGGTCATGAGCAACGAGCAGGAACACATCGAAGAACACGCTTCCCTTATCAAGACGCCCAAGCAATTGATCGTGACGGTGGTGCTGGCGTTCGTCATCCCCATCACCATCATCCTGCTGCTGGTCAACATGATTTCGATCGGCACCAAGGACGCTCGCGGCTCGGACGCGCTCTCGCCCGAAGCGGTTGCCAAGCGGATCGCCCCGGTGGCCGGTTTCGAGCTGGTCGAAGGCGAAGCGCCCCAGGCACAGGCGCCGGCCCAGCCTGCCGCCCCGGCGCCTGCGCCGGTGGCCGCCGCCCCGGCCGCGCAACAACCGCAGCAGCCGCAGCAACCGGCCGCCGCCCAGCAGGCCGCTGTCAACCCGGCCGGCGAAAAGCTCTACAAGACCGCCTGTTTCGCCTGCCACGGCACCGGCGCAGCCGGTGCGCCCAAGTTCGGCGACAAGGCGGCGTGGGCCCCACACCTGGAGCACGGCATCGACGCCATGGTCGAGAACGCGATCAAGGGTAAGGGCGCAATGCCGCCCAAGGGCGGTGCGATGAACGCCAGCGACGCCGACATCCGCGCGGCGGTCGAATACATGGTCAACGCCGTCAAGTAATGATCGCTGCCAAATCGGCCTGACGCATACGCGACAGCAAAACCCCCGGCGTGCCGGGGGTTTTTTCTTGGCCAGCCGCGGCGCCGTGCGGCGCCGCGCCACCGCCTAGTCTTCGGCCAGCAACGACAACCCGAGCTGCACGCGCCGTTGCAGCCAAAGGCTGGGCCGGTAGCGCATGTCGCCGGTCACCCGCTGCATGTTGCGCAGGATTTCCAGTATCGCCGCCGCGCCCAGGGCATCGCCCATGGCCAAGGGGCCGCGCGGATAGCCCAGGCCCAAGGTGACCGCCTTGTCGATGTCCGCAGGCGTGGCGATGCGCTGCTGCGCGATGTCGCACGCGATATTGACGATGCAGGCCACCATGCGCTGCGCCACGAACCCGGGCGAGTCCCGGATCACGCTGACCGGCACGCCGTCGCTGGCGAACAGGCCGTGCGCGGCATCGCGCCAGCGGGCTTCGGTGGCCGGCGTAACCATCAGCGTGCGCCGGCGCGGCTGGTCGACGCCATGCAGCATATCGATCGCGACGGTCCGCCGGGGATCGAGGCCCTGCTCGCTCGCCGCCGTGGAGGCGTCCTCGCCGTAGGGCGTGACCACGATGAGACTGTCGTGGCCGGGGTCGCTGCCGGTCTGCAGGGTTGCGCCCAGGCGGCGGCACAGCGCCACGGCCATCGCTTGGCCCTGTTCGTGCGCGGGACTGACCCACACGCTCAGCCCGCCGGGCGCGGGCGGCGCAGGCGGCTCGGGCGCAACAACCTTGCGGCCGTCCTCGTAGCGGTAGAAACCCTCGCCGGCCTTGCGCCCCAGCAGCCCGCCCGACAGCCGCACGGCCGTGATGGGCGACGGCCTGAAGCGCGCTTCGTCATAGAACTGCCGGTAGATGGACTCCATCACCGGATGCGACACGTCCAGGGCCGTCAGGTCCAGCAGCTCGAACGGCCCCATCCGAAAGCCTGCCTGCTCGCGCATGATGGCGTCGACCTGGTCGAAGCTTGCGACCGCCTCCTGCGCAATGCGCAGGCCTTCGGTGTTCATGCCGCGTCCGGCATGGTTGACGATGAAGCCGGGCATGTCCTTGGCACGCACCGGCTCGTGCCCCATCCTGCGCGCCAGGGCCATCAGCGCATCGCCCGTGGCAGGGCTGGTGCGCAGCCCGTCGATGACTTCCACGACCTTCATGAGTGGCACCGGATTGAAGAAATGAAAGCCCGCCACGCGCTGCGGCTGCCGGCATGCCGCAGCGATCGCCGTCACCGACAGCGACGAGGTATTGGTCGCGAGGATGCAGCGATCGCCGACGATGTCTTCCAGCGCGGCGAATAGTTCGCGCTTGGCGTCCAGCCGCTCGACGATCGCCTCGACGACCAATTCGCAGCCGGCTAGCTCCTGAAGGGTGCTGCACGGCTTGAGGCGCGCCCGCGCCGCCGCGGCTTGGCCGGCATCCATCTTGCCCTTGGCAGCGAGCTTTTCCCAGACTTCGGCCAAGGCGGCGCAAGCCGCGTCGACCGCCTGCGCATTCGCATCGTAGAGCCTGACCTCCAGGCCGGCCTGCGCGGCAATCTGCGCGATGCCCCGGCCCATGGCGCCGGTGCCTACGATGCCCACGCTTGCGATTTCGCTCATGATGTCTCCTGCTGTGATGTGGCTGCAGCCGCACAAGCGCCTGCAGCAGGTTCTTCGAATTCGGGAAGGCGCCGCCGCTTGCGTCGCATGCGGCGCAAGCTTGCGCGGCTAGCCGTGTCCGATGATTTCGCGGATTTCCGCTTCGTCCAGCCCGAGCTCTTCGCGCAGCACCTGCTCGGTGTGCTCGCCCAGCATGGGCGGCGCGCGGCGGTATTGCACGGGGCTGGCGGAAAAGCGCAAGGGGCTGGCCGTCATGGGCACCACGCCAGCGGCCGGATGCGGCAACTCCAAGCGCATGCCGCGCGCCTGGACCTGCGGGTCCGCATAGACCTGGTCCAGCGTATTGATCGGCCCGGCGGGCACGCCCGCGCGCTCCAGCTCGCGCAGCCAATGGTCGCGCGCGCCGGCCTTCATGCGCTCGGCCAGGATGGGCACGAGCTCGTCACGATGGACGACCCGGCCCGGGTTGGTCGCAAAGCGCGGATCGTCGGCCAGCTCCGGCATGCCGATCACCGTGCAATAGGCACGGAACTGGTTGTCGTTGCCCACCGCGACGATGAGATGCCCGTCGCTGGCGGCAAAGACCTGATAAGGCACCAGGTTCTGGTGGGCGTTGCCGGCGCGCCGCGGCGCCTGGCCAGATGTCATGTAGTTGAGGTTCTGGTTGGCCAGCATGGCCACCTGGCAGTCGAGCAGCGCCATGTCGATGTGCTGGCCCAGCCCGCTGGCATGCCGCTCGTGCAAGGCTGCCAGGATACCGACGGTAGCGTACATGCCGGTCATCAGGTCGGCGACCGCCACGCCGGCCTTTTGCGGCCCGCCGCCGGGCAGGTCGTCGCGCTCGCCGGTGATGCTCATCAGCCCGCCCATGCCCTGGATCATGAAGTCGTAACCCGGCCGGCTGGCGTACGGGCCGGTTTGGCCGAATCCCGTGATCGAGCAATAGATCAGGCGTGGGTTGACCTTGCTCAGGCTTTCGTAGTCCAGCCCGTACTTCTTCAGCCCGCCGACCTTGAAGTTTTCCACCAGCACGTCGCTGCGCTCGGCCAGGCGCCGCACCAGCTCGGCGCCGCGCGGCGTCGCGATGTCCAGCGCAACCGAACGCTTGTTGCGGTTGGCCGACAGGTAATAGGCGGCTTCGGAGGTGTCCTTGCCCTCGGCGTCCTTCAGGTAGGGCGGGCCCCAGCGGCGCGTATCGTCGCCCGTTCCCGGGCGTTCGATCTTGATGACGTCTGCGCCCAGGTCGGCAAGGTTTTGCGTGCACCAGGGGCCGGCCAGCACGCGGGTCAGGTCCAGCACGCGTATGCCGGAAAGGGGAGCGGGTCGTTGCGACATGTTCGAAACGTGTATCTATCTCTATGCGCCTTGGACAAACCTTGGGATATTAGCCCCGTGCCGGCCGTTGGCGTATTCCGTTTTCCGAACGTTGTTGTGCGCGTCCTGCACAACGCGGCGACGGGACCGGCTGCGGCAACGTCGCCTCCAGGTCGTCGATCCGTGCCTTCAAGTGTTCGATGAAGCGCGCGACGCTGGCCGGCAGCAGCCGGCCTGCCATGGTCTGGATCTGCAGGTTGCGCGACTGCAGCTCGGCGCTGATCACCGGCAACGCGACCAACCCGTCCTGCGCGAGGCGGTCGGCCACCGAGATATAGCCGGCGAACATGATGGCGTCGGAATTGCGCACGAAACCGTGCAAGGCAGGTGAGTAGTTGGAAATCAGCGCAGCCTGCAGCGTCATGTTCTCCAGCGCGCAGGTACGGTTGAGCAGCCGGCGCGCCGTGCTCTTGTCGTCGGTCAGCGCCAGCGGATACGCCAGCACGTCCTTGAGCTGCAGGCTGCCGCGGTCGGCCAGTCGATGGGTGGCGGACATGACGGCGTAGACCGGCGCGCGCCAGGAGTGCACGACGGCCACACCTTGGGCGGGCTCGACGTTGAAGGTCACGGCCACATCGATTTCGCCGCTAGCGACTTGGCGCATCGCCTGCGGCGGGGTCAACACCTGCAAGGAGAAGCGCGTGCGCGGGTAGTGCCGGCGGAAGTCGACCATGGCCACGGGCAGGAAGCCCTGCGCGGGCCCTTCCGACGCCCCGATGCGAATCTCATCGTGCGGCGTGCCCTGCAGCCCGGCGATCTGGCGCATCACTTCTTCCGATTCGAGCACGGTCCGGCGCGCATGGGCCAGCAACAAGCGCCCAGCCTCGCTCAGGACCATGCCGCGGGGCGCGCGCTCGAACAGCGACGCGCCGACCTGGTCCTCCAGGCGGGCGATCTGGCGGCTGATGGCCGACACCGCCACGTGTAGCTGCTTGGATGCCGCGCTCAGGCTGCCTGCCTGGGCCACGGCGACGAAGTACTTCAGGGACACATCAAGCACGGCTTGCTCCTTTCGGACCACCGCGAAGACGGTCCGTCATGGCCAGCTTTGCTCAAAAGGCAAAGGGTTTGCAAAATATTCTAATTGTCTAGAAAGGTCATGGCTTCCTAGAATCTGGCCGAGATAACGAATCGGTAGCGCCGGCCTGCGGGCAAGAGGGCGCGCCACGGGGAATGGCGTCCATGGCGGGCTTTGCCCGGCCACGGGATGCGCGCAGCATGCGGGCCCGTGGCGGACCCAGGTATCCGCGGCTGCAGCTGCCGCCGCCAGCCTTCCTGGAGCGAACATGACCGCCGACGCCGCCACGCCGCTGCGCCCGTTTGAACTTGCGTGCCCCGACCTGTCGGCCGAACGGATCGGCAACACCGGCACCCCGGGGGTGTGGCATTTCGATTCCGGCGCGCCGGGCAGGCGCGTGATGCTGACCGCGCTCATCCACGGCAACGAACTGTGCGGCGCCTGGGCGCTGAAGACTTTCCTCGCCAGCGGGCTGCGGCCCCGGCGCGGCACGCTCACGCTTGCGTTTTGCAACCTGGAAGCCTTCGACCGCTTCGATCCGGCCAATTACCTGCCAGCCCGCTACGTCGACGAGGACATGAACCGCGTCTGGAGCGAGGACAAGCTGGCCGATGCCCCGACCAGCGAGCGTCGCCGCGCCGCGGCGCTGCGGCCCTGGGTCGACCAGGCCGAGTGGCTGATCGACTTCCACTCGATGAGCAACGCCGACGTGCCACTGCAGCTGACCGGGCTGCACGAGCGCAACATCCGACTCGCGCTGCAATTGGGCAATCCGGCGACCATCGTGGCCGATGCCGGCCATGCGGCGGGCGTGCGCATGCGTGACTATGGCCGCTTCGGCCAGGATGGCGACAACGGCACGCGATCGCTGTTGATCGAATGCGGATTCCACGGCGACCCGCAGTCGCGGATCGTCGCGGTGGACCAAATGGCGCGCTTCCTGCTGGCGGCCGCAACGTTCGATGAAGGCGACCTGCCGCAAGATTGGTTCCTGCCCGCCGCACCCAGCCAGCAGGCCCTGCGCGTCACGCACGCGATCACGGCCAAGAGTGCGGACGTGCGGTTTGCCCAGCCCTGGAAGGGATTGGAGCGGCTGCCACGCGCCGGCACCCTGCTCGGCTGGAACGACAACGAGCCCTTTTCGACGCCATACGACGACTGCGTGCTCATCATGCCGTCGCTGGCCAATGTGCGCGCCGGCGTGACCGTGCTGCGCCTTGCCCAACCCATCGCCTAGGGCCGCGCGCCGGCCCTGGAACCTTGCAACGCTGTTAGCACCACGCATCCAGGAGAAACCCACCATGTCCGCAACCCGCTTACGACTGGCCGCCCTGGCGGCACTGCTCGCCCTGGCCGGCGGCGCGCACGCCGAACCGCTGAAGATCGCGCTGGCCTCCGAGCCCACGGCAGTGGATCCGCACTATCACCAGGCCACGCCCAACAACGCGCTGGCCGCACACATATTCGAAACGCTAGTGGCGCAAGACGCCAAGATGAACCTGACGCCGGCGCTGGCTGAGTCGTGGCGCGCGGTGGACGACTCCACCTGGGAGTTCAAGCTGCGCGAAGGCGTGAAATTTTCCAACGGTGAACCGTTCACGCCCCAGGACGTCATCTTTACCTTCTGCCGCGTCGTCAACAACGAAGAAGCCATCGCGGGCTCGTACGCGTCGGTGGTGAAAAAGTTCGCCGGCGTCGAAGCCGTCGATGGCCAGACGCTGCGCATCAAGACGCGCGCCCCTTACCCGCTGCTTCCCAACGACCTGACCCGCATGGGCATCCTGTGGAGCGGCATCACCGAGCACGGCGCCATCACGTTCGACTTGGAAAACAAGTGTGGTGTGACCGGCGCTTGGCCCAAGGTCAACGACTTCAACACTGGCAAGCTCGCCATCGGCACCGGCCCGTACAAGCTCAAGTCCTACGTCAAGGGCACCGGCATCGAGCTGGAACGCAACGAAACCTACTGGGGCGACAAGCCTGAGTGGACCACGGTCACCTTCGTGCCAGTGCCCAACGCCGGACCTCGTCTGACGGGGCTGCTGGCCGGTGACTTCGACCTCATCGAAAGCCCGGCCGCCCGCGACGTCCAGCGCATCAAAAACACCCCGGGATTCGGCTACGTCGTCACGCCGTCCGTGCGCGTGGTTTACTTCCAGTTCGACGTCGGTCGCGACGACAGCCCGCTGGTCAAGGCGCCCAACGGCAAGAACCCGCTGCAGGACGTACGTGTGCGCCGCGCCATCAGCATGGCCATAGACCGCAAGGCCATCGTCGACCGCATCATGGATGGCATGGCCACCCCGGCCAACCAGTTCCTGCCCGACGGCATGTTCGGCACGCTGCGTAATCCGCCCGAGCTGAAGTACGACCCCGAAGCCGCCAAGAAGCTACTGGCCGAGGCAGGCTACGCGGACGGGTTCGAGCTGACGGTGTCAGCGACCAACGACCGCTACATCAACGACGGCCAGATCGCCCAAGCCGTGGCGCAATACCTGTCGCGCATAGGCATCAAGGCCCGCGTCGACGCCATGACCCGGTCGGTCTACTTCCCCAAGCGGGCCAAGCGCGAATTCAGCTTTGCCATGGGCGGCTGGGCGTCCGAGACTGGCGAAGCCTCGTCTTTCCTGCAGTATTGGGTGACGTCCTACGCGCCCGAACTGGGCATGGGCACCAGCAACTACGGACGCTACTCCAATCCTGAGCTGGACGAGGTCTTCCGCCAAGCCGTCACCACGGTCGACGATGCCCAGCGCGAGAAGCTGCTGCAGCAGGCCCTGACCCTGGCCCTGCAGGACCTGCCCAGCATCCCCCTGCACTATGAAAGCTCGCTGTGGGCCTTCCGCAAGGGGCTGACCTACGAAGGCCGCGCCGACCAGTACACGCTGGCCACCTCGGTCAAGCGCGCCCCGTAGCGCAGATCCGGCAGCAAGGGAATCCGACGTGTTGCTGTTCACCCTGCGCAGGCTGTTGCAAAGCCTGTTCGTCCTGCTGGCCGTCTCGGTCGTGGTGTTCTTCGCGGTCTATGCCGTGGGGGACCCGATCGAGCTGCTGGTCAGTCCCGAGGCGACCATGGAGGCCCGCCAGGCCACCATTGCCCGCCTTGGCCTGGACCAGCCCGTTTGGCGACAGTACCTCGCCTTCCTGTGGCGCGCGTTGCAGGGTGACCTGGGTAATTCGTTCGTGCACGGCGTGCCGGCCATAGGGCTGATCCTGCAGCGCTTGCCGGCCACCTTCGAGCTGGTGCTGGTGGCCATCACGCTGTCGTGCGTCGTCGGCATCCCGCTTGGCCTGGTCGCCGGGCTATACCGTGACCGCGTCCTGGGCCGGGGCATCATGGCGGGCTCGGTGCTGGGTTTCTCCCTGCCGAATTTTTGGCAGGGCATGATGCTGATCCTGCTGTTCGCGGTCTGGCTGGGATGGCTGCCGGCGTCGGGCCGGGGACAGACGGTCGACGTGCTGGGCGTGCCGCTGTCCATCCTGACCGCCGACGGCTGGTCGCACATCGTCATGCCAGCCATCAACCTGGCGCTGGCCAACATCGCGCTGGTATTGCGGCTGACCGCCACCGGCGTGGCTGAAGCGCAAACGCAGGAATACGTCAAGTTCGCCCGGGCCAAGGGCGTGCGCCCGGGACGCATCGTCCGTCGCCACATCCTGCGCAACATCCTGGTTCCCGTGGTCACCGTAGTGGGCATGGAATTCGGCAGCCTGATCGCTTACTCCACCATCACCGAAACCGTCTTTGCCTGGCCGGGCATGGGCAAGCTGCTCATCGACAGCGTCTACCAGCTCGACCGGCCGGTCGTCGTCGCCTACGTCATGCTGGCGACCTTTATCTTCGTCGTCGTCAATTTCGTCGTGGACGTGCTGTACGCCGCGCTCGATCCGCGCGTGCAGCTCGTCTCGCCCGCCCACTGACAGCCATGGACCGATCGACTCCGGACTCCCACGCGCGCACCGTCGCGCCGCTGGCCGAGACGCCGCGGCGCGCCGCCATCCTCAAGCGGCTACGCGCACGGCCCACCGTCGCGGGATCGGCCTGCGCCCTGGTCCTGCTCATGGCCGCGATCCTGGCCGCCCCCTTGTTCGCGCCGCAAAACCCCTATGACCTGGCCAACCTGAACCTGCTCGACGGGCGCCTGCCGCCGGGCTCCGAATCCATGGACGGCTGGGTGTACCTGCTCGGCACCGACGACCAGGGCCGCGATATGCTCAGCGCCATCCTGTACGGGCTGCGCATCAGCCTGGCCGTGGGGCTGACTGCAGTGGCGCTGGCCACCGCGATCGGCAGCGTCGCCGGCCTGGTCGCCGCCTACGCCGGGGGCTGGATCGATACGGTGCTGATGCGCATCGTCGACTTCATACTGGGATTTCCCACCATACTGGTCGCCCTGGTCCTGCTGGCCGTCATGGGCCGGGGCGTGGACAAGGTCATCCTTGCGCTGGTGCTCGTGCAATGGGCCAATTACGCGCGCATCATGCGCAGCCGCGCCCTGCAGGAGCGCCGCAAGGAATACATCGAGGCTGCCGCCAACCTAGGCTATCCCGCCTGGCGCATCATTGCCTTTCACCTGCTGCCCAATTGCATGGGCCCGGTCCTGGTTTTCGCCACCATCCAAATCGCCACGGCCATCGCCTTGGAAGCAACACTGTCTTTCCTGGGCGTGGGCGTGCCGGTCACCGAGCCGTCGCTCGGCCTGCTCATCGCCACCGGGTTCCAGTACCTGCTGTCGGGCGACTATTGGATCAGCATGTTCCCGGGCATCGCCCTGCTGCTGCTGATCCTGGCCATCAACGTCGTGGGCGACCGCCTGCGCGAAGCCTTGGATCCACGGCGGGCATGAGCGAAGTTATCCTGCAGGTGCGCGGATTGCGCACCGCCTTCCACACCGAAGCCGGCGCATGGCCGGCCGTCGATGGCGTCGACCTCGAAGTGCGTCGCGGCGAAATCCTGGGACTGGTCGGCGAGTCGGGCTCGGGCAAATCGGTGACCGGGTTCTCGCTGCTTGGACTGATCGACCCGCCCGGCGAAGTCGTCGAGGGCGAAATCCTCTTCAAGGGACAGGACCTGCGCCGGCTCGACGAAGAGGACATGCGCCGGCTGCGCGGCAACCGCATCGCCATGATCTTCCAGGACCCGCTGATGACGCTTAACCCCGTGCTGCGCATCGGCGAGCAAATGATGGAAGCCATCCTCACGCACGAGGACGTTTCCCGCGCGCAGGCCCGCGAGCGCTGCCGCCAAGCCCTGGCCATGGTGGGCATACCGGCGCCGGACAAGCGCCTGGACAGCTATCCCCACGAGTTTTCCGGCGGCATGCGCCAGCGCGTGGCGATCGCCATCGCCATGCTGAACCGGCCTGACCTGATCATTTGCGACGAGCCGACCACGGCGCTGGACGTGACGATCCAGGGGCAGATCCTGTATCGCATGCAGGAAATCTGCCGCACCCACGACACCGCGCTGATCTGGATCACCCACGACCTGGGCGTGGTTGCCGAGCTGGCCGACCGGATCGCCGTGATGTACGCCGGCCGCATCGTCGAAGCTGGACCGGTGGACGAGGTGCTCGACGCACCGCGGCATCCGTACACGCGCGGGCTGCTCGATTCCATGCCGGCCAATGCCAGGCCGGGCGCACGGCTGCGCCAGATCGAAGGCATGACGCCGAGCTTGTCGACGCGGCCGGCCGGCTGCGCCTTCCGGCCCCGCTGCCCGCGTGCCGTCGAGCGCTGCGCCGAACAGGCCCCGCCCGTCAACCTGGAAGGCTCGCGCAGCTTTCGCTGCCACGTACCGATCGCCTGCGAGAACACTGCCGCATGACTTCGCACCATCCGCCCGTCATCGAGCTACGCAACGTACACAAGCGCTTCGAGCAGCGCCCCGACCTGGCCCAGCGCTTGCTTGCGCTGGCCGGCCGCCCCATCGACCGGCGCACCGTCCACGCCGTCAACGGCGTGGACCTGGCCGTGGCGCACGGCGAAGTCCTGGGACTGGTGGGCGAATCCGGTTGCGGCAAGTCCACGTTGGGACGTATCGTCGCCGGCCTGCATCGCCCGACCGAGGGCGAGGTGCTTTACCAGGGCGAGCCCACGGCGAACCTGCGCGGGGCGCAGCGGCTGGCCTATGTGCTGGGCGTGCAAATGGTCTTCCAGGATCCGCAGGCTTCGCTCAATCCGCGCCAACGGTTGCGGCAGATATTGGCCGAACCGCTGAAAGTGCACAGGCTCGCGCCTGCCGGCGAGATCCCCTCGCGCGTCGAGCGCGCGCTGTCCGCGGTCGGCTTGGAACGCGACTACCGCGACCGGTTCGCGCACCAGCTTTCGGGCGGCCAGCGCCAGCGCGTCGGCATTGCCCGGGCCTTGATGGTGCAGCCCAAGTTCCTGGTCTGTGACGAACCAGTCGCCGCGCTGGACGTCTCGATCCAGGCCCAGGTCATCAACCTGTTCATGGACCTGCGCGAGCAGCACGGCCTGACCTACCTGTTCATCAGCCATGACCTGGGCGTGGTCAGGCATATCTCCGACCGCGTGGCCATCATGTACCTGGGCAAGATCGTCGAACAGGCGCCGGCCGCCGAGATCTTCTCGCGCGCCAACCACCCCTACACGCAGGCCCTGCTGGCCGAAGTTCCCGACGTGCGCCGCCGCGGCCGCCGCTTCGTCCCCATCAAGGGCGAGATCCCGTCGCCGTTGAATCCCCCCTCGGGGTGCGCCTTTCACCCCCGCTGCCCGCATGCCATGCCACGCTGCCGCGAGCAAGCGCCAGCGCTAGAACCAATCGCCGCCGGCCACTGGTCGGCCTGTCACCTCAACACCCAGACCTGATTGCCCGCCATGAGCCCACAAATTTCCAACGTGGAACGCATCGCCCGGGAGCTCGCCCGCCCCGGCCGAAATGCCATCGCCTACGTCGATGAAGGCGACAATGCCGACCGGCCCTTCACCCTCAACACCTATCGGCCCGCCAGCTATGCGCCGGACCGTCCGGTGGTGATGGTGCAGCACGGCGTGCTGCGCAACGGCGATGATTACCGCGATTTCTGGGTCGACGCCGCGGACAAGTACAACCTGCTGATCGTCGCGCCTACGTTCTCCAACGAAGCCTGGCCCGGCGTGGAAAGCTACAACAACGGCCGGGTCTTCGACGGCGACGGCCGGGCGCGCCCGGTCGAAAGCTGGACCTACGCCCTGGTCGCCAAGGTGTTCGCCGACCTGCGCAAGGCGGGCGTCACGACCGTCGACCAGGCTTACCTGTTCGGGCATTCGGCAGGCGGCCAGTTCGTGCACCGCCTGATGAGCAGCCAGCCGCATGCGCCGTTTTGCGCGGTCACCGCGGCCAATCCCGGCTGGTACACACTGCCGACCTTCGACTGCCGCTTTCCGGAAGGACTCGATGGGGTGGGCTTGGACGAAGGCCATCTCGTGCGCCTGCTCGCCTACCCCCTGACCATACTGGCCGGCGACCAGGACATCGCCACCGACGATCCCAACCTGCCGTCCGAACCCGCAGCCAAGCGGCAAGGGCCGCACCGGTTCGCGCGCGCGCTTCATTACTTCGAGGCCGGCCAGCGCGAGGCGCAGCGCCGCGGCGTGCCATTCGGCTGGACGCTGCAAGTGGTGCCCGGCATCGGCCACGACGGCCGCGCCATGTCCGCGGCTTGCGCCAGCCTTTGGTTCGAAGGCAAACTGCCGGACGACGCGCAGCTTGCCGCCCTGGCGGGCCGGCAGGTGGCCTGATCTGCGCGCCCAGCCCTCTCAACCCTTCGGATCGACATCGTGTCTTCGCCGTCCAATCCCTCGCCGCTGCCGACAGCCGAGGAGCTCGTCGCGGGCATCCAGTCCTGGGTGCAATGTGAATCCCCCTCGAACTGGCCGCAAGGCGTGGCCGCCATGGCCGAACTCGTGCGCGCCGAAGCCGCTGCCGCCGGCCTGGCAGCCGAGCTGGCCGACCTGGGGCCCAGCACCGGCCCGCTGCTGCATGTCAGCAACCGCGCCTCGGGAGACACGCGGCCCGGCATCCTGATACTGGGCCACCTGGACACCGTCCATCCCGTGGGCACGCTCAAGGACAATCCCTGCCGCATCGAAGGCGACCGGCTGTACGGCCCTGGCAGCTACGACATGAAAGGCGGCATGTACCTGGCGCTGGCTGCCTTGTCGCGGCTGGCGCGGCCCGGCGACACGCACCTGCCCGTCGACTTCCTGATGGTGCCGGACGAAGAGATCGGCAGCCATGCCTCGCGCGCGTGGACCGAAAAACTCGCGGCCAATGCCAAGTACGCCCTGGTGTGCGAGCCCGCCCGCCCCCACACCGGCAAATGCGTCACTGCCCGCAAAGGGACGGGCCTGCTGCGCCTGGACGTCAAGGGCCGGCCGGCGCATGCCGGCATGCAGCACGAGAAAGGCCGCAGCGCCATCCGCGAAATGGCGCACCAGGTGCTGGCGCTGGAAGCCATGACCGACTACGAGCGCGGCATCACCGTCAGCGTGGGCACCATCTCCGGCGGTACGGCCACCAACACGGTGCCCGCCCGCTGCCGCTGCATGGTCGATTTCCGCGTTCCGGACATGGCTGCCGCCGAAGACGTACTGCGGCGCATGCGCAACCTGTGCGCGGTCGACCCGGACGTGGAACTGGAGATCGACGTCGAGCTGAACCGCCCGCCCATGGTGCGCACCGAGGCGGCTGCCGCGCTGCTGGCGCTGGCCCAGCGCCATGCGCGCGAGGCCGGCTTCGAACTCGACGAGGCGCCCATGACGGGCGGCGGCAGCGACGCCAACTTCACCTCCGCCTTGGGCGTGCCCACGCTGGACGGCCTGGGCGCCGACGGCGACGGCGCCCACACGCTGAACGAATACATCGTCATCTCCACGCTGCAGACCCGCCTCAAGTTCTGGGAACTGCTGTTGCGCGAGCTGGCGTAACCCTCGAGCGGCATCACGGCTTGCACGCGTGCCAGCGCAAGGCCGGCGCATTCCCAGCAGGACCAGGCCAGGGCCGGCCGCGGCATCCCCGCGGCCGCGGCCGTATCGATGGACGCCGACGCCTATTTGGCCAGCAGCGCCTTGAGCATGCCCAGCCGCTCCTTGGGGCTCATCGCGCGCGTGGCCTCGTCTTCCTGGATTTTGTCTTCGCCCAGCCCCATTTCCTCGATGAACCGCGACGGCTCGCGCACCACGTCCTCGCGGGCGCGGCGCCGCTTCTTGCACCAGCTCAGGTGCAGGCTGCGCTGGGCGCGCGTGATGCCTACGTACATCAGGCGGCGTTCTTCCTCGATGCGCGAGGCAAGCGACTCGGCCGCGCGCGCGGGATCGCCCTGCTCGTCGTCCTTGCCCAGATGGGGCAGCAACCCTTCCTCCACGCCGGCCAGAAACACGTGCGGATACTCCAGGCCCTTGGCCGCGTGCAGGGTGGATAGCTTGACCGCATCGGGCTCTTCGTCGTCGCTGCGCTCGAGCATGGTCACGAGCGCCACGTGCTGCACCAGCTCGAACAACGTCAAGCCGTCTTCCTCGGCCTTGCGCTTGAGCCACCCGACCAGCTCCAGCACGTTCTGCCAGCGCGTCTGCGCCGTGCGTTCCTCGAGCGTGTCGTATAGGTAGCGTTCGTACTGGATCGCGGCGAGCAGGTCGTCCAACAGCGGCCCGGCCGGCTCGGCCGAGGCCGGGCCGCGCCCGTCGCTGCCCCGCCCGGCGCGCCATTGCATGCGCTGGATGAACTCGCCGAACGTGCGCAAGGGTTCGAGCTGGCGTGCCGACAGGCGGCCTGCCAGGCCCTGTTCGAAAGTCGCCGCGTACAGCGACAGCTGGCGCTCGGCCGCGTACGCCCCCAGCGCCTGCAGCGTGGCCTGGCCGATGCCGCGCCGCGGCGTCGTCGCCGCACGGATGAAGGCTGGATCGTCGTCGTCATTGGCCAATAGCCGCAGATAGGCCAGGATGTCGCGCACCTCGGCCTTGTCGAAAAAGCTTTGTCCGCCCGAGATGGTGTAGGGAATCTTGAGGTTTCGCAGCGCCTGCTCCAGCACGCGCGACTGGTGGTTGCTCCGATAGAGCACGGCGAAATCCTTCCAGCGCAGCCGGCGCTCGAAGCGCATCGCGGAAATCCTCATGGCGATGGACTCGGCCTCGGCCTGCTCGTCGTCCATGGCCGAAACGGTGATGGGCTCGCCTGCGCCCAGGTCCGACCACAGGGTTTTCTCGAACAGTTTCGGGTTGCGCGAGATCACCCGGTTGGCCGCGGCCAGGATGCGCTGCACCGAGCGGTAGTTCTGCTCCAGCTTGATGATCTTCAGGCCCGGGTAGTCGGCGGGCAACTTGGCCAGGTTCTCCATCGTCGCGCCGCGCCAGGCGTAGATGGCCTGGTCGTCGTCGCCCACGGCGGTGAACATGGCGCGCGGGCCGGTCAGCCACTGCACCAGCCGGTACTGGCAAACGTTGGTGTCCTGGTATTCGTCGACCAATAGGTAGCGCACGCGGTTTTGCCAACGCTCGCGCACTTCCGGGTTGCGCTCCATCAGCTGCGCGGGCAGGCGGATCAGGTCGTCGAAGTCCACCGACCGGTAGGCCGCCAGCGTCGCCTGGTAGCTGCGGTAGAGGCGCGCGGCCTCGGCCTCGTCGGCGGTGGCGGCTGCGCGCTCGGCCGCGTCAGGGTCCATCAGGGCGTTCTTCCACAGCGATATCGTCGACTGCACCGCGCGCAGCCGTGCGCGATCGGTCGTGGCCAGCAGGTCCTGGATGATCGCCAAGGCGTCGTCGGCGTCCATGATGGAGAACTGCGGCTTCAGGCCCACGTGCTCGGCCTCTTCGCGCAGGATGCGCACCCCCAGCGAATGGAAGGTGCTGATGGTCAGGCCCTTGGCCAGCGACGGATCGACCAGCGTCTTGACGCGCTCGGCCATTTCACGCGCGGCCTTGTTGGTAAACGTCAACGCCACGACGTTGCGACCCATGTAGCCGCAATCGCGCAGCAGGTAGGCAATCTTGTGGGTGATGACGCGCGTCTTGCCCGATCCCGCCCCGGCAAGCACCAGGCAGGGCCCATCCAGATAGAGGACTGCCTCGCGCTGCGCGGCGTTCAAGCCCGCGGCCAATGCAGGTGTCTCGTTGCTGTGCATGATCTCCATGTCTGGTACGCGCCCGGCTCAGATCTCCAACGGATCGACCTCGAGCTGCCAACGCACGCGGCCCTGAGCGGCCAGTGCGGGCAGCTGCGCCATCCAGGCCCGCAAGAAGGCCTGCAGCGCCGGGCGGCTCGCGCTTTCTACCAACAGCTGCGCACGTTCGATATGCGCCACGCGCACGATGCGCAGCGGCACGGGGTCGTAGAGCGTGACCGCCGCCGCGCCGGGAAGCCCCCCTTCGCCGGCTTCGTCCGGCAGGGCACGCGCGCGCGCCAGGAAATCCAGCGCCTGGGCAAGTTCGCGCGCCTGGGCGGTCAGCAGCGCCTGATAGGCGTAAGGGGGCAGCCCCGCTGCCTCGCGTTCGGACAAGGCGTGGCGGGCAAAGCCTTCGTAGTCGTGGCGCACGAGCGCCTGGTAGACCGGCTGCTCCGGGTAGCCGGTCTGGATCAGCACTTCGCCGCGCCCGCCATGGCGCCCGGCGCGGCCCGCCACCTGCATCAGCTGGGCGAACAGCCGCTCGGGCGCGCGGAAGTCATGGGCAAACAACATCGCGTCGGCATTGAGCACGCCCACCAGCGTCAGGTTGGCGAAATCGTGGCCCTTGGCCACCATCTGCGTGCCGACCAGGATGTCCACTTCGCCCGCATGCACCTGCGAAAACAGCGCCTGGGCACTGCCCTTGCGGCGCGTACTGTCTGCGTCGATGCGGGCGATGCGCGCCTGCGGAAAGCGTTCGGCCAGCGTTTCCTCGATTCGCTGGGTGCCTCGCCCCATGGGCAACAGGTCTTGGTCGCCGCAATCCGGGCAGGCTTGGGGCACGCGGCCGTGGTAGCCGCAATGATGGCATTGCAGCATGTGCCCGCCCTCTTGGCGCCGGTGCAAAACGGTGTAGGCGGTGCAACGCGGGCAGCCGCTGACCCACCCGCACGAGCCGCAATGCAGCACCGGGGCATAGCCGCGCCGGTTCAGGAAGACCAGGGATTGCTCGCCGCGCGCCAGCCTATCCTCGATCGCTGCCAACAGCTGTGGCGACATTCCGTGCTGCATGGCAAGCCGCCGCGTGTCGACCAGCTTGACCGCCGGCAAGGCAGCCGCACGCGCCCGACCGGGCAAGGCCAGCCGCCGATAGCGTCCGCTTTGCACATGGTGCCAGGTCTCCAGCGAAGGGGTGGCCGAGCCCAGCACCACAGGGATGTCCAGATCCCGCGCCCGCCATACGGCCAGGTCCCGCGCCGAATAGCGCAGGCCGTCCTGCTGCTTGTAGGACGCCTCGTGTTCTTCATCGACGACGATCAGGCCCAGCGCCGGCATGGGCGTGAATACCGCCAGCCGGGTGCCCAGCACGATGCGGGCCTGTCCTTGCATGGCAGCGGCCCAGGCCGCCGTGCGTTCGCCGTCGGACAGGCCGCTATGCAGCACCGCCACCGCGCCCTGGCCGGCGATTCTTTCCAGGCGCGCGCGCAGGGCGTTCTCGAATTGGGGCGTGAGGTTGATCTCCGGCACCAACATCAGCACCTGACGGCCGGCGGCCAGCACGCGCTCGGCCGCATGCAGGTAGACCTCGGTCTTGCCGCTACCGGTCACCCCATGCAGCAGGACCGCCTGGTAGCCGGCAAGCTCGGCAATTGCCTGCACCGCGGCCTGCTGGGCCTCGTTGAGCGCCGGCGGCACGTCGGCCGCCACCGGCGTGGCCGGCGCGGCGCGCCGCCGCGCCAGCCTGGCCAGCGGTCCGCCCGCGGCCCGCTTGCCCAGGTAGGCGGCAGGCTTGCGCAAGGGCGCGGGCAGCGCAGGGAGCATGACCTCGCCAATCGGCCGCTGGTAGTAATCGGCGGCAAAACGCGCCATGCGCATCCAATCGGGCGGCAATGGGGGCAAATCGTCCAACACCTGCTCCACCGGCCGGATTTGCTCCGGCGGCAGGTCGGGCACATCCACCGTGGCCAGCACCACGCCGACCAGCTTGCGCCGGCCGAATGGGACGATCACCCGGATGCCAGCAGGCAGGGCCGCCTCGGCCCGGTAGTCGAAGGGGCCGGGCAACGGCACATCCAAGGCCACGCGCACCCACGCCACGTCCGGGGAGACAGGCAAATCGGAGGTGGGCGCGGATTGTTTCATTACTTAAAGTGGATTCTGGATTTTCCAGCTAAGCGCTTGTCCAGCCTCGTGGGCTGCCTGCCTGTGGATAACTTTGGGGAAAACGGCGTGGATGGCGGTGTGGATTGTCGATAAAAAAGGGATGAACCGCCAAAAACTTTTTGTCACAAACAAGAAAATCCTTTATTCGCCATAGACTTAGATGCCCCATTCAGAATCCACCATAAGTTTGTCGGGGTTTTCCCCGATTTGTTTTTCTTCTGTGCACAAGTACGAGGCGCGCCACACCGAATCCGGTGTGCACTTGCCGGCCGACGCCCCGGCATGCCCCTTTCGGGCCGCATCCGGCAGGCAAAACAGGCAATCGTCCGCAACGTTGCCGGGCCGCGCTACCCGGCCCGGCCCGGGTCATGCAAGCGCCGGCTGTATGCATGCACCTCGTCGACGAGCACCGCGACGGCCTCGGGCGGGGTGTAACGGGAAATCCCGTGGCCAAGGTTGAACACATGCCCGCCCGCACCCACCGGCCCATAGGCGTCGAGCACGCGCCGCGCCTCGCGGCGGATGGCCTGCTCGCCCCCGAACAGGGTCATCGGATCCAGGTTGCCCTGCAGCGCAACCCCGTCATTCACCCGGCGCCTGGCCGCGCCCAAATCGGCCGTCCAGTCTAGGCCGACGGCGTCGCAGCCGACGGCGGCGATGTCCTCCAGCCATTGGCCGCCGCCCTTGGTGAAGACGATGACCGGTACGCGTCGCCCGTTGGCTTCGCGCGCCAAGGCCTGGACCACCTTCCTGGTATAGGCGAGCGAAAACTGCTGGAACAGGCCGTCGGCCAGCACGCCACCCCAGCTGTCGAACAGCATCACCGCCTGCGCGCCGGCGGCGATCTGTTCGTTCAGGTACCGGGCGGTTGCCTGCGCGGTGATGTCCAGGATGCGGTGCAGCAGGTCCGGCCGCGCGTACAGCATCGTCTTGACCAGCCGATAGTCATCCGACCCCTGGCCTTCCACCATGTAGCAGGCCACGGTCCAGGGACTGCCCGCAAAGCCGATCAGCGGCACCCTGCCGGCCAGCGCCTTGCGGATTTGCGCCACCGCGTCAAACACGTAGCGCAGCGCATCCATGTCCGGCACGGCCAGGCGCGCCACGTCCTCTTCGGTGCGCACCGGTCGCGCAAAGCGCGGCCCTTCCCCGGCGGCGAATTCCAGCCCCAGGCCCATCGCGTCGGGCACGGTCAGGATGTCCGAAAACAGGATGGCCGCGTCCAGGTCATAGCGTTCCAGCGGCTGCAGCGTCACCTCGGTGGCGAACGCGGGATTCTGCGCCAGGCCCATGAAGGAACCGGCGCGCGCCCGGGTGGCGTTGTATTCCGGAAGATAGCGGCCGGCCTGGCGCATCAGCCAGATGGGGGTATACGGCACCGGCTCGCGCAGCAGCGCGCGCAGGAATACATCGTTTTGCAAAGGGGCTGCGGACACGGCGTTCTCTGTTTATCGCAAGCCGGGGATTTTACCCGGCGCCGCCGATGTGCCGGCCGGCCGCGGCCAGCCCCACCCGCGCAGCTTCCCGGTACGGGCCGGCGTCGATGCCGTGCTTGCGCATCAGCGCCCAGAATGCGCGCCGGTGCTTGTGCGCGGCGCGGGCGGCCATGGCGATGTTGCCGGCGTGGCGGGCAAGCGCACGCGTGATGTAGTCGCGCTCGAAGGTGGCCACGACCCGGCTTTTGGCCTGCCTGAAGGGCTCCTCGGGCCGGAAAACCGGCGCGGGCCCAAGCAACGGCCCCGCCGGCGACTCGGCCGCGCAGCAGTCTTGCGCCAGCGCCCCGCTGCCGATGCCGGGCGGCGCAGTTTGACCCTGCGGCCAGGACGCGGCGTCCGCGGTTACCACGCGGGCCCGGGCGCGCGCCGCCTGCCGCTCGATGCGCGCACGCACGTCATCGGGTGGGCAGCCTTCGCGCATGAAATCGTCCAGGCCCAGGCGCAGCAGATCCTGGACGGCGGGCGCCTGCAGGCCGTCGACCAATGCCACCATGGGCGATCGCTCGCCGGACGGCAGTAACGCCAGCGCTGTGCGGGTCCATCCCAACGTGGGGTAGTCGACGGGCAGCAGGCCAGCGTCATAGCGGCGCAACGCCAGCTGCGCATCACCCAAGGCTTGCACCGGCACCGGCGCATCGGCCGGCGATTGCGGGTCGACCAACCACAGCGCGTGCAGGCGGATCCTGCCGAGCCGGTCGGCCTGCTGTTGCATCCAACGGCCGCTCCAGGCGGCATGGGCAGGCAGCATCAGAACGGCGCAATCGATGATTCCTGGCATGGACGGCTCCTGTCTATGAAAGGAGCCCCCAGACTATCCGGCCGGATTGACCGGCCGCCATGCGCAATTGCCGTAGCGAGGAAAAGTCATGCTCCGGCGACCGGCGAGGCGCCGGAAAAACGCAAGGCGGCCCCATAGGGCCGCCTTGTGCGGGACAGCCGGACGCCGCAACCGCGCCCGGCAAGTGGAACGTCAGTGCGTGCTGCGCAGCTGGCGCAGCTTGCGGGCCGCTGCCACCTGGGCGGCGAGCATGGCCAGTTCGGCCTCGACCACCGCGATGTCGGCCTTGTCCTTGGCCTCGCGCAGCGCCTGCTCGGCCTTCTTGCGGGCGGCTTCGGCCTTGGCCTCGTCCAGGTCCGCGGCGCGCACGGCGGTATCGGACAACACCGTCACGCCGCCGGGCTGCACCTCCAGGATGCCGCCGGCCACGAAGATGTTCTCCTCGCTGCCGTCGGGCCGCACCACCTTGACCGTGCCCGGGCGGATGCGCGTGATCAGCGGAGTGTGCCCGGGCAGGATGCCGAGCTCACCCGCCTCGCCGGGCAGCACGATGAACTTCGCCTCGCCCGAGAAGATCGACTCCTCGGCGCTGACGACGTCCACTTTCAGGGTTGCGTTAGACATGGAAGGTCCTTATTGCAGTTTCTTGGCCTTTTCCAGGGCCTCGTCGATGGTGCCGACCATGTAGAAGGCCTGCTCGGGCACGTGGTCGCACTCGCCCTCGACGATCATCTTGAAACCGCGGATGGTTTCGGACAGCGGCACGTACTTGCCGGGCGCGCCGGTGAAGACTTCCGCGACGTGGAACGGCTGCGACAGGAAGCGCTGGATCTTGCGCGCGCGGGCCACGATCTGCTTGTCCTCGGGCGACAGTTCGTCCATGCCCAGGATGGCGATGATGTCGCGCAGTTCCTTGTAGCGCTGCAGCGTCGACTGCACGCCACGGGCAACAGTGTAGTGCTCCTCGCCGACGATCTGCGGATCGAGCTGGCGGCTGGTGGAATCCAGCGGGTCCACGGCGGGGTAGATGCCCAGCGCGGCGATGTCGCGCGACAGCACCACGGTGGAGTCCAGGTGCAGGAAGGTCGTGGCCGGCGACGGGTCGGTCAGGTCGTCCGCAGGCACGTACACGGCTTGGATGGACGTGATCGAGCCGGTCTTGGTCGAGGTGATGCGCTCCTGCAGCTTGCCCATTTCCTCGGCCAGCGTGGGCTGGTAGCCCACCGCCGACGGCATCCGGCCCAGCAGGGCGGACACTTCGGTACCGGCCAGCGTGTAGCGGTAGATGTTGTCCACGAAGAACAGCACGTCACGGCCTTCGTCGCGGAATTTCTCGGCCATGGTCAGGCCCGACAGCGCCACGCGCAGGCGGTTGCCGGGAGGCTCGTTCATCTGGCCGAACACCATGGCCACCTTGGATTCCTCCAGGTTGTCCATCTTGATGACGCCGGCCTCAGCCATTTCGTGGTAGAAGTCGTTGCCCTCACGGGTGCGCTCGCCCACGCCGGCAAACACCGACAAGCCGCTGTGCTGCTTGGCGATGTTGTTGATCAGCTCCAGCATGTTGACGGTCTTGCCCACGCCGGCGCCGCCGAACAGGCCCACCTTGCCGCCCTTGGCGAACGGGCAGACCAGGTCGATAACTTTGATGCCGGTCTCGAGCAGCTCGACCGAAGGCGACAGGTCCTTGAACGCCGGGGCTTCCTGGTGGATGGCGCGGCGCTCGTCGGACTTGATCGGACCGACTTCGTCAATGGGGCGGCCCAGCACGTCCATGATGCGGCCCAGCGTGCCCTTGCCGACCGGCACCGAAATCGGGGCGCCGGTGGCCTTGACGGCCATGCCACGGCGCAGGCCGTCGGACGAACCCATGGCGATGGTGCGCACCACGCCATCGCCCAGCTGTTGCTGGACTTCGAAGGTCAGGCCCTTCTCGGCGAACGGCGAGCTTTCGTCGGCCAGGGTAAGGGCGTCGTAGATTTTGGGCATTTGATCGCGGGGGAACTGAATGTCCACCACGGCGCCGATGCACTGAACGATGGTTCCGATGCTCATGTCGATTCCTTGCTAGATGACTGTCTGGCGGGTGCTTGGGCTGTCGGTCGGCCTGCTGGCTCAAACCGCGGCGGCGCCCCCCACGATTTCCGAAATTTCCTTGGTGATGGCTGCCTGGCGGGTCTTGTTATAGACCAGCTGCAAGTCGCCGATGACCTTCTTGGCGTTGTCCGAAGCGGCCTTCATGGCCACCATCCGGGCGGATTGCTCGGAGGCCATGTTCTCGGCCACCGCCTGGTAGACCAGGCCTTCGACGTAGCGCTGCAGCAGCTCGTCGATCACCGTCTTGGCGTCGGGCTCGTAGATATAGTCCCAGCCGTACTGCGACTTGAGCGCGGCCTGTTCGGCTGCGTCCTCGCCGGCCTGGAAGGGATCGGCCAGCCCGTTGGGCAACGGCAGCAGGCGCAGGAACACCGGCTCCTGGCGCATCGTGTTGATGAAGCGGTTGGTCGCCACGTACAGCGCATCGATGCGGCCTTCGAGGTAGGCATCGAGCTGCACCTTGATCGCGCCGATCAGCCGCTCCAGGTTGGGCGCGTCGCCCAGCTGCACTTCCTGCGAAACCAGGTTGGCGCCCACCCGCGTCAGCACGCTCAAGCCCTTGTTGCCCAAGGCGGTGACCTGCACCTTGACGCCTTGCTGGTCGAACTCCTTGAGCCGAGCCAGGACCAGGCGCATGACGTTGGTGTTCAGGCCGCCGCACAGGCCCTTGTCCGTCGTGACGACGATGATGCCCACGCCCTTGCGGGCTTCACGCTCGATCAGATAAGGGTGCTTGTACTCGGGATTGGCCTGCATCAGGTGCGTTGCGATCTGGCGCACCTTGTCGGCGTAGGGACGGCCCGCGCGCATCCGGTCCTGCGCTTTGCGCATCTTGGACGCGGCGACCATCTCCATCGCCTTGGTGATCTTGCGCGTGTTCTGCACGCTCTTGATCTTGGTTCGGATTTCCTTGATTCCGGGCATTGCGCTTTCCTGTTTCGGACTGGGCGGCGCGCGGCCACCGCCGCTTGCGCCCCTAGTGGCGGGGGCGGCCGCTGCCGCCGGCCCGCCGGCCTTGCCGGGGATGGCTTAGAAGGCCCCGTGCTTCTTGAACTCCTGCAGCGCGGCGACCAGCTCGGCCTCGTCGTCCTTGGACATTTCCTTGTTGTCCTCGATGCGCTGGATCAAGGCGGCGTGCTTGGCCTTGAGGTGGTCCTTGAAGGCCTTCTCGAAGCTGAGCACTTGGCCGACTTCCACGTCGTCGAGGTAGCCGTTGTTGACGGCGTACAGCGTGACGGCCAACTCCCACACCTGCTGGGGCTGGTACTGCGGCTGCTTGAGCAGTTCGACCACGCGCTTGCCGCGTTCGAGCTGGCGACGGGTGGCGTCATCCAGGTCCGAGGCGAATTGCGCGAAGGCAGCCAGTTCGCGGTACTGCGCCAGGTCGGTACGGATACCGCCCGACAGCTTCTTGATGACCTTGGTCTGGGCAGCGCCACCGACGCGCGACACCGAAATACCGGCGTTGATGGCCGGACGCACGCCGGCGTTGAACAGGTCGGTTTCCAGGAAGATCTGGCCGTCGGTGATCGAGATCACGTTGGTCGGCACGAATGCGGACACGTCGCCAGCCTGGGTTTCGATGATCGGCAGCGCCGTCAGCGAGCCAGTCTTGCCCTTGACCGCGCCGTTGGTGAACTTCTCGACGTAGTCGGCATTGACGCGCGCGGCGCGCTCGAGCAGGCGCGAGTGCAGGTAGAACACGTCGCCGGGGTAGGCTTCGCGGCCGGGCGGGCGGCGCAGCAGCAGCGAAATCTGGCGATAAGCCCAGGCCTGCTTGGTCAGATCGTCGTAGACGATCAGGGCGTCTTCGCCGCGGTCGCGGAAGTATTCGCCCATCGTGCAGCCCGAGTACGCGGCCAGGTACTGCATGGCGGCGGAATCCGAGGCCGGCGCGGCCACGACGATGGTGTATTCGAGCGCGCCGTGCTCTTCCAGCTTGCGGACCACGTTGTTGATGGTCGACGCCTTCTGGCCGATGGCGACGTACACGCAGGTGACGTCCTTGCCCTTCTGGTTGATGATGGTGTCGACGGCGACCGCGGTCTTGCCGGTCTGGCGGTCACCGATGATCAGCTCGCGCTGGCCGCGGCCGATGGGCACCATCGAGTCGATGGCCTTGATGCCGGTCTGCAGCGGCTGCGACACCGACTGGCGGGCGATCACGCCGGGGGCGACCTTCTCGATGACGTCGGTCAGCTTGGCGTTGATCGGACCCTTGCCGTCGATCGGCTGGCCCAGGGCGTTGACCACGCGGCCCTTGAGCTCGGGGCCAACGGGCACTTCGAGGATGCGGCCGGTCGTCTTGACCTGATCGCCTTCGGACACGCCCGTGTAGTCGCCCAGGATCACCGCACCAACCGAGTCGCGCTCGAGGTTCAGCGCCAGGCCGTAGACGTTGTTGGGAAACTCCAGCATTTCGCCTTGCATCACGTCGGACAGGCCGTGGATGCGAGCGATGCCGTCGGTCACGGAAACGACCGTGCCCTGGGTGCGGATATCGGTCGAAGCGCCCAGGCCCTGGATGCGGCTCTTGAGCAGTTCGCTGATCTCTGACGGGTTGAGTTGCATTTTCAGACTCCTGGAATCCTGTTACCTGGCCTTACGCCGCCAGCGTATCGCGCATGCGGGCCAGCTGGGCCTGCACGGATGTATCGAGCACCTGGTCGCCCACGGCCACGCGCACGCCGCCGATCAGCGAGGGATCGACCCGGACCTGCGCCTTGAGCCGCGTGCCGAACTTCTTTTCAAGACCGGCGAGCAACTCCTGGACCTGGGCCTCGCTCAGCTCGAAGGCGCTGGTGATCTCGGCCACGGCGGTACCTTCGTGGCGGTTCTTCAAAGCCTCGAACTGGCTGGCGATCTCGGGCAGCAGCAGCAGGCGGTCGTTTTGGACCAGCAGGACGAGGAAGTTGCGCGCAGCCTGCGGCAGCGGGGTCTTGACCAGGCCGGCGAAAAGGTCGACGCGCTGCTCGTCGGTCAGGCGGGGGTCCGACACGGCGGCGCGCACATCGGGATGAGCGGCGACCTGGGCCATTTCGGCCACCAGGTCGGCCCAGCCGGCCAGGCCCGCCTGGTCTTCGCGGGCGACGCCGAACAGGGCTTCGGCATAGGGCCGGGCGACAGTCGAAAGTTCAGCCATGGCGTTCCCGGATCAGAGCTGAGCCTTGAGCTGGGCGAGCAGCTCGGCGTGGACGCGCGCGTCCACTTCGCGCTTGAGGATCTGCTCGGCACCCTTGACCGCCAGCAGGGCGACGTCTTCGCGCAGCGCGTCGCGCGCACGCTGGACTTCCTGTTCGGCATCCTGCTTGGCCTGGGCCAGGATGCGCGCGCGCTCGGCCTCGGCCTCGCGGCGGGCCTGCTCGATCAGCGCCGCGGCCTGCTTCTCGGCCTCGGCCATGCGGGCGTGGGTTTCGGTCTTGGCGGAGGCCTCCATCAGGCTGATGCGCGCCTGCGCCTGCGCCAGGTCGGCCTTGCCCTTCTCGGCAGCAGCCAGGCCGTCGGCGATTTTCTGGCGGCGCTCATCGATCGCCTTCGTCAGGGGCGGCCACACGAATTTCATCGTGAACCAACCCAGCACGAAGAACACGAGCATCTGGAAGAAGATCGTCGCGTTCAGATTCACGGTCGTTTCCCTTTAACACCTTGCGGCCCCCGCCGCACCGCGGCGGCGCAGGGCTCTGGATATCTTTGCCGGCGCGGCGCATGACTGACGCGCCAGGCGCCGGCGTCTCGTGCCCGCGCTCCCAGGCGCGGGCGCGCCATTAGCCCACGAAGGGGTTGGCGAAGGCAAACAGCATGGCGATACCAACGCCGATCAGGAACGCAGCGTCGATCAGGCCGGCCAGCAGGAACATCTTGGTCTGCAGAGCGTTCATCAGCTCGGGTTGACGGGCCGAAGCTTCGAGGTACTTGCCGCCCATCAGCGCGATGCCGATGCAAGCGCCGATGGCGCCCAGGCCGATGATGAGACCGCAAGCGAGAGCAACGAAAGCGACGTTGGTCATGACAACTCCTTGGTTAAAAATCCGCAATCAAAAAATGGTTTCGGGAACGATTCGATGCAAGAGATCCTTGCGCGACCGCACGGGGCCCCCGCCGCCGCCGTGCAGCCGTATCCGGTCAATGCCCTTCGTGCGCCTGGCCGATGTAGACCAGCGTCAGCATCATGAAGATGAAGCCTTGCAGCAACACGATCAGGATGTGGAAGATGGCCCAGATCGAACCGGCCAGCAGGTGCCCGATGCCCAGGCCGATGCTCGAGGCGTTCAGCCCGGTCCAGGCGCCGCCCAGCAGCGCGATCAGCATGAAAATCAGTTCACCGGCGAACATGTTCCCGAACAGCCGCATGCCCAGCGACACCGACTTGGCGGCGTATTCGATCGCGTTGAGCAGCAGGTTGAACGGCGCCAGCAGCAGGGCCGCCACGCCGTGTCCGTGGAAGGGCGCGGAGAACAGTTCCTTGACGAAGCCGCCGGGATGCTTGATCTTGATGCCGTAGTAGAACATCAGCAGCAGCACGCCCAGGGACATGCCCATCGGGATGTTCAGGTCAGCGGTGGGCAGGATGCGGTGATAGTAGAGGAAGTCGCCGTGATGCGCGCCCAGGCCGGTCCACGCGAACAGGCGCGGCAGCAGGTCCACCGGCACCAGGTCCAGCGCGTTCATCATCACGATCCACAGGAACACCGTCAGCGCCAGGGGAGACACGAAGCGGCGCGACGTTTCGTTGGGGACGATGCTCTTGGCCTGGTCCTCGACCATGTCGACCAGCATCTCGACGAAGGCCTGGAAGCGCCCCGGCACGCCAGAGGTCGCCCGGCGGGCGGCGCGCCACAGGAAGAACACCACGACCAGGCCCATCAGGATGGACCAGAACAGGGAGTCGTAGTTGACGACGCCGAAATGGGCGATGGCAGATTGCTTCTCGCCGATGTTGTTGAAGTGCACCAGGTGGTGCTGGATGTAATAGGACTGAGGCGACACGTCGCTGGCAGCAGCCATTTGCTTCCCTTACCTGTACTTGCTTCGCAATCTTGCGGGCCTGCGGCCCGGCTTCGAACACGCCCCTCGCGTGCGCTTCTAAGACAACCTGCGGAACATCAGCAACAACACATAGCCCTTGAGCGTGCACACCAGCCCGGCCAGCAGCGCCGGCCAGACGACGGCATCGCCCCCAGTGCGCGCGACGAGCCACAGCAGCAGCACCGTCGCGGCAAGCTTGAAGACTTCGCCGAACAAGAAACTGAAGGGATGCGCACGACCCGGTATGCGCGCAGCCAAGTGCAGCCGCAGGGCGAAGAGCGCGTTGGGCAACAGATAAGCCCCCGCCCCCGCCAGCGCCGACCAGCCGGCCGCCGCGCCTGCCACTGCCCAGGCCGCAAGCGTCGCGACCACGGCCATCAGGCCTTGCGCCGCCACCGCATTCACCAGACCCCGGCGGGCGCGCGCCTTGACCCGCGCCCGTTCGTCGTCGGTGAGCATCACCCTGGGTGCCGTCCCTTCGTCCGGCGATGTCTCGCGCTGCACGACTGCCGAAGCGTCCGGCGCTGCGCGCCAAACCGGCTCCCCCGGCTTTCGCACAACAAATATCCCGCGAAGCGTCAAACCCGCTGAGTATAGCTTGAACGTTTTTTAGGCCGCAACTCGACGCGCACCACCATGGTGCGCTGCAAGTCTCGCCCACAGCGCGGCTTGCCACGCCCGCGCACGACGGGCGCGCCACGGTCAATCCTCGCGCACCGGCGGCGGCGCCCAGGTGCCGTCCAACGCCGCGGCCTTGGGCCAATACACGCGCATGCTCAGGAAAAAGGGCTTGCCCTTGGGCGACGGCAGCCAGTTGGCCTTGCGCTCGCCGCGGGGCTCATCGTGCTGGATGTACAGGTCGAGCGATCCGTCGGCGTTGTAGTACAAGGGATCGTTGCTATCGAGCGCAGGGCGGTCATGGCCCGTATCGGCAAAGCCATGGTCCTCGCCGTACAGCGTGATCGACCAGAAAACATGGGTCGGCGGCAACTGGCCGGCCGCGAAATGAATGACGTAGTCCTCATCGCCATCGAGCGGCCGGCCCTCGGCATCGACAGCGGCCAACGGATAAAGGGCGTCTTCGGGCGTATTCGCGCCCAGCCCCGCGTAGGCGATGGCCGCGCGGCGCAGATAGTCGGCCCCGTAGGTGCCTATGCCGTCGAGCACGGTGCGCCAGCCGTTGACCGCGTACCCGGCGCGGTGCAGCGCCTGCCGGATACGCTCACCGGCCACCGGGGCGGCCTGCGCCAGTGCCTGCTGCACGACCGGATCCAGGCGGGCAAAATCGAAAGGCTTGCCGAAATCCATCCCCAGCCGGCGCAACCGGTCGAGCATCGGATAGTCGTTGGCGTGCGGCGGGTTGTGCCTGGCAGCCTCGGCAAACGTCGCGAAGAAGGTCGCCGCATCCATGCTGGCCACCTGCTGCGTCGGCGGCATGGCGGTATCGGCGGCCTGGGACGCTCGCGGCGCCCCGCCCGGGCGCACCGGCGGCGGGCCCACCGCCGGCCCGGCCTGGCCCGCCTGGTCCGGCCCGGGCAAGAAAAGCGCGGCATAGTCGGCACCATAGGTCGCGCGCGCCCACTGCGACAGCGGCATGGCCGACATGCCGGCCTGGAAGCGGCCGACCTCGGCCAGCTGCTGCGCGTCATCGGCCTGGATGCGGCCAAGCAGCCAGCCCATGCCCGTGGGGCTGCGCACCACGTCCATGCCGGGCGGCAGCTGCCCCTGCCAATAGGGCCCGACGATGGCGAACGTTTGCGCGCCACCGCCAGTCGTGCGCGGCCCGCGCGAGGCGAACACGTCTGTCCACATGTCCATGATGGGCATAAAGTAGTAGCGCCCGCCCGAATCGGGGATGTGGACCACCAGCGGTTCGGCCGACACGTCGTACCACAGGTTGGAATACAGCACGTCGCGGTTGGGCCAGACGGCGCCGGCAGCCGACGCGTCGGCGAAGTTCGTCTTGTGGCCAAACTGGTTCATGGGCGCGGCGCCCGCGGCCGAGGAGGCCGTGGCCATGCGGCGCGTGATCTCCATCAGCACCATGGGATAGGCGTAGATGTAGGCATCGACGGCGATGGCGCGGACCTCCTCGCCACTGATCGGCGCAGGCACCGGCGCGTAGCCAGTCGCGCCGTCGGCGGCGCCGGCCGGGGTCTCGGACACCAGCCGTAGCGAAGGGGTCTGCGCGGCGGCGTCGCCCGCCGCATGCACGCCAAGCACGCCAACAAGCAGCACGCCCAGCCATGCCGGGGATGAATGGGAAATGCGCATGTACGGGCTCCTTGTCGTTCGTCGTCTTCGCCGCGGACAGGCGCGCCGGCGCCTGTCCGCCTTGCGTCGGGTCCCGCCGGACCAGCCGGTCCAGAATAGGACGGCCAGCTGCAACAAGGTTTAGGGCAAAGGTATCAAGGAGCTACCCATGCGCAGCGCGTCGGGCGCCCGTCCACCCGCGACCCGCGCGCCACGCCGCCTGGCCTTAGCCGTGGCGGAATTGCGGCTTGCGCTTTTCGACGAAGGCGCGCATGCCCTCCTTCTGGTCTTCGGTGGCAAACAGCGAATGGAACACCCGGCGCTCGAACAAAACGCCTTCGGCCAGCGAGGACTCGTAGGCGCGGTTGACGCACTCCTTGGCCATCATGACCGCCGGCAGCGACATCGAGGCGATCACCGTCGCCGCCTCCAGCGCCTCGTCCAGCAGCCGCTCGGCCGGCACCACGCGCGACACCAGCCCGGCGCGCTCGGCCTCGACGGCGTCCATCATGCGGGCGGTCAGCACCAGGTCCATGGCCTTGGCCTTGCCGACTGCGCGCGGCAGGCGCTGCGTGCCGCCGGCGCCCGGGATCACGCCGAGCTTGATCTCGGGCTGGCCAAAGCGGGCGCTGTCGGCCGCGATGATGATGTCGCACATCATCGCCAGCTCGCAGCCGCCGCCCAGCGCATACCCCGCCACCGCGGCGATCACCGGCTTGCGCACGCGCTTGAGGGTTTCCCAGTTGCGCGTGATGTAGTCAGTGCGGTAGACGTCCATGTAGCTCCAGTCCTTCATCGCGCCGATGTCCGCGCCCGCAGCGAAGGCCTTCTCGTTGCCGGTGATCACGATCGCGCCGATCTCGTCGTCGGCGTCGAACTTCAGTAGCGCCGCGCCCAGCTCGTCCATCAACTGATCGTTCAGGGCGTTCAGCGCCTTGGGACGGTTCAGCGTCAGCAGGCCCACCCGGCCGCGGGTTTCGACCAGCACCACGGAGTCGCTCATGGAATGTCTCCTGGAAAAGTAAGATAGGGGGATGAACCCGGAATCCATACTTTACCGTCTGGAACCCGCCGATCCGGCGGGCCATCGCTACCGAATCACCCTGACCATCCCCGCGCCCGACCCGGCCGGCCAGCGCCTGAGCCTGCCTGCCTGGATACCGGGCAGCTACCTGATCCGCGATTTCTCGCGCCAAATCGAAACCCTGTCGGCCAAGTCGGGCCGGCGGCCCGTGCGCGTCGAGAAGACCGGCAACCACACCTGGCGGGTGGCGCCGTGCAGCGGGCCGCTGGTGGTCGATTATGTGGTCTATGCCTGGGACCTGTCGGTGCGCGGCGCGCACCTGGATGAAAGCCACGGGTTCTTCAACGGCACCAGCGTTTTCCTGCGCGTGGAAGGGCGCGAGCACGAGCCCTGCTTGGTCGACATCCAGGCGCCTGCGGCGCTGCGCCACTGGAAGGTCTACACCAGCCTGCCCAGCGCGCGCGGCCTGCCGGGCGCGGCGCGGCTGCATGGATTTGGGTTGTACCGCGCGCCCGACTATGACGCGCTGATCGACCACCCCGTCGAGATGGGAACGCCACAGGTGGCGCGCTTTACCGCGTGCGGTGCCGAACACGAGCTGGTGTTCACCGGCGTCGTGCCCAACCTGGACCTGGCGCGTATCGCCGAAGACGTACGGCGGATCTGTGAGGCGCAGATCACGCTGTTCGAACCGCGCACGCGACGTGTGCCCTTCCTGGACAGCGCCGAACGGTATGTCTTCATGACCACCGTCACCGCCGATGGCTACGGGGGGTTGGAGCATCGCGCCAGCACCGCGCTGATGGCTTCGCGCAAAGACCTGCCCGCGGTGGGCCAAACGGGCCAGAGCGAGGGCTACCGCACCTTCCTCGGCCTGGTCAGCCACGAATACTTTCACACCTGGAACGTCAAGCGCATCAAGCCGGCTGCCTTCGTGCCCTACGACCTCGCGCACGAAAACCACACGCGGCTGCTTTGGGTGTTCGAAGGTTTCACGTCCTACTACGATGACCTGATGTTGCTGCGCGCCGGCGTCATCGACCGCGACGCCTACCTGCGCCTGGTGGCCAAGACGATCAGCGCCGTGGCGCGCACGCCGGGCCGGTTCAAGCAATCGATCGCGCAAAGCTCGTTCGACGCCTGGACACGCTACTACAAGCAGGACGAGAACTCCCCCAACGCCATCGTCAGCTACTACGCCAAAGGCGCGCTAGCCGCCATGGGGATGGACCTGCTGATCCGCCGCGATACCGGCGGCAGGCGCTCACTGGACGACGTCATGCGCCTGATGTGGCGGCGCTATGGCCGCGACTTCTACCGCGGCCGTGCGCAAGGCGTGCCCGAGGACGCCATCCCGGAGCTGGTCCGCGAGGCGACCGGCGTGGACGTCAAGGGCTTCGTGCGCGACTATGTCGAAGGCACCCGCGACGTGCCGCTCGCAGAGCTGCTCGCCGTGCAAGGGATCCGGCTGCAGTGGCGGCCCGCGTCGCCGCTACCCAGCCTGGACGCACGCGTGCGCCGCGAAGGCGAGCGCACCGTGCTGGCCACCGTCTACGAAGGCGGTGCCGCGCACCGCGGCGGGCTGTCGGCCCTGGATACGCTGGTGGCCGTCGACGGCTTGCGTGTCGACGGGCCCGCGGGCCTGGAGACGCTGCTATCGAACTATCGCCCCGGCGACGTCGTGACCGTGCACGTCTTTCGCCGCGACGAATTGCGGGCCTTCCGCGTCAAGCTGGGCAAGCCGCCCGCGCTGGAGTGCGTGCTGTCGATGCAGTGACGCACGCGCCGGCCTAGGCCTGCAACGCCCGCTCTATCGCCTTGGCCGCCACCACGCCATCGGCCATGGCCGTCACGACGCACGGGTGCATGCGGCGCGCGACCTCGCCCACGGCATAGCAGCCGGGCACGCTGGTGACGGCACTGTCCGGGTCGGTGCGGATGAAGCCGCGCTCGTCGCGGCGCAAGGCCAGGCCGTCGGCGAAGTCGGCGCGGGGCTCCCAGCCGTAGAACACCAGGATCAGGTCATAGGTGCGCCCCTGGACCTGCCGGGTCTCGGGATCGACCTGGTAGGCGCCCACGTGCAGGTCGCCATCGGCGACGGCGCGCACGAGCTGGCGCTGGGCGCGCACGGTGCGGGCGTAGACCTGCACGCTGGCGGCGCCGCGCCCACGCACGTAGGCGTAGTTCTCGAACGCGTTGTCACCCCCGCCGAGGATAGCCACCGAGCGGCCGGCATAGTCGGCGCGGGCGATATGCTCGCCGGGGCCGCACAACACCCCTGGCCAGGCATGGCCGGGCCGGCTGGCATCGAGCGGGCGCGGCCGCACCCCGGTGGCCAGGACCAGGGTGCGGCCCGCGTGCCGGCGCGTGGCGCCTTGCTGCAGGCAATCCACCTCGAACCCATCGGCCGCGCGGCGCACGGCCGTCACCCGCGCCCCAGTGACCACCTCGAGCCGGGTCTGCTCGCACGCCAGCTCGACGCTGCGCGCGATATTGGCGGCGACGTCGCGGCCCGTGACGGCCGGCAGCGCGACGATCCAGTCATCGCGAAACGGATTGCCCGCCGTCAGGCCGCCCAGCAGCGGCGCCGCTTCCAGCAGCAACGGGGCCAGCCCCAGGCGGGCCAGCCACGTGGCACAGGAGGCGCCCGCCGGGCCGCCGCCCACGATGATGGCGTCCCAAATCGGATTCATCGGTGTCGGTTCGAGCGCACAGGCGGCCCTGGCCAGGCCGCTTGCGCGCAAAGGCTGATGCGATAAACCGGAAATTGTAGCCAGCCGCCCGGGGCGTCCGGCGGGCACACCGCATAAAATGGCGGGGCCTCATCCCGACGACAGATCCATGCCCACCCGACGCATCATATTTTCGCGGCTGGCCCTCGACGCCCGCATCGGCATCCTCGAGCATGAGCGGCGCGCCACGCAGCCGCTGCACGTGGATGCGGAAATCGACGTGGACATCACCCGCCCCGTCGACGACCATGACATCCACAGCGTGCTGGACTATCGTCGGCTGCGCGAGGCCATCGTCGCGGAATGCACGCATTCGCACGTCAACCTGATCGAGACGCTGACCGAGCAGGTGGCCGCCCGGTTGCTGGCCGACTTCAAGGAAATCCGCACCGTGAAGCTGCGCATCAGCAAGCCCATGGCCTTTTCGGACTGTGCCGCCGTCGGCGTGGAGGTCGTCGTCGGCCGCGAGGACTGAAAGCCAGGCCGGTGCCGGCACGCCCCGCAGCAAGCCATTGACCAAGCAGCCAAATATGAACGCCCCGGACCCACACATCGCAGATGCCGCGCGCACCGAACGCCGCCGCATCGAGCGCAACAAGCTGGCCAAGCGACTGCAGCGCGAAGTCGGCCGCGCCATTGCCGACTACAACATGATCGAGCCCGGCGACAAGGTCATGGTTTGCCTGTCCGGCGGCAAGGACTCCTACGGGCTGCTGGACATCCTGCTCGCGCTGCGGGCCCGCGCGCCCATCCCATTCGACATCGTCGCCGTCAACCTGGACCAGAAGCAGCCCGGGTTTCCCGCCGACGTGCTGCCCAATTACCTGCGCTCGCGCGAGATCCCTTTCCACATCGAGACGCAGGACACCTATTCCATCGTCACGCGGCTGGTGCCCGAGGGCAAGACCATGTGCTCGCTGTGCTCGCGCCTGCGCCGCGGCATCCTCTACCGCGTGGCGCGCGAGCTGGGCGCCACCAAGATCGCGCTGGGCCATCACCGCGACGACATCCTGGCGACGTTTTTCCTGAACCTGTTCTACGGCGGCAAGATGAAGGCCATGCCGCCCAAGCTGGTGTCCGATGACGGGCGCAACGTCATCATCCGCCCGCTGGCCTACGTGCCCGAGCGGGACCTGGTCGCCTACGCCGAATGGAAACAGTTCCCCATCATCCCCTGCTCGCTGTGCGGGTCGCAGGAAAACCTCAAGCGCAAGGAGGTTTCCCGCATGCTGGCAGAGTGGGACAAGAAGCACCCGGGGCGCGCCTGGAACATCTTCAACGCGCTTTCGCGCGTGGTGCCTTCACACCTGATGGACAGGGACCTGTACGATTTTGCCGGGCTCAAGCCCACGGGCGTGCCCGATCCGATGGGGGATACGGCGTTCGATCCGCCGCAGGACCTGGAGGACCACGCGGGCGACGACACCTGCGCGGACGGCCACGCGGCAGACTGGCCGGCCGGCGAACGACCGATCCGCTTCACTACCCTATAGCGCCGCCCGATCGCGCCGCCGACACGACCGGGACGGCGACGCAAGGCCGGTGCGTGCCGGCCTCTTAGGCGGACAAGGGTTCGGAAATCTCGATCAGGTTCTGGTCCGGGTCGCGCAGATAGATGGAGCGCAGGCGCGACACCGCGCCGGTGCGCTCCACCGGCCCTTCGATGATGGGCACCTGCAGCGCCTCCAAGCGCCGGATGACGTCGTCCAAGGACACGGACGCGATGAAGCACAGGTCCAGCGCGCCTGGCGTGGGCAGATGCGCCTTGGGCTCGAACTCCCTGCCCTTGACGTGCAGGTTGATCTTCTGGTTGCCGAAGCGAAGGGCCTTGCGACCTGCGCCGAAGGTCTCCAGCGTCATCCCCAGCACGTCGACGTAAAAGCGCACGCAGGCCGCCTCGTCGGCAGTCGTCAACACGAGATGGTCGAGGTGATCGATCATGACGGCTCCTTCATCCCTTCCCATTGCGGGCCGGGCACCGAAATGTCGAACAAGGCCAGCACCCGCGCCACCGTGTGGTCGACCATTTCCTCGATGGATTGCGGCCGGTGGTAAAAGGCCGGCAGCGGCGGGAAAATCACCCCGCCCATTTCCGTCACGGCGGTCATGTTGCGCAGGTGGGCCAGGTTCAGGGGCGTTTCGCGCACCAGCAGCACCAGGCGGCGACGCTCCTTGAGGGTCACGTCGGCCGCGCGGGTAATGAGGTTATCGGAAAGCCCGTGGGCCACGGCCGCCAGCGTGCGCATCGAGCACGGCGCAATGACCATGCCAGCGGTATCGAAGGCGCCGCTGGCCAGCGTCGCGCCCACGTCGCGCACCCCGTGGGTGACGTCAGCCAGGGCATGCAGGTCCTGGCGGCTCATGCCCAGTTCATGGCGGGCGTTGAGCACGCCCGAGGCCGAAACGATGACATGTGTTTCGACGTCGGGCACCGCACGCAGCGCCTGGAGCATGCGCACGGCATAGATGGCGCCGGTGGCGCCGGTGATGGCGACCACCAGCCGGCGCGGCTGGCTCACTGGGCGGCCTCGAGCGCGCCGGCCTTCTCCAGCAGCGCCTTCAGTTCGCCGGTTTCGTTCATCTCGCCCATGATGTCCGAGCCGCCGATGAACTCGCCGTTGATGTACAGCTGCGGGATGGTGGGCCAGTTGGAGTATTCCTTGATGCCCTGGCGCACTTCCTCGTCCTCGAGCACGTTGACGGTGACGAGCTTTTTCACGCCACAGCTTTTCAGGATCTGGATGGCGCGGCCGGAGAACCCGCACTGCGGGAACTGGGCCGAGCCCTTCATGAAAAGCACCACCGGGTGCTTGGTGACGGTTTCGCGTATGAATTCCTGGACGTCGCTCATGATTCGCCTCGTTAGGCAGGGTGCAATGGATGGATTATAGGTAGCCGCCACTGATCCGCTCGATGCCGGCCAGGTCGCGCCGGCTGGCCACGTCGCGCAGCCCGGCGGCAGACAGCAATTGCCGCACGGCCCCGGCCTGGTCCCAGCCGTGCTCGACCCACAGGGCGCCGCCGGGCGCCAGCCGCTGCGGCGCGCCTTGGGCCAACACGCGCAGGGCCGACAGCCCGTCGGCGCCGTCGGTCAGCGCCATGCCCGGCTCGTGGCGCAGGTCGCCCTGCGCGAGATGGGGGTCGGCCGCGGCGATGTAGGGCGGATTGGCCACGATCAGGTCATAGCGCCCCCCTTCGGGCAGCGCCGCATACCAATCGCCCTGCAGGAACTCGACGCGCGCGCCCAGCCGGGCCGCGTTGTCGGCGGCAACCGCCAGCGCCGCGGCGCTCGCGTCGGTGGCCGTGACCCGCGCCCGCGGAAAAGCCAGCGCGATCGAGATCGCGATGGCCCCGCTGCCCGTGCCCAGGTCGACGACCGTCGGCGCCGCGCCCCCGGCAGCCAAGCTGCGCAGGTGCGCCAGGCCCGCCTCGACCAGCAGCTCGGTCTCGGGGCGGGGGATGAGGACGGCATCGGTCACGCGAAACATGTGGCCCATGAACTCGCGCTGCCCGATCAGGTAGGCCATGGGACGGCCAGCACGGCGAAGGGCGGCCAGCTCGCGAAACGTGGCCGCCGCCTGCGGCGCGACCGGATCGGTATCGTGGGCGATCAGCCAAGCGCGCGGCCGGTCCAGCACATGCGACATCAGCATGGCGGCCTCCAGGCGCGGCAGCCCGCAGCCGTCGGCCAGCTCGCGCACGGTGGCGGCCGCCTGGCCCCCGCTGCCTGTTATGTCCGCATCCATCGCGTCGTCACTCGTCGGCGAGCGCGGCCAGCTGCTCGGCCTGGTGCTCGGCGATCAGGGCGTCGGTCAGTTCGTCCAGGTCGCCTTCCATGACTTGCTGCAGCTTGTGCAGCGTCAGGTTGATGCGGTGGTCGGTCACCCGGCCCTGGGGAAAGTTGTACGTGCGGATGCGCTCGGACCGATCGCCCGAGCCGACCAGGCTCTTGCGCTGGGCGGCCTCGCGGCTTTGGCGTTCGCGCTGCTCCTTGTCCTTCAAGCGCGCAGCCAGCACCTGCATGGCCTTTTCGCGGTTGCGATGCTGCGACCGATCGTCCTGGCATTCCACCACCAATCCGGTGGGCAGGTGGGTGATGCGCACCGCCGAATCCGTCTTGTTGACGTGCTGGCCGCCCGCGCCACTGGCGCGAAACGTATCGATGCGCAAATCCGCCGGGTTGATGACGATCTCGGTGGCGGCGTCGGCCTCGGGCATGATGGCCACGGTACAGGCCGAGGTATGGATGCGCCCTTGCGCCTCGGTCGCCGGCACGCGCTGCACGCGGTGCGCGCCGGACTCGAACTTGAGCCGGCCGTACACGCCATCGCCTTCGATGCGCGCGATCACTTCCTTGTAGCCCCCGAGTTCCGAGGGGCTTTCGGACATGATTTCCACCCGCCAGCCGCGCTGCTCGGCATAGCGCGTATACATGCGCAGCAGGTCACCCGAAAACAACGCGCTTTCGTCGCCGCCGGTACCGGCGCGGATTTCCAGGAAGACGCTGCGATCATCGTCCGGATCGCGCGGCAGCAGCAGCACCTTCAGCCGACCTTCCAGCTCCTCGATCTTGGCCCGCGCCAGCTCGATCTCCTCCTGGGCCATTTCCTTCATTTCGGGGTCGGCGAGCATGGATTGCGCCGTCTCCAGGTCGGCCTCGGCCTGGGTGTACGCCTTGAAGGCCGCCACCACGGGCTCGAGCTCGGCGCGCTCGCGCGACAGCTTGCGAAAGCGGTCCATGTCCGCAGCCGTGTCCGGTTCCGCCAGCAAGGCGTCGACTTCGATCAGGCGGCGGGAAATCTGCTCCAGCCGGTTGCGCATGGAAGGTTTCATGGACGGTATCTGCGTGACGGAAATCGTTGATGGCTTAAGGGAAATCGCTTTGGCGACACGGGCGGGTGCCCGGCGGATGGCGAAGCAGCCGGGCGCCGGATCGGCCCCGGCCCGCGGCGCGGCACACGCAGCGCCGCTACCGGCGCGTATCGCGGGAAGGGAACAGGCGCGGCAGCCAGCCCAGCAACTGCTGGCGCTCCTCGCCCTCGCTGTGGTTGAGCGCGGCCAGCGGGCCGTGCAGGTACTTCTGGGTCAGCGCGTGCGAGAGCTGCTCGAGCACGGCTTCCGGGGATTCGCCGCGCGCAAGCAGGCGCCGCGCACGTTCGAGCTCGGCAGCGCGCAGCGCATCGGCGGCCTGGTGCAGGTCGCGGATCACCGGCACCAGCGCCCGTGACTGCATCCAATGCATGAAACTCTGGACGCGCGTCTCGATGATGGCCTCGGCCTGCACCACTGCGGCGCGGCGCGCATCGGTGCCGCTTTGCACCAGCTTGCCCAAGTCGTCCACCGAATACAGGTAAACGTCGTCCAGGCGCGCGACCTCGGGCTCGATGTCGCGCGGCACGGCAAGGTCCACCATGACGATGGGGCGGTGGCGGCGCAGCCGCGTGGCGCGCTCGACCATCCCCAGCCCGAGGATGGGCAAGGAGCTGGCCGTACAGGACACCACCACGTCGAACTCGGCCAGCCGCTCGGGCAGGTCGGTCAGCTTCATGGTCGACGCCGCAAAGCGCCCGGCCAGCTGCTCGGCGCGCTCCAGCGTGCGGTTGGCCACCACCATGGCGCGCGGCCGGCGCGCGGCAAAGTGCGTGGCGCACAGTTCGATCATCTCGCCCGCGCCGATGAACAGGGTGTGGGCCTGTCCGAGGTCGCCAAAGACCCGCTCGGCCAGCCGCACCGCGGCCGCGGCCATGGACACCGAGTGCGCGCCGATGGCCGTCTGCGAGCGGACTTCCTTGGCCACCGCGAAGGTGCGCTGGAACAGCTGGTGCAACAGCGTGCCCAGCGAACCAGCCTCGTCGGCGGCGCGCACCGCGTCCTTCATCTGGCCCAGGATCTGCGGCTCGCCCAGCACCATGGAGTCCAGGCCGCTCGCCACGCGAAAGGCGTGCCGCACCGCGCCGTCGCTTTCGTGGCGATACAGGTGAGGATCCAGGACCTGGGGCTGCAGCCGATGGAAGTCCGCAAGCCATGCGGGCAGTTCGCCGGCCACCTGCGGCTCGGCCGCGCAATAGACTTCGGTGCGGTTACAGGTCGACAGGATGGCCGCTTCCTTGACCGCGCCGCCAAACGCCGAGCGCAGCCCCTGCAGGGCCGGCTTGATGAGCTCCATCGGCATGGCCACGCGTTCGCGCACCGACACTGGGGCGGACTGGTGGTTCAGGCCGAAGGTAAGGACGTTGAGGGACATCGCACGGCGCAGCGCGCCAAGGCGCGGCGGTCGGTAAAGGGACGTGGACAGGCCAGAATTATAGTCCGGGACGAACTTTTCCTGCAGACGCCCAGGATTTCGTGTATAGTTGCGGGCTTTGCCGGCCTGGTAGCTCAGTTGGTAGAGCAGCGGACTGAAAATCCGCGTGTCGGTGGTTCGATTCCGCCCCAGGCCACCATTCTGCTGTTCCAGCACGGTTCAAAACCTCCCAAATCTTCAAAAAATCAATGTCTTAGGCGCAATTCGCTGCCCAGGACGTCTCACTGCGCGCCGCTACATCCCGAGTTTGTCTGTACCCCAGTTTGTACCCCACAATGGTTTCGTCATTAACGGCCTCTGGGGGTACAAGTCATGGGCTTACTGAGCGAGACTCAGATCAGAGCGGCCAAGCCCGGCCCAAAAGAATATCTGCTGAACGACGGCGACAACCTTTACCTGCGCGTTCGAGCGACAGGCAAGGCATGGATCTATCGGTACATGAGACACGGCAAGCCGGTGAAGCTGGGCATGGGGCCGTATCCGGGCGTCACGCTGGCCCAGGCTCGGATCAAGGCAAACGAGGCAAACAGCCTACGTGCCAACGGTCAGGACCCCAAGGACGTTCGTGACCGCGAGGAAGAACTGGCCCGGACCGCCCGCCTTCAAACTTTCGAACTCATGGGGTAATCCCCCCATTTTTAGCGCTTGCCAGAAGTAGGAACGCTACGCGGCCATAGCCAGCCGCTGTTTCGGGGTAAATCCGCCCAGAGCCATATTCGGGCGCTCATGATTGTATGACCACATCCACTGCGTGGCGATGCGCTGGACATGATCCAGATCGTCCCAGTGATACTGGGATAGCCATTCGTATCGCACCGTCCGGTTGAACCGTTCGACGTAGGCATTTTGTTGCGGCTGGCCCGGCTGAATGTACTCAAGCTTGATGCCCCAGGCATCTGCCCACTCGACGATGGCCGCACTCAGGTATTCCGGGCCGTTGTCGCAGCGGATTGCTGAGGGCTTGCCTCGCCAGCCGATGATCTGCTTGAGCGTGCGGATCACCCGCTCGGACGGCAGCGAGAAGTCGACCTCGATGCCCAGCGCCTCGCGGTTGAAATCATCGATCACGTTCAACACACGGATGCTACGCCCGTCGGCAAGCTGGTCATGCATGAAGTCCATCGACCATACCTGGTTCACCTGGGTTGGCACGGTCAGCGGTTCGGGTGCCTGCCGAACCAACCGCTTGCGCGGTTTTATTCGAAGATTCAACTCGAGCTCCCGGTAGATCCGGTAGACACGTTTGTGGTTCCAGCCAAAGCCTCGCACGTTGCGCAGGTACAGGAAGCACAGGCCAAAGCCCCAGTTGCGATGGTTGTCCGTCAGACGCAGCAACCAGTTGGCGATCTCCTCGTTCTGGGCATCCGTCTTGGCGACATACCGGTAGCACGTCTGGCTGACCTTGAACGCCTCGCAGGCCAGCCGAATCGACACCCCTCGGTCTTGCACGGCTCGTTGGGCCATCTCGCGGCGGCGAGATGGCCTCACCACTTTTTTTCAAGCGCCTCCGCCACGATCTCGGCCTTGAGCTTCTCCTCAACATACATCTTGCGCAGCCGGGCGTTCTCGGCCTCCAGTTCCTTCATGCGCGCCATCAGCGACACATCCATGCCGCCGTACTTCGAGCGCCACTTGTAGAACGTCGCCGTGCTGATCCCCAGTTCGCGGCACAACTCGGGCACGGCCAAACCGGCCTCGACACGCTTGATGGCCTCGATGATCTGACTGTCCGTGAATCTCGACTTCTTCATGCTGTAGAACTCCTCAATGAGAAAATTCTACTTCTGACTACTTCGCTTTTTCGGGAGGATTACCCCGGAGCGAGCGGCGCCATCGGCACCGCCGCGATCGCGCACGCGCCCGCCAACGGCTACACGCTGGGATTCGTCGCGGGGGCGGCGCTGACGATCGTGCCGCAGATGCGCGCGACGTCCTACCAGCTCGACTCGTTCGATTACCTGTGCCGCACCTTCGACGTGCCGATCATCGTGCTGGTAACGCAGGACTCGCGCTTCAAGACGATCCGCGAACTCATCGCTTACGCGAAGAGCAATCCCGGCAAGCTCAACTATGCGACGGTCGGCCCCGGCTCCTTGCCGCACATGGCGGCGCTCGATTTCTCGAAGGCGGCCGGCATCACGATGAACCACGTGCCGTACAAGGGCGAAGGGCCGGCCGTGGCCGACCTGCTCGGCAAGCACGTCGATCTCTACTTCGGCACCAAGGCGGTGGCGGCGGCGCACAACCTGCGCCGGCTGGCGGTGGCGGCCGCCGCCCGGAGCAGCGAAGCGCCCGACACGCCGACGCTCGCGGAACTCGGCTACAAGGTCTCCTGGTCCGTCGTGGGAGGACTGATTGCGCCCAAGGGCATGGATCCCGCCATCAAGGCGAAGCTGCATGAATCCTGCGCGACGGCGACCCGGACGCCATCCTACCGGGCATCCCTGGAAAACCTGAAGATCGATTCGGCGTATGCCGACGGCGACACGTTCAAAAAGCTGCTCGCGGCGGATGCCGCCAAGAACCACGAGCTGTTGCGCGAAGCCGGGCTGCTGGCGCCTTAGGCCAAGCCGGATGCGCTTCCGCCCGGCGCAGATGCCGCCGCGGAAGCAGCGCGGAGTTCTTCGATGAAGGCATTCGCCACCGGCGTGCGGCGGCGCGCCGCGCGCGTGATCAGGGCAACCGGCCCGAACAGTCCGCTCAGCGGCACCGGCAGCACGCGCACCAGGCGGCTGCGCGCGAACTGCCGCATGATGTCGGCTGGCATGTTCCCTTCCTGCAGAAGGCTGAGGTTGGTCAGCAGCGAGACCGACTCGACGGCATTGCGCGGCCGCGTTCCCGTCTGCTCCATGAACAGGATATCCAGGCGCTGACGCAGGGGCGCCGAAGACGGCGGCAGGATCCAGCGTTGCGTGGCCAGGTCGGACAGCTTCACCTTCCTCGATTTCAGCAGCGGGTGGCGCGGTCCGCAGACGATGCAGAACTCGTCCTCGTACAGCACCTGCAGATCGAAGTCGTCCATGTCGGATCCGCCCATCACCCGTCCCAGCACCATGTCGAGGTCGCCGCGCTTGAGCGACGCCATCAGCATCGCATGCGTTCCTTCGACCAGCGACACGCGCACGCCCGGATGGCGGGCGACGAAGGAAGCGACGGTCCGCGGCACCAGGTCCGACGCCGTCGACGTCATGGTGCCGATGGCCAGCGTCCCGGCCGCGCCCTCAGCGAGAGCGCCGATCTCGTCCCTCATCGCATCGAGATCCGCCAGCAGTCCGCGCGCATGCCGGATCATCGCGCTGCCGTAGAGCGTCGGCGTCATGCCTTTCCGCGAGCGTTCGAACAGCCGCACGTTCAGGACCGATTCCAGTTCGTGCAGCAGCTTGGTGGCAGCGGGCTGCGTCATCGACACCTGGGCCGCGGCCCGGCGCAGATTGCCGAGGTCGCCCAAGGCCGACAGCAGCAGAAGCTGACGAATCTTCAGGCGGCTTTTCAGCAGCCATTGCGCGCCGGTGGCCTGTGTCATGGTGTGATATCAAAAAAGGAATCAAAGTATCCGAAAAATCGATTTTACAGTAATCACCTGCTTGATTAACCTGCTTCCAGATCCAACGGCGCCGGACCGGACAACAAAGTCCGTAGCCCGGATTACGCTCCGCTTCATCCGGGCTACGGACTGCCAGATCCAACCAAAGGAAACAAGCATGACCCGAGAATTCAGCGTCGACCTGTACTGGTCGTTCAGAAGCCCTTACAGCTATCTGGCGCTGCCCCGCGTGATCGCGCTGGCGAAAGAGCGCGGCGTGCAATGGAATGTCAGGATCGTTTATCCGCTGGCGATCCGATATCCCGAACACTTCCAGCGTCAGCATCCGCTCGCGCGGCCCTACTTCTTCGCCGATTCGATCCGCGTGGCCGAGTCGCTCGGCATGCCCTTCCGGCGCCCGATTCCCGATCCGATCGTGCAGGACCCGAAGACGCTCGCCATATCTCCCGACCAGCCCTACATCCGGCGCCTGACCAGGCTGGGCATCGAAGCGACGCGGCGCGGCAAGGGCCTGGCTTTCATTCATGAAGTCAGCCAGGTGCTGTGGGACGGCAGCGTGACCGGCTGGGATCAAGGGGAGCACCTGTCGCAGGCGGCGCGGCGCGCCGGGCTCGACCTGCGGGACATGGAATGCACCGTCGAGCGCGATCCGGCCGCATGCGACGCGATCATCGAAGCCAATCAGGCGGCACAGTTCGCCAGCGGGCACTGGGGCGTTCCCCTGTTCGTGTTCGACGGCGAACCGTTTTTCGGCCAGGACCGGCTCGATCTGCTGGTCTGGCGCATGACCCAGCGCGGATTGCCGCACGCCTCCGCCACACCATCCATCAACAATCGGAGAACCGCATGAACCAGTCGACCCTCAATGAAGCGTCCCTCGCCTCATTCGCCAACCTGCAGTGACCTGCCCCCAGTCTTTAATCCAACTGCTCCCTAGTAATGTCCGTTACTTTTGAATCAGTTTTTCCAAGTCGGAGAGCGGAGGCAAACTCCAGGGGTGTCTGATACCCCAAGGATGAATGCGGTCGCCGCTCATTGTAGTCCAAGCGCCAGTTGCTGATCTTTTCGCGGGCATGAGCAAGATCCCGGAACCAATGTTCATTCAGACACTCATCCCGGAATTTTCCGTTAAAGCTCTCGACGTAACCATTCTGCATCGGCTTTCCAGGCTGGATCAGCTTCAGCTCAACGCCATGATGGTAAGCCCATTGATCCAATGCTCTGCCAGTAAATTCCGGCCCCTGATCGGTTCTGACGGCCTTTGGATAGCCTCTGAAGGCCGCTATGCCATCCAGGGTGCGGACCACCTGTTCGCCTGAGATTCCCATAGCAACGGGAATGTCGAGGCATTCCTTGGTGAAATCATCCACGATCGTCAGGCATTTGATCCTGCGCCCGTTGGCCAAGGAATCCATGACGAAATCCATAGACCACGTATGATTCGGCGCATCGGGCAGAACCAAGGGCTGCCGTTCGACCATCACCCCTTTACGGCGCTTGCGTTTGCGGACGGCCAAGCCTGCTTCCCGGTAAAGTCGATAAACCTTTTTGTGATTCACCTCAGCACCCTCACGACGCAGCAACTGATGAACACGCCGGTACCCGAACCGGCGACGTTCGAACGCAATGGCTTTGATGCGCTCTGTCAGTTCACGCTCCTCGGGAGAACGCTGAGACTGATACCGCATCGTTGCGCGGGATAACCCGACGAGTGAACAGGCTTTGCGCTCGGATATCGTCGTCTCCGACAGCATGGTACGCACAGCCTCGCGCTAGTTCCCGACGGTCAGTACTTTCGGTTGAGAGCCGCCTTCAGAGCTTCTGTGTCCAGCATGGACTCGGCCAGCAGTTTCTTGAGCCGGGCGTTCTCGTCCTCCAGGGCCCTCAAACGACGGGCCTCAGAGACCTCCAAACCACCGTATTTCTTACGCCAGGTGTAGAAGGTTGCGTCCGAGATGTTGTACTTGCGACACAGCTCTTTGACCGGCAGGCCAGCCTCGGCTTCCTTCAGAATGGGAATGATCTGTTCTTCGGTGAATCGCTTCTTCATGTTCATCGTCCTCTCTGGTGATGAACATTACTAAGATCAGAATGGATTAGAAAGTTGGGGGCAGGTCAAATCCGTAGTGCAGGTGGCGAGGCGCACGGGTTCGTTCCGGGTGATTTTCGAAGGCGGGCAAAGGTGGGCCGCAAATGGGCAAAGCGTTGCACGGCCTGGCGGCGCGCAACCAGTCAGGCGCCTGCGGCCGGACCGATTGTACAGGCCGGGTTGGCCCCGGCGCGCAGCAGCCGCAATCCATTGGCCACGACCATGAGGCTTGCGCCCACATCGGCGAAGACGGCCATCCATAGCGTGGCCTGGCCGGCGATGGCCAGCGCCAGGAACACCGCCTTGATGCCCAGCGCGAAGGCGATGTTCTGCACCAGCACGCGGTGCGTGGCGCGCGACAGGCGCACGAAGGCGGGGATCTTGCGCAGGTCGTCGTCCATCAGCGCGACGTCGGCGGTTTCGATGGCGGCAGCGGCGCCGGCCGCGCCCATGGCAAAACCGATGTCGGCGCGTGCCAGCGCGGGGGCATCGTTGATGCCGTCGCCGGCCATGCCGACCAAGCCTTGGCCGGTGCGCGATTCGATGGCCGCAAGCTTGTCGTCGGGCAGCAGGTCGCCGCGCGCGTCGTCGATACCGGCCTCGCGCGCAACCCGTTGCGCGGCGTGCTGGTTGTCACCGGTCAGCATCATGGTGGCAATGCCCAGCGCATGCAGCTGCGCGACCGCGTCGCGGCTGGTGGGGCGCAAGGTATCGGCCATGGCGGCAATGGCCAGCACGCGGCGGCCGTCGGTCAGGGCGGCGATGCTCTTGCCTTCGCGCTCCCACGCCTGTAGGCGCTCGTCGGCGCTGGCTGCGCGCCGCGCATCGGGCGGCGTAGCCGTGCTCAGGTCCGGACGTGGTGTCGACGCCGGCTGGAACGGCGCGTCGGCCACGCCCAGCTCGCGCAGCAGGCGCCGATTGCCTAGGTAATAGGTCTTGCCGGCGATGCGGCCTTGCACGCCCAGGCCGGGCAGGGCGGCAAAGTCTTCCACGTCCGGCAACGGGCCGCGCGCCGTCGCCGATGGCTGCGCATCGTCACGGCCCTGGCCGCGCACGCGCTCGGCCAGCGCGCGCGAGACGGGATGGTGCGACCGCTCGGCCAGGCTCGCGACGATGCTGGCGATGGCTGGCCCGGCCGGGGATTCGTCCGGCGCCGCGTGCGCGATCATCAAGTCCGTGCACACGGGCCGGCCATGCGTGAGCGTGCCGGTCTTGTCCAGCGCCAGCCAGGCAAGCTTGCGCCCGGCTTCGAGGTAGGCGCCGCCCTTGACCAAGATGCCGCGACGGGCCGCTGCGGTCAGCGCGCTGACCACGCTGACCGGGGTCGAGATGACCAGCGCGCAAGGGCAGGCGATGATGAGCAGGGCAAGCGCCCGGTAGACGGCATCGGCCCAGCCCATCCATCCGGCCAGGGGCGGGACGATGGCCACCAGCGCAGCCAGGCCGACCACGATGGGCGTGTACACGCGAGAAAAACCGTCGATGAAGCGCTGCATGGGCGCGCGCCGGCCCTGCGCCTGCTGCACCGCGCGGATGATGCGTGCCAGCGTCGTGTCGCCGGCCGCGGCCGTGACGCGGTAGACGAAGGAGCCCGAGGTGTTGACCGACGCGGCGTAGACCTGGTCGCCCGGCACCTTGTCCACCGGCAGGCTTTCCCCTGTGATGGCCGATTGGTCGACGGCCGATGCGCCTTCCTGCACCACGCCGTCCGCGGCGATGCGCTCGCCGGGCGCGACGCGCACGGCGTCGCCGACCGCCAACCGCTCGGCAGGCACCTCGCGCCAGCTGCCGTCGGCCTGGCGCACGGTCGCCGTCTGCGGCGCCAGCGCGACCAGGCCGCGCACGGCGTTGCGCGCGCGATCCAGCGACCGCGCCTCGATCAGCTCGGCCAGATTGAACAGCACCATGACCATCGCTGCCTCGGGCCATTGGCCGATCGCGAGCGCCCCGGTCACCGCGATGCTCATCAGCGCGTTGATGTTGAGCGTGCCGTGCCGGATGGCGATCCAGCCCTTGCGATAGGTGGACAGGCCGCACAGCGCGATCGCCGCCAGCGCCGATACGGCTGCCATCCAGTCCGGCCATTGCGCGAAGTGGGCGGCTTCTGCAATCGCGGCCAGCACGCCGGCCGCGGCGAGCCAGGCGATGCGCCGGCCGTACCCGGACGGCGCAGGCGCTGCATCGTCGGCGTGCGCGTCATCGGCCAGAAGCTGCGGGGTCATGCCCAGCTCGCGGATATCCGCCATCACCGCCTCGCGCGCCGGTTCGGCGTGCACCACCGTCAGCACGCGCTGCATCAGGTCGAAGGCCAGTCCGCGCACTTCCGGCCGATCAGTCAGCTTGGCCCGGATCAGGTTTTCCTCGGTGGGGCAGTCCATTTGGTCGATGCGCAGGCGCGTGACGGCCTCGCCCGGACCGGCAGCCGGCAGGGCTTGCGCATCGCGCGCGGCGCTGCGTCCGGGGTCGTGGTCGTGGTCGTAGTCGTGGTCGGGGTGGCTGTGGCCGCTTTCATTGCACGGGCCTGGCACGCTGCCATGCGCGCAGCATGCCGGGCCGGCCGTGTGGCGCACGGTCGGGGTAACCCTGTCCTGGTCGCCGGCGCCTGGGCGGCCGGCCGCGCCGGAACTGGCGTGACCTTGGCCGGCCTCGCCAGGGCCGGCGGGGGGATGGCGGTGCGGTTTCACTTCGTTCCACCTGTTGGGCGGTCGCGTTACAGGCATTGCACACCCTGGAGTTACTATAGGGTCAAGCCCAACCGGCGGGAGGACGCCATGAAGATCGGCGAATTGGCCAAGGCCGCGGGCACCACGGTGGAAACGGTGCGCTACTACGAGAAGCAGGGATTGCTGCCGGCGCCGCAGCGCGGCGTCAACAACTATCGCAGCTACGGCGAGGCCCATCGCGAGCGGCTCAAGCTCATCCGCAACTGCCGGGTGCTGGACATGACGCACGAGGAGATCCGCACCATCCTCGAGCTGGCTGACCGGGGCCAGGGCGATTGCGAGCCGATCAACGAAGTCTTCGACCAGCACATCGCCCACGTGGATGCGCGCATCAAGGAACTGCAGCAGCTCAAGGCGCAGCTTTTGGCCTTGCGCCGGCGATGTACCACGGGTGCCCGCGCGGCCGACGATTGCGGCATCTTGCACGGGCTGTCCGAAATGCAGGCCACCGAGCGCCCCGAGCGCCACACCCACCTGGGCTGATTGATTGCGGGCCGGCCTGCCGGCCCATTGTTCGACGAGAGACGAATGACCGACACCATCCAACCCATCGACGCGCTGACCAGCCGGCGCTCCATGAAATTCGTGCGCGCGCCCGCGCCCAAACCCGACGAGCTCGACCGCATCCTGCAGGCCGCGGCGTGCGCGCCGGACCATGGCGCGCTGCGTCCGTGGCGCTTTGCCCTGATCCGCGGCGAAGCGATCGGGCGGTTGGCCGATTTGGCCATCGGCGCGCTCAAGCGTGCCGGCGACAAGCGCATGACGCCGGAGAAGGAAAAGTCCACGCGCCAGTGGCTGGCTGGCGTGCCGCTGCTGGTCGCACTGGGCTACCAGATTCACCACGACAACCCGAAGGTGCCCGAGCAGGAGCAAATGCTTTCGACCGGCGCAGCGGTCATGAACATGCTCAACGCCGCGCACATGCTGGGCTACGGCGCGTTCTGGAGCACTGGCCTGGGCACCTACCTGGAGGAAGTACAGGTGGCGCTTGGCTTCGACCCCCTGGAATACCGCTTCGTCGGCTATCTCGCCATCGGCACGCCGGCGTGCGCGGTGCCGCCAGCCAACCGGCCCGATCCAGGGCAGTTCGTGCGCGAATGGACCGGGTTGCCGCAACCGGCAGGCGCCGCGGGCTGATACTGCTGTCACCGCTGGCCAGCGGCGGCGCGCATGCGAGACCGCCAGCCGCCAGCCCGGCGGGCCGGCCGCGACCGCCCCTGGCCAGCGACGTTCTTTTATTGGAGCTTGTATGGACACCCTCAAACTACGCGTCCCCGACATGACGTGCAACCACTGCGTGGCGACGTTGACCGATGCGGTCAAGCGGGTCGCGCCGGGGGCAGCGCTGCAGGCGGATCTGGCCAATCACGCCGTCACGGTCACCGGTGCGCCGGACGCGGCTGCCGTCTTGGCGGCCATGCGCGAAGCCGGCTACGACGCGCAGCCGATGTAGGCCGTCGCCGCCTGCGCGCGCGACGGCGGCGGGCCGGCCCAGGCCGCCCAGGCGATAACTTTTCCTATCTATTTGTTAAGTTAATTAAATTTGATTTAACAATAGACCGCGTTTATCGTCTTGTCACCGTCCAACCGTTTTATCGGGAGCCCGCATGTTGCCTCACCGTGAACTCGGACACCTCGCCGTATGCGCCGGCAACGACTGGCAGGACAAGGACCGCCCATGAACACCCTCACCACCAACGTCGCCATCATCGGCGCCGGCACCGCCGGCTTGTCGGCCTATCGCGCGGCCAAGGCCGCCGGCAAGCGTGCGGTGCTGATCGAGGACGGCCCCTACGGCACGACCTGCGCGCGCGTGGGCTGCATGCCGTCCAAGCTGCTGATCGCTGCGGCCGAGGCCGCGCACGCGGCCCGGCATGGTGCGCCCTTCGGCGTGCATATCGACGGGCAGGTGCGCGTGGACGGCCGCGAGGTCATGGACCGCGTCAAGCGCGAGCGTGACCGCTTCGTCGGCTTCGTGCTCGAAGGCATGGACGAAATCCCCGCCGAGGACAAGCTGCGCGGCCATGCGCGCTTTGTGTCCGATAGCGTGCTGCACGTCGGCGGCCACACCGAAGTGCGAGCCGGCGCCGTCGTCATCGCCACGGGATCGTCGCCGGTGGTGCCCGACGATCTGCAGGCCTTGGGCGATCGCGTCGTCGTCAACGACGACGTGTTCGAATGGGACGACCTGCCGCGCCGCGTGGCGGTGTTCGGGCCCGGCGTGATCGGCCTGGAGCTGGGCCAAGCGCTGGCGCGGCTGGGCGTGGACGTACGCGTGCTGGGCTTGCGCGGCAGCCTGGGCGGGCTGAGCGACCCCAAGGTACGCGACAGCGCCAGGCAGGCTTTCCAGCAAGAGTTCTACCTGGACCCGCAGGCCAAGGTGCTGTCGGTGCGACGCGTAGACGATGAGGTCGAGGTGCGGTACGTGGCGCTCGACGGCCGGGAGCGCGCCGAGCGCTTCGATTACGCGCTGGCGGCCGTGGGTCGCAAGCCCAATCTGGCGGGGCTGGACCTGGGCCGCACGTCGCTGCGGCTGGACGCGCGTGGGGTACCCGTCTACGACCGCCGCACCCTGCAGGCCGGTTCGTCGCCTATCTTCATTGCCGGGGATGCCAACGGCGACTTGCCCGTGCTGCACGAGGCGGCCGACGAAGGCCGCATCGCCGGCGCCAACGCCGCCCGCTATCCCAACGTGCGCCCTGGCTTGCGCCGGGCGCCCATGGCGGTGCTGTTTTCCGATCCGCAAATCGCCGTGGTCGGCAGCCGCTACAAAGACCTGGAGCCGGACACGTTCGTCGCCGGCGAGGTCGACTTCGGCAACCAGGGCCGGTCGCGCATCATGCTCAAGAACCGCGGCATGCTGCGCCTGTATGCCTCGCGCGAGGACGGCCGGCTGCTGGGCGCGGAAATGGCCGGCCCCAGCGCCGAGCATATCGCGCACCTGTTGGCCTGGGCCCTGCAACAGGGCCTGACGGTGGCCCGCATGCTGGACATGCCTTTCTACCATCCGGTGGTGGAGGAAGGCCTGCGCACGGCCTTGCGCGCCGCCGCCGCGCAATTGCCGGCGTAATTCTTGCAGGCATCATCCAGGCGTACTTTGCGGGCGCTAGCCCGGCAAGCGGCGCATGAAAACGAATCGGCCGCCAAGCCTTGGTCAGGCTTGGCGGCCGATCCATCTTGGGAAGGGGCAGGAATCAGGTGCTCTTGCGCCCGGTGATCAGCCCGACCACGAACAGCACGATGATCGCGCCGATGATCGAAGCGATCCAGCCCATGGGCTCGCCCTCGGCGTACCACCCCATTGCCTGGCCGAGCAGGCCCGCGACCAGCGCGCCGACGATGCCCAGGATGGTGGTCATGATGAACCCCATGCTTTGATTGCCCGGCATGATCGCCCGGGCGATCAACCCCACGATGAAGCCGACGATGATCATGATGATGATGCCCATGCGATGCCTCCTTGCTGACGTGTATGGGTCGAAGGTGCTGCCGGGTCCATCATATCGACCAGGTGTTGCCCCTTTGTAACGAAAGGGTGGGTTGTGGCGAAAAAGCACCAAATTTCGCACCGATGGTGCGGTGCAATCACGCAAACGGCCCGCAAACCGCCAGGGGCGCCGGCCACGGCGCAGGCCGGGGGCGGAGGCGCCCAGCGCGGCCGCGCGGCGCGAGGGCACGCAGTTAGGCGGCGGTCAGGTCGATGAGCTTGCCCAGGTCGTGCACCAAGGCATCGACCGAGGCGGCGTCGGAGGCCAGCAGCCGCGCCCGTCCCCGGTTGTCGAAAATGTAGATCCCCTTGCTGTGCGTGACGTCATAGACGTCGGGGTCGTCGCCGGGCCTGGGTTTTTCGATCTGGTAGGCCACGCGGTAGCGGCGCGCCAGCGCGGCGATCTGGCGTTCGGTGCCGGTCAGGCCGATGGCGTTGGGGTTGAACGCGTCCACATACGCCTGCAGCAGGTCCGGCGTGTCGCGGTGGGGGTCGACGCTGACGAAGACGATGCGCACGTCGCGCGCCTTGTCGCCCAGCCGGCGCAGCACTTCGGTGAGCTGGGCCATGGTGGTGGGGCAGACGTCCGGGCAGCTGGCGTAGCCGAAGAACAGCAGCACCGTTTTGCCGCGCAGGTCGTCCTGGGTGACCGTGCGGCCGCCGGCGGCCGATAGCTCGAACTGCAGGTCGGCGACGTGACCTTCGACGTCGTACAGCGACCAGTCCTCGGAGCCTGCGCTGCAGGCCGACAACAACAGCACCGCCAGGGCCAGGGCGCTGGCGCGCCAGAAGCGCAATACCGCCGGAATCTTGAACATGTCTACTGCTTCAGGCAACGGGCCGGCGCCTGCGCGGGATGCGCGGGCGGCCGGCAAAGGCCATTTTAGTCGTTGCCGGCCATGCCGCTGTGGCGCAGCAGCGCGTCGATGCGCGGGGCACGGCCGCGGAAGGCCACGAAGGATTCCGCCGCCGGGCGCGTGCCGCCCGTGGCCAGGATCTCGCGCCGAAAGCGCATGCCCGTGGCCGCATCGAGCGTGCCGGCCCGGTTGTTGGCGGCGGCTTCCTCGAAGGCTTCGTACGCGTCGGCCGACAGCACTTCGGCCCATTTGTAGCTGTAGTAGCCGGCTGCGTAGCCGCCCGCGAATAGGTGCGAGAAGCTGTGGGGCAGGCGGTGCCATTGCGGCGGGAAAAGCACCGCCACTTCCTTGCGCACCTGCTGCAGCGTGTCCATCACCTCGGCGATCGGCAGGCCGCGGCTGCGCTGGTGCAGCAGCATGTCGAACAGCGCGAACTCGATCTGGCGCACCGTCTGCATGCCGCTTTGGAAGTTGCGCGCCGCCCGCATGCGGTCAAACAGCGCGCGCGGCAGCGGCTGGCCGGTGTCCACGTGCGCGGACAGGCGCTGGACGACCTCCCATTCCCAGCAGAAGTTCTCCATGAACTGCGAGGGCAGTTCGATGGCGTCCCATTCGACCGCGGCAAACGCCGATGCGGCCGGTTCGTCGACTTCCGACAGCAGCGCATGCAGCGCATGCCCCGTTTCGTGGAATAGGGTGATGACGTCGTCGTGGGTCAGCAGCGCGGGCTTGCCGTTTTGCGGCGCGGCGAAGTTGCAGGTCAGGTACACCACGGGCGTTTGCACGCCGTGGGCCAGTGCGCGCCGGTTGCGCTCGCTGTCGACCCAGGCGCCGCCCTGCTTGCCGCTGCGGGCGTACTGGTCCAGGTACAGATGGCCCAGCGTGCGGCCATCCGGGCTTTCGACGCGCACGGCGCGCACGTCCGGGTGCCAGGTTGGCACCTGCTGCTCGCGCAGCCGCACGCCGAACAGCGTCTCGATGACGCTGAACAGGCCCTTCATCACCGTGGGCTCGGTGAAGTACTGCCGCACTTCGTCGTCCGAATACGCGTAGCGCTCCTGGCGCAGGCGCTCGGATGCGTAGGCGACGTCCCACGGCTGCAGGTCGGGCAGTCCCAGGCGCTCGGCGGCGAATTCGCGCAGCTCGGCGAGGTCGCGCTCGGCGTAGGGCTTGGCCCGCGCGGCCAGGTCGCGCAAGAACGTGCCGACTTCCCCGGCGCTCTTGGCCATGCGTGTCTGCAGGCGTAGGGCAGCGAAGTGCTCAAAGCCCAGCAGGCCGGCTTCTTCGGCGCGCAGCGCCAAGAGTTCTTCGATGATCGGCGAATTGTCCAGCTCCGGCTTGCCGTGTTCGGACGCGACCGTGCCGTAGGCGCGGTACAGGGTCTCGCGCAGCGACCGGTCGCGGGCGTATTGCATCACCGGCAGGTAGCAGGGCATCTTCAGCGTCAGCTTCCAGCCTGGCTTGCCGTCCTCGGCAGCGGCGGCGCGCGCCGCTTCGCGCACCGATTCGGGCAGGCCTTCCAGGCGCGCCTCGTCCTCGACCAACAGCGACCACGCGTCGATCGAATCCAGCACGTTCTCGGAAAACTTCTGCGACAGCTGCGCCTGGCGGTCGGAAATCTCGGCATAGCGCTCGCGCGCCTGGCCTTGCAGCTCTACGCCGCTTAAGCGAAAGTCGCGCAGCGCCAGCTCGACGATGCGCCGGCGCACTGCCGGCCACGCCGCATAATCGGGCGCTTGCTGCAGCCGCTGGTACTGGCGGTACAGCCCTTCGTGCAAGCCCACCCAGGTGGAGAACTCCGTCACCTTGGGCAGCATGGCGTTGTACGCCTGGCGCAGCTCCGGCGTATTGACCACGGCGTTCAGGTGGCCGGCCACGGACCAGGCGCGCCACAGCTTTTCGCAGGCGATGTCCAGCGGCTGGACCACGTCCTCCCAGGTCGGCGGCAGCGCCGGGTCGGCGGCGCGCTCGACGGCGCTGCGCGCATCGGCCAGCAGCGCCTCGATGGCCGGCTCGATGTGCGCCGGCCGCACCGCCGCGTAGTCGATCAGCTCGGCCAGCGGCGCAAGCAGCGGGTTGCCGCCGGCGTCCTTCGTATCCTTCATGTCGGTTGCCGTCATGCCTGCGCGACTCCGGCGGCGCGCTCGGCCGCCTCGATGGTGTTGACCAGCAGCATGGCGATGGTCATTGGCCCGACCCCGCCCGGCACCGGCGTGATGGCACCGGCGACCTCGCGCGCCGAGGCGAAGTCCACGTCGCCGCACAACTTGCCGTCGGCGCCGCGGTTGATGCCCACGTCGATGACCACCGCGCCCGGCTTGATCATGGCGCCGTCGACGATGCCGGGCCGGCCGGTGGCCACGACCAGCACGTCGGCGCGCCGGGTGTGCGCGGCCAGGTCGCGCGTCTTGGAATTGCACAGCGTGACGGTGGCGCCGGCGGCCAGCAGCATCATGGCCATGGGCTTGCCGACGATGTTGCTCGCGCCCACGATGACGGCCTCGGCGCCGCGCAGCGGCACGCCTTCGGCTTCGAGCATCTTCATCACGCCATAGGGCGTGCAGGGCCGGAACAGCGGCGTGCCCGTCATCAGCAGCCCGGCGTTGCTGACGTGGAACCCGTCGACGTCCTTTTCGGGGGCGATGGTTTCGATGACCTTGTGCGCGTTCATGTGTGCCGGCAGCGGCAGCTGCACCAGGATGCCGTGGATGGACGGGTCGGCGTTCAAGGCGCGCACGCGCGCCAGCAGCTCATCCTCGGACAGGGTGGCGGGATAGCGCTCCATCACCGAATGCAGGCCCGCCTTTTCGCAGGCGGCCACCTTGTTGCGCACGTAGACCTGCGAGGCGGGATCGTCGCCCACCAGGATCACGGCCAGGCCGGGCTTGACGCCCCGGGACGCCAGGGCGGCGGCGCGCTCGGCGACCTCACCGCGTATGCGCTGCGACAGGGCGGCGCCGTCGATGATGCGCGCCGTACCGGCGCCCGATTGCGGCGCGGGCGCCGCGGAAGAAGGGGGAACTGCGTTCATTGACAAACGTTCTCGCGTGACGGGACAGGGAAGGGAACGGGGGCGGCCCCGGGCGCAGGTGGCGCGGGGCGCGCATGCACCAAGCGCGCCATTGGACGGCGGGTGAACGGCCCCGCGCGCAACCGGCGCGCCCGGCCGTCGCGCCAGGCGGCCGCTGCGGGTTGGCAGGACTTGGACGTCAGACGTGCAATTCGGGCTTGGCCAGCGCAACCTTCATCAGGTCCGCGACCGTGGTCACCTCTAGCTTTTCCATGATGTTGGCGCGGTGCGCCTCGACCGTCTTGATGCTGATGCCCAGGTCGTCGGCGATCTGCTTGTTCAGGCGGCCGGCGACGATGCGCTCGAGCACTTGCTGCTCGCGCGCGGTCAGCCGCGCCAGCATCGCCTCGTGGTTGCGCTGGGCCTGCACGGCCGACAGCCGCTGGCTGGCCTGTTCCAGCATGCGGCCGACGATGTCGCGCAGGTCGGATTCGTTGAAGGGCTTTTCCAGGAAGTCGACCGCGCCTTTTTTCATCGTCGACACCGCCATGGGCACGTCGCCGTGGCCGGTAATGAAGACGATGGGCATGGGCGACTTGCGGGCAATCAGCTGCTCCTGCAGTTCCAGGCCGCTCATGCCGGGCATGCGCACGTCGGCGATCAGCACGCCGACCTGCATCGGGTCGTACTCGTCCAGGAAGCTTTCGGCGCTTTGGTAGGCGCGCACCCTGTAGCCGTTGGCTTCCAGCAGCCAGCGTAGGGAATCACGCACCGCTTCGTCGTCGTCGACGATATAGACGATGCCTTGCTGGTTAGGGGTACTCATGCATGCAACTCCTCGGACTGGTCGCTGGCTGCGGCGGCTTGTGGCGACGCGCAGGGCAGCGTGAAGCGGAAGATGGTTCCGCCGGCGGGGTTGGGTTGGGCCCAGAGGCGGCCGTGATGCGATTCGATGATGGTGCGGCAGATGTTCAGCCCCATGCCCAGGCCTTCGGACTTGGTGCTGAAAAACGGCTCGAACAGCCGGTCCGGATCGGCCAGGCCGCAGCCGCCGTCGATGACCGCGACCTCGACCTGGTTGTCGTGCGGGATGACGGCCACCTTCAGCTCGTCCACCGAGCTGTTTTCCATGGCCTCCAGCCCGTTCTTCAACAGGTTGAGCAGGACCTGCTCGATCAGGATGGGGTCGGCCATCACGTCGGGCAGGTCGGCGGGCACGTAGCGCTCGATGCGAATGCGGCGCTTGCGCGCGTCGATCTCGGCAAAGCCGATCGCATTATCCACGATCTTGGTCAGCTGCACCGGCTGGCGGCGCGGCTCGCTGCGTTTGACGAACTCGCGGATGCGGCTGATGATCTTGCCGGCGCGCTCGGCCTGGGCCGCGGCCTTTTCCAGTGCCGGCAGCAGCATGGCCGGGCTGGTGTGCCCGGCGCGCACCAGGGCGACCGCGCCCATGCTGTAGTTGGCGATGGCCGTCAGCGGCTGGTTCAGCTCGTGGGCCAGCGACGAGGCCATCTCGCCCATGGTGGTCAGGCGGCTGGTCAGCTGGATCTTTTCCTGCTGGATGCGCGAGGCTTCCTCGTGCATGCGCCGCTCGGTGATGTCGCGCGCGACCTGCAGCCGCACGCGCCGGCCATCGGTCCAGGCCAGCATGCGGTGATGGACTTCGAACCAGCGCTGCACCGACGGCGCGAACACTTCCACGGATTCGTCGGTGAAGCGCCCGCGCCGGCCGGCCAGCAATTCTTCGTGGCCGCTCGTCTGGGCGCCGAACACGCGCCGGTAGGTGCGGTTGGCAAAAAGGAGCTCCAGCCCGTCGTTGGTGTCGGCCGTGACCGAGATCGCGTCGTCCAGGCCTTCGAGCACCGTCATGAAGCGCTCGTGCGCAGCGGTCAGGGCCTCGCGGATGCGCTTGGGCTCGGTGATGTCGGTCATCGACGTCATCCAGCCGATCTGCTGGCCCTTGGGGTCGAGCAGCGGCGAGACGTACATGCGCGCGGTAAAGCGCGAACCGTCGCGGCGCTGGGCTTCGACTTCCAGGCCGCTGTTGGGCGCCTTGCCGGCAAGCAATTGTTCAAGCGTGCGCTGGTGCTGCTCGTAGCGTCCCGGTACCCAATAAGGGAAGGGCGGGCTGCGGCCGATCAGGTCCGCCTCGTTCCAGCCTATCATGCGGCAGAAGGCCGGGTTGACGTAGGCGATGCGTCCTTCCATGTCCAGCACCCGCATGCCGGTGGACATGGAATTTTCCATGGCGCGCCGAAAGCTCGTCTCGGCGATCAGCGCGGCCTCGGCGTCGGACCGGTAGCGGGTGTAGCGCCACAGCGCCAGCAGGCTGATCACGATGACGCACGACAGCGCCAGCACCACCCAGGTCAGGCGCTGCTGGCGCAGCTCCTGGTCGACGGTGACGAACATCACGCTGTCGTCGTGCAGGCGCTGCAGCCAAAAAAAGGCGCCCATGACGCACAGGTAGAGCACGAGCACCACCATGGGCGTCAGCCAGTACCAACCGCGCCTGCGCATGCGGGCGTGGTCGTGGAACTGCGTCGCGATATATGACTTGGGCGGGCTGGCCATGTGGGTCCGGTCGTTTCCGGGCGATTTTAGTCCCTGCCGGCGACCGGGGTGTCGCCCCGTTTTTCACATTATAAAAATTTATCTCGTAAAGTGGAATTTTGCTTGCCCCCTAGGGCGCTTGTTCCTAGAATGCCGGGATAAGTTGCCCCAACCTCTGCCGCATCTGACTTTTGATCCACCGACGGGGTCGGCCCGGCCAGCCGGGGCTTATCGGCCCGTCCACATGACGGGCTAGTCGCGAACCCAACAGGAGACACACGATGTCCTCTCTTGCCCAAGCCGGCGCGCTCATGGCTGCCAATGACGAAGACACCCAAGAGACCCGCGAATGGCTGGACGCGCTGTCGGCGGTCCTTGACCGCGAAGGCCCGGAACGCGCCCACTATCTGCTGGAACGCCTGATCGACCTGGCGCGCCGTTCGGGCGCCAACATCCCGTATTCGCCCAACACCGCCTACGTCAACACCATCCCGCCCGGACTGGAGCCGCCGCACCCCGGTAACATGGAGCTGGAGGCGCGCATCCGCTCGTACGTGCGCTGGAACGCCATGGCCATGGTCGTGCGCGCCAACAAGGTCAGCCCGCCCGACGGCGGCGGCCTGGGCGGGCACATCGCCTCGTTCGCGTCGCTGGCCACCATGATCGGCTGCGGCATGAACCACTTCTGGCATGCCGACACGCCCGACCGCGGCGGCGACCTGGTGTACTTCCAGGGCCATTCCTCGCCCGGCATTTACGCGCAGGCCTTCCTGGAAGGCCGCCTGACCGAAGAGCAGCTGGACAACTTCCGCCAGGAAGTCGACGGCAAGGGGCTGTCGTCCTACCCGCACCCCAAGCTGATGCCGGAGTTCTGGCAGTTCCCGACCGTGTCGATGGGCCTGGGCCCGCTGATGGCCATCTACCAGGCGCGCTTCCTGAAGTACCTGCACGCCCGCGGCATCGCCGACACCAGCAAGCGCAAGGTGTGGGTGTTCTGCGGCGACGGCGAAATGGACGAGCCCGAATCGCTGGGCGCCATCTCGCTGGCCGCGCGCGAAAAGCTCGACAACCTGATCTTCGTCGTCAACTGCAACCTGCAGCGCCTGGACGGCCCGGTGCGCGGCAACGGCAAGATCATCCAGGAGCTGGAAGGCGAATTCCGCGGCAGCGGCTGGAACGTCATCAAGCTGATTTGGGGCGGGTACTGGGATCCGCTGCTGGCCGCCGACAAGGAAGGGATCCTGCGCCGGATCATGGAAGAGTCCGTCGACGGCGAGTACCAAGCGTACAAGGCCAACGACGGCAAGTACGTGCGCGAGCACTTCTTCGGCAAGCATCCCAAGCTGCTGGAGATGGTCGCGCGCATGAGCGACGAAGACATCTGGCGGCTGAACCGCGGCGGCCACGACCCGCACAAGGTCTACGCGGCCTTCCACGCCGCGGTCAACACCAAGGGCCAGCCCACCGTCATCCTGGCCAAGACCATCAAGGGCTACGGCCTGGGCCGTGTCGGCCAGGCCAAGAACCCGACGCACCAACAGAAAAAGCTGGACCTGGACGCGATCCGCGAATTCCGCGACCGCTTCAACATCCCCATCCCGGACGACCAGCTCGAGAAGGTGCCGTACTACAAGCCCTCGGACGATGCGCCCGAGATGAAGTACCTGCACGAGCGCCGCAAGGCGCTGGGCGGCTACCTGCCCGTGCGCCGCGTCAAGGCCGACGAGCAGTTCAAGGCGCCGCCGCTGGAAGCGTTCAAGGCCGTGCTCGAGCCCACTGCCGAAGGCCGGGAAATCTCCACCACCCAGGCCTTCGTGCGCGTGCTCAACCAGCTGTTGCGCGACAAGGAGCTGGGCCCGCGCGTGGTGCCCATCCTGGCCGACGAATCGCGCACCTTCGGCATGGAGGGCTTGTTCCGCCAGATCGGCATCTACGCGCCCGAAGGGCAGAAGTACACCCCGGTCGACAAGGACCAGGTCATGTACTACAAGGAGGCGGCCGACGGCCAGCTGCTGCAGGAAGGCATCAACGAAGCCGGCGCCATGAGCTCGTGGATCGCTGCGGCTACGTCGTATTCGACGAACAACCGCATCATGATCCCGTTCTTCATCTACTACTCGATGTTCGGGTTCCAGCGCGTCGGCGACCTGGCCTGGGCAGCGGGCGACATGCAGGCGCGCGGCTTCCTACTGGGCGGTACTGCCGGGCGCACCACGCTCAACGGCGAAGGCCTGCAGCACGAGGACGGCCACAGCCACATCCTGGCCTCGACCATCCCGAACTGCGTATCGTATGACCCGACCTTCGCGCACGAAGTGGCGGTCATCATCCGCCACGGCTTGAAGCGCATGGTGGAAGACCAGGAAAACGTCTTCTACTACCTGACGGTGATGAACGAGAACTACCCGCAGCCGGGCCTGAAGCCGGGCGACGAGGAAGGCATCATCCGCGGCATGTACAAGTTCCGTTCGGTGGGCAAGGGCAAGCTGCGCGTGCAGCTGCTGGGCTCGGGCACCATCCTGCGCGAAGTGCTGGCCGCCCAGGAGCTGCTGGAAAACGACTGGGGCATCGCGTCGGATGCCTGGAGTGTGACCAGCTTTACCGAACTGCGCCGCAATGGCCTGGACTGCGAGCGCCACAACCTGCTGCATCCCCAGGACAAGAAGCCGCAGGTGCCCTACGTTACCGAGCTGCTGTCCAAGACGGAAGGCCCGATCGTGGCGTCGACCGATTACATGAAGCTGTTTGCCGACCAGATCCGTCCGTTCATCCCCAAGGGCCGCACCTACCGCGTGCTGGGCACCGACGGCTTCGGCCGGTCGGACTACCGCGCCAAGCTGCGCGAGCACTTCGAAGTGGACCGTCGCTTCGTGACGATCGCCGCGCTGAAGTCGCTGGCCGACGAAGGCGCCGTGCCCGCGTCCAAGGTGGCCGAGGCCATCAAGAAGTACGGCATCAACCCCGAGAAACCCAACCCCCACTACGCCTGAGGGTACATCCATGAGCGAGACGATAACGATCACGGTTCCGGACATCGGCGACTTCAAGGACGTCGAAGTCATCGAGGTCCTGGTATCCGAAGGCGACACGATCAAGCCCGAGCAAAGCTTGATCACGGTGGAATCCGACAAGGCCTCGATGGAGATCCCGGCCTCGGCCGGCGGCGTGGTCAAGTCGATCAAGGTCAAGGTGGGCGACAAGGTGTCGCAAGGGTCGGCGCTGGTCGAAGTCGAACCCGTCGAAGGCGGGCAGGGCGAGGCCCAGCCCGAGGCGGGCAAGGATGCCGAACCCGCCCAGCCGCAGGCCGGACAAGCGCCAGCCGGACAAGCGGCCGCCCAGCAGGCGGCGCCCGCGCAGGGCGGCGTCGTCGCCGTCGAAGTGCCCGACATCGGCGACTTCAAGGAAGTCGAAGTCATCGAGGTCATGGTCGCCGAAGGCGACACCATCAAGCCCGAGCAAAGCCTGATCACGGTCGAGTCCGACAAGGCCTCGATGGAAATCCCGGCTTCGACCGGCGGGGTGGTCAAGTCCGTC